>ENA-UOJJ01001131-UOJJ01001131.1-human-gut-metagenome-genome-assembly--contig:-CS66-NODE-1131-length-40877-cov-12.201974_pt1 | contig 40877 bp, 40 predicted proteins | sample MGYA00242343_ERZ723890 | MGnify/ENA metagenome assembly ERZ723890
AATATTTAATATAAAATAAAAATAATTTAAAGGTAGATTAAAATGAGTAAATTTATAAATAGAAGATCGCCTGATAAGGGGATTGTTAATTGTTTGTCTGTAGAAGATTTATATGCGTATTCAAAAAGTATGATGTTTGATTACATTGCAGATGATAAAAATACAGACAAACTTATAAAAACAGAGGCACTTGCCAAAAAAATAATTAAAATTGAAAATAATGAAAGGGCATATGATAATTATTTGTTTATACTTATAAATTCAGATCAATGTGAAAAAGCGTTTAAAGAATGTAAGAAGCTTTTGAAAATAGATAATTTAAAATATTGTGCATTAAAAAATTTATCCGATGGAATTTTTTTGGAAAAAGGGTTTATAGATAAGGAAACCTACATTAAAATTTTAAATGAAAGATTATTGTTATCAAAAAGTGAAATGGATAAAAAATACATAATATCAATTATTGATAAATTAATGAAAAGTTAAAATCAGTTTAGTGTTAAATAATTGCTTTATATATTTATAATAAAATGGATGTTGCAAAATAGTGAATTATTTTGCAACATTTTTTATGTAAAAAGGCGTATTCAGGCAGCGGTTCAATTATAATATACGGAAAAAACGGCAGTACCATGACTATTAAATCAGGTCTTGTTACAGGCGAAATCATTCTGCTTGGAGAAAATGACAATTGTGAACTTAAAGGAGGTGTTGTTAAGGGTATTGTTGGAGAGAATGTTGCTTATGGATTATACAGTGTGCCTGAAATTTCAGAAGAAACAAAGCTGCGGGCACCTGAAAAGGGAACATTTACTGTTATAAATTATCTTTCATATGATGGTACTAACAATGCAGATAATAAAGTATGTAAACTTGATATTAACTTATGTTTTTTTAGTTAATAAGAATATATAAGTTAAAAATTGCCAAAAGGATAAACCTTTTGGCAATTTTTTTAATAAAACAAATATAAAGCTTGCAGGTTCAAAATTAAGAGAAAATTCACACACTCTGCGAGAGTCTTTTGACATACCTGATTTTAAGTGCTAAAGCAATGTTTAGTTTAATTTCTCTGTTTTTGTTATTGTTTGCAAAACGGGTACAAAAGAACTAAATAACAGAGAGGTTGATATAAATAATGATGTTGCTTTTTTATATTAAGAGCCTTCTTAGTTTAAACCTATTTCGGAAAGCCAATTTTCTATATGATCTGCAATTTCCTTATTGTTCATTTCCTGGAACATAAAGTGGCTATTACCTGTAATACCTACCTTTGGAAGGTCAACAACTGTACAGCTACCACCGTCTGCATTATATGCCTCGGCAAATTCAAGAGCTCCATCTCTTATACTTTTCCAAAATCCTGTTGATTGAATATCCTCCGGACCATTATCAATATAATCACCAAAATATATAGCAATAGGAATTTTGGCATCAAGGAGCTTTTTATACTGTTCAGAGCCTATTTCAGGTGTTCCGCCAGGCTCAATAGCTACAATAGCAGAAACATTATCTACAGGAACATCCCAGCCAACTCTTCCGCCCTGTGAATGTGTAATAAATATTGACTTGTTGCCTGTCATTTCCTTTACATCTGCCATAACCTCGCCTAAAGCGGCAGCATCTACAGCCTGATCATAAGTACCTGTGTTTGGTGTCATCTGACGGAAGAACTGGTTTTGAGCCTCATCACTCTCCGGGAATTGTGAGCCTTCATATCTTTCAGGTGCTATCCTGCCAATTCTGAAATGAGTATACCAGGCTTGGTCACCGGGCTTATATTCCTTTGAGTCCTCAGCCCAAGCATCTAAAGTACCGTCCATAGTCATCTGTGTTGTTGAGCCTGCTTCTCCTCGTCTTGGTTGGTCAACTAAAAAGGCAGAGTGACCATTTTTCAAAAATATGTCAGACCACCCCTCGCGTCCGTCCGGAGTTGTCATCCAACCCATTCTGGACTGTCCGTAGCCATGAAGATATACAATAGGGTTACCGTTATCATTTTCAGGTATCTGATAAAATACATTTGCGTGGTCAACATGTGCTGTGTTGCCTGCTCTTGTTGCATCAAGCCAGTTTGTGGTTTCGTCATATTCTCCCTCTACAGGCTCAGTAACAGTACCACCTGATGAAAACATTCCCTGCTTTGCAATAGACAGGTTGTCAGAGGAATTATTACAGCAGGCAGTTAATGTTGATGCAGTAAGTAAAGCTGCTAAAGCTATAGTAATTACTTTTCTTTTCATAGTTAAATCATCTCCTGTTCTTGTTTTTTGTATTTTAATTATATAAAATATTTGAAATTTAGAGAATTGCATAATTGTTATAAAGCTATAACTTTTGGTTTACACCGGTTTTAAAATGTGTTAAAATTAGTAATAAGAAAGTAGGTGATATATATGCTAAATTCTCATTTGGATACTTTTGTGTTGGTTGCTGATGAAGGCAGCTTTTCTAAGGCTGCGGAAAAGCTGTATATATCAACTACAGCTGTTATTAAGCAGATTAACACTCTTGAGGAAAGCTTGGGATTTAAACTTTTTAACAGAAGTTTTAAGGGTGTCGCTCTAACAGAATCAGGTAAATCCCTATACAGTGATGCAAAGTACATTATAAAGTATATGAGCGATTCAATAAACAGGGCTAAAAACGCAGTAAATCCGGAAGGAAATACTATAAGAGTTGGCACTTCAATTATGACACCAAGTCATCTTTTAATGGAACTATGGCCTAACATACACAATTTATATCCAGACCTTAAATTTAAGCTGGTTTCATTTGAAAATACGCCTGAAAATGCAAGGGAAATATTAAGCAATCTGGGACAGAATATAGATGTTGTTGCAGGAATTTTTGATGATACTCTTTTGGATTACAGACAGTGTGAAGCGTTGGAGGTTTCAAAAGTAAAGTTTTGCTGTTCAGTGCCTGTTAATCATAGACTTGCAGGTAAAGAAAGGTTAAGTATAGAGGATTTATATGGTGAAAAGCTTATGCTTATTAAAAGAGGCTGGAGCAGCTATGTGGATAAATTAAGAGATGATTTAACTAAGAATTATCCGGATATAAATATAGTTGATTTTCCTTTTTATAATGTTGAGGTATTTAATCGGTGTGAAAGCGAAAATAATGTTTTACTTACTGTTGATTATTGGAAAAATGTACATCCTCTAATGAATATTATATCTGTTGATTGGGATTATACTATTCCTTATGGATTTTTACATTCTCCAAATCCGTCACCACAGGTTGAAGCCTTTTTAAAGGCTGTTATAAAAATTATAAATATGAAATAATATGTTTAAGAACTTGGAATTTAAACCAAGTTCTTTTTTGTTTATCAGCTATAACTTTAAGTTTAAACTACATAACTTTTATGAAATTCTCAATAAGTTTCTTTTGAGTTATAATTATAATACAAAATAAAAATGAAAATTTAAGGAGGATTATTATGAAAAAAATTACCAAAATACTATCAGTTGTATTGATAGTTGTTTTAAGCATTGCAATGTGTTGTTCGTGTAATGCACAGGAAACAAAAAATGATGCTTTTATACTTACAATGCAAATAGGAAATCCAGTTATGACTGTAAATTCGGCAGAACAGAATATTGATGAAATGGGTACAGCTCCTGTTATCTATGAGGGGAGAACACTTGTTCCTATTCGTGCAATTATTGAAGCAATGGGCGGAAGTGTAACTTGGGTGCAGGATACACAAACAGCAACATTGCAGTATAATGACGGTAAAATTGATTTAATTATTAATTCAAATACAGCTTATTTAAATGATATAGCAAATACCCTTGATGTTGCACCTGTTATTATTAATAACAGAACAATGCTGCCTATTAGGTTTATTGCGGAAGGCTTTAGGTTTGATGTTCAGTGGAATAAGGATACACAGACTATTATTATTAAACGGCAGTCAGATGTATCAAAAGAAATTACTGTAGCTGAACCCCAGCAATCAACAGACAGTAAAATTTTAGTGGTGTATTATTCTGCAACGGGTAGTACAGAAAGAGCTGCAAATTATATTGCAGAAGCTACTAATGCTGATGTGTTTGAAATTGAACCGATAAACCCATATACAACTGATGATTTAAACTGGAACAATGAAAACAGTCGTGTTTCTATTGAACATGATAATGTAGAAAAAAGAGAAGTAGAGCTTGTATCAACAGCTGTAGCCGATTGGGAGTTCTATGATACAGTATTTATAGGCTATCCGATATGGTGGGGTGTGGCAGCATGGCCTGTAAATGGATTTGTTGAAGCAAATGATTTTACAGGGAAAACTGTTATACCTTTCTGCACATCAGCAAGCTCGGGCTTGGGAGAAAGTGACAAATTATTAGAAGAATTAGCTGGAACAGGAAATTGGACTGATGGCAAAAGATTTTCGTCAGGAGCTTCGGAAAATAATGTAAAAGAGTGGGCAGTAGATATTATAAGGAGTTAATAAAAGGTATGAAATGCAGAATGCTTGGTAAAGATTTAAAGGTATCATCTGTTGGTCTTGGTTGTATGGGTATGAGCCATGCTTACGACGCACCTGCTGATGAAAAGTAAATGACTGTGCTGCTGTCAAAGGCTGTAAATATTGGCTATACATTCTTTGATGGATGTTTTGTAAAAAGCCATAGATTGCACCTATACCAGAACAAGAAAACTTGACAGATTGATTGAAAATGCAGGAGCAGCAGATATTGAACTGACAAAAGAAAAAATAGCAGACCTTGATTTTGCTCTTGGAAATATGGAGATGTCAGAGGTGTTCGGAGGTTCTAAAATTATTAAAAAATAAAGGAGTTAATTATATGGAGTATGTAACATTAAATAATGAAGTAAAAATGCCGCTGGAGGGTTTTGGTGTATTTCAAGTTTCCGATAAGGCTCAGTGTGAACAGGCTGTGATAGATGCTGTTAATTCAGGATACAGATTAATTGATACGGCAGCAGCATATATGAATGAAGAGGCTGTTGGAGTTGCAATTAAAAAATGTGGTATCAAAAGAGATGAACTTTTCATTACTACAAAGTTATGGGTACAGGATGCAAGCTATAAGGATGCAAAAATGGCCTTTAATACATCCCTTAACAAATTGGGACTTGATTATATTGATTTGTACTTAATTCATCAGCCAATGGGTGATTATTATGGTGCATGGAGAGCTATTGAGGAGCTCTATAAGATAGGAGTAATTCGCGCAATAGGTGTGTGTAATTTTTATCCTGCTATACTTGCAGATTTTTGCGAAACTGTTGAAATAAAGCCTATGGTAAATCAGGTAGAGCTTCACCCATTCTTTCAGCAGGAAAACGCAATTAAGGTTATGAATGAATATGGTGTAATTCCTGAAGCGTGGGGACCTTTTGCAGAGGGTAATCACGGTATATTTACTGACCCGACACTAACAGCCATAGGAAAAAAATACGGAAAAAGTGCTGCACAGGTTGCGTTACGCTGGAATGTTCAAAGGGGAGTTGTTGTTATACCTAAGTCAATTCATAGAGAGCGTATGGAACAGAATATTGATATATGGGATTTTGAGCTTAGCAATGAGGATATGAAAAACATTTCAAAAATGGATATAGGTTATAGTGAAATAGTTAACCATAGTGACCCAAGGTTTGTAAAAATGCTTCATGGTATGAAATTGCATTAAGGATTAATTAAGCCGACCGCTGATATAAGGTTGGTCGGCTTAAATGTTATTTAATATTACGCAGTTTTTTTATTGTATCTCTGAACTCAGCAGGAATTTCATCTATACTCATATCACGAGGTACAGATGTAGTGCCTGCATTTTTGGCGGTTTCATAATACCAACATTTAAAATTAAGTGTATTAAGAGTTTCCTGAAGTTCAGCCATTTGCATTTCAATAACAGCTTTTTGTTTTTTGAAAAGCTCAAGGCGTTCATCAATGGTTTCATCACCTGCCATTGCCATATATATAAAGTCTTTTATGTCTTTTAAAGGCATACCTGTTTTTTTTAGGCAGTTTATTATTTGCAGCCATTCATAGTCCGTATCCTTAAACATTCGTATACCGCTTTGTGACCTTTCAACAAAAGGGAGAAGTCCCTCTTTGTCATAGTATCTTAATGTTGAAGGGGCAACATCAAGTAACTTTGCCATTTCACCTACTGTATAAAGCATAATTTCACCTCAAAAAATTTTTATCAAAATTGAAAAAAAGCACTTGACTTAAAGTTGACTTTAACTTTTATAATTATATTAAACTTATATTTATTATACAATATTTAATTAAAATGTCAAGGAGGAATGAAAAATGAAGGATTTTGTGTTCAGCTATCCTACAAAGGTTTATTTTGGAAAGGAATCAGCGGGAAAGGCTTTAGCCTTGGAGCTTGGAAATTATAAAAAAATAATGCTTGCTTATGGCGGAGGATCTATAAAGAAAAATGGTATTTATGATGAAATTATGGAGTTGCTTAAAAATAAGGAAGTAATTGAGTTTTCGGGTATAATGCCAAATCCTACCTACAAAAAAGTTCAGGAGGGAGCAAAGCTTGCAAGAGAAAATGATGTTGATTTTATTCTTGCCGTAGGCGGAGGTTCCGTAATTGACTGCTGCAAGGTTGTTGCGGCTCAGGCAGTAACAAATGATGATATATGGGAAATGGAATTTGTAAATAAAAAATTTCCTGCAGAATGGATACCGATGGGTGCAGTTGTTACGGCATCGGGTACAGGTTCTGAAATGAATTCGGGTGCGGTTATTACAAACGAGGATAAGAAAATAAAGGCAGGTGTTTTTGCCGCTTATGCGGACTTTGCGGTTTTAGACCCTTATTATACATTATCAGTGCCCTTTAAGCAGGTTATTTCTGGTGCATTTGACACCCTTAGTCATTGTATGGAAACATATTTCGGTACACCGAGAAGGAGTTTTATTTCCGATGAAATTAACGAGGCTGTTATGAGAAATGTTATTTATAATATAAGGCAGCTTATTAAAAATCCTGAGAATATTGAGGCAAGAAGTGAGCTTATGTGGAATTCTGCAATGGCTGAAAACGGGTTATTAAAGCTTGGCAAGGTAACCGATTTTCAGGCACATCAGATAGAGCATCAGCTTGGAGCATATACGGACTGTAACCATGGTCAGGGACTTGCTGTAATTCATCCTGTGCTTTACAGTCATATTTATAGGGAGGCTGTTGATAAGTTTGCATGTTTTGCAAAAACTGTGTGGAATATAACAGATGATAAATCAGAGATTGCTCTTGCTGTTATGGGAATTAATGCACTTACCGAGTTTATAAAGGAAATTGGACTTCCTACAAGCTTTAGGGAAATGGGAATTACCGATACAAGCTGCTTTAGAGCTGTTGCGGACAGCTGTAATATTACGGCAGGCTGCTGTAAAAAGCTGACAAAAAATGAGATATTTGAAATTTTAGAGGAATGCTATTAAGGAGAATGAGTCTATACAAAAAATATACCTATTGTGGTTAAGAGTTCTTATGCTTTTTACAACAGTTTTTGGACTTGTGCCCATTTCTGTTGTATACTTTTTAAGGATAATAGGAAACAATCCTTATTCTTGGCTTGATTTATTAATTGCAGTTATATGGCTTGCATTCAACTATTGGTTTGCTTTCAGGTCACCTGTATATAAGGTATTGGGCAAAAAATCACAGTATTCTTTTAGTGAAGAGGAAATAAATCGTGCTGCAAGATATATGAAATAAAAATTATATGTAGTTTAATAGCTGATTTATGATAATAACCCCTGATATTTAATCAAATGTAGACTAAACATAGGAATAAGTCGGACTCTGCACACATCTGCGAGGTTGCCCTTGATATAACTGATTTTAAGTAATAAGTACAATTAAGGGGTATTAAGCAGTAAGCTGCTTAACTACCCCTGTAATTATCATTGTAATTATCATAGAAAATCAATTTACAGAAAATTTTTCACACAGCCAAATAGAAAATCTTTTGTTTTGAAACAGTTTAAGCTTATTTATAATTTAAAGTGATAAATCGAATTTTTTAAGCCAATAGTTAACCTGTATTATATATGCCAATAACTGAGGTGTTGCCATTAGCTGACCAAACCAAGGCTTTCCATAGTCTGATGTTGAGTTTAGAATAGTGTTTATTTCCTGTTTATTTAATATAGGAAGAATTGGTGCGTTATTATCGGATATAATTTCTGCAACTCTGTCCTTTAGAATTTTTTCATAATTGGGATTATAGGTTTTGGGATAAGGTGATTTTTTTCTGTACACAATTTCTTCGGGCAAAAGATCTTTTGCACTGTCTCTTAATAGTCCTTTAGTAATGCCGTTGTGGCATTTATACTCCCAGGGAACATTCCACATATATTCAATTATTCTATGGTCTGCATATGGTACTCTAGCTTCAAGTCCGCTATACATTGAGGCTCTGTCCATTCTGTCAAGCAGTGTTGTCATAAACCATTTTAAATTTAAAAATGATATTTCACGTTGTCTTTTTCTTAAAGGATTTTCGCCTTCAAGTATAGGAACTTGTGATATTGAGTGTTTGTATTGTTTATCAATATAACCCTTTAAATCAAGTTGTGTGACTGCGTCATCATTTAAAACAGAGTTCCGTACATTGTAGTTAATTGACCATGGGAAGGTATCTGCGTTTATAAATTCTTCTCTGTGAAACCAAGGGTATCCTCCAAAAATTTCGTCAGCACATTCACCTGTCAAAGTAACTTTGTTATGTTCTTTTACAAGTTTACAAAAGTACAGCATGGATGCGTCAACATCTGCCATACCTGGCAAGTCCTTTGCGTCAACAGAAAGGTAAAGATAATCTGCAAGCTCCTCGTTATTACATTCAAGATAGGTATGATTAACATTGAAGTTATCAAGCATAATATCTACATAGGGTCTATCCTGTTCAGGCTGAAAGGAGTTGGATACAAAGTATTTGTTGTTGTCCTTGAAGTCAAATGAAAAGGTGTTGAAAGTTTTGCCCATTTTTGCTAAATAGTTTGATGCTATCGCAGTAACTATACAGGAATCAAGTCCACCTGATAAAAAGCTGCATACGGGGACATCGGATACCATCTGATATTCAATGGCTGAAGTCACAAGATATTTTACATCATCAACAGCTTCTTCGTATGTTTTTTTGTACTCCTCTGATTTAAGTGACCAGTAGGGATATTCTTTGAAGCCGTTAATGTCATATACACCATAATGACCATATTTAATTTCCAGTATTCCTTTAAATACACCGTTGCCTTCTGTTCTTGCAGGTCCTATGCCAAATATTTCCCTTAATGAATTGTTATCAATTTCAGGAGAAATTTTGGGATGTTTAAAAAGTGATTTTATTTCTGAGCCAAAGACTATGGTATTTCTTTTTAATGAATAAAAAAGGGGCTTTATACCACAACGGTCCCTGAACAAATACAGCTTTTTACCTCTGTCATCCCATATTGCATAGGCAAAAATTCCGTTAAGCATTTTTACAGAATCAATGCCATATTCTATATATGCATAAAGTATTACCTCTGTATCTGTTGTGGTTTCAAAACTATAGCCCTTTGAAATAAGATCAGCTTTTAAGGGTTCCATATTGTAAATTTCACCATTATAAACTATTGTATATTCATTTTCGTTTATTACTCTTGTCATTGGCTGATTGCCGTTAAATAAGTCTCTTATTGTAAGTCTTGTTTGGCTCATACCAATGTTTTTTTTCAAATATTCGCCTGTGTTGTCTTTTCCTCTGTGGGAGATTTCTTCTCTCATTTTCACAAGTATGTTATGCCAGTAATATTGGTTTGAAGTATAGTCCATATCAAAGGAACAAAAGCCTGCTATTCCGCACATATTTTACCTCCGCAAAAACATTTCTTAAACTATTTTATTCAATAAATGTATAAAAATACTTGACAATATTTTTTTTTGGATTTATAATGAAATAAGTTTTAAAAGCTGTGAAGGCGAAAAGTAGATATAGTGGTTTTAACAGAGATAGGTTGTCATCGGCTGTAAGCAATCTTTAAATAAAGCTGTGTTGAAGTTCACGCCGGAGTTCTTTTCTTGAAATTTTCAGTAGGGAAATGCGGTTGAGGTCGTTATTCTTCGTAAAGTGTCCGGCATTTTTGTCGGAAAGCTGGGTGGTACCACGGTATATTATCGTCCCTTATTGTATAATAAGGGGCGTTTTCTTTTTAATAAGAATGGAAGGAGATAAAAAATGAAAGAAAAATTAAGCCAGATCAAAGAACTGGCAATCAAGAAGCTTGCAGACGCAACAGATCTTAAGGCTTTAGATGATTTAAGAGTTGAAATTCTTGGTAAAAAGGGTGAATTAACTCAGATACTTAAAGGTATGGGTGCATTAAGTAAGGAAGAAAGACCTGTTATTGGTCAACTTGCAAATGAAGTAAGAAGTGAAATTGAGACTAAGCTTGAGGAAGCTAAAATATCTCTTTCAGCTAAGGCGCAGGAGGCTAAGTTAAAGGCTGAAACTATTGATGTTACTATGCCGGGTAAGGTAACAGAGCTTGGTCATAAGCATCCTATGACACAGGTTATTGATGAAATTAAAAATATATTTATAGGTATGGGTTATGAAATAGCTGAGGGTCCTGAAGTTGAAACTGCTTATTACAATTTTGAGGCACTTAATATTCCTAAGGATCATCCCGCAAGAGATGAGCAGGATACCTTCTATATAAATGGTGTGGGTGATTTCCTGTTAAGAACACAGACATCACCTATGCAGGTAAGAGTTATGGAGAATAAAAAGCCTCCTATAAGAATTATAGCTCCGGGAAGAGTTTATCGTTCTGATGAGGTTGATGCTACACATTCTCCTATTTTCCATCAGCTTGAAGGTCTTGTAATTGATAAGGGTATTACTATGGGTGACTTGAAGGGTGCTTTGGCAGAATTTGCAAAGGGATTATTTGGTGAGGATACCAAGGTTAGATTCAGACCGCATCATTTTCCATTTACTGAGCCTAGCGCTGAAATGGACGCTTCCTGCTTTGCCTGCGGAGGCAAGGGCTGCAGAGTTTGTAAGGACAGTGGATGGATTGAAGTTCTCGGCTGTGGTATGGTTCATCCTAAGGTACTTGAAATGTCGGGCATTGATCCTAAGGTTTATTCAGGTTTTGCTTTTGGTATGGGACTTGAGAGAGTTGCAATGCAGAAGTATGCCATTTCCGACCTTAGATTATTGTTTGAAAATGATGCTAAGTTCTTAAAGCAGTTTTAATTAGGAGGTTGTAAAAGATATGGATTTACCGATGAGATGGTTAAATGAGTATGTGGATATAGATACTACTACTCAAGAATTTATAGATAAAATTACTTTATCAGGTTCTAAGGTTGAGTCTGTAACAAGTCTTGCAAAGGACATTACAAATGTTGTAACAGGTAAGGTTCTTGAAATTGAAAAGCATCCTGATGCAGACAAACTTGTTGTAACTAAGGTTGATGTTGGAGGTGAGGAGCCTTTACAGATTGTAACAGGTGCACCTAATCTTTATGTAGGCGCCGTTGTGCCTGTTGCCTTGGTTGGTGCAACAGTATATCATGGTTCAAGTCTTGAAAAGATTAAAAAGGGCAAGTTAAGAGGTATTGAGTCAAACGGTATGATGTGTTCTATTGAAGAGCTTGGTTTTACTGTACACGATTACCCTGAGGCTCCTGAATATGGTATTTATATTTTCAAGGAGGAGGTGCCTTTAGGTGCTGATGTTAAAAAGCTTCTTGAAATGGAAGATGATGTAGTTGAATTTGAAATTACATCAAACAGGCCTGATTGTTTTAGTATTGTAGGTCTTGCGAGAGAGGCTGCTGCCACTTACAGAGTGCCTTTTAAGTATCCTGAAATTAAAGTAGAAGAAAAGGGGGAGGGCAAGACAGAGGATTTAATTCAAGTAGAAATTCAGAACTCTGAGCTTTGTCCGAGATACATTGCAAGAGCAGTAAAGAATGTTAAAATTGGTCCATCTCCTTTATGGATGCGCCATAGACTTACAGCAGCGGGTGTAAGACCTATTAACAATATTGTAGATATTACAAACTATGTAATGCTTGAAATGGGTCAGCCAATGCACGCCTTTGATATTGATACTATTGATGAGGCTAAAATTATTGTAAGAAATGCAAAGGCAGGAGAGAAGATTACCACTCTTGACGGACAGGAAAGAAATCTTGACGAAAGTATGCTTGTTATTTCTGACTGTAACAAAGCTGTTGCTGTAGCCGGTGTAATGGGCGGTGAAAACTCAATGATTACTGAAGGTGCAAGAGCCATATTATTTGAGTCAGCTAACTTTAACGGACCAAATGTAAGAATTACGGCTAAGAAGTTAGGTTTAAGAACAGATGCTTCTGCTAAGTATGAAAAGGGACTTGACCCCAATCTTCCTCTTGACGCAGTAAACAGAGCTGTTCAACTTGTTGAAATGCTTGGCTGCGGTGAGGTTTGCCAGGGTATTGTTGACTGTTATCCAAACAAAAGGGAGCCATGGAGTGTTGAATATTCAACAGAGGGCATAAATAAGCTTTTAGGTACCAAGTTATCTGAAAAGGAAATGATTGACTTACTTGCTTTAGTTGAGGTTAGGGCTGACGGAAAGAGTGCGGTTATTCCTACATTCAGACCGGATTTATTAACAGAGGCAGATTTAGCTGAAGAAGTGGGAAGATTTTACGGTTATGATAATATTGAAACCACACTTGCCGCAGGTACTCCTACAGTAGGTAAGAAGTCTTATACACAGACTATTGATGACAAAATTATGGACACGATGATAAGCTTAGGTTTAAGTGAAGCTAAGTGTTTCAGCTTTGAATCTCCAAAGGTGTTTGATAAATTAAATATACCTGTTGACAGTGAATTGAGAAATACCGTTACCATTTCCAATCCTTTAGGCGAAGATTTCAGCATTATGAGAACTGTATCTTTAAATGGTATGCTTAATTCAATTTCTACAAATTATAATAGAAGAAATGAGTCAGCTTACTTATTTGAAATGGGTAAGGTTTATATTCCTAAGGCACTTCCATTAACTGAACTTCCTGAGGAAAGAAATGTTCTCACTATTGGTATGTACGGCAATATTGATTTTTATGGAATTAAGGGTGTTACGGAGGAATTATTTACTGTACTTGGTATGAGAGATAAGGTAACTTACTCACCAAAGAATGATATACCTTTTATGCATCCGGGCAGACTTGCGGATATAAGTGTTGATGACGAAAGCATTGGTTATGTAGGTGAAATTCACCCTGCTGTTGCTGATAAGTACAGTGTTGGTACTAAGGCTTATGTTGCGGTAATAAGCATTGATAAGCTTTATGAATATGCTGAATTTGACAGAGTTTATAAGGCACTTCCTAAATATCCTGCAATGACAAGAGATATAGCTGTTCTTGTAAAGGATAGTGTAATTGTAAAGGATATTGAGGATATTATTAAAGCTAAGGGCGGAAAGCTTCTTGAAAGTATTCAGTTATTTGATGTATTCAAGGGTAAGCAAATTCCTGAGGGTTATAAGTCAGTTGCTTATAATATTTCATTCAGAGCAGGTGACAGAACATTAACTGATGATGAGGTTAATTTACCTATGAAGAAGATTGTTAAGGAGCTTGAGGAAAAGTTAGAAGCACAGTTGAGAAGTTAATTTTAAGGCTAAAGAGGGCTTTCCGTTTGGATTGCTCTCTTCTTTTTTAGTATAAAGAAATTTATTGACTAAAAAAATAAACTGTGGTAATATAACAGTATGATACTATGATAAATTATAAACAAATACAAAAGTGAGATTATTAAAATGTCAGAAAATAATGATTTGTTAAAAATTATAGACGAAAAAATGAGTGATCTTAGCAAGGGGCAAAAGAGAATTGCTAATTTTCTTAAAGATCATTATGACGGAGCAGTTTATTTAACGGCTTCAAAGCTTGGTGAAATTGCAGGGGTAAGTGAATCAACTGTTGTGCGTTTTGCTATTGAGCTTGGTTTTGACGGATATCCTAAGCTGCAGGAAGCTTTACAGGAGCTTGTCAAAAATGAGCTGACTGCCTCACAGAGAATGAAGGTTTCATCTGACAGAATTGCTAAGGCTGACAAGCATATTTTAAAAAGTGTGCTTGAAAGTGATTTAACCAGAATATCTGAAACTTTGGACTTAATAAATCCCAGAGAGTTTGATGAAGCGGTTGATTATATAGCAAATGCAAAGAGAGTTTATATTGTTGGCGGACGAAGTTCATCGGCTTTATCTCATTTTCTTGACTTTTATCTTAATTTAATGAGAGATAATGTTGTAAATGCATCAACAGGTGCTGTGACAGAAACCTTTGAACATATATTCAGAATTGAAGATGGAGATTTACTTATTGGTATAAGTTTTCCGAGATATTCAAACAAGACTGTTAAGGCAATAGAGTATGCTCATCAAAGGGGAGCAAAAACCATTGCCATAACAGACAGCAAGCAGTCACCTCTTGTAAATGATGCTACAATAAGCCTTATTGCAAGCAGTGATATGTTAAGCTTTATAGACAGTTTGGTTGCACCGTTAAGTCTTATTAATGCTTTGCTTGTGGCAGTAAGTATGAAGCGTAAAGGATACATTGCTGAAGGTCTTGACAAGCTTGAAGATTTGTGGGGAGAATATAAGGTTTATTCTTCTGCTATTAAGAAAAAATATTTATAATATAATTTAAAGTAATGGAAATAATTCTTTAAATTAATTAAGGATAAATAATATGAAAAAGGTCATTGTTATAGGCGGCGGACCGGCAGGTATGATGGCTGCAGGTCAAGCGGCTTTAAGAGGTAATAGTGTTACTCTTATAGAAAAAATGAATAAGGTGGGCAGAAAGCTTTATATTACCGGCAAGGGAAGATGTAATGTGACTAATGCTGTTGACCCGGAGGGACTTATTGCAAATACACCGGGTAATCCGTATTTTTTGTACAGTGCCTTTTATACCTTTAATAGTAATTCTACTATGGAGTTTTTTGAAAAGCTTGGTGTTCCGGTTAAGGTGGAAAGAGGAAACAGGGTTTTTCCTAAGTCTGAAAAGTCTAATGACATAGTAAAGGCAATGGAAAGCTTTGTAAAAAACAGTGGTTGTAAAATAATGTATGAAACTGAGGTTAAGGACATTATAACTGATGATAATAAGGTAACAGGAGTCAAGTTAAAGGATAACAGAATTTTATATTGTGACAGTGTTATTGTAGCAACAGGCGGTCTTTCTTACCCTATGACGGGATCTACCGGTGATGGTTACAAATTTGCTGAAAAATGTGGACATACTATAATTAAGTGTTATCCTTCATTAGTTCCTTTAAGGGCAAAAGAAAAATGGATTTCTGATTTAATGGGACTTAGTCTTAAAAATATAAGCATTAAGGTTACCATCGACAATAAAGATATTTATTCTGATTTTGGTGAAATGATGTTTACTCATTTTGGTGTAACAGGTCCTGTTATTTTGTCTGCGAGCCGATATATAAATGACAGAATGATTGAAAACCCTAAGCTTCATATAGATTTAAAGCCTGCACTAAATAACAGGGAGCTTGATTTAAGACTGTTAAAAGATTTTCAGAAATATTTAAATAAGGATTTTAAAAATTCTCTTGATGATTTACTTCCTCAAAAGCTTATACCGGTTATTATAAGACTTTCAGGTATTCATCCTGAAAAGAAGGTAAACAGTGTAACAAAAGAGGAAAGAGCAAGATTGTTAGAGCTTATTAAAAATCTTACAATAAACATTACAGATACAACCGGTTATGATGAGGCTGTTGTTACAATGGGCGGAATTTCGACAGATGAAATTGAGCCTTCAACTATGAAATCAAAGATTATAAATGGATTATATTTTGCCGGTGAGGTTATTGATGTTGACAGCTTTACAGGTGGATTTAATTTGCAGATAGCTTTTTCTACAGGCTATCTTGCCGGAACTAATTGCTAAGGAGGAGAATACAAATGAATTGTTGTATTCGAGGTGCTATTACTGTTGAAGAAAACAGTAAGTCCAGTATTTGGGAAAATACTAAAATAATGCTTAATGAAATAATTAAGTCAAATGATTTGAATATAGAGGATATTGTATCAATACTTTTTACATGTACAAGAGATCTGGATGCTGCTTATCCTGCTGTAGCTGCAAGGGAAATAGGAATAGTGGATGCTGCTCTTATGTGCGCACAGGAGCTTTATGTAAAAGGAAGTCTTGAAATGTGTATAAGGGCTGCGGTGACTGTTGAAACAGACAAAATGCAGAATGAAATGAAGCATATATATTTAAAGGGTGCTAAAAAACTGAGACCTGATATTATAAATAAAAGTAAAATTGATGCCATTGCCATAGACGGCCCGGCAGGTTCAGGCAAGAGTACTGTTGCAAAGCTTATTTCAGAAGAATTAGGGTATATATACGCAGATACCGGCGCTATGTACAGAACTGTAGGGCTTTACTGCTTAAACAATGGTATAAGTATTTTAGACAATGAAAACATTGTAAAGGCTTTGCCTTTAATTGATATAGATATTGAGTTTGATAATGGAATTCAAAGGATATTCTTAAATGCCAAAGATGTAACAGATGAAATAAGAACTCAGACTGTTGCAGAGGCTGCATCAAAGGTTGCAGCCATACCGGAGGTAAGGAAATTGCTTATTGAATTGCAGAGAAAAATTGCTGAAAATAATAAAGTAGTTATGGATGGCAGAGATATTGGCACCAATGTATTAAAGAATGCACGTGTTAAAATTTATCTTGATGCTGATGTTGAAGAAAGAGCAAAAAGACGTTGTAATGAACTTAGTGAGAAGGGAATTTCCTTCGATTATAATAATATAATTAAAGAAATCATCCAAAGAGATGATTATGACAAAAACAGAAAGGTAAATCCTTTGTCTGTAGCAGAGGATGCTGTGGTTATTGATACGACGGGTTTGTCAATAGAGCAGGTTAAAAATAAAATTTTGAAAATTACAAGGCGTAAATAACGGAGGTAAATATGGAAATTATTCTCGCTAAGTCTGCCGGTTTTTGCTTTGGTGTTAAAAGGGCTGTTGATCATGCTTATAGTAAGGTTGGTCAGAAAGATATATATACTTATGGTCCTATAATCCATAACAAGGAGGTTACAGGTGACCTGAATAACCAGGGTGTACGTGTAATTGAAAATCTTGATGAGGTAAAAAAAGGCGAAATTATAATTCGTTCCCACGGTGTTCCGCCAAGTGTATATGAGGAAATAGAGGGCAGAGGTCTGAAATATACAGACTGTACCTGTCCATTTGTTAAAAAAATTCATAATATAGTTAAGGATAACTATAATAAGGGTAAGAGCATAATAATTGTGGGAAACAAAACGCATCCCGAAATAATTGGAATAAATGGTTGGTGTAAAAATACAGCTATTATAATTAATTCAATTGAAGAAGCTCAAAGTATTGAGCTTGAAAAGGAAGTTAGTTATGCACTGGTAGTACAGACCACTTTTCAGACGGATGTGTTTGAAAAAATTATTGCTTGTTTAAAAGAAAAAAGTGATAATATTGAGGTTTTCAAAACTATATGTTCTGCTACCGGTGACAGACAAAAAGAAGCAGTTGAAATTGCCAAAATTGCTGATCAGATGATTGTATTGGGAGATAAAAGCAGTTCAAATACAAGAAAACTATATGAAATCAGTAAAAAATATTGCAAAAATGTTTATTTATGTGAAAGAATTTGCGATTTAGAGTTGCAAAATATCAAAAAAAATGGTACAATGGGAATAACCGCCGGTGCGTCTACGCCATCGGTCATAATAAAGGAGGCAGTAAAAGCTATGAGTGAAATGGAAAACAAATCTTTTGAGGAGATGCTTGATGATTCTTTAGTAACATTAAGAACAGGTCAGATTGTTAAGGGTACAGTTATCAGTGTATCAGATACAGGTGAGGTATCTGTAAATTTAGGATATAAGTCTGATGGTATTATCACAAGAACAGAATTTTCTGATGATGTAAATGTAAATCCGGCTGATGTTGTTAAGCCCGGTGATGAAATTGAGGTTTTTGTTATCAGAGTTAATGATGGTGACGGCAATGTACAGCTTTCTAAAAAGAAGGTTGATGCTGATAAGAATTATGTTGTTATTGAAGAAGCTTTCAATAATGGTACATCTGTTACAGGTAAGGTTACTGAGCAGGTTAAGGGTGGCTTAATTGCTTTAGTTAACGGTGCCAGAGTGTTTGTTCCTTCTTCTCAGATTTCTAATAGATATGTTGAGGATTTATCATCTTTCATCGGTAAGGAATTTGATTTTGAGGTTCTTGAATTTGATAAGTCAAAGAGAAGAATAGTTGTAGGCAGAAAGGCTCTTGCACAGAAGGAAATTGATGCAAAGAGAGCTGAAGTATTTGCTTCAATAAATATTGGTGACAAGATTGAAGGTAAGGTTAGCAGAATTGTAGATTTTGGTGCATTTGTTGACCTTGGCGGTGTTGACGGTCTTATTCATATTTCTGAAATGAGCTGGGGCAGAGTAAAGAAGGTTACTGACGTATTAAGCGTTGGCGATAATGTTACTGTTACAGTTCTTGATGTTAATCCTGAAAAGGGTAAGATTTCTTTATCTCTTAAAGACTTAAATGCAGATCCTTGGAAGGATGCTGAAACTAAGTATGCTGTTGGCAATGTAGTTAGTGGTAAGGTAGTAAGAATGGTTCCTTTTGGTGCATTTGTTGAGCTTGAAGAGGGTGTTGATGGTTTAGTTCACATTTCTCAGATTGCTTATAAGCATGTTGAAAAGCCAGAGGATGAATTAACTATTGGTCAGGAAATTCAGGCTAAGGTTACAGAGCTTGATTTGGGTGCTAAGAAGATTAGTTTAAGCATTAAGGAAACTCTTGAAAAGCCTGCTAAGGAATCTAAGGCTGAAGAAGCTGCTGAAACAGAAGCTGAGTAATAAATATAAATAGGTAGTATCAGTGAAGAATTACTGCCTTAAAAATAGGAAATTTAAAATTTTATAAAGGAGTGAAGGCAATGAAGTTAAAGAGAATTTTAGCTTTATTAACTGTCGGATTAATGACAGTTTCATTTGCAGGCTGCGGTGACGGCAATTCAGGAAGTGATGTTGCTGAAGGCGGTACATTTAAGATTGGAGGTATCGGACCTCTTACCGGTGATGCTGCAAGTTACGGTACATCTGTTAAGAACGGTGCACAGATTGCTGTTGACGAAATTAATGCCGCAGGCGGTGTAAATGGTATGCAGTTTGAATTATTATTTGAAGATGATGAGTGTGATGAAGAAAAGTCTGTAAATGCTTACAATACACTTATGGATCAGGGGGCACAGGCTATTGTTGGTTCTACAACAAGCGGCTGCTCTATTGCAGTTAGTGCTGCAAGTGAGGTTGACGGTGTTCTTCAGGTAACACCTAGCGGTTCTGCTGCTGACTGTACTAAGACTGATAATGCATTCAGAATTTGTTTTACTGACCCGTTACAGGGTGAAACAATGGCACAGTACATTACAGATAAGGGTTATAAGAATGTAGCTGTTATTTATAATAACGGTGATGAATACAGCAAAGGTATTCATGACGCTTTTGTAGCTAAATTTACTGAGTTGGGCGGTGCTGTTGCAGTGGATGAATCATTCACTACAGGTGATGTTGATTTCAGTACACAGCTTACAAAGATTAAGTCATCAGATGCTGATTGTATTTTCTTACCTTTCTATTATACAGAGGTAGCTTATGTTACTGATCAGGCAGCGGCTTTAGGTATCAGCTTACCATATTTCGGATGTGACGGTTGGGATGGTGTTATCAAGCAGTTAAATGGTGACACAACTAATATAAATGGTGCTACTTTCTTAACACCATTTATTTCAACTGATTCTGATCCTAAGATCCAGAAATTTGTTGAAGCATACAAGTCTGCATACAATGCTGAACCAGATCAGTTTGCTGCTGACAGCTATGATGCTGTATATGCTATTAAGCTGGCTATTGAACAGGCCGGTGACACTTCCAGTGAGGCATTAATTGCAGCTATGACTCAGATTACCGTTGACGGTCTTACCGGAGAAATGACATTTGATGCAAGTGGTGAGCCAACTAAGTCTGCTAAGGTTGCTGTTATTCAGGATGGCGCTTACACAGCTGAGTAATTAATGAGTAATTGATTTTATTTTTACGATAGCATTGAAGTTATTCTTCAATGCTATCTTGTTTTTATAGTGTTATTTCAGGTTTTATGAAAGGAGGAAATATTTTTGCAGGGTTTTGTTACATTTATTCAACAGTTTATAAATGGTTTAAGCTTAGGCAGTGTTTATGCCTTAATGGCTCTTGGTTATACAATGGTTTACGGTATAGCTAAAATGCTTAACTTTGCTCACGGTGATATAATTATGGTTGGTGCATATACAGTGTCCGTTGTATGTTCCATACTTGGTATGTCACCAATAGCTGCAGTATTGGCAAGTGCTATTGTATGTACAACTCTTGGTGTTACTATTGAGAAAATTGCTTATAAGCCGTTGAGAGCTGCATCACCTCTTGCTGTTCTTATTACTGCAATTGGTGTCAGTTTCTTTTTGCAGAGTGTCGCTTTGCTTATTTTTGGCTCCAATGCCAGAAAAGTTCCGCCGGTTGTATCTCTTAACAGTATAAGGGTTGCAAACATTGATTTATCAGGTGTTGCATTGGTTATTATCGGTGTTACCGTACTTATAATGATTGGTCTTTATTTATTTATAAATTGCACTAAGGTAGGTAAGGCTATGCTTGCTGTATCTGAAGACAAGGGTGCTGCCGAACTTATGGGTATTAATGTTAACGCTACTATTTCATTGACATTTGCCATTGGTTCAGCCTTAGCTGCTGTTGCAGGTGTTCTTTTTGTAAGCTCTTATGGGTATGTTGACCCATATACCGGGGCACTCCCGGGTATAAAGGCCTTTGTTGCCGCTGTACTTGGCGGTATAGGTTCAATTCCCGGCGCTATGCTTGGTGGCATCATATTGGGGGTTATTGAGAGTTTATCCAAGGCTTACATATCTACAAATTTGGCAGATGCAATAGTATTTGGTGTATTGATTGTTGTGCTTCTTGTTAAGCCTACAGGAATACTTGGTAAAAAGAAAATTACAAAGGTTTAATAAAGGGTGGTTATTATGAAGAATAAAAAGAATATTGTTTATTTAATAATTGCTGTTGTAGTATTTGCAGCCCTTATTGCCTTGGTAAATGCAGGAGTTTTAAGCAGACAGTATCAGGGTTTGCTTGTGCCTATTGGTGTAAATATTATTCTTGCAGTTTCACTTAACCTTATTGTAGGTTTTTTAGGTGAACTTTCATTGGGACACGCAGGATTTATGTCAGTCGGTGCTTATGCAGGGTGTTTGTTTACTGTTCATGCAAATCTTCCTGTAATGGTTGAGCTTCCTATTGCTTTTATTATAGGAGGTCTTACTGCAGCTGTATTTGGACTTATAATTGGTATTCCTGCTCTCAGATTAAAGGGCGATTATCTTGCTATTGTTACACTTGGTTTTGGTGAAATTATACGTTCAGTGTTTAATTCTCTTGATTTTTTAGGCGGTTCAGGAGGATTGAAGGGTATTGATAAATCCAGCAATTATATTATGGCATATGTTTTGGTTGTAATTACAATTTTAGTTATAGCAAATCTTATTAATTCAAAGCATGGCAGAGCTATTAAGTCTATCAGAGATAATGTAATAGCTGCTGAGTCTGTTGGTGTTAATGTAGTTTATTACAAGATTTTTGCATTTGTAATATCAGCATTTTTTGCAGGTGTAGCCGGTGTTTTATATGGACACAACCTTGCTATATTAAAGCCTGCAACATTTGACTTTAACAAGTCAATTGAAATTCTTGTTATGGTTGTATTAGGTGGTATGGGCAGTATTCCGGGCAGTATTATTGCCGCAATTATACTAACAATATTACCTGAAGTTTTAAGATTTTTGGCAGATTACAGAATGCTTCTTTATGCTGTTGCACTTATAATAATGATGTTATTCAGTTCAAATCCGACACTTGTTGATTTAAGAAAGAAAGTGTTTGGAAAGAAAAAAGGAGGTAAATAATTATGGCTTTATTAGAGGTTAAAGAATTAGGAGTCTCCTTTGGTGGTCTTAGGGCTGTTGATAATTTTAATTTAAAAATTAAAGAGGGGCAGCTTTACGGACTTATCGGACCAAACGGTGCCGGTAAAACTACTATTTTTAATCTTTTGACCGGCGTTTATAAGCCTACAGACGGCACCTTTATTTTTGATGGTGAGGAAATGTCAGGCAAGACTCCCATACAGATTAACAAGAGGGGTATTGCAAGAACATTCCAAAATATCAGACTTTTTTCACAGATGTCGGTTATTGATAATGTTAAGGTTGGTTTGCATAATCAGTATAGTTTTTCAGTTATTGACAGTATTTTAAGACTGCCTAAGCATAGAACAGGTGAAAAGCTTATGACTGAGAAAGCTATGGATATATTAAGTATATTTGAATTAGACAGCGAGGCTAATCATCTTGCAAGTAATCTTCCTTATGGAAAGCAGAGAAAGCTTGAAATTGCAAGAGCTCTTGCAACTAATCCTAAGCTTTTATTGCTTGATGAGCCTGCAGCAGGTATGAATCCGGCAGAAACTGCGGAGTTAATGAATACTATTGCCTTAATAAGAGATAAATTTAATATCACAATTTTACTTATTGAACATGATATGTCACTTGTTATGGGTATTTGTGAGAAGATTGTTGTTCTTGAATATGGCAGAGTGATTTGTGATGATGTGCCTGAAAAGGTTAAAAATGATCCAAGAGTTATTGCAGCTTATTTAGGTGATTAAGGAGGTGGAGAGATTGCTTAAAGTAAATGATTTGAATGTGCATTATGGAGCTATTCATGCTATAAAGGGTATTTCATTTGAAGTTAATGAGGGTGAAATTGTATCCCTTATAGGTGCAAATGGCGCAGGTAAAACTACAACTCTCCACAGTATTTCAGGCTTACTCAAGTCAAGCGGTGGTTCTGTTGAATTTATGAATAAAAATATTACGGGTCTTACTGCTGATAAGATTGTGAGGTTTGGTGTTGGTCATGTGCCTGAGGGCAGAAGAGTTTTTCAAGAGCTTACAGTTCATGAAAATCTTGAACTTGGAGCTTTTGCAGTAAAGGATAAGGTTTTTATTAAAAATGAGTATGAAAGGGTTATGGAGCTTTTTCCGAGATTGAAGGAAAGGAGAAAGCAGTTAGCCGGAACTTTATCAGGTGGTGAACAGCAGATGCTTGCTATGGGAAGGGCATTAATGAGTAATCCTAAAATGCTTTTATTGGATGAACCATCAATGGGTCTTGCACCTATTATTGTTAAGGATATTTTTGAAATAATTAAATCCTGCAACGATGAAGGTATGACTGTTTTGCTTGTTGAACAAAATGCAAAAATGGCACTTTCCATTTCAAACAGAGCTTATGTTCTTGAAACGGGAAAAATTGTTATGTCAGGAGATGCAGATAAGCTTCTTAATGATGATAATGTTAAAAAGGCTTATTTAGGCGGTTGATATTTATTAGCGTCTGCTGTATTTTAATACAGCAGACGTTTTTTTATTCATATCTTAACGCTTCAATAGGGTCGAGTTTTGCTGCCTTAGCTGCAGGATATACGCCAAATATTATACCTATGGAGCTTGATATAATTACAACCAGTGTTATAACAAATACCGACAGTACAGGTACAAACTGAATGTCAGCAACTGCCGATATAATTAAGCCTATGCCAAGACTGCTTAAATACCCTATAATTACGCCTATAATTCCTCCGGTAAGGGATAATATAACAGCCTCAATAAGAAATTGTGTTCTTATATTGCTGTTAGTTGCACCTAAGGATTTTCTTATTCCTATTTCTCTTGTCCTTTCTGTAACGGTTACAAGCATAATATTCATTACACCTATACCTCCTACCAAAAGAGAGATGGCAGCAACAAAGCCTATAAAGGCTGTTATTCCATTAATAACCTTTGTTATAAGCTTTACCTGATCCATATAGGATTCTATTGCGTAGTAGTCCGAGTTGTTATGCTTTACTTCAAGCAGTCTTAATATTTCCTTATTTGTCTGAGTAAGCTTTGCTGTGTCCTTAACGCCTGCATATATATTGTCTATTATATCATTGTCATCTTCGTCCTTGTAGTCATATACCTTTTTTATAGGCATAAAAATTTCACCTGAGCTATAAGTGGATACAAATCCCATATCATCTTCATTGCTTTTAAGAACACCTACAATAGTTAATGTATCACTATAATCATCAAAATAAACCTTAAAGGTTTTGCCTACAATATTGGTATAGCCAAACATAGCTTTAGCCATCCACTCGCTTATTACAGCTGCCTTGGTACCACCAATATTGTCGGCATCATTTAAAAATCTGCCGTATTTAAGTTCAAAGTTGCCTTGATTTTTGTATTCCTTTGTGGTTCCTGTAATGTTGCAGTACAATTTACTTTGATTTCTTAAATCAACCTCTGCACTTGTACTTATGTAAGGAGCAGCATATTCGATATTGGGATGATTTTTTATAAGTTCTAAATCTTCATCAGTAAGATAGTCCTTGTCTTTAACATTGTTCATCCAGCTTTTTAGATAAATTACAATAAGATTAGAACCCAATTTATCAAATTCGCTGTCCATCATAGATTTTATGCCTATACCTACTGACGTTATCATTATAACGGAGGATATACCTATTATTATGCCAAGCATAGTGAGAAATGTTCTCATTTTGTTTGAAAATACGTTTGTAAAGGCCGATGTTATTTGTTCAATTATGTTCATATCTGCTCACCTCAGCAATCAGTGGATTTTTTACAGGCTCATCACTTATTATAATACCATCAGTAAATTTGACTATTCTTTTGGTGTATGCAGCTATATCAGGCTCATGAGTTACCATAACTATGGTTGCACCGTCAAAATTTAATTTTTGAAATATTTCAATAATTTCTACACTTGATTTTGAGTCAAGGTTACCTGTTGGTTCATCAGCAAGTATTATGGCAGGGTCATTTACAAGGCTTCTTGCTATGGCAACTCTTTGCCGCTGACCGCCTGACATTTCATTTGGCTTATGGTTTATTCTTTCACTGAGTCCAACCTTTTTCATAGCTACAAGTGCCTTTTCGTGACGTTCTTTAGGTTTAATGCCTCCATATATCATAGGCAACTCTACATTTTGTATTGCTGTAAGCTTTGGTAAGAGATTAAAGCTTTGGAATACAAAACCTATTTTTTTATTGCGTATGTAGGAAAGCTTATTTCCGCTTATTTTTGATATGTCTTCTCCGTCAAGAAAATATTTACCGGATGTCATAGTATCAAGACAGCCCAGTATATTCATCATTGTGGATTTGCCTGAACCTGACGCTCCCATTATAGATACAAATTCACCTTTTTTTACTATTAAATCAACACCTTTTAAAGCTTCAACTTCAATTTTACCGTTTTTATATATTTTTCTTATTCCCTTGGCTTTAATCATTGTTATTCGCCTCCGCTATGGATACAGTCATTCCTTCACTGATAAGAGTTTCATCGGGAGTATTTACGACATTTTCGCCTATATTAAGTCCTTCTATTTCAATATACATATTGTCAAAGGTTTTTATTGTTATGTATTTTTTTTCTAAAACATTACTGTTATTAACAATATAAACATAATCTTTGCCTGTATTATCGGTAAGGTAGGCGCTTACAGGTATTACTACAGCATTTTCATTAGTATTTGTTACAATTTTACCTTCTACATTAAATCCTAAATTAAGGTTAGCTTTATTTGTTACGGTAACCTGTACTGTAACTACGTTTTTTTCACTGTTATTAATTATCTTTTTTTCAGCAGTAGGGTATATTTTAGTAACCGTACCTTTTAATTCACTTTCAAATCCGTCATAGGTTATTGTAACAGGCTGATTAAGAGCTATATTTTGCATATCATATTCGGGTACATCTAAATTGACAATTGTATTTTCATCGGCTATTTCAAATAAATAAGTTCCCTCGCTTACAGCAGAGCCTGACATAAAGTCGTCCTGTAAATTTATTATTATTCCGTCACAAGGAGCTGTTTCTTTGGTTTTGAATTTGTTTATTTCTGTCTGAAGCTATTCCGCTTTAAGCTTTGATTGCTGTACAGCTATATTCTGAGCCTCTCTTTTGTTTTTTATTTCGGAAGTATTGTTTTGATTTATAAGCTGATTATATTTTGCCTGTTCAACTTCCTTATTTGCTTTTTCTGTGTTTAAAGAAAGAAACTCTGACTTTTTCTGACTTTTCAGAAGTTCTAAATCATTAAGCCTTTGATTATATTCATTCTCTGAGTTTTTTAATTCATCAAGAGATAAACCGCCGCTGTTATAAAGCAATTTGTCATTGTCATAATCTTCTTTTGCCTTAGTAAGGTCATATTCACTTTGTTTGATTTGTATATCAAGCTGTTCTATTTTGTAATTTATAGCTTCAATGTTAGTATCACATTGGTTAATGTTTGCACTGTATTCTTTAAGTTTACTTTCATCAATTTCTATATTAACGGATTTGAGGGCAACTTCGTTGCTTTTTATATCAAGCTTTGCTGCTGCAAGCTGGTTTTCAAGGTCATCAAGTGCTTTTTCATTATATGTAAAAAGGGTCTGTCCTTTCTTTACAGCATCACCTTCTTTTATGTAGATTTCCTTAATCGTTGCAGCAGAAGAAGAATAAAATCTGTTGCTATCTGCTAAAGCAACAGTACCTGTTGCACTTACTTCTGTTGTAATAGCTTGAGTATGAACTTTTTCAGTTTCTACAAAAGGGGCATTGTTATTGTCTTGTGACAGTGATTTTATTACTGTAATAACGATAATAATTAATAATATAATTATGCCTGTAAAAATAATTTTTTTCTTCATATGAACATCTCCTTTACATCTGTCTATAAAACATAATACAGTTAATACAATGGAATGTCAAGAGAATTTAAATATAAAAAATTAAATTTTCAGATATTCCATATAATATAATAAATATACAACTACTACTATGTATTGTCAAGTACTAAATTGTAAATAATACTTGGTTTTGAAATAAACTATATTAATAAATAGAGATTTGATGTTCTTAATAAAAAAATACACCGGAAACATTAGTCTTATCTAACATTTGAGGTGTATTTGTTCAGTAATATTCTTAATTATTTATAAGTTTTAAAAATTCTTCTTCACCTATAATAGGTATTCCAAGGTCCTTAGCTTTTTTGTTTTTTGATGATGGAGAATTGACATCATTATTTATGAGGTAATTTGTTTTGTTGCTGACACTGCCTGTTACTTTGCCGCCAAGCTGTTCAATGTGGGACTGAAGCTCTTTTCTGTTTTTGTAGTGATGAACATCTCCTGTAATAACAAAGGTTAAATTTTCCAGTTTAAGTGCATTCGTATTTTCTTCTGTTTCTGTAAATGTAATATACTTTAGTGCATTTTCGATTAACTTATTGTTTTTTTCATGACTGAAATATTTAAGAATACTGTTTGCAATGACATCACCAAAGCCTTCTATGGATACAAGTGTATCAAAGTCAGCTTTTCTTATTTTATTAAGAGAATTGTCGAATTTTTTACATAGAAGCTTTGCATTGCTTAAACCAACATTATTAATTCCAAGAGCATATATGAAGTTGGGCAGGGCAGTATTTTTACATTTTTCGATAGCTGAAATAAGATTGCTGTAAGATTTTTCGCCAAATCCCTCCATATTAATTATTTCTTCCTTATAGTTTTCAAGTCTGAAAATATCGGTGTAATTATCTATAAAGCCTTTTTCTATAAATTTTTCTATTGTTGCTTCTGACATACCTTCAATATTCATTGCATCTCTGGATACAAAGTGTTCAAGGCTTGATATTATTTGGGCTTTGCAGTTTGGATTTGGACATTTTAATGCTTTGCCGTCTCTTAAAGCAATTATTTCTGTTTCTTCCCTGCATATGGGACAGACTTTTGGAATTTCCAGATTATCACTTTTAGTTAAATTATCTGCTACCTGAGGTATAATCATATTTGCTTTATATACTGTAATTTTGTCGCCTATACCAAGTTTTAAGTTTTCAATTATACTTAAATTGTGAAGAGAGGCTCTTTCTACAGTTGTTCCTTCCAGTTCAACAGGTTCAAATATTGCAATTGGATTAATTAAGCCTGTTCTTGAAGTATTCCAGCTTACATTAACAAGAGTTGTTTCAGCGAGCTCATCAGCCCATTTAAAGGCTATAGAATCTCTTGGAAACTTAGCGGTTGTCCCCAAGCTGTCTGAGTATTTTACACTGCTAAATGTTAAAACCAAACCATCGGTTGCAAATCGATTGTTGGAAATCTGAGCTTCAAATTCCTTTACAGTAAGTTCTATATTATCAGAATTTACGGTTTTTCTTTGTACACATTCAAAGCCCAGTTCTTCAAGCCAGTTAAATCTTTCGTTTTTGTCATCACCGAATTTATGGTTATCTGCCTTAACTAAGGCAAAAGCAATAAAATTTACATTTCTCTTTTCTGAAATTTCAGAATTTAATTGTCTTACAGTACCACTGCATAAATTTCTTGGATTTTTGTATTTATCATCAGCTTCAAGCTTTTCATTTATAATATTAAAGTCTTTAAAGGAAATTACTGCCTCTCCCCGCAATACCAGCTCATTTTTAAAGCTGATTTTAAGAGGAATATTTTTAAAAAATCTAGCATTATGGGTAATGTCTTCTCCAATTTCACCATTACCTCTTGTAACTGCCTGAATAAGCTCTCCGTTGTTATATGTCAGAACAACAGTAAGTCCGTCCATTTTGTATGATAAAATACCTGTGTTATTACCCAGAAAGCTTTTTAATACTTCTACATCTTTTGTTTTATCTAAGGATAACATTCTGCTTTCATGTCTTACCTTTTTCAGAGAACTTAATACTGTATGTCCCACCTTTTGTGTAGGGCTGTTTGAAAGTATAATTCCGGTTTTTTCTTCAAGTACAACAAGCTCGTCATAAAGCCTGTCATACTCTAAGTCACTCATTATCTCGCGATCCTCCTGATAATAGGCTTTAGAGGCATTGTTTAATAATGTTATTAATTCCTTCATTCTGTCCATAATTATATTCTCCTAGTGTTTAAGAATTAAGAATAGTATAACTCAAATTGAAGAAAATAGCAAATTTATTTGCTGAATATTAATGTAGTCCTACAACCATTTTCTACATTTTCAATATTCATTTTGCCTCTATGAGCTTCCATAATTGATTTGCAAATCATAATCCCTAATCCGCTGCCACTCTCCTTGGTAGTAAGAAAAGGTGTTCCTAAATTATTAATAAGGTCAGCAGGTATGCCGGTACCGGTATCTGTTATTTCTATTATAATTTTATCATCTTTGGCATATAGTGATGTTGAAATTCTGCCTTTAGATTTAATTGCTTCTATTGAATTTTTGTAAATATTAAATAGAAGTATTGAAAGCTTTTTATAATCTCCTGATATTTTTAATTCACTTTCAATATTAAATGAAAATGAAATTTCCTTTGTGTTAATAATACTGAATTCTTCTGTTACATCATATATTAAATCTTCTAAAAATATAATTTCATTATTAACATTTGGCTGAAATATGGCAGTGTAATCAGTAATTAATGAATTTAGTTTATTTAACTCCTTATCAATTATACTAAAGCAACTGTTAAAGTTGGGTTTAACTGAAAGTTTAATATAATCTATATTAGCCCTTATAACTGCTATGGGATTTTTTATCTCATGAGCAAGAGCAGCCGCCAGCTCATTATTCATATTCTTCATATTGTCACCTATGGTAAAAGCAGGGTTTTTCCTACAATTATTTTGTCATTTTCAATATTGTTTAATTCTCTGATTTCCTGTACCATAGAGGTATTTCCATATTTTGCCTTGCTAATGCTTATAAGGGTATCACCAGACTGTATTTTGTATTTTGTTGGTTCTGCCTTGGCTTCTGCGGTTGTTATAGCTTCTGTGGCTTTTTCAGTTGTTGTAACTGTTTCCGTTACAGCCATTGTTGTTGGTTCCACATGGGAAGCAAACACTTCTTTGCTGCTTTGAAATTCATTTTCAAGTGCAGTTAACTGTGCCTGAAGGCTGTTTAGCTTATCATCATTCTGAACAAGTCCTGCACCCATTACAAAGCATACCAAAAGCATTACAAAACTTACACTTCCAAGGAGATTAATTGTTTTACTTTGATCAATGGGAGCATAGTGTTTTCCTTTTTTTGGTGTTTTATTTATTGCGACTTTTCTTGCCTTTGAGCCTGCATCCTCTTCTTCTTCAACATTTATATCCTCTTTAGGCTTGTCCTCTTTTATTTTATTTTCAAGCATATATTCATGCATACCTTCATTTTTTTCATAATAAATTATGTATCCTTTTATTGCACCGAAAACTTCTTCATTGTTATTCCATTTGTAAAAGCCTGAGATTTGCTCTGTTGGATCGGTTATATATAGTACCTGAAGCCCCTTTGTGATATTGTTTTTTTGGAAAGCACAAAGCTTTTCACTTATATAGTCTTCAAATCCGGGTTGAACATAGGTCCAGCCAACAACCTGACAATCTTTAAAATACATATTTAATTGTTTTTCTATATATTGCCAGCTTTTTTCGGTCAATTCTACCATACCATTTTTTTGAATGGTATATTTTCCCTGTATTACACCATTTATAAATAAAACATTGTCATCGTTTATAGTAAGATTTCTTCCTACTAATATTGCGATTTTTTCCTTTCCACCATCAGAGGCTGCATATTGTTCAAGGTATGTACATGCGTAATCCTCAAGGTATATTCTGTTACCGTCAGATATACTGCCTATTTGTTTTACGTTATTAGGTAAACTTGTTACTTCTTCATTAGTCATTTCAGACACCCTTTCTTTGTAATTTTATGCACATATAATAGCAAATCGTAAAATAGGATTATGTCAAAGCTTGTTGGTAAAATATGGGTTTCATAAGCAAATATTTTCAAAATAATATAAAACCTTCCAAATACATAAATATAACAGTTTTTGATTATATTATTAAAGAGGTGGTAAAGTGTTTGAAAACAGACAATATATTTCAGTATCTGACGATAATTGCAGATATTTATTAAGCAGCAGTATAAAAAAATATATAAGAAAAAAAGTAAAAAAGCATAATGAAATAGTTGTGTTTTGTATTGGTACAGACAGGGCAACGGGGGACTCGCTAGGTCCTCTTGTGGGCACAAAGCTGACACAAATGGGTATTAATAATGTAATAGGAACTATTGATAAGCCTGTTCATGCAGTTAATATAGATGATAAAATAAATTATCTATACAGCAGCTATAAAAAACCTGTTGTACTTGCTATTGATGCCTGCTTAGGTATATATAATCATATAGGAAGTCTGAGTATATGGGAGGGTGCATTAAGTCCGGGGGCAGGAATTTCAAAAGATTTAAGTGAGATTGGTGATATATCCATAACCGGAATAGTGAATAAGTGGAGTTATAATGGAATTGTCCAGCTCCAAAGTACAAGGCTGTCGGTTGTAATGAATATGGCAGAGGTTATCGCAGACAGTATTTATGATGTATTAAAGGATATAAATGTTTAACAGGTATTTTTATTAAAAATTTATTTAGTTTTGGTTTTCTACTTGACAAAAAATGAATAATTAAATATCATTAATATTAATGGATTTTATATTCAAATAATATTTAAAGGGGATAAAAATATGAAAAAGAAAGTTTTAACCGGATTAACATTGGCATTAGTTGTTTTTAGTTTTGCTGCATGTAATCAGAATAATGAAACGGCAAATAATGAAACAGCAAATAATGAAGAAGTTAATATGGCTACAGATAATAACGAAAATAGTTCAGATGGTTTAGATGCTTTCTCTGAGCTTCCACAGTTAAAGGGTGTTCAGAGCGGAGATACTATTGCCACAATTCATACCAACAAGGGTGATATTAAGGTTTGGTTCTTTCCAGAGTATGCACCAAAGGCTGTAGAAAACTTTACAACTCATGCAAAGGATGGATATTACAACGGAGTTACATTCCATAGAGTTATTAATGACTTTATGATTCAGGGCGGTGATCCTGAGGGTACAGGTGCCGGTGGAGAAAGTATATGGGGCGCAGAATTTGAAAATGAGGTATCTTTAAATTTAAGAAGCTTTAGAGGTGCTTTATGTATGGCAAATGCAGGTCCTGATACAAATGGAAGTCAGTTCTATATTGTTCAGAATAATAAGGGTGAAGAAATGAAACAGATGATTGATGAAGCTGATAAGAGTCAGATTTATGCAAATGGTCAGTCTACATTTAAGGATAAGGATGGAAATGATCTTACTATTGGTAATGTGTTTCCTCAGGAGGTAATTGATGCCTATGGTGAGTTGGGAGGTTATCCTACACTTGATTTAGGTTACACTATTTTTGGTCAGGTATATGAAGGTATGGAGGTTGTTGATGCTATTGCCGCAACAGAAACAAATGAGCAGGACAAGCCTTTAGAGGATATTATTATTGAAAGTATTGAAGTGGGTACTTATTAATCATGAATTTGTTGTCAGTTGAAAATTTAAGCAAAGCCTTTGGAGAAAAGGTGATTTTTAACAATTTAACATTTGGAATTGATGATAAGGACAAGATAGGTATAATTGGCGTCAACGGTACAGGAAAATCTACTTTATTAAAAATTATTGCAGGTGAAGAGGATGCTGACAGCGGTAATGTTGTTAAAATGAATGGGTTAAGAATCGGATACTTACCGCAGGTACCTGTTTTTAAAGAGAATGAAGCAGTTATGGATTATATGAACCGAATATACTTTATTTCTAATGCCAACGAAGAGAGTGAAGCTAAGTCAATACTTACAAGACTTGGTATTACGGATTATTATCAGTCTGTAACTGAATTGTCAGGAGGGCAGAGGAAGAGAGTTGCTCTTGCTGCTGCAATGATTTCACCGGTTGATTTGCTTATATTGGATGAGCCTACAAATCATATTGATAATGATACGGTTCTTTGGCTTGAAACAAACTTAAAGAAAACCGCAAAAGCCTTATTAATGGTTACTCATGACAGATATTTTCTGGACAGGGTTGTTAACAGGACTATTGAACTTGATAAAGGTAATATGTTTACCTATGACGGCAACTACAGCCAATTTCTTGAATTAAAGGCTGAGAGAGAGGAACGGGAAATTGCCAATGAAAGAAAAAGGCAGAATTTTCTGAGAACTGAGCTTGAGTGGGTAAGAAGAGGGGCACAGGCAAGGTCAACTAAGCAAAAGGCAAGGCTCGAAAGGTTTGAAGAAGTTTCAAATATGTCTGCACCCGTAAAAAAGCAGAGTGTAGAAATTGCCGGTCTTTCTTCCAGATTGGGAAGAAAGACTATTGAGGCTGAAAATATATGTAAGTCTTATAATGACAATATTCTTATCAGGAATTTTAACTATATAGTTTTAAAAAATGACCGAATTGGAATAATTGGACCTAATGGCTGCGGAAAATCAACATTGGTTAATATACTTACAAGGAAAACTGAACCTGACAGTGGAAGTGTAGTTATAGGTGAAACTGTGAAGATTGGAATATTTTCTCAGGAAAATGAGCATATGAAGGGTGAACAGCAAGTAATTGACTACATAAAGGATGTAGGCGAATATATTAATACCCGTGGTGGAAAAATATCTGCTTCACAGCTTCTTGAAAGATTTTTGTTCAATGCTGAAATGCAGTATTCACCTATCAGTAAGCTTTCAGGAGGGGAGAGAAGGCGTCTGTATCTTTTAAGAGTTCTTATGTCAGCTCCTAATATTCTTTTTCTTGATGAACCTACAAATGATTTGGATATTGAAACGCTTACTATACTTGAAAATTATTTGGATGGCTTTGATGGTGCTGTTATTATAGTATCTCATGACAGATATTTTCTTGATAAGTGTGTTGACAGAATATTTGCTTTTGAAGGTAATGGATATATAAAGCAGTATGAGGGCGGTTATACTGATTATCTGGCAGCACAAAAACCAAGAAAGAATGTTAAAGCAGATAAAAAAGAACCAAAGACATGGGACAAGGGCGAAAAAAGGCTGAAAATGTCTTATAACGAGGAAAGAGAATTTGCGTCTATAGACAGTGTTATAGCGGAAATAGAAGATAAGATTTTAAAGATTGAGAATGATATGGCTATATGTGCAAGTCAGTATTCCAAACTACAGCAGCTTACAGAGGAAAAAAGTAAGCTTGAGGCTATGCTTGCTGAAAAAATGGACAGATGGGTATATCTAACCGAACTTGATGAAAGAATTAAAGCAAAAAATTAACAGATTATTGTATTTATATATAAATAGTTAACAAAATGTTTAATTATTAACAAAAAATTCATTTTATGCTTTACAAAAACTTGATTTTATTGTATAATTAATGCAAATAATACAAATTTGATGAGGTTAAAAAAAGTGAAAAATGTGCATATATTGGTTTTTGTTTGTATAGTTTATATTTTTATAAGTGCAATAGTAAGTTATTATGTTAGTATTAAAAGAGCTGGTAGTATTATTGATTCTTGTGTATATCAACAGCGTAATTTGTTAAATGATATTAAGAGTGAATTTGAATTACTGTTGCCTGATGATATGGAAAATGCTGAAGTTATAGACAAAATCTTTAAATATAAAGATGTTTATGGATTTGTTTACAGAGATAATATGGTTATATATGAAATTGATATTGAAACTACCGAAAAGTATAAAAACTCTACTACAAGAGAGTTGTTTAATGATTATTCACAGGACAGCGGTAATGAAATAGTTGATAATATGACGGATATTATGTTTAAAGAAGAGGGTACTGAATATCTGACTAAGGATAACATATATGGTAAGGAAATAGTTACATGGAAGAATGTGGAAGCTTATGGAAAAAACTATATTATAGGTGTTGCTGTTCCTGTGTACAATGTGTTGAATGATGTGAATTATTATTTATATAGAAACATATTTATTATAATTTCTTTTATTAATTATGTTGTAGTTGGGAGTCTTTGTTATTATATTATTAAACTGCATAAAAAAATGACTGCGTAGGCAGTCATTTTTTTATGCCGGAGTCACAAAAGAGGAGTTACAAAAGACTCCGGTATAAAGGCTGAGGAAAGAATTAGGGGCAAAAACCTCAACCTGATTTAATATTACAATATAAATATTAAAAAAATATTTATAGAAGATTAAAATTTAATTAAAAAGAACATTTGTTATCAAAACTTGACAACAAATTAAATGTATAGTAAATTTAATTAAGAACAGATTATAATTATTAATATATTTTGGAGGTAAACAATGAAGGTAAATAATGTGTCGTTGGATGCTGTTGCTGTTAAGCCTGCACAATATCCTACTGATGAGAAACCGGAGATTGCTTTTGCAGGAAAATCAAATGTAGGAAAAAGTTCATTAATAAATTCCATGGTTTACAGAAAAGCTATTGCAAGAACCAGTCAAAATCCGGGAAAGACAAGAACAATTAATTTTTATAATGTTGAGGATAAAATGTATTTTGTGGATTTGCCGGGCTATGGTTATGCCAAAGCTCCTAAGAGTGAAATTGCAAAGTGGGGCAAAATGATAGAAAATTATCTTTTGAAAAGGGAATCATTAAGAGCCATTATTCTTTTAATTGATATTAGGCATGAGCCGGGTGAAAATGACAGAATGATGTATGACTGGCTGAAACACTATGGATATAAAATTATTATTGCAGCAACTAAATCAGATAAGCTTAAAAGAAGTCAGTTACAAAAGCATATTGTTATGCTTAGGAAATCACTCCAGCTTGATAAAGAGGATTTATTAATACCTTTTAGTAGTGAAACTAAAGATGGAAGAGATGAGTTGTGGAAAGTTATTGAAGATGAAATAGAGTATTAATGCATAAAATTGGTGTTTTTGCATAAAAAAAATTGGTAATAATATACAAATATTTAATTATTGGTCCATTAATATTGAAAAAAATACTAAAATATAGTATAATAAATTTGTTTATAAAATAGGTTGAACCCTATTAGTTCATTAATAAAGGAGGAAATTTTAATGAAAAAAGGTTTTAAAAGATTCCTTAGTAGTGTTTTAGCTACAGTTATGGCTGTAGCCGGCATGACTATAGGAATGACAACAACTGCTAGTGCAGCAACATATTCCTATGAGTATATTCCAACTAATCCGGTTGTAAATACTAATGGATATTTTACAGCAAGCACAAGTTATAATACAACTGCTGCTGCTTTAGCAACAACAAGTGTTACTAATATAGCAGGTGAAGAAGTTACTTTAAGCAGAGGTCTTAAGCTGAACAGTAGTGCTCAATTTGAATTTACTGTAAGCGGAACAGCAGATGTTACAGTTATTTGGGCTTCAAGACTTGATAAGACTCCAACAACTAAAGTTAATATTGCTGGTACAGAATATTCAGCAGCTCCTGCCGATGGTTTACAGACAACCAAACTTAGTGTATCTGCTGGTAATTATTCTATAAAAAGAACAGCAGCAGAAGGTGTATTATATTATGTAAGAGTTGACGAAACTGTTGATGGTACGCTTTCTGATTATAAGATTACAGGTACTTGTAATTTAACTGATACAACCTTTAAGGTTGGAGAATATGATGCAGTAGTTGATGCAAGCGGTAACTGGACTGTAACAGAGTCTGCAGCTGAAGCCCCATTTGGTGTTGGTGATTCTTTAGCTGTAAGCATTAATGGTTATTCAGCTAATCCTGCTACAGTTACTTTAACATCAGGTGCTGATGATAAGTCTTTTGTTGGCGGTAGTATTGAATTTTCACAGTTACCATTATCTGCTATTTCTGCAGGTACATATACTTACCAACAGGTTGAAGCAGGTCTTCCTAATTTTGATGTGACAGGTATTACTTCAGGTTTGGGTACAGGTAAGTACAGAGGCGATATTAAGTTTATTCTTGGTGATACTGCTACTGTTACTGTTAACGGTAAGTGTGGTTCTTCTGATACTGCCAAGACTGTTACTGTTACTTTAGGTTCATACTTAAATGAAACTGTTGTCGGCGGTGGTGCTGCAGCTGATTATACTGCATCAAATGTTCCAGCAGGTGAATATACTTTAAGTATGGTATCTGATAATACTACATTCCAGTTGGTTTCTATTACAATTACTTATGGTGGTACTATTGAATCAAGCAGTGAAAGCACATCTTCAGAGGTATCTTCTTCAGAAGAATCTTCTTCAGAGGATACTACAAGTGCTCCTGTAGGTAATGTGATTACAGACAAAGCTACATTAACAGCAGATGCTGCTTTTACAACATTGACTGAAGATCAAGTAAGCGGACAGTTTGTTATATTAAATGGTGTATCAGCTGACAAGAATACTAAAACTATTGATGGTTTAGGTACATATGATTTTAGACTTAAAGCTAATGGTAAGACAACATTATCAAATGGTGTACCTTCTAACAGAGCTATTAAGTTTACAACTGCAGGTGCAGGCACTCTTCAGGTGGTTGCAATGGCAGGTTCAGATAAGGAAAACAGAGATTTTAATGTATATGCATCTGATGGTACTATCATTAAGACTGTAAATGTATCAGGAGTAGTTTGTGTTCAGTCTGAATTAATTACATTACCAAAGGCTGATACATATTATATTGCTTGCCCAAGTGCCGCTTGTAATTTCTATAGTATTAATGTAGTAATTGGCGATGGTGTTACTACTGCAACAGGCGGAAGTGTATTTGCTGATTTAGTTGATTCATATGCAATAGCTAAGGTTTCAGCAGCAGATTTGGATAATGCATCTCTTGATGTAAAGGTTGGCGATTATACTGCAAACACTACAACTGTATTCCAGCAGGTTGTAATTGATGGTAATATCATTACTGCTGCTGAATTGGGAACTGATTATATTTATGCTGTAAAGATTGCAGGTGCTAATGGCGCAAACTTTGACTTTACAACTCAGCTTAATGCACAGTAATAGGAGGTAGATAAATATGAAAAAGTATACAAAACCTGAATTAAATATTACCTCTTATGAGGCAAAGGATATTATTTCTCTTAGTACAGCTGCAACTCAGACTAATTTAGAGACTAAGAATTTTTCAGAAATTGTTTTCTAATAAAGATTTGAAAATAAAGGGTGGATTTAATTCCACCCTTTATTTTTTGTATAAAGACAGTTTTTAGTGTCGTATGGGAAATAAGTGGTATTGGGTATTTTAGTATGCCCTAATACGTTGCAGATAAAATTATGTCATTATTAGGTGGTGTAAACTATTAGTTTTAATTGTAATTTTGATTTAATGATATAGTAAATAATTTAAATATAAAGCTTTAGTTTAAAGGTTATGTAAGAATGATATAGTAAAAATTTTGTTTGAATATATTAGATTATACTGATAAGATGAATGATAAGTAATTATGATAAGTCTTGTAAGAGAGTATTGTTAAAAAGGTATTAGATTTAAGATATACATTTTTTTGAGATTAAATGTTATCAATGATAGAGCAGAGTTATAGAGTTGGTTACTTAGGGGTATAAAGCTTCACCCCTAAGTAATATATTATTTGTACTTATCTGTTACAATATAGCCTTTTTTTACAGCTAAATCAACAACTTTATTGAGGTCAATACCTAAAGCAATTCTCATATTTGATGATGTTTTTGAACTGGGAAAGAATTCTTGACGTTCTATGTTTGAATACTGTCTTTCAGAAATCCCACACTTTTCTGCTGCGTATTTTTGAGTATAGCCCAGTTCATTTCTTCTTAAAATGAGTATTTCACTGTAAGCCTGTTTTAATAAGCTTACATTCTTATCTGAATTTGATTGTTTCATAGTAATTTCCTCCTAAAATCTTATAAAATATATAAAAATATTCTATCAGTAGAGGAAATATATTGGTATGAAATATATTTCTGTTTATGTAATTATTTGAATTTTTTAATAAATAATAAATAGTATTTGAATTAATGCTGATATGTTGTGTCAAAACCGCAGTAAAGTGGAGAGCTGTCCCATATACAGCAGATTTATAATTATATCTGTTCACGTTGTTATTTATCCAAATTATTAGAAATAAAAAATCGGGGTGACAGGATTTGAACCTGCGACCTCAGCGTCCCGAACGCTGCGCGCTACCAACCTACGCTACACCCCGATGATAGTTATTATAATCCTTTATGGTGGAATAGTCAAGTATTAACAAAAATTTGTATATTTTAACATTGTTATTATAATTATACGTTGATGAAAGTCTTATTTTGTGATAATAAAGTAGTGCAAGGTTCTCCTTTGTTTATAATTGTTGTTTTAACCGATTTTAATTATAATATATTTTTGAGAACCTTGTTTTTTTGTGCTACCCATCTATTGTGCCTCAACATTTGAAAGTGTGCTTTTATTATACAATAAATTATAGGTGGTTATATGATGGAATTGTTAAAAACAATAATATTTGTAAAGTGGCAATTATATGCAAATAATAGGTGTAAACGTCTGCCTATTTCAACAAATGTTTATATTTAGGATTACGTTCAAACCATTTAACAGCAAAAGAGCATGTTAAAAATGCTTTCTTATTTTGGGATTGTAATTGTTCTGCCGCTTCTTTCATTAGCTTTCCTGCAATGCCTTGTCCTCTGAGAAAATCTGACACATAGGTGTGATTTATATTTACGGTATTTTCATCTATATCAGGAAATGTAACTTCAGCAACAGTTTCTTTATTATCATTTAGTAAATAAATTCTGTTTTGTGAATGTATAAAATTCATTTTAAAGTCTCCGTTAAACAATAATGAAATTTATTTAATGTGAAATGGATTAAAATTGAAAAAACTATTTGGATTTACGAGCCAGTATAGCATTAAGCATATCTGCGAGAACCGTAAGATCAGCTGAAAGTGTATTTAGTTCATCTTCGCTTATACATTCAGCTAATTGACAGGCAATGGCAGATAACAAATACAAATTAGAGCATTTATTCATATTCGACATCCAATTCTTAAGATATTTGTATATTATATGCAGAAGTAAGCTGGAGGTTGATTAATAAAAATTATTCGCTACTCCGAAATATAATAAACAGAATTTTAAATATGAGTTGTTCAGCATAATTATTATATATGTAATATGAATGCTTATTTAAATATTCAGATAAACAATGAATATTTTATATTATACATCTCAATTCCTTTCCGGCACTTTATAGCCATTTTTAACTACTGATGATATAAATATATCATAGTCAAGGTCTAAAGCTATTGAAATATTTATAAGTGTTTGAAATGTAGGCAAACCTAAGCCATGTTCTAAAGTTATGTATTGTCTTGGCGAGATATGGCATCTTTTTGCTACTTCCTCCTGAGTAAGATTTAATTCTTTTCTTTTTGTCTGCAATATTTGTGCAAATTCATTTTTCAGTATTTCTGACATTTGTTTTCCCTCCAATAATAATTTAATAAATATTATTAGTATTCTATCACAAACAGTAGTATTTTTCAATGAATTATATTTCAGATTTTGCATTTTATGACAAAAAAATTAGTTTATTATTGTAAATTATTTTAATTAAGTAAAATAAAGAAATAAGGCTGTGAAATATAGTCTTATTTTTGCAGTAAATATGAACTGTATGTTTTAAAAAATTATAATAAGTTTTTGTCGAATACTGATTTTTTTATAAATAATAATATTTAAAAGTAAT
>ENA-UOJJ01001141-UOJJ01001141.1-human-gut-metagenome-genome-assembly--contig:-CS66-NODE-1141-length-40719-cov-29.949759_pt1 | contig 40719 bp, 55 predicted proteins | sample MGYA00242343_ERZ723890 | MGnify/ENA metagenome assembly ERZ723890
CTCCTCGGTATAGGTGTCCTCATCAGTGCAGAAAACCACGGAGATTGACGCAGAGCGGGTCCTGTTATCGAGGGAAAAGTCTATGCTTTCCACGTCAGTTACCTCGTCAACGCTCATCACCGTTTCCCTGATAAGGTGCTTTATTTTGGTGTCACTCGGGTTCTTGACGAAAACTTCTTCAAAGTATGGAAAACCAAGCTCCGGGCCTAACCTCCACTCCTCCAAGAACCAGAGCAGCCGGATTCGGACGGCTTGGCAGACACTCTGAGTAGGCGATACATCGCCTTTCATAGTCAACTCTAAATCGCCGTCTTTTGTAAGTTTCAAATCTATCATGACGCTCTCCTTTCTCAGTGAGGTGTAGAGGTGCTGCCGCCGCTGTCGCCGGTATGCGTATGTGTAGCGAGGCTGATGCCAGAACCAGTGACATCGCCGGTGGCGTCGATTTTGCCGTTGACGGTCAGGTTGCCGTCGATAACGACCTCACCAGACTTCACCGTGAGCGTTGTACCACCCGATTGCAGCACCACAGCATTTTCGGAACAGGCTTTCTGCATAACAGGGCTGCCGGTATTCTTGAGGCTCGGAATCGCCACGGCGTTGCTGAGGTCGAAACTCAGCTCAGTGTCGGTTTCTTTCCCGTACAGCCAGTAATCAAGGGATTTCTCCCCGAATACCAGCAGGCAGCCATCTCCTGCCTTTATAGGGAAGGCAATGGTCACGTTCGCACTCTGCGGAAATACTACGGGGACGCCGCTGATGGAGGGGTAGTCCATCGTCTCGCCGTTCGGTTTCTTAAACTTCGCCACCGGCTGCACCGATGCGAGGCCGGTAGAGGGGTCATACGACTTTATAGTCGCTGGAACGGCGGTGTGCATCTCCTCTGTGGCCTTCTTCGCGGTCTTTTTCACCTGATTTACGAGTTCCTGCATCATACTCAGCTCACCTCCAGCAGACGGGCAGTGCAGGTCCAAGAGCTGCCGTAGTTATCCCCATCAATCGTGATGGAGTAGACACGGAAGTAGCCCTTTACCTGTTTACTGTTCAAATACACATAGTCATCAACCGTAATGGCGGCGTTCATCAGAAATTCCACGTCCCAGCCGTACTCGTACCCATCTGCCTCATCGGAAATCTGAACCCTTGTAGGAGTATTTACGAGTCCGGTCTGAGCAGACAGCTCATACACCTCACGGCTCATCGTGTCTTTCGGCTTCTTCACCTGAAGTACACCGTTGTTGATGCTCCACACAAGACCGCTGGTGTCACAGGCTTTCGTGAGTACATTCGCAGCAGGGCCTACATAAGAGAAACCGTTCGGGATGTCCTTAAACTCCGCATTGTAGGAGAAAGACACCGTAACGCCCATCTGGTCGGCAACATCCTGAATGAGAGTTTTGCAGTTCACAACGCCATCATAGCCAACCGAAACATAGGCGTCTCGCAGCTCGATGCGATTATCCACCAGTTCAATTTCTGTGAGCATATCGCTGCCGTCGAGCTTCGTGCTGGCGAAAGTGACCACGCCGGTAAACACGAGAGGCATTACGCTGCCGTATCCGGCTTTCAATACCACTACGCAGTCATCTTTGTTCAGCTCTGCGAGATGCTCCGGGCTGAGATTCCAGAGCGACACCTTTGCGGTGTTGGCACTGTCCGTGTCCGCTCTTTCAACGGAGAACGAGATGTGCAGGGGTCTACTCCCTTGCCCGATTTCAAAGCCAGTAGAGCCTGCCTGCCCTGCGGAGAATCGGTATTGTCTATCCCAGTTTTGCACCGTATCGCCTCCTTGTTATGTAAAAACGGAGGAGATTGCTCTCCTCCGCAAATCTCCAGCATCAAGCCGGAATGAATATGAATTTTGCTTTGCCCTCAACGAAGTCGTTTCTTCCCACAGAATCAAGCTCTGTGAGGACTCCGAACACGCCGAGGGGCATTTGATTCGTTCCCCAAAACAGATTGAGAGGGAATTGAGGGACAATCTTTACTCCTATTCGGATGGGATTGCCCAACGAATCATAGAGTCCGAAGTACCAGTAGCCACCCGTATCATTGTAGGTGAACCGTATCTGATACTGAGTGCCAAGCAGCGTGATTCTGGACACGCTGTCGTTCATGTCAGGCACTTCGATGACGATAGCGTCCATCGAACCACCTCCTTAAATCAGACCAAAGCCGGATGCGGCTTGGTATAGGATGGAGCCGCTGCTGCCGCTGGAACCTCCTGAAGAACCCCCAGAACTCCCACCGCCAGAACTGCCGCCAGACGAACCTCCTCCAGAAGAGTTGCTTGAACTCCCGCCGCCCGAAGAGGCGGTAGAGGTGCTGGCACTTCCTGCAGATGCTCCCGTTGTGCCGGACTTGCCGTAACTGGCTGGAATGGTGACAGTGGAGCTTTCCGTGACTACGATTTTCTTGAAAGAAATAGGAATCTCCCTCGCATAGCCAGCGGAAGTGCTCTTGGCGATAGAGATACTGGTGATAGCCATGTTGTCGTAAACAGCGTCTGAGGTCACTATCGTGATGACCTTTTTAGAGAAGTACAGCTCCTCCAGCCGTTTGACAACATTCTCGACCCTGCCGGAGCCGGAGCCGAAGCGCTGCTTCCATGTCACTGGAGTGTCCGTGACGAACAGGGTCATGGAGATGGTTTCGGGCTTCAGGACGATGGTATCGCTCACGCTGAACCCTTCTTCGGTGGGGTACTCCGGCACTTCAGCGGAATAGTCGATGCTCTGGTCTATCAGGGCGTCAAACTCGATGCCGTCAATACTGACGGGCTGTTTTGCTCGTGCCATGTCATCACCTACCTTGCAAACGCCAGCGCACGGGCCATCTGGCTTGTAGCGTCATCAGACGCCTTATCCATAGCGGCAGAACTCTTCTCCTGTCCCGCCCGGTCTCCGTTGAACTGGTTGGTGATATTGACATTCTGCGTAACGGTCCTGTTTGACGTGCTGGAACCAGCCACGCCTTGAGCGGTGCCAGCAGACACTACATTCGCTTTCGCCATCACGGACATATCGCCGGTGAGGTTCTGCAATGCGACCTCTACCTTTTTCTTGCCAGCGTTGATGCCACGCACCATCAGGTCTATCATGTCGGGCATATAGGTGTCGAAGTCGCTCAGAGGCCCATCTTCAGGCACAGAGAAGCCGAGGAAGGACTTGATTTTATTCGCTACACCAGAGATAGCATCGCCAATAGCGCCGATGCAGCTCTTGATACCGTTCACAATACCGTTGATGATGTCAGCGCCCCACTGGAAGGCTTGGGCGGGGAGGGACTTAATCCAGTCGATGGCTGCATTGAAGCCGTTCACAATGGCGTCTTTGATACCCGTGACCTTTTCGATGACCGCAGTCTTTGCGGCCTCCCAGATACCGCCGAGCCACGAGGACAAACCGCTCCAGATAGAAGTGAGTACCTGCCAAGCACCTGTGAACAGGGCTTTGATGGCGTCCCAAACTGCGGACGCTATATTTTTAATCGCTTCCCACGCTCCCTGCCAGTTGCCGGTAAACACGTTCGCAAGGAAGTCGATGATTCCTGCAATCGCACTCAGGAACGGCTGGATGAGAGAGATGAGCGTGTTCCAAATTGCGCTGAATACAGCAGTGATGGTCCCGCCCCATTGCTCCCAGAACGCAGATAGCGCATTGAAGATTGTTTGCGCTGCGGACGACAGCGCGTTCCACAGCGTTTCGAGAAGCGTTTTGATGCCCTCCCAGATAGTCTGGAGGGACTGCATGACGCTCTCGCCGTTCTCGGCCCACCAGTCGGACAAAGCACCGAAAATGGTCTGTGCGGCGCTCTTAATGACATTCCACACATTCAGCAGGAAATCTTTTATGATATTCCATGCGTTGAGTATGGTCTGCCGGGCGTTGTCCGCGCCAATACCCGCCTTGTCGAAGATAGTTCCGATGAGGCTGTTATCGCCTTTCATAAAGGCAACGAAGTCTTGAATCAGCAGCACCAGTATCAGGATGAGTCCAAACACCAGCATTGCTTTCGCTCCGGCCATTCCCATTGCTTTCGCAAGCGACGAGAACCCTTTGACGGCGTTGAATATCGCCTTGCCTTTCAGAACGGCAAAAGTCGCGGCAAGTGTCACGGCAAGAACGCCGAGAATCTTCTCGGCACCGCCAACTTTCACCGCAAAATCGTTGATGCGCTGCACAATGTTACGCAGCATGGAAATACCTCGTGTTCCGAAGGATAGCACCTTTTGGAACACCGGCATAAAAAACTGGCCTATGAGCTGCTTCAGCTCTTTTAACCTCGATTGGAAACCTCTCAGGGTGCTGGCGTAAGAACCCATGCTTCGCTCGCAGTCACCCACGGCGTCAGCACTCTGGGACAAGATGGCCTGATAGTTGACCTGCATCTTAGTCACTTGGTCGAGTGACTCATAGGTGCCAGTCAGACCCAGCGTCATCATTGCCTGCTCTCTGGTGGCATCGTTTAACACAGCACCGAGGCCCTTTGCCGCCTCGGACTCACCCATGATGGCCTTCGTCATATTTTCTATGGCGTAGGATTCATCAAGGTTGCCGAAGGAGGCCAAGTCAAGAGCCAGTGTGGTCATCTGCTTAGAAAGCTCTGCACCGGCCTCACGGGTCATGCCAAAGCCAACGAGAAGGTTCTGCTGGTCAGCCAGATAGGTCTTGATGTCATTTTTATTTCTGCCAATGGCATCGGCATAACTCTGCGCCCAAGCGTCTACATCTTCGCTGATGTTCCCGAATACGACGTTGAACTTATTCTCCATCTCCTCCACTTCGGAGGCCAGAGACACACAGTCGTTGATAGCAGACGCAATACCCGCAATAGAGACGGTCAGACCAATGGCCCCAAGAGCTTTCGTTGCCATCGACTTCAGCGATTGTACGCTGCTCTCAACCTTGTTCTCGGATGACTTATCCAGTTTGTACCCGAACAAGATGCCGATGTCTCTTATGGTCATGCCATCAGTTCACCCCCTTGGCAATCTCATCTGCCCGTCCTGCCTCTACATCCTGCTCCATGCGATACAGCGCATAGAGCTTGAGGGCCTCATCCAGTGTGTAACAGGATTTTAGCTCAGACATGGTGGCGAGACGGGCCTTGATGAGAATGTACATCCGCAGCTCTAATTCGCAGAAGCCGCTGAGGTCGAGCTTTCCGTACTTGTCTGGCTCGGAGTCACCGTCTGCTTCAACGCCTCTACGACTGGTCCAAATCGGCCTCCGAGCTTCTTGAAAAAACCGTTGTAGTTGGTGCGGATGACCTCAAAGGCCAGAATGAACATATCCTGCACATCTTCGCAGAACACCTCATTGGCAAGGTCCTCGGTGAGAATCTGAACCCTCTCACCGGGAACTTCAACCGAGATATTCTTGCCAGCGATGAGCAGGTGTTTGAGGATGGCTTCAATCTTGTCGCCGGACAGGGACGAAAATGCGGCGCTGATGGCAGGGCCAGCGTCCTTCACGTCAATGTCGAACAGGCCGTTGCCCATATTCTCTGCCGTGGTACCAGCAGGAATCAGCGAGGTCAAACCCGTGACAAGGGGCAATACAAGAGCGGCGAGTTCGCCGCTCAGGTTCGCTGCCTTAAATGCCGGAAGGGGCCGAATATAGAAAATGTTTTCGCCAACAGTGACTTCTCTGCTTTCGAGCTGCTTCATGGTTTTCCTCCTTACTCGTTAAACACGGCGTCGCCGGTGTCAAGCTCCCACTCGCGGTTGTTGGTTTCCTTGCCACGGGTGACAGCAGCCTTCTTCATGCACCACGCCGCCTCAGTGCTGAATACCAGACCGCCCTTCAGGTCTTTGATAAGTAGTGGGAACATACCGTCGCCGGTATCGAGGTCCCTGTCGCACATCTCAGAGAAGAAGGTGTTGCTGTCACTGGTCTGAAGCAGGGTGATATTTACCTTGAAGGTGTTGTCAGGAGACACGGCACGAACAATCTCACCGTCGCAACCCACCTTCTTGGTGATGCCGTCGCCGTTCGCTTCGATGGAGATGAAGGTGTCATCTGCAAAGCCGGTGACGATATGGGAGCCAGCCGCAATGGTGACTTCCTTGGGGTTGTAAGTTTTAATCTTGCTGGACATCTGTTATCCCTCCTTCGCTTAGAGGCGCTCGTAGGTCAGGCTGCCCTTGATTTCCACCAGATGGATTGCGCCAGCCAGACGAGCCGCAAAGCTGCAATCAGTCAGTACACGGGACGCCTTCTGGGTGCTGGTGATGTCAGCAGCCAGTGGAACACTGGTGGTGTAGCCCGGAACCGAGTTGCCCTCATCGTCATACTCTGTAGGAGCGATGCCGCCGTACTTCTGGCCTTCCTTCAGAGAAGCCAACATCTGGTTCTCCACAAGCCCGATACCGTTGTCGGTGTACGGAATCTTCGGATTCACGATGAGCAGATTCACAACGCGAACCTGCATATCGTTCTGGAGCCAGTCTCGGAAGCGGATGACATCAATCCACTCACCGCCGCTGGTCTTGCCGCCCATCGTGACATTCTTGGAGGCCACGGTGACGACGTAGCTGATATTGGCGGCGCTCAGCTTGTTCATAAAGGTAGAGGACAACTTGGACGGGGTAACAGTCGCAAGGGACTTCAGCGCCCAAGTTTCCTCGCCTGCATGGTAGTTCATGGCCTTTACAGCCATAGCTGCGGCAATGCCATACTTGTTTTCGGCAGGTACATCATTGTCGAGCTGGTCCTCCGTGACCTTCGGGTACACAGGGTAGGAGCGGAGATACAGCCCAGACTCAACAATAGGCTGGTCAGGGTCATCCTCAACGTAGCCGCAGATTTTATTCTGCGTTTCGGTCCACTGGATGATTTCCTCCACCTCGTCATCTTCAATACCCACAGGGCAGATGCAGTACCAGCCGTCAGTACCCAGAGCGGTCGCCAGAACATCCACCGCCTTTTCAGGGGTGGGCGCGTCCTCTACCATGACCTCTTTGATGACAGCCACATAGATTCTGTTCGGGCGAGGGGACTGAGAAAACGCAACACGGGCAGCAACACCAACAGGGTCAGCGCCATCGCCGGTTGCGGTAAAGCCCAGCTCAGTAAGTTCCTCAAGGCTGCGATACACGCCGACCGAAGGAACTTCGCCCGTAGGGGCTGCGGGAGCAGGGCCAAGAATCAGGATATTGTCGAAGTTGGCATCATTGGAGATGGGAGTGTCCAAGGAGATGTCAACCGTCGCAATCAAGTCGAGATTTGCGCTCATTGGTTCTTTTCCTCCTTTACGAGTTTGTCGTTGATTTCAACATTCTCGAAGTAGCCGCCCTCGTTCTCGACCACTTCGGGGTTGCCGCCGCCGCTCGGAGTTTCATCCACCACAGGAACCAGCTCTGTAACATCGTCAGCTTGGATGTCACCGCCAGTAATGGGGTTGCCTTCCTCGTCCAGCTCTTCGTGATGAACGCTGTCCGGGGACAAGGTTCCGCTGTAACCGATTGCGGCAGAGGTGAAATTCACAGTGACCTCTATCATGGCTCGGTACTCGTAGCTCGTGTCACTGATAAGGTCCGACAAATCCTGCACCGTGTTTGGCACGATGATGGAGATGTCCTTGCGTCGGCAGTATTGCACCGCCATCTCAGAATTGAGGAAGTTCACGAACGCCATCATGTCATCGGTGGCAGTGTTCTCCATAACGGCGGTGTAGCCGTATGCCAGCTCTCTTTTCTCTCCAAAGGTGAACAGGTCAATCTGGACCGTCACAGATGAGGGATAGAAGCTGACTGGACGCCCATCAATTATCTTGGTAGGCGGGAACAGCGGTCTGGTGACAGGGCCAGTAGCGAGAATTACAAGGGGTTTGTCCCTCTTCTGCTTCGCCACCCGGCTCTGCCTCCCGAACATGACGGTGGCACCCTTGAAGTAGGAGCTGGTAAGCTCGAACAGGGCTTCTCTGACTCCTTTTACATCCAAGGGCAGTCACCTCCTTCGTCTGCCGCTGCGGTATATGGAGCGGTTTCGCTCTCAGCGACCTCCACGAACTCGCTTTTGCAATGCCAGAGCATCGTGTGGTCCCAATCGAGCGAGCTGACACACTCGTACCAGCGACCGCAATAAAAAAGCCAGTCACCTCGTTTGCCGGTTGACTGGTCTGCTGTGGTAAATGTGTAATTGCCGTAGGCTTTCAGCCTTTTCGTGCGGCGTTCGCCTTCAGGAAGGGCTTGGAGTTCGTCAGCGGACAATGGCTGTACATTCAAGAGCGCTTCTCGGTCCTCGTATGTGGCATAGCCATACCCGTCTACAATCTCCTCGTTCCCGAAGTGTCTAATGGTAAAACTGCGGCGAAATATTTTCAGGCCGCCCATTTACTCCTCCCCCTTTCCCTTTACAACGTAATGCACCGACTGGCGCATACGCCCGGAGTCAATCAGAGGATGGTCGGAGCCTTTTGCTTTGATGGTTGCCGGTGCGTTGGGTGCAAACGACCCGTTACCGATTTTCTCCTGCACGAGAGATACGCCAAAAGCGCCCACCTCCTTGAGAACAGATTCCGCAGAGCCGCCGTTGCATAGGTTTTTCACCTGCTGGGCGCACATCGCATTGATTTTATCCTCATTCTCATCAACGCTCATACGGAGAAACGGTCTCGAAGGAATGTTCTCAGTGCCAAGTTCATTCCATGCGGCAACGGCAGCGATGTCGGTGCCGTCCTCTTCGGCGGCATGACCCGCTTGGAATCCGACGAACACCTTCTTGGCAACCAGCTCATCTATCTCCTTGAAGAACTTCTGTCCTTCTGGAGTGAGCCTGTCCCAGCCGCCGCTCATCGTGTTTCACCTGCGGACCTAATGGGGATAATCACCAGCCTGCGAAGTGAGAGAAACTGAAGCCCATAAGGGGTGAGAGCGAGCTCGGCGTCGGCAAGGAGATTTGTCTGCTGGCTCACGGTGAACCCGATAGATGTCTCGCCTTCGGAGTAGCTGCCCACTCTCAGGGCATCGCCAACAGTACCGAGCTGACTATCGCCATATCCAGACATCTTCAAACGGTGAGCGGTCAGGAGAGCGAGAGCTTGCTCGTAGAGTTTGCCGAACACCTTTTTACTGATGAGCGGTTTCGTTAGGTCTATCCACATCTCAATGGTCTCGTCAGACAAGTCCTCAAACTCCGTAGCAACCAGCCGCACAATCTGAAGCGTCTTGGACATATCCATCACTCCTGTTCCGGCTGGTTTTCCGCTTCAGGCTCTGCGGCGGGCTTATTCTTTGCCTTGGAGGAGGGCGTCCTCTTGCTGCGAGGCTTTTCAGCGCCCGTGTCCTCAGAAAGAATGCCACGAGCGATGAGAAAGGAAATCACAGCGTTATTCTGGTAGCCCTTCTCCTTAATTTCAGCGGATTCGCCCGGCAAGATAACTGTCTTGCCTACGCTGATGACGGAGTTGCCAGTGTTTTTCAGTTTCATGGTATCTTCCTCCTATAAAAATTAGAGGGGCCGACACCGGCCCCTCCGTCTCAACTTTGTCTTACACGCCCACCGCGATGAGCAGACTCATCGGGTAGTAAATCATAGCGCCAGCGGTACGAGCCTCGCAAGGCACCACAACCTCCAGACCCTGAGTCTGGATAGGGTACTGCATAAAGGGTAGCGGGTTCTCGATAGAGAGCTTGCGAGAGTCGTTCTTGAAGAGCAGGGCCACGGCCTTGCCATCGGAAGCAGCGGCGTAAGGGTTGGTCTCCACGCTATCGGCGTCCAGCTCAGGGCAGGACACAATCTGCTTGATGTCAGGGATGTTGTCCTGAATGTACTTCAGAACGGTGGTGGCGGTGCCCTCGATGCGCTTGTTCTGAATCTCGATATAGGCATCAGAGGACAGAGCCAGAGTGTCAGGCTTCTCCACCTTCTTGGTGACGGTAGCCATCTGCTTCAGCATACCAGTGATGTCGGCGAGAATCTCATCTTCGGTTTTGTCGGCCCAAGAGGTAGTACCCTTTGCACCATTGGCAACGGTGTACAGAGGCACATCATTGTCAGTGGAGAGCACACCCTTCAGGCCGGTCTCGGCATCGCCGTTCCACGCAATCTTGTTGTTCAGGTAGTCAATCTGATACCGGGCAGACTCAGCCTTGCGGGTATCGAGAGACTTGCCAGCCATACGGGAAGCTCGCATCTCCTGAATGGAGTAGCCGTAGCTATCGCCGAGGGACTTGATGATTGCAGTGGTAGGCTTGCCCTTCACATCAGCACGAGGCAGGTCGGTGGCGTAGTTAGAAATAATCTTCGCCAGACCGGTCTTATCGTAGCTGTAATAGGTGACGGTCTCAGCGCCGGGGTCAACCTCGCTGGACATCGGGAACAGAGACAGGGCGGTGAACTCAGGGTACTCGACATCGTAGGACTGAGACTTAACGAAGTCCAGCTCACGAGCGAAGAACACGGATGCCGCCTCTGCGTCATCGAAGTTCATGCTGCGGACGCCGACCAGAGACGCAGGAATGCTGGAAGCCAGCAGAGCGTCATAGTCGTTCTGGTCGTATCTCATGTGTTTCTGATTGCTCATTGTGTGATTTCCTCCTCTCGTTAAGCGCCAGTGGCGTCGTTACCGGGCTTCCACTTGCTCTCAGAAGCGTTGTATTTGAGGACCTGCCCCTCGGTAGCAGGGACAGTGAGGTCCACGTCGGTCAGGTCGCTCAGGGCAACCTCGGTAGTGCCGGAGCCGGAGGACGCAGCAGCGTCAACACCGTACAGCTCAACAGGGGCAACACCGTTGGAAGGGCCGCCGATAAAGCGACCGGCGATTGCTACGCCGCCAGTAGTGTCGAAGCAGCCAGCCTCGTCGCCATCCACAATCAGGTGTACAGCATCGCCGTACTTCGGCTCGGCGTCCTCAGCCAGAGCCACCCAAATGCGGCCCTTTCTCATAACGCCGATGTTCTGGTTGTTCAGGATGCTCACCACGCCCTCCAGGTCGTGCTGATTGGAGAAGCCGTTCACGATGACGCCCTCGAAATCAGCAGCCTTGCTGGCAGAAGTGGGCAGAGCCACATTGCTACCCGGCAGGGAGCCGCGAACAACGCCCATGCCGAAACGGAGCACACCGTTGTCCTCCTCGTTGTAGCGGGAGTCAACGGGATAGTGGTACATGTCGTAGATGCCACCGGCGATGCCTTTGCTGGTAGCGAAACCGTATTTGGTCTGTACGCTCATCTTACTTCTCCTCCTTCTTCATTCGTCTGTCAATCATCTTCTGGCGGGCGTCGGCAGCGGAGCCAACCGCTCTGGAGGCGGGCTTGGAGTCCTTGTTCATCATCTGCTGACGCTGGTAGTTGGTGTCCTTGCGGGCTTTCATGTCAGACACAGCCATATCGAAGGCGGCGTTGACATAGGCAGCGCTCTTGCCGTCCAGACGCAGGGAGGGCTTCAGCTTCTTCAGCACAGCCTTCTTTGCATTCTTGACGGTCATGGTTTCCAGACCATCCATGTTGAGTCTGTCTCCGATGCGAACAACACGGAGCAGCTCACGGAAGTCGGTAGCAGAATCAGCACGACCAGAGTCGTTCTTGGTATCTGCGTCACAATTTTTCTCGTCGGTTTCCTCGGAGTCCTCGTTCTCGGCAGGGGTTTCGCTCTCCTCGGAATCCATGTTCGCAGCTTTCAGGCAGTCGATGATACCGAGCAGGGTGTCGATGTCCTCGTCCTGCTGGGCAATCACGCCCATAGCCTTGTCCATGTCCTCAGGGTCTCCCTCGGCATCACGGCGGTCTCTGCGGTCCTTGACCATCTGGAGGCCATCCTGCTTCTCTTCGGCAGGGGCCTGAACCTCGGCAAAGCCCTCATCGCCCTCCTGAGCAACGGTGGTGTCGTCAGCGGTGGTCTCGTCGGGAGCACCCTCGTCACCGGCCTTCATACGCTCGGCTCGGCGCTGCTTAAACGCTTCTACGGCGGCGTTCATCTCGTCGGGATTCATCATGCCGTCCTTGCGGTCCTTTTTGTCAGACATTGCTTTTCCTCCTTTGAGTGTATTGGTAGATTCACGAGCATCAATGTTGAGGCGGGCCTGCTCTCCAGCCCGCGCCTGCCCTACAAGGGCAAGATGGTTGATAACGATGTCTCTTTGGATTGCGTCATACGGCTGGCCCTCCCAGACGCCCGGAGTTTCCTCAAGTCGCAGGTTGTAGCCGAGGGATAGTTCCCTCAGACCGCTCTGCTTCATGGCATCCGTGTTGTGGATGATGATTTCAGCTCTGACGTTATCGCCATCCTGATAGCCTGCGGAGAGAATCGTTCCAATGGTTTCGTCCTCCACATTATCCTTGCTTACATAACCTGCGTCATGGGTAATGATGATGGGCTTGCCTTTGTAACTGGCAAGGCTCTCAGGGGCAAAGACATCTTCAGGGAGTCGAAGTTCCCTGCGGGTGCTCCCGTCTGGATTGGTGTACTCGAAGATACCCACCGAGGTAACAATAGGGTGGTCTATAAGATACCCCTCCTCTGTGAAGTAGGTTTTATCGAGCTGTATGCTATCCAGGCGTCGCACTCTCTTTAAGGTCGGAGTTTCCATTCCATTCCTCCTCTCGGATTTTATCGTTCCATCATATCAACCACCTCCGTTGCTGGATATTGGCAGGTCGATGGACTTGTAGTCGAACACCGCCAGCGGAACACACCGGCATTGGTAGTCCTCGCCGGGGTGACATCTTCGGCCTGTCTTTATGTCAACAACTGGAGGGTCGTCCCACCGAAAACGCTTATTGTTGAGCGCCCGGTGGCTATCTCTAACTCGGCTATCTCCAGAAGTGGACCACACATATTCTTTCACTCCCGCATCTTCTTGCTGCTTGCGGGAGATTTGGGCATTGAGCTTTGCGGTTTGGTCTCTTGCGATGAACTGAGCGTGGCGTTTCTCAACTCCGTAGATATGCTGAATTTCCTTGGCAATATCCTTGGTCAGCTTGCCATTGCGGTAGCCGTCAAGGATGACCTCTCGCATTTCGCCAAGCGTGTCCTGCGGAATAGTCTTGATGAGAGCCACATTGTCCTCAATCCACTTCTTCAGCAACTCCTCATAGAACTCGCCCTCGTAGTAGTCATCGAGAAGGTCAATGCCGAGAGTGGCTTTTACATCCTTTTTCCACTCACGAGAGGTGGTTCGCTTGGTATTCTTGGCGATTCTCTCTATACGGTCGTACAGCCCGAACTCCTCCATATCTTTCTGGAGGTCGGAAGCCAGCTTGACCAGCAGGTGCATTACTTTCGCAAGGAAATCAAGAAGTCCGTCGCTCCTCGCATCGTCAAGGTGTTCGGCCTTGGCTGCTCGGCTTATCTGCGGCAGGTATTCCTTCAACCTCTTGTTGAGTAGCTGCATATAGGCATTGGTAACACGCTGGAACTCACGCTCTGCCTGTTCGGGGTAATGAGAGGGGCGCTTGCTCAGGAGAACTCTATGGCTGCCGAATTTCTTCTTCACCGCCTCCTGCACCATGCGCTGATGGGCAATATCGTTCACGAGCATCGCCTCCTTTCGGGCAACAAAAAAGGACGGCGGCTCAACGCCGTCGTCCTTCTCTTCATATATGCTGTTATTATCGACGAGAGAGTGGTGGGATTTGTCTTTTCTACGTTCGCAGTATAATTTCACTGCTGAAGCGAAACGCCCTCTGGAGGGCCTCCTGCGGTCCTACCGATTAGTAGACCTCTTCGCCACGAGAATAGGCTTCTCTCGCTTGGTTGAGGCTCATGTGGTTGGCACAATCCTCCTCGTCAGGGTTTTCAAGCTGCACGAGGTCGTCCTCCCACCCGCATACTTCACAGATGTCAAACTCACCAGCCCGCTCGAATGTGTACTTACCGCAGACGGGGCAGGTATAGCTCTCACCAGCTTTAACTTCAGGCATATCACACACCATCCTTCTTCTTGTACTGCTCGTAATAAGCGAGCGCCTTATCAGGAGCGGCTGCGCCGGTCTTTTTATCGGCCTTCGGACTCATGTAAGTGAAAAGGGGGCCGTCCGGCTTGCCGGAAGCATACTCTCCCGTTTTGGTATTGAAACGAACGACTTTACCGTCCGGGGTGCTATACCCTACGACATCGCCGCCACAACCTTGCTTCAGAAAGTCAATGCCTTTCCTCTCATAGTCAGCCTCAGACTTGGCCCCGACCTCTTTCGAGTGCCGTTTCGCATGGTCCCTCAGCTTTGCCTTGGAACCGAAACCTTTGCAGGGGTTATTCTCCCCCTGAGAGGAGGCCTCTGCTGAAGCCCCTTTCTTGCCGCTCCCTTTCGGGTAACGCCCGGAGCCGGGGCCGCCATCCTCAGTTGATTCTATTATAGTATTGCCCTCCGAAAAGGGCAAGGCGATTTCGGAATCTTCCTCGGATTCTTCGGAAGAATTTACCTCTTGGGACAGGATGTCGTTGAGCACCCTAACGCTGTCCGCAAAGGGTGCAAACAGCGATTCTCGCTCATCGGCAACGGACTTGAGCACTTCACCAAGGTCGGACATCTGCGGAGCGACTATCTCTGAATGGTCGGGGCAGTTAATCTCTCCATCATACTCGGTGCAGAGGAAGTATTCGGGAACTCCGAACTCTTCAGCCAAGCCGGTGCGGACTGTCAGCGGAATCAGCTCAGTCGGCGTGATGCCAAACTCTTCTTGCGTCTCCCGCACAGCAGCCTGTTCTGGAGTCTCTCCCTTCTCGATATGACCACCGGGGCCTCCGATGGTGAATGGATAGAAGTCGGATTTTCGGACGCCAGTGAGCACCTTGCCGTCTTTCAGCACCAGTACGCCGACAGTATTCGGAACCGGGGACTCGTCAGCATCGCCCTCATCCGTAGCGGCAATCTCGTCGGCAGGCGACGGTGTGTTGCCGGGAGAGGACTGCTCGGCACCACCGGGCAAACTCTGTTGCTCGACGTTGCTCTCAACTGCCTCGATTTCCGATTCGAGCGCGCCGTTCTGTTCCTCCACCATAGCGGAGTACAGGTCCTCGTCCTCTTCGTCGATGATTTCCTCCACAGTGAACTCGTCATCAGATGCCAGCTTGCGGCGAACCTCGGACGGGTCAAGGGCCTGCATATCGACATAGATTTGGGCCGTCTGCGCTTTGGTAAGTGACGCTGCGGCCTTGGTCTGCTCAACGGCAGCCTGCTCCGCATCGCTCAGGCTCCAGAGGGGATTGAACACCAGTTTGTAGTCCGGCTCTTCATCAATCTCCCCACTGGCGATTCCTGCTCGGAACAGGATGTCCAGCAGATACCTCAGGTTGCGTTTGAGCATGAGCTTCTGGATTCGCTCAACGAAGTTGTAATAGTTCTCAAGGTCGCTTGCGCCTGTGGCGTTCTCCCCAGCGGGAGAGCGACCAAACAAAAGCGTCTGCGGGATGTTCGTCAACGCTGAAAGCATATTGCAGGTGGAGTCGATGACATCCTTGACTCCGCTGAAAGAGATACTCTTGAAGTCATAGTTCTCACCGTCAGCGTCGATGGCGATACTGTTCAGCAGCCCACGGGCCATGTCGATGACCTCAAGACGCCTCACTACTTGGTCCTCACCGTCATCAGTGGCGAGCAGGGACGCAAGGTTCTTCATTGAATAGATGGCCTGCACAGAGCGCTCCAGTAGTTTGGTGGCATCCGTGTGAGCCGTGACTGTCTCTCGCAATGCCCGTTTGATACGGATATACTCCGGCATACCCCACATCTGATAGGTGGTGTTGGAAACCTGCTCAGGGAGTACGCCGTTGCGGAAGATGAGGCAGCGGCTCTCGTGAACCATGAACGAGCCGTACATACTGGTGACATAGTAGAACTCAGGTTCTCCAAACTTGGAGGTCCTATTCACATTCCCTTTGCCACCGTAGTCCTGCATATACAGGCTGGCGTAGTCGGGCTGAACAACAGCTCTCTCGAACACCCGAAGCTCGTCGATACTCTTGATGTTCTGCCAGTCCACAGGCTCTTCCAAGCCTCTGCCGTCGTTGATGAGCATAACAATAATGGACCCGCCATACAGACGCGCCCACTTGATGGCAGTTGCGGCCTTTTCCTCCCACTCCAATTCATCGAGGCACTCTTCCACGAAATTGTCCAGCTCATCGCTGTTCAGGTTAAGGTTGAAGCCATGCTTGACGGCCTCCTCAGCAGGTGTGTCGATGATTTTAGAGAACAGCCCGTTGCCTTCATAGAGGCTCGTGAGCTGCATATCGGGTATGATTGGCTCCCTCTCATAACGGTACGACTCAGAATTGTCTTGCGAAGTACCGTACTTGTTGAGGACGTTTGTGTAGCCGTCATCTCTGTACGGTCTGACCGCCTTGCCTTTCTGCTGTTGAAGGACCTGACGACCCCTAACCATTTCTTTACGACGGTTCAGCTCGCTCTTTGAAGCTCGCATAGGGTATCACTCCTTCCTTTAGAAACTGATGCGCTTGTTTGCTGTCTCCCAAACGCCTTCCACATCGAGATTGTTGAGGGTCTCGAAAGTGACAACGAACGGATTACCCTCAACCGGCCTGTTTGTGACACAAAGCTCTAATAGTTCGATGTCGGATGCAAGGTCATTCTGTACCGCCTCCATCTCGTTGAGCAGGTCCTTCGTAAAGCCCCAAAAGGCCACAAGATTCCCTGTGCCTACATACTTCTCTTGAATAGGCGAAAGCTGGTTGAAAATATCCTCCATGAGAGCGTCGTCGGCCTTGGCAACATAGTCCTCGGTAACATATCCGCTCAAGTCTGCGTTCCCGTAACCGATAGCCTCCAGAGCGCCGTTGATGAGCATATACTCGATATACTGGTTTCCGGCACCAGCGTTGTTTTGGAGAACAAAGTAGATGGTGTTCGGTTGAGCCTCCTGCGGACTTGGTAAGGTGTTTACCACTTCCGAGGATAGATGCCCAGAACCGGCAACCTCGCTCTGCACCTGTTGAACAGTGGCGAACTGACTATCGTTTGTAAGCTCACTCACCTTGGTGGGAACAAGAATGTCCACCACCTTATCAGTCGGAGCAACAACTACGCCGTTGCGCTTAATGGCAACGATGTCATTCTCCTCTGCGGTAGCAGGGGCGTGAGGGGATTGCACATGGTTCTCGCACTCTTCCAGCGAGGTATTGATATCCTCCAAGATGCCCTGAAGCGTTTCAGCCAGTGCTGCGATTTGTTCAGCGGTATACCCTTTTGACCTGAGAGAAGCCAGCCTCAACGCATTGAGTGTATTGACTTTATCACTCATCGTGCTTCTCCTTTCAAAGAAGGATAGAGGGACGGCTCAAACGACCGTCCCTCGCCTTCGGTATGATTTACGCCTGCTCCTCAGCGAACACTTCGTTCAGCATTTCGGTAACTTCGGTGTCGGTGGCAATAGTCACCACCGGGGTCTCTGCGCCATTCACCTTAATGTTGCCGGGAGTGGTGCTGGCTTCTACCTTGGTAGCGCCCTCGGCAATACCCTCCACCTTAGAGAAGTGCTCCTTGGACATCAGACCGTCAGCCTGAGCAGTAGCCTTAGAGTAAGTGGTGTCCTGAGCAGGGATACCCAGACCGGTGATGTCGGCCTTCTCCACAGGGGTGGTGGCAGACACATGGCCCTCAGCATCAACAGTCACCTTGTACAGGCCGCTCTGCTTTGCGGCATGGGCAGGGTGAGTGTAGACAGTAACATCGGTGCCGTTGACTTTCAGATGGCCGTTGGTATCTCCTGCGGTAATAGCCGCATAGATGGCGTTCTGAGCAGCAGAGATTTTGCCCTCAATAGCCGCAACAACGGTAGCGTAGTCGTCGTCCTCGCCACCGATGCCCGCAACAACACCCTGAAGGGCGGTGATGGCGGCGTTCATAGCAGAAGCGTCATCGGGGTGCTCCTGAATCCAGTTGGCAATCTCGGTCAGGGTGTCCAAGCTGTCCTTGGCGCTCTCAGGAATGAGCTGTGCAGCCAGTTCCTCGTTGGCAATAGTACGGACGGATTTGCCGGTGTCGGAGCCAATCAGTGTAGCAACATCAGCGCCGCTGGCCTTGGCGTCCAGTACAGCCTTCAATGCGGTATCGAGGTCGGATTCGGACACCTGCGCCTTGTACGCCAGAGCCGCAAGGCCCTTGACGGCGATGTCAGCGCCATTCACGGCGAGCGTACCGTTGGTTGCGCCAGTAGCAATAAGGATGTCTACCATCTTTTCGGCGATAGACAGAGCTGTGCCATTCACCTTAACGCCTTCGAGGACGTTGGGTTCACCTCCAGCAGACACGATGGCGTCAATCTCTTGCTTGGTTTTCTGAGCCAGCAGCTTCAACTGGCTAAGTTTGGTCAGGTTCTCGGTGTTGTAAGACATATTCGATTCCTCCTGTTAAGCGTTATCGTCATCAGAGAATACTTCGGTGAGCATCTCTTCGACTTCTTCATCCGTAGCGACCCCGATGTCGCCTAAACCTCCAAGAGGCTCCAGCGTTCCAGCGGTGTCTTTAATCTGGTACTGCTTTGACTCTCCGTTTTCCACAACAGAAAGCACCTGCCCTACATAAGCGAGAGGGCTGGTCTGTGCATAAGTCTGAGCCTCTGTATAGGAGCCATACTGAGAGGTCTTGTCCAGCGGGAACGAGTCCTGACGGGAAAAGGCCATAGGGAACTCCATAAAGGCAGAATTTTTTTCGGTGTTGTTGATAGCCATATTTCATTCCCTCCTTTATCCCAAAGTGACCACGAGGGTCGCGGCGTTTTCATAAGGCACAGCCGGTTCAAAGGTCCATACCTTGTACGACTTTGCAGTGTAGCCCTCAGCGCCCTCAACATCCACGGTTGTCTGCACGAAAGTGGACGTCACATCTGCGTTCATTGCGGTCTGATTGATAACCTTGGTGACGCCGGTCTTAGTAGCATCGCAGGCGATGCACACGCGCTGAGTACCCGAAGCCACGTTGATTGTAATGGTGCCAGCCGCATACGCCTTATTGCTTTTTGTCAGCCCGCGGATGTATGCACTGTCCAGAGCAGGTTTCTCAGCAGTAGCGCCATAGAAATAATTGCGGAACGGAGTGTAGGCGCCGGTGGTCTTGGACTTGGTGCCTGCGGCAATCGCCACCGCAGGGTCAGAATCGCTGCCGAGGTTATCGTCAGCGGTCACACCTGCGCCGTGGGTGGCGGTGGCGGTGTACTTCAGGCTGGACACCACGTTGTCGCCGCCCTCATCGCCAATGATGAAACCTGCGCCGCCGTTGTTATCCGTCTGTGCATCGAGGCTGGCCGCGTCCACGCTGGCAATCTGCTCGGTGCCGAGGTCAGTAACGCGCTGCACCGTCCAGTTGGTTGCCGCAACGCCGGTCTCGGGACCGTACTGGTAACTACCGGGATTCAGAGTGCCAGCGGTCAAGCTGGCAGTCGCCAGAGAAGTGCCTGCCTCAACCGCCTTTGCACCAGAGAGATTGAATCCGCTGATGCTGGGCTGGGCCGTGATGGAAGGCTGTAAACGCTTGGACAAGATTTCGGTGAAAACGTCCATAACGCTCTTGCCTTTTGAACTCAGCGTCGCAGTGCCATCTGCGTTTTTCGTGAGGTTACCAAACTGGGTGTAGTTGCCAGCCATAGTGATGTTATCACGCATGATGACCTTATCGGCATCTACGTTGCCCGTCATGGCAACCCAGTCCGTGCCATCGTAACGGTAGGCGGCCTGCTCATATTCGACACTTTCGACAATAGTGGTGATGACGAATACATCACCCTTGCGGGGAGTAGTGCCGCTGTTCTCTGTGAAGTAATTTTCAATCACCGTTGAATCAGCGGTATCGAGAGACGTCTTTGTGCTCTCGTAGAGAGCGCCGCCAATGGCGCTCAGGTCAACGGAGGTGTCATCCAGACGAACAACCTCTCCAGAGACCAAAGCATAGATGTCATAGAACCCGGATTCCGAGTTCATGACAAGGTACATGACATTATCTTCCGCAGTTTCAGCAGTCGGAACGGAATCTACTTTTTCAAACTTGGCATGTTCCGAGTTGGAAATGGCAGTTGCGATTGCCTGCTGGATTTCCTGCGCAGTCATGCTGTCCGAAGAGTTCATCTTTCCGTCAATGACGGCCTTTAAGGCTTCGGACAGGTCTTCCTCGGCAATCTCGTTCTTGGCGGCAATAGAGCCAAGTGAAGAAGCAAGCGCATAGAGCGCTAACTCCTGCTTGATTCTCTCTGCCTGAAGTTTCAACTGACCGAGGGTTGTGAGTTTGCCAGTAGAGATAGGCATTGTGTCTTTCCTCCTTGTCTCATAGTCAGAGCGGCGTTATCCGCTATGCTGCGTTATCAGTTAGAGCCATATACTTCATTGAGCATCTGAATCACCTCCTCGTCGGTGGCGACATCCTCATCGTCAACAACGGGAGTTTCGTCATCCGGCTCATCTGGTGCCTCTTCAGAGCCAAACACTTCTGTAAGCATCTGCTTGACCTCTTCGTCGGTAGCCACGTTCTCTTCAGGCACCGAACCTTGAGCCATATTACGAAGAATATCCAAACTCCCAAGCGCTCCACACGGATGTACGGATATAGCCTGCTGCACATCCCATTTCTGAGTGGTCTTTCTGGTTCCGCTGTCGCCGAAGCCGATGACAGATACATACAATTTACCAGCAATCAGGACTTCAGGAGGGATGTCGATGGGTACGCCATCATATTTGATAGGCTTATTGTTGCACTTTTTCCCGCTGTTGGAGAACACAACCACAACGTCAAGTCCGTCCCACGAATTGTCGAATGTGAATGCAGCCTTTACCACACCGCTGCTGCCAGCGACGAGTGTGCGCTGCCCAAGGTCGTGAGTGACCTTTTGGTCGTTTACGGTAAAGATAATCAGCACATTTTTCCCTCCTGTCCTCGTTAGAGTAGATTTCCAATATCAAAGGTGCTTTCAAGCTCATTATAGGCGGCGCTCGTTGCGTCCACCATATCCTTGAATCGGCTCATCGGGAAGCTCTCAAGCTGGTCGAGATACACCTCGTTCCAAGGGCCGTATACCATGTCGAAGTTACCCGCCTGCCATTGTGCGGCAACGGGTTCTGCTCTGGCCTCTTTAGAGCCGGTCTCCGGGATTGCCTTAACAGGGAAGCCGGACAGGAACTTGACAAAGCTCCTTGCTTGGGCCTTGCCAGCCTGTCCGGGGTCCTGCGGCAGTCGTATGTGAACCGAGCCGAACATGGCTCGGTCTTTTTCTGCGGTAAGTTTGATGAGCTGGCGTACATCGTTGGCCTCCATACGAACGTTTACGACATCGGCAACAACGTAAGTGCCATCTCTCCTCTTCCCCATAAGTACGCCCGCCGTGTAAGCGGGTTCGCCGCCCTCGTCCTCGGAGGTGGCTGCGAGGTCCCACGCTCTCGCCCACGAAACAACATCTAATGGGGGAGTGTCAAGAATACTGCGTAGCTGCACTCTCTTGAAGTAGAGTCCGGCAGCGGGTTTGATTTTCCAGTTGCCTTGCAAAAGACGCTCTCGTTCTACAAGCGGGAGCGCCTTCAGGTTGGCAAGGTATGAAGGATTCGTCTTGAGAAGAATCTGGTTGTCATAGATGGTGCTGGCGATGAACGTCACCGACTTCGGCTCGTTCAGCTCTTCGGGTGACCCCAGCTTGAACTGCTCAATCAGCTCTTCTTTGGTGTCTGCCCAATAGAGCTGGTCTTCTCTGCGTAGCATCCAACGTATAACGCCGGAACGCTCCTTGATGGGGTAGCCGGTATCAGGGTCAATCCACCAAGAGATGAACTTCGCCACCCAGCTATCGGCATCAGGGTTGCAGGAGGCTCGCACATACGGAGTTACACCGCAGGTGCTTCTGTTACGGGAGAGCATATAGAAGAACGTCTTTTCCGAGAAGTGCGTCAGCTCGTCAAAGTAAAGCCCGCATATCTGAGAGCCTTGCCATTTATGGACATCCTGTTCTCGCTCGATATGGGCGAAGCTGATTTTGGACACCTCGTGTCCGTCACTCCCTCGGAACACCCAACGGCTTCTGCCAAGCTGCGGGTACGCCCTTGCGATACCGCTATACAGCTTCATGCCTTCATCCCACAGGCCACCCTGAGAGAATATCTGATTATGGTTCTTTCTGAAGAACACAGCACCATAGCCCTCACGGTCTTTCCATCGAAGGGCGTCAATGAGCATACCGCAGGTCTTTCCTCCTCCGGCTGCCCCTCCATAGATGCAGATTTGAGCGTGAGATGCAAGGAAGCGCTCCTGCGCCCCTTTCTGGGGAGCGATTATTCTTTTACTCATCGCCATCAACCCCCATTCCGTTATCAGGGACGTAGACAACTACATCCTCGCTGTTCTCCTCTGCTTCTACATCAACACGGTACTCTCCAATGCTGCCAGCTCTCGACCTGCGCTCAAGCTCAGAGCCGAGTTTCACGGCCTCCCTGATGTCCTTGAACGAAAGCTCGGAAGCATCCAGCTTTTCGAGCGCCTCCAGCGCCGCCTTTTGCAAGCGCATAGCAATATTAGTATGGCGCTCATACATCTTCCGTCTTTCCTTGACGGCGTGAGCGAGCGCCTGTTTTTGAACCTCGTTGTCGTAGGCCCTGACTCGTTCATCCCAGAACCACCGGGACTTCCAAGTTGTAATTAACTGCCTACTTTTCGACAAGTTTTCGGCAACGGCTGTTACAGTGCGTGGCGGCTCCATATCTCGGTAGGCGAGGAAGGCAGCCCACGCTTGTTCCGTCTCCTTCGGTTGCCGTTCCCAAAGGCAAGGTTCCTGCGTGGATTTCTTGCTACCCATATCGCCTCCCCTTTCCTGAGCAAGATTCGGAGGCTACCACTGTTTTATCTCATTCAGACCTCCTACGCAGAAGTTTGTATGCTTGAACCACTACCAGCACTACATTCAACAGTATGGTACTGAAAGAGCGTATCGTGACCCCGTAGATAATGAAAAGGAGAGCGCCAATCAGGTCAAAAATCCTGATTTTGCGTTCTCCGTTCATCGTGAAGGCCAGAATGATGAAAAGCGTTCCGGCTATTCCAATCCACTCCATACATCAAGCTCCTCGTTCGTACTTATCAACCTTGTTGACAACTATGGTAGTAATGGGGAGAATGATGACTTCATAGGCGGTTTTGAGCACCACCTGTGCAACGAGCATCTGTACCAGCGATTCGATAGGCATTTGCCCAAGGAACGCAATCGGGATGAACACAAGGCTGTCTGCCACCTCTCCGAAGAAACTGGAAGCGATAGCCCGAATCCCGAACTTCTTATGGTCATCAGGGTGCTTGCTCTTCAATCTACGGAATACTCTGTCGTTTACAAGGTCGCCAATAACAAAGGCCGACAGCGATGCCACCAGAACTCTCGGAGCGCTGCCCAGCACCGTCTCAAACGCCTCTTGGTTGCCCCAGTAGGAAGGAGCAGGGCTGGCAATCGCCAGCTCGAACGCCAGTACCATCACCACATTCATGGCGAACCCCATGTAGCAGGTGATTCTACTCCACCGATACCCGTACACCTCAGAGAATACATCGCTGAGGATGTAAGTCACAGGGAAAATGTAAATGGCTCCTGTCATAGTGAGTCCAAAAGGGAATTGCATCTGCTTAGAGGTGATGACATTGCTGATGAGCAGGCAGGCCACCGAGATAACGGTCAGCAGTACCTGAAGGAAGCTGTACCTCTCGTTGCGAAGGGTTACTTTCTTGTTCATGCCCAGTAGCCCTCGCTTTCTTTGCCAACTCTCACGTCGAAGTGTACGGCGTTTTTGACATCAGCCTCTACCCTTAGCTTCGCTGGAGAGTATCTGCTCTGAATGAGGCCGAATACCCACTCCACGGCGTCCTCAATGATGAGGTCTTTGCCGCAGCCGTGTCGAAACTCTTTGTCGAGTTCGATGTAGTCTGGCAGGTACTTGCCTGGAACCATATCAACGCTCATCTGAGCGGTGTAGTGCTCGTTGCCTTGCGGGCAGTAAAGCTGGAGGTCGAAATCAAAGTGGATGTCGCTGAGTTTTTGATGGTGTTCCAGACGAGTGACTCCGCCATTCTGCTTCACTGGAGTAAGAGCAGGGTCTGCTACACCATTTTCGGCAAACGCCCTTGCTCTATCAATGCAGGTAGCACATTCGCCGCAGGGAGTCTCTCCACCCTCATAGCAGGACCAAGTGAGATGGTAGGGGGCCTTCAGGGATAGTCCGGCGTGTACCACCTCTCCCTTCGTCATGGTGATGAGTGGAGCTACCAGCTTAACCGCACCGCCAGACCCTTCTTCGATGGCCTGATTCATAGCTTCGGCGAATCTCTCGGAGCAATCAGGGTAGGCACTACCGGCAGCGTCATCAGCGTGGGCGCCGTAGTAAACCTTGGTTGCACCTACGCTCAATGCAAATGCCGCAGCAGCAGAGAGGAACAATCCGTTACGGAACGGCACATAGGTGTCAACCGTCCCTTTACCGCCCATCTCCATGAGCTGGTCCGAGTAGCTTTCGTGCTTGATGGCCTTGTGGCTGTGCTTCAGGAGAGGGCAATCGCTATACTGCATTACCGTACTTATGTCCATCTCGTAATACGGGACCCCATACCACTTTGCTACCGCCTTGGCGCTCTCGATTTCCTTATCGTGCTTCTGCCCATACAGCATATTGAGTGCGACTACGTTATTGGAACCGTATTCGTCCACCGCCATAGCAAGGCAGGTAGTGCTGTCAATGCCTCCGCTCAGGAGGACAACTGCTTTCTGTTTTTCCATAAGTGAGGTTTTCTCCTTTCGAGGTTTTTATCACTTGCTGGTGGTTCAAGACTCTTTGATTGTCTCGATGGGGAAATGACTGTCGCTACGGACAACCACTCTCAGATGCTCCGGCTCATACACACTGGTGAGCTTCTGGAACACCTCATCGCAGAGCTGTTCGCTGGTGAGGTGCTTGCCGTTCAGTTCCTGCTTGAAGTAGGCTTCAAGGTCAAGAAAGTCGGCAATCGTGTCATTCAGCTCAATCTCACAGCTCACAGACGCCCTGTAATAGTTCGGACCCAGCGGGCAGAACACAGTAACAGGGACATCAAGGAATCTCATGCGAGTGATGCCATTGTCGTTTGAGTAGGTTTTCATAGGTTTTCGTACTCCTTTCAGTGGTCAAGTGATTTTGCATATTGTGACCACACCTTGAGGTTGTGGAGATTGACGGGCTGTCCATCGAGCTTTTTGTCGGGGTAGATATTCTTCTTCCCGCACATGGCGTTGCCTTTCAGCTCGAAAGTAACTCCGTACCTGCCTCCGCTGCTCCAAGATGTAGAGTCAACCGAATCAAACGGGTATTGCTTCAGCTTTTTGGTGTCGGTATAGCCCAGACCGTGAATTTGCGTCCCAGTCCTATGGGCCTCCTGAATGAACCAAGGGAAGATTTTCTCTATCGCCTTGCCGTTCGGATTCTTTGCAATACCTCCAATGGAGACATAGTTGTACTCCTTGCACATATTCACGAAATACTGCCAGCCACGATTACTGTGCCAGACAGGGATGCTCTGCTTGCCCGTTTTTGACTCTATCCTGCGACGGAACTCCTCCACCTTCTCCAGCCCGACAATTCTGTCGATGTCCAGCTCGAAAAAGTGATGAACATTCCATGTGTTGATGAAGTCTATATAGGCGTCCACATATCGGTCCCACTCTGCCATCGTTTTGGAGTGGCCTTTCGTGAAGAAAGTAAAAGCCCCACTATCAAGGAGATAATCCTTGCAGTAGGGGCTTCTTACGCTGTTCATGATTTTTTCTGATTTCTTACTGCCTCCCTGAGCTGAAGCAAAAGAAAACAGGATGTACGGAGGCTTTGCCTCATCGAACATCTCGGTTTTGCCCTCAATACCGGCGAGATACAGTCTCATGGCAGGTCAAACCATTCCCCGCAGTGCGGACACTGGATTCGCTCAGGCTCAGGTTCCTCAACGGGTTTATCTTGCTTGTCCTTCAGGTACTCGTCGATGTCGATTTCAGGCAGCTCGAAGAACCCGAACTCCTCCATGTCCATCTCGATGTCGCCCAGCTCAATGTTTAACTTTGCGAGGTCCCAGTCTGCGAACTCGGCAACCTTGTTATCAACAAGCCTGAACGCCTTCACCTGCTCCGGCGTGAGGTCGTCGCACAGTATGCAAGGCACCTCTCTCATACCAAGCTGCATTGCAGCTTTGAGCCTTGTGTGACCGGCAATGATGACATCGTCCTTGTCGATGAGAATGGGAACCTTGAAGCCGAACTCCTTGATGCTGTTTGCCACGGGAGTCACGGCCTTATCGTTCAGGCGAGGATTGTTCTCGTACTGAATGAGTTCATCAACGGGCTTTTGGATGATTTCCATTCTTTCAACTCCTCTTCAAATCTTTCGTTTCGGTAATATCCGCTCAAAAAAATATGCGGAACACGCATCGGTTCCGCACATTACAAAATTCTACGGTACTATTGTACCACGGACGTATTGACAGGTCAATGACAGCTTTTTGACACGAAGTGTTCCCTTATAACTACCTCAAGTTTCAGCTTTTACAGGCTCCGTTGCTGTATAATTGGGATATTCCATTACGAAAGGAGCCTTCACATGGCAAAAGAACACTGGCTGGTCGAGTACAGCCGAAAAGTAAACAACTCGTTTGACGGTTCGGAGGTGTATTTCCTTGAAAATCCTGCGGAAAACGCTCTTCTGAATGACCTTGAGCATTATCCTCACGCCTTCGTGCTGGCCTGCTGCATGGACAGGCAGGTATCGTCTGATAGGGCTTGGAGAATACCCTGTATCATCAAAAACCTATGCGATGAGTTCACAGTAGATGAGCTGTCATCAATACCCTTGGAGGAGTATCATCGCATCTTCCGGGAAAACTCTCTGCATCGTTTCAATGACGCTATGTCAGAGATATTCTACAAGGCGGTTTGGCGCATCAAGACTCAGTATGGCGGCGACGCTTCGCGGATATGGTCAAATAATCCGAGTAGCGCCGCCGTAGTTTATCGTTTCTTAGAGTTTGATGGTGTGGGCGTGAAGATTGCGACGATGGCAGCGAACATACTTGCTCGCCAATTCAAAGTACCGTTCTCGGATTACTACTCCATTGACATTTCTCCCGATGTCCATGTGTTCCGAGTATTTCGCAGGGCCGGACTTACGAATCCCGATGCAACAAGGGATGCCGTTATCTATAAAGCGAGGGAGTTATGCCCAAAGTTCCCCGGCATTACCGACGCTGCTTGTTGGAGAATAGGACGAGGATTTTGCCACGCCTCTTCCCCGGACTGCGAGCACTGCCCAGTAACGGAGCACTGCCCGAAGCTAATCGACCCACCCGAAGAATAATGCGCTAAGGTCTTGCAGGGCCGAGCGGTTGTAACGGTAGATGGTACGTTCATCTACGAAGTATACTTCCGCGAGGTCCTGCACTGTTTTTATCTCTTCGTCAAGGTAGAGAGCGCGAACAACTTCCCATTTCCGCACAATTTCGGTCTTTCCAGAGGATTCGCAGCGGAATTTGTAGTAGTCGAGCATCCGAGTTACATGGTCGAGGATGATACGAACTTTTCCGACTCGTTCCTGTATTGACTGTACAGAAAGGGTGTGGCTGTCATAGCTGCATCCCATGATGTCGAGTAGGGTTTGGAGGTCAAGGTCATCTTCAAGCTGTGCGGCGTCGTACACGGCGCTTTCGCTGTATTTTACCATACCCCTGTACTTTTCCATCAAAAGACGGGTGTTGTACAGCCTTTTGTCCCTGTTCTCCTGTCGGGACCTGTCAAACTCCTTATGGTATTCCTCAATCGCAACACGAGATGCAGTCTCGGTTATTTTCTTGAGCTGGTCAGAACTCAAGCTGATTCCATCGCTGTTTTTCTTGCCCATGTTTCTATCCCTCCGTTTTGGCTCCTACCGGACGCCATATTCATAAACCGCCTCGGAGCCAAAGCCGAAGCTAAACACGTTCGAGGCCCAAACTAATGCGAATTGCCCTGTCAAGGTATTTGTCTGCCTCAGTATTGACGACAGTGCCAAGGTAATCAGACAAGCAACGCTTGTCGATAGTGAGGATGTCCTCCAGCGTAGCGATACTGGGCTTCTTCAGGCCATGCTGTCTGCCAAGGAAAACGTGAGTGGGCAGCGGTTTCTTTTTAGCGCTTGTTACGACAGCCACTATGACGCTGTTCCCATTCACATTCCCTTTATCATTTTGTATGATAACGACCGGCCTGCAACCACGCTTGCCTCCGTTCCCTTCATTTCGCAGGTCAGCATAGAAAATATCGCCTCGCCTTGGCTGCACAGACTTACTGGTTCTCCTCCGGCTCATGCTCACCGCCCCCGTCCTTTTCTGCTCGTGCGGCGTTTGCGGCTGCCAGCAGTTCCAGAGTCTCGTCCAGCCGGACGCTGAGTACGTATTTTTGACCATCTGCTGTGTATGAGATGGACAGAACTCCGTTCTCCCAGCTCGCAAGCAGTCTGCAAGGGAGAACCTGCACCCCCATCTTCTTTTTCAGCAGGCGAGCCAGTGTACACTGAACGTCAAGCTGTACGCTATCGCTGACGCCGCTTACTTCCATCGGCACTCTAACTATTTCGCTCATTGATTTCGTCCTCCGTCTCAGGTTTCTTTTTCTTCAGGCCATAGATTTTACAGAGAGTCCTGTCCAGCAGGATGCCGCCCTCAAGGTGATACTTCTCATCGAACTCCCTTTGCCCCATCGTATGGCACTCGGTATGGTGCTCCCGACAGAGCGGCATTGCCTCCATGCCCTCGTGAATAATTTCCTCCCGGTTGCGGCCCATTCCAACTCTGTCAACGTGATGCAGTTCCGCTCTGGAACCGCAAACGCAGCACTTTCGGTTGATAAGGCAACTGTAAATGTAATCTGGAATATCATCTACGAACTGCAACAGCGGGAAGTGGCACGGAATATCCCACTGGAGTATGAACGACACCAGATACTTCTGAAAAGCGCAGACAAGGGACATAGGAGCGTTCGACAGGGAGAAAATTTTGTCCGCTGTCTCTCCGAAGTCCTCAGCGAGAAACTTGAGCTTCATGTACTCTTTGGTGCGGTCCTTGCCCTCGCCAACGTAGTCTGCGATTTCACCGATAAGGGCGTAGCAGGCCCTCCGCTGCTTATCAGACAGAGGTCTGCTATCAATCATCTGGATGTTGCACTCCTTGTACTCCCGCTTGATAAGGGTGAACCAGTCGGTATAGAGGCACTTGATGGTCACGACGCCGTGTTCGTCGATGTCAACGATTTTGCCCTTTACAACATCCATTGCAGTTTTCATTTACTTGACCCCCGTACTTCCGAAGCCGCCACGGTTCTCGCCGCCGAGCGAATCCACCTTCACGAACACCAGTCTCGGCTGGCGCTGCATAATGCGGAACTGGGCAATCCTGTCACCTTTATGAATTACGGTGTCCCTCATGGCAATGGCGGGGAAGCCCCACACATCATCATCGCCGTGATAGCTGTTGTCGATAATCCCGAAGCTGTTCGCAAGGATGATGCCGAAGTTTTTGTAGGTAGAGCTTCTCGGAACGACATGGGCTTCAAACCCGTAGGGGAGTCTCATGCTCACTCCGAGGGAAATAATCCGATACTCTCCCTGCTTCATCTCCACATCCTCTGCGGAACGAAGGTCAACCCAGTCAGACCTGTGCCCACCAACAGACTTCAGTTCTTCGAAATCAGCGTGGTATTTCACATGCACATTTTCGCACTGCTCTTGTTCGGGGAATTTCGTATCAACAACATCAATATCGCTGCCGACATACCCTTTTACTGCTTCTTCAACAATTCTGTAATATCTTGGAGCTATCCTGATGTAACTTGCGGTGCTTCTGGTCGGATGCTCATAAAAAGTAGTTGAGATTCCGAGCAGCTTTTCGATTTTCTCCGACAGAGCCAAAGACATCGCAGGCCCCTTGCTGCCGCAGCATATTTTGGTGGTACGCTTGTATACATTGCCGTCATCCAGAAGCCATATAACAAAGGCGGGTATGTCCAGAGCATCAACAATTTCTTGGTCGGTCATTTCCTTGAACCTGTTGAGTGACTCCATACTCTTTGTGCTGAAGCTAAACTGCGGCTGTGCATTCGCATAGCAAGAGCCTATTTTAATATTGACTTGTTTAACTCCGTTGGCATCATCTCTGAGCAGGCCGTGTTCTTTGCAATATTGGTATTTCCACATCAAATACTCGTACTGGTTCACAGCGTGTTTGAATCTCATGTAACAGTTATGCCTTTCAGATTTCTTCACAAGGCAGCCATCTCCCAGAAGGCTACCGAGTATGAATTGTTCAGTGGGAATCACAAACTCTTTCATTTTCATGTACCTCCAAGTGTGTAATTAAAACGGCGGGAAATCGTCGTCTGGAATCTCTTCAAAGTCACCGGCGTAGTCCGTCTGCCCGTAATCCTGTGCAGGCTGTTCGCCGTCCTGCTTCGGTTTTTGCTTCGGGAACCCAACATGGTCGCACACTACCTCTACCGACTTGCGTCGAGTTCCGTTCTGGTCCTCCCAGTTGCGGGTTGTGAGGGTGCCGGTAATTTCGATGGGGTCTCCTTTGGCAAAATACTTGTTCACGAACTCTGCCGTGTTCCTCCAAGCTACGCAGTCAATGAAATCGGACTTGTCCTTCACGCCGGGACGGTCTACTGCAACACCGAACGAGCAAACCGAGATGTTGGACTGCGTGGTTTTGAGTTCAGGGTCTTTCGTGAGCCTGCCTGAAATGTTTACGCTGTTCATAGGTTTTCCTCCCTGCTTATAATCGACGTAAGAGTGCCGGGATTGGTCCAAAGGGCCGAAGAGGTAACTTTATACTCCCTTGGCCTAAAACGACGTCCTGCGTACTCCTACGCTGTCTCCTGCGAGTCTGGAATGGATGAGATGCAAACCTCTACGCGAGGAACATCGCTGTACAGCTTTTTTACGATACAATCCACCACCTGAGCGTCATCTCTGTATGCGATACCGTTGAGGCTGTCGCAGATGGATTTGAGCACGTTGTCCGAATCGGGCTTCTTGGTCGGACGAATCGTGCCCTCAAGCATCTGACGCCTCTTTTTCTGGCTGGCAGACTTCGGAATGCCATAGTAAGCAGTGACCTCTACCCTTAGCATCGCCTTCTCAGCGAACCGGGCCTTGCCGCACTGCCTTTGGTACTCCATCCTCACAAGGTTCTCGTAAATCACCGTGTCCTTCGGAGTGCGAGTGGTAATTCTACCTCCGTATGTACTGAACTGTGGTCGGCCTTTACCTTTAGGCTCTCCGAGCACAGTGAACTCCACCCTCATCAGCTTTCCCCCTTGTCCTGCTGCAAGGAATACCTCGTGTAGTGCTTTCCATTGCTGCTCTCCATTGTGGAAACAATGGGGTAGCCTCCCTTGCGGAGTGAGTAGATAATCCCTGATAGCCTTGTGGCGTGGAATTTCATAATCGCCTCCCACGAAGTAATGCTGCCATTTTCCTGAAGGTGCCTGAGCACCTGCTGCCGCTGTGTCATAGTTTTCATTCTCGGTCCTCCTCTCTGTCTGGTATCCCGTATTCGAGGTAGTAGGCGTAGCTCTTCTTTCCCTCGACCCGCTCTTTCATCTGCCGTACTATGTAACCGTTTTTGACGAGTATCGCCGCAACTGTGAGCCGGTCATCTTCCAGCATGATTTTCAGTTTTTCCATCATCAGCCCTCCAGAAACTCTTTCATCTCCCGGAACCGTTTGTTCGCCTCCATCTTTCGGAACGACGAACCCGTGAACTTCACAGGGTAGCAGACCTCGAAGATTCGGTCATAGATTCGGGAGTATCGGATGTCTACCACATTCTTCATCGCCGCAAGGTCAAGATTTGTGGTGAGAATCATTGGGAGCCTCGCCCTATACCGGCTGTCCACGATGTTGTAGACCTTCTCCAGAGCGAACTCCGTAGAGCGCTCGGCCCCAAGGTCGTCAATGATAAGCAGCTTCGCCTTATTGAGCTGGTCCAGCAGCTTGCTCTCGTCCTCCTTGAAGTTCTGGGCGCTCTCCAACAGTTTCACAAACGATGTCATTATCACGGGGACCTTTTTCTCCAGCAGCGCATTGGCAATGCAGGCTGCGGAGAAGGTCTTGCCTGTACCGACATCGCCGTAAAACAAAAGCCCCTGATTCTTTTCCAGCATCTCGGAAAACCCGTCCACATATCTGCGGCAGAGTCGAAGTGCTCTGGCGTTCTCTTTGGTGCTTTGGAAGCTCTCGAAGGTCTGGTCGGAGAACTTCTCATCCATCAGGCTCTTTTTCCTGAGCTTGTAGACAATCTCCATATCTTTGAGCTGCTGCTGGCGGCGCTCCTCCTCTTCCTTCTCCCGTTTCATACACTCGCACATCACGGGGAATTTCTTCGGATGCTTTTCTCCGCTGTCATCCCAAGCGGGTACTTCGATAATGCACTCTCTCGGAGTATGGCACTTACCGCAGTAGAGCAGCCCGTCATCTGGATTCACATAGTCCTCATCGTACTTAGGTTGGTTCGCATAGCCTCTGCGGGCTACGCTATCGAACACTGACTCAAAAAAATCACTCATCGTCTTTCGGCCCCCAGTCTGCATAAGGGTTATCTGGGTCAAAATCATCCTGCACCGAGTTCGATGCCACCTGCGACGGTCCGTAGTCATCGTCCCACCGCTCCTGATTCAGCCATGTGGCAGGGTACGGGATGAACTGCCCTCTGTCTTTGGTCCACTGCTCGCACTTCTTGGCAACCTCCAGAGCCGCCATAATCTTTGCGAACAACTCCTTGTCGGGTGAGAGCTTCTTCCAAGCCTTCCTCGCGCCGCCCTTATTCGACTTCCGGGGATATGCCTTCCAGAACTCATCGAATCGCTCTTCCTGCAAACTCTTCTTTGGAACTGAAACTGATACTCTATCATCTTCAATATCAATTTCACTTTCATTTTCAATTTCAATTTCATATTCATTTTCAGAGTTTGCCGGATGGTTTGCCGATACTTTTGCCGAATCATTTGCCGAAGTATTTGCCGGACTGTTTGCCGAAGGATTTGCCGCAGCAAATCTGGAATTGGTGCTATCAGCACCTCTTTTCCCGGCATCGGAGCGCTTTGCGCTTATCTCTCCGTCTTTGACCATTCTCTTCTGATAAAGTCGCTCCCCGTCGAGAGTGAGAACCCCTTCTGAAACGAGTTCCCGTAACGACCTGTCAATGACATCTACCTGATAGGGCATCAAATATGAGAGCTGGTCTGCAAAGTTACGAATGGTGTCATCGCTCTTCTTCTCCCGTTCTTTCAGCGTCACAACCCCGTACTCTGGCATCTTGTGTAGGATGCACATGAGCCGTATATAGACCCCTGTACTCTCAGCACTGCAATACGCCAGCTTCTCGTCTACGAGGAAGTCCAGAACGTACAGCGGGAGATATGGCTGGTCCCTCAATGCCACCTGTCATCACCGCCTTTCAATCGGTATGGCGGCAGCCGCACCAGCTACCGCCGCACCGCTCAAGGAGTATCACTCCTCTTCAACAACCTCTTCCTGCTGCGCTTCTTCGTTTTCAACGAACTCCTGAAGCTCTGCCATCACCTTGGCGTAATCGGAAACTCGAAGCCCTGTGGTGCTGGTGAAGCCCATCTCATTGATAATGTGCTTCACTACCTCATTGGCCCTGTCTCCGAGGTACTTCTTCGCAGTGCGGAACAGCTCCTGCCGCTGCTCGTTTGTGATTACGGGGTCCTCATCCTCCTGCATCACTACTGTCTCACCGCTGACTTCGGTGTACTCTGCATCTACCGCAGGAATAGCTCCTGAAGCAATCATCTCCTCCTCGGAGTAAACGCCCTCATAATCCTTCGGGAAGGCATCTCTTACGCACTGGCTAACTGCGACCTTGTTTATCATCGTGGCGGGCTTGGACTTCCAGTTCGCCATATTCTTGTTGTACTCAGCGAGTGACACTTCCTTAAACGCAGTGCGTTCTTTCCCTCCGCGAAGGAAAGTCACCCGGCACCAACCGCCGATAAGTGTCTCACCCGGATAAAGGCAGCACCCTTCTTTCTGCACGATAGTGTTAGCCCGCTGAACGGTAATGCCATCGTTTTTGAAGAGGTAGTCGGGATTGTTGAAAGCCCTGCGGAGGTAGGCGTCCTTGCCGACCACCATCTGCGCCGGTTCATCTTTGCTATACTTAATCAGGTAAACCTCGCCGCTCACCAGCGGGTTGAGGTTCTGCATCTTGCAGGTATTCATAAAGAACACCAGCTCTTGGTCGGTGGTCAGCTCCGACCGGCCTCTCACCAGATACCGTTTTACGAAGTCGAGGTCCAGCTCCACATGGCTGCCAAGGACATCGTAGCTGACGGACAGCGCATTCTTTTCGGCCTTACTCAAAGCGTTACTCATTGTCAGTACCTCCTATACTCACTTGTGAAATGCAACGTTGGCGACTTCCTTGTAAACCACTCCGGGGATATGTACCTGACCCTTGGTCGAGCGAATCAGCCTCATAACAGCCGAAGTGTCAACCGGTCGAAGTTCTACACCGGCAACCAGTACCGGAACCTTGGAGCTATCAATGCTCTCAATCTCCCAATCCTTCTTAGTGGTAACTCCCTCTGCCTTGGGCTTCTCTGCGGCTACCGAAACCACATTGGACATCTCGTCCATAATCTCGGCCTCCTCAACCGCAGCATCGGCAGCGGAAGTTTTACCCTGAGCCTCCAGAGCAATGGCTTCCTGCAAACGTCGCTCGACTTCTGCCTGAGCCGCTCTGCGGGCTGCTTCTTCAGCTTCTCTGCGGATGCGCTCCTGCTCGGAAATATAGGCCCCCATCGTCTGCTTCAGGATTTTCTCCGCATTGGACAGCGGCTGAAGCATAGCCTTCTCTCTTGCGCAGATTTCAGCGTGTGCCTTATGAGCCGCCTCCTTCAAGGGCTTCCAAAAGTCCTTCACTTCTGCGGTACGCTGCTTCAGCAACCTGCCGAACTGCGCTGCCTCCTTGTAATCGTCTTCGGTGTCAATGGTAATGGCACCGGCCTGAAACTCAATGTCCGTGACCTCTTGGCAAAGAGCTTCTTCTCTCTCCGCCAGCTCCAAGTCCTGAGATTCCATCACTGCTACTGTGGTTTCGGTGTTCATCTCATTTACCTTCCTTTCGCAAACTTCTGCTTGTAGTTCCTCACGGTCATCAGCGCCGTGAAGACCCTCCAACACTCCGTAGCGTCATCGCCAAACGGGAGCATCTCGTATGTACCGTCTTTTTTGAGGTGTATAATGGCCTCCCCGAACTCCGATACACCTGCGTGCGAGCAGTAGGCTCTGGAGTAAGCCTCAAGCTGCACCCCGCAGAGCATCGACTGAACTGAGGCAGAGGTCTTGAAGTCAATCAGCATATCCACCCCGTCTACCTGCGCCAGCATATCCGCTGTGCCTGCATAGAGCAGACTCTTGTGATACAGCTTCACCTCTGTGCCATACGGGACAACCTTGTGTTCCTTGAACCAATCGAGGAACCCGTTGAAATACCCCTCATGTTCGGGAGGAATGTCCTCAATCCCGAATTTCACGTAGTTCTCAATGGCGTTATGGACCGCAGTACCTCTCTTGGCTGCCCGGTCCAGAATCGCTTTATCAATGTTCCCATAGACATCGCCGGACAAAGGTTTCATCACTGTGGTGACACTGGGAAGAGCGACACCGTTCAGCTTGTAAATGTGCCTACGTTCATCGAACGTCAGCTCCGGCAGGTTCAAAACTTCCATCATCGTTCAGGTTCCTCCGCTACGCCTTTCATTGCGCCGCACTCTTCCATCAGTATGTCTACGGCGTTGTCCTCGAAACACTCCTCGTGATAGAACTCGCTGTCCATCTCGTAGTAGGTTTCACCTGCTACAATCGGCTCACCGCAGACCTTGCAGTAATAAACTGCGGGCGGTTCTGGAGCGTTAGGACACTGCGGGTGGCAGGGAGTCATGTGGCAGATTTCGCACATCTCTGTTCCTCCTTCCTCATCTGATTGATAAAGCCCCGAAGGTTTATGTAATACCTCTGAATGAGGTCCTCCAGCTCGTTCTCGAACAGCAGGTAGAAGTAATCCTCGTCCTTGCCGTTCAGCTCGCATTTCCTCTTGGTGTATTCGATTGTTTGGGAAATCTCCTCGTCCTCGAATACGAAGCCCGTCTTTTGGGACACCTGTTCGACAATTGCCTCAGCTCTCCCAAGGTCGATAGCCCATCGCTCGGTCGTGACCCTCATCGGAATCCTCCTCTCTGTGTTTACTGTATTTATAATATTCCTTCCTACATTATAATTATAGTAAACTTAGGGTAATAGGGCAAGGAGGTTTGGAAACTTTTTGTGGGATTTGACGGAAGATTTACCTTTCGGTAATATCTCAAGCTACGTCGAGCGTTTCCATTGTCTGGAGTACGTTCCAACTGTACTGGGTGGAGTAAATGCCCCGTGACCAGAGGTCCTGAGCGCCGCCCTCTCCGCAGTTATAGCACATTAGGGCCAAATGATAGTCGCCGTACTTCTCAATGAATCCTCCGAGCAGATACGCTCCAGCCTTGATGTTGTCCTCTGGATTGTGCTGTATGTCCGTCACCCCGTACTCTTCCAGCTCCGATTCCAACCACTCGAAGTTCATCTGGTGAATCTGCATCAGCCCATAGCAGATACCGTTCTCGGCTTCTGGGTTGTAGCTGCTCTCTCGAAACATCACCGCCAGCAGCAGCTTGTATGGCACTCCAAAGGTTTCAGCGGCGTCCCTTGCAACGAGCTGAAGGTCATAAGAAAGTGCGATTGAGTCTGTGAGCGTTCCGTTTTCCAGCATCTCCTCAACAGTCAGCTCCTCCGGCTCTTTCGAAGCATCCGGTGTAGAGCTTGGAGGAGGAGCTGTGGAGGGAGCGACGGACTCCTGTATCTCCGGCACCGGGGCAGGGAGTTCCGTTTTGCTTTCCGCACTATCCAGCGACGATGTACAGGCAGCGATAACTACCGCAGTGCCTGCAACAACCAATGCTGCCAGCGCAACTCTAACAATTCTTCTACGCCGGGCAGCCTCTCTTCGCCTCCTCATCTCTTTCCTTGTCATGGTGAATATTCCTTTCTTCTGGTCTAATGACGAACTGGGCAATATCGACTTTCGACATATTTCTGATACCGTCCAGCAGTTCCTCGACCGTAGTGATACCGTAGTCAGCCTGCAATGTCCTTATCAGGGCCTCTCTGCGAAAGTCTGCCACTGTTGCCCTCCTTTCCCGGCATCAGCGGCTAATCAAAACTACCGCTCCTGCCAGCTCTTTCAAGGAGTGCAAGGGCCTCTTCAGTCCTACGCTTAGCCTCAAGGAGTTCCTTTCGGAGTTCTGGAATCATCGCAGCTTCTGCCTTGTCTATCATCCCGTCATCCATAATATCGGAAAGTGCCTCGGTCACATTCTCAATCGTCCCTTTGACGTTCTGCAACCGAAGCACTGTCCTTTCCGCAGGCACGTCCTCAATGCACCTGCAATCTTTTCCGAGGGGACACTCAGTCGCACAATACCACGAACGCAGTTCTGGCTCGTTGTAGGCATCTGCCATCAATGCAATAACATCATTGGGCGGTCTGGTGATGTCCAGCTCGTATTTCTTGAGGCTATCCTCTGTGACGCCGGGAAGGTGAGTTACCGCAGTGGCTCTGGAGGCAAAGTCCTCGTTGTACTTTGCGGCCCGTAAACGTGCCTGGCAATACCTATTAGACCCTGCTACTGTTACTTGCCTTGACATTTATTTCACCTACCTTTTGAGGTATGATATGGTTGTAAGGAAGAAAGTCCTCCTTACGAAACGGTAAGGCAGAGCGGAAAAAAATATCGTTGAACTCGTCGAACGATAGCTCAAACAGCTTGGAGAGCTGAGCGCACTCCACCAACGTCACAGGCACTCGGCCCTTTTCTCGGTCCTTGTACCCTGAAACGGGGATTCCGAGTTTTACAGCAACTTCTTCCTCGCTGTACCCGATTCTCTCCCGCGCTTTTTTGAGGGGGAACGGAAACTGACGGAAATTATAATTTTCATTGTTATCTTTTGAAAAAGGTAAGTCTCCGTCAAAAAAAATAACGACAAACTCCTCAAGAGACAGTTGGAGTACCTGCGTGATGGTAAACGCATCACTGAGTGTTACTCTCACGTTCCCGTTTTCCCGCTTGATGTAGCTATCAACGGTACGGTCAATGGCGTCTGCAAGCTCTTGAGCCTTGACCCCTCTGCGGATGCGAGCCACCCGCAACTCTGTCAGGTTCATCCTCGAACCTCCTTTCTTCTGTCCTCTTTTTTATTATAGTATAACGGACACGCAATTTCAAGCCTGTTCTTATAAAATTAGTAACTTTTCTTGATGTTCGTTATAAGATTGGTGTACAATATTACGTAGGAGGTAATTACTATGGCAGACTTTTCAAGCAAACTCAGAGACATCATCGAATCCAGAGGCGTCACGCAGTCGTGGCTCGCCGAAAAAACAGGGGCAACGGAGGCTACCATCTCTCGGTATCTATCCGGCGTCCACAAGCCCAACTTGGACATTGTGGCCCGCATCGCCCAAGCACTGAACGTGTCCATCGACTATATCATGGACCTATCACTCAGCCCTACACCCTATAAGGAGCCAGAGCGAGAAATTGTGATTCTCGCAGACGCATATCGCAGGGCAGACGATGACCACAAGAACATCGTCTGGAGCGTGCTGGACTCCTACCTTACGCCAGAGGAAAAAACATTCGTATCGCAGCCAAAGCAAGACGCGACAGCCGGATAAAACGGCAGCAGTCTGCCTTGGTGATTGACTTCGTACAATTCAAGAACCGCAATACCGAGAAAGCCGACCTCGCTGCCAGCAAGGACGGCTTTCATACTATGGAGGTGAACAAGGATGGGGAAGATAGCTGATAAGCTGAAACAGATACGGGTAGCAATCTACGTCCGGGTGTCTACCCACTACCAGATTGACAAGGACAGCCTTCCCGTCCAGAAGGAAGAGCTGATAGCCTACGCCAAGTATGTGCTGAACGCCGATTCCTACGAGATATTCGAGGACGCAGGCTTCTCTGCGAAGAATACAGACAGACCCGGCTTCCAGCAAATGATGTCCAGAATCCGCGAGGGGGAGTTCTCTCATGTACTGGTATGGAAGCTGGACCGAATCAGCCGAAATCTTCTTGACTTCGCAGCGATGTACGATGAGCTGAAGCGTCTCGGCGTCACATTCGTATCGAAGAACGAGCAGTTTGATACTTCCTCTGCGATGGGCGAGGCAATGTTGAAAATCATTCTCGTTTTTGCAGAACTTGAAAGGAAGATGACGGCAGAGCGTGTCATCGCCGTGATGATTTCCAGAGCTGGCAACGGTCAGTGGAATGGCGGGCGCATCCCGTTCGGCTACAACTATGACAAAAATACCGAAACCTTCTCGGTCAACGAAACAGAAGCCGCAGTCGTACTGAAGATGTTCGACCTATATGAAGAAACTCACTCTCTCTTGCAGGTAGCAAAGGCTCTCAACGCCTCTGGAAGCAGGCATAGGAGCGGCAAGGAGTGGACGCCCACCACCGTGAGTATCATCCTCAAAAGTCCGTTCTACACGGGCGCGTACCGCTATAATTACTACGATATGTCCAAACGTAACAGCAGACAGGATGTAAAACCGGAGGGAGAGTGGGTTATCGTCGAGGACCATCACCCAGCTATCATAGACCCTGTACGCTGGAAAAACGTCGTAGAGCTGCTGGAGCGCAATCGAAGAGGCTGGCAGTCTGCTGGCAAGACGTACACAAGGAAGAACATCCATGTGTTCGCAGGCTTGCTCACTTGCGGCGTGTGCGGGAATATCATGAGCGCTACCAGCAATGCCAGAGCGCACAAAGATGGCTACCGTCCCTCCAACTATGCCTGCATGAGCCACCGAAAAAACAACGGCTGTACAAACAAATACATTACGGATACCAAGATAGGGCCGTTCGTTCTGAATTATATTTCTAACCTCATACGAGCAAAAGAGAGCTTCGGTAAAACAACCTCTCCTGAAACTCTTCAGAAAAAGCTGCTTCGTGGCGATATGTTCAAGGACATCGTCCGCATCAAGGAGCCAGGGTTGATGGAGCTGTACAATCTCTACCGCTCACAGTTACCGGGCGTGAAGTATGCGTCTAAGGTTGCCGAAAGGAGCGGTTCCAGCGATACCGCCTCAGAAAAGGACATTTTACTCTCTGAGCGTCGTAGGTTGGAACGGGCTCTCTCAAGGCTGAAATCTCTTTACCTGTACTCTGAAGAGGATATGTCCGAGAGAGACTATGTAATCGAGAAGAACCGGCTCACGGAGTCTCTTGACAAGGTAAATGAGCGGCTGGACAAACTCAACGACGGCCTATCTTCTCAGTTCTCCATCAGCGATGAAGAGCTGCTTGCGAAGGCCAGTTATTTCATCATGAGCCAGAAACTTCTGGACAGGCGCTTCGTTGATTACAGGCGTCTCTTGAAGGAGACAGACCCCCGAATCCTGAAGGAATTTATAAACTCGGTAAGCTCCAACTTTTGTATAAAAAATGGGCGAATCGAGTCCATAACCTTCAAAAACGGCATAATTCACGAATTTGCGTACGCCGACGAAGAACCTGTTGCTGAGGCTTCAGAGGTCTAAAAACGCCGAAAAATCCCCGAAATACGCTGATTTCGAGGATTTTTCTTTTGGCTCAAGGGCCTTCTAAAAAACTGTTATCGAATGAACATCGCATC
>ENA-UOJJ01001158-UOJJ01001158.1-human-gut-metagenome-genome-assembly--contig:-CS66-NODE-1158-length-40439-cov-7.323940_pt1 | contig 40439 bp, 36 predicted proteins | sample MGYA00242343_ERZ723890 | MGnify/ENA metagenome assembly ERZ723890
CCAAGGTCATCAACCTCGACAAGGACTCCGAGCCGGACATCTACAACGCCATCAAGCGCAACGCTCTGCTCGAAAACGTGACCCTCGACGAGAACGGCAAGATCGATTTCGCCGATAAGTCCGTGACCGAGAACACCCGCGTTTCCTACCCGATCGACCATATTCAGAACATCGTGCGCCCGATCTCTTCCGCTCCGGCTGCGAAGAACGTCATCTTCCTGTCCGCGGATGCGTTCGGCGTGCTGCCGCCGGTTTCCGTGCTGACCCCGGAGCAGACCAAGTATTACTTCCTCTCCGGCTTCACCGCCAAGCTGGCCGGCACGGAGCGCGGCATCACTGAGCCGACTCCGACCTTCTCCGCGTGCTTCGGCCAGGCGTTCCTGGAGCTGCATCCGACCAAGTATGCTGAGGAACTGGTGAAGAAGATGGAAAAGAGTGGCGCGAAGGCCTATTTGGTCAACACCGGCTGGAACGGCACCGGCAAGCGTATCTCCATCAAGGATACCCGCGGCATCATCGACGCGATCCTCGACGGCTCCATCCTCAAGGCGCCGACCAAGAAGATCCCGCACTTTGACTTCGAGGTGCCGACCGAGCTGCCGGGCGTCGATCCCGCTATTCTCGATCCGCGCGACACCTACGCCGATCCTTCCGAATGGGAGAAGAAGGCGCAGGATCTGGCTTCCCGCTTCATCAAGAACTTCGCCAAGTACGAAGGCAATGAGACGGGCAAGAAGCTGGTCGAGGCTGGCCCGAAGCTGTAAGCCGATTACCGCATACCCACAGGACGCTCCGAAAGGGGCGTCCTTTTTGCGTACAACATCGGTTATTTTACTTGTTAAAACATAAAGAAAATAAAACTGAAAAAATATGTTGAAAACCTCTTGACAGCCATGCAAAATGGACTATAATAATGGTGTCGTTCGGGAACGGACGACAAAAACACGACCCGCAAAAAGGTTCAACGTGCGACCTTACATGACTGGCAGTGTTACCAGCGGTGCAAGGCTAATGATTGGAGGTCTGCATGATGAGCACTTATCTTCCTACTGTTTTCGGTGAAAACCTGATGGACGCTTTTGATGATTTCGACCTGTTCCGCGGTTTTGGCAACGTGGATCGCGCTTTGTACGGCAAGCACGCGCAGAACGTGATGAAGACGGATGTCAAGGAAACGGATGACGGCTATGAGGTGGACGTTGATCTGCCGGGCTTCAAGAAGGACGAAATTCATCTGGAGCTGAAGGACGGTTATCTGGCCATCTCCGCGGAGAAATCTTTGGAGAAGGACAAGGAAAACAAACAGGGCAAGATGCTCCGTCAGGAGCGTTATTCGGGCGTGATGCAGCGCAGCTTCTACGTCGGTGAGCATTTGACGGAGGAGGACGTGAAAGCCTCGTATGAGAATGGCGTCCTGCACATCAAATTCCCGAAGAAAGAGGCGCTGAAAGCCCCTGAGAAGAAGACCATTCTGATTGAGGGCTAACACCAGCACCCTGTCGGTACACCCGACAGGGTGTTTTTCTATGTTTAAACGGCGATACGATCTGAGCGCGGGGAAGAGGCCGATTGGCGGATTTGAAACCGGGAAACCGCAATTTCAGGCATGAAACGGGATGAGTCAGCGTTTTTCATTGACATCCATGCGCATGACGTGATAAAGTATAGGCGTATGAATTTGAGGGCGTTTGCCCTTTTAAAACGGGGAGCGGTTTACAGATGTTTGAACTGAATATTCAGAAAAATTGGATCGACGCGCTCTATGCGCGCAGCTCGGTTCGTCAGTATACGTCCGCGCCGGATAAGGCGCAGCTCGATAAGCTGGGCGAGACCTGCCGCAAGCTCAGCTGGCAGGGCGTGAAAATCCGCATGTTTAAAGGCCCCGGCCTCAAGAGCCAGATCAAGGGCACGGATGTGTATGCTGTGATTATCGCCAAGCGCGGCACGCCGATGGAGGTTGAAGGCTTCATGGGCGAAGCGCTGGTGCTGGAAGCCACGGCCATGGGGCTGGGCACGTGCTGGCTGGGCGCAGGCTTCTATCCGGATATCATCAATCGCAACGTTGATTTGCAGACGGACGAGGCTGTGCATTGCGTTATTTCCATTGGTAAGGCCAATTTGCCTGCATTTGCGCCCAAACGCAAGGAGCTGGAAAAGGTCTGCGGTATGAACGAAGAGCAGCTTGCTCAGCTCGGCGCATGGCAGAAGGAAGCCGTGCTGGCCGCGCGTCTTGCGCCCAGCGCGATCAACCAGCAGCCGTGGAAGATCGCGGCGGATAAGACCAGCGTGTCGATTCTGGAGACGACGGTGCTCTACAAGAAGTATGCGCCGCTGGATCGCGGCATCTGCATGCTGCATGCCGCTGTCGGCGCGGCGAAGGCCGGACGCACCGTCATCTGGAAAAAAGTGGACGGCGGATACGCGATGAAGGCATAAGCAGGATTAGAAAAGCGACTTGGCGCAGGCCGAGTCGCTTTTTGTATGAAAAAACGCCTGTTGACACATGCTACTTTCAAAGGAGAGAAGAACATGCTGACAGGCTTTTTGCGGACGATTGTACTCTTTTTTGTGACGGCCGTCGTGCTGCGGCTGATGGGCAAGCGACAGCTGGCTCAGCTGCAACCCTATGAAGTGGTGATCACGCTGATGATCTCGGACTTGGCGACGCTGCCGATGGCGGATGTGGAAATTCCGCTGCTGAACGGCGTGGTTTCGATTTTGACGCTGCTGCTGGTGCACAGCCTGCTCAGCGCGCTTTCGTATGCAAGCCTGAGGATGCGGCGGATCATCTGCGGCAGACCGAGCGTGTTGGTGCGCGACGGCAAAATCTGCGAAAAAGAGCTGGCGAAACTCTGCTTTGATCTGTCTGACCTGATGGAGGGCATGCGATCTGGCGGCGTGATCGGGTTGGGCGAAGCGGGAAGCGTCGTTTTGGAGACAAACGGCTCGCTGAGCGTGTTTCCGTCGGCGGATAATCGCCCTGCAACGCGCGGCGAGATGAAGCTGCCACAGGTCTATGACGGGATTCCGCTGACGCTGATTCTCGACGGACAGATGCAGGAGAGAAGCATGCGCATTGCGGGGCTTGAGCCGGGATGGCTGCGGCGCATTTTACAGGGACAGGGGATCGAACGGGATAAAGACGTGCTGATTGCGACGCTGGATACGCAGGGAAGTCTGCTTGTGCAGGAAAAAGGCGACGACGGACGGTTGCTGACGCTGGATGTGCTCAAACCGGGACAGGTGAGGTGGTAACATGCGCAAGAAGATTATCACCGTGGCGGCGACGCTGTTGCTGCTCGGCCTGCTGAGCATGGTGGAGCAGCTTTCCGTGGAGAGACTGACGAGCGAGGCGATGGAGAAAACGCAGGAGATTCTCTTTCTGCTGGCGCAGAATGAACCGGAACAGGGATTGGAGCGCGCACGGGCGATGGACGCGTGGTGGGACGAGGAAGCGCCGAACGCGGAGATGATTATCAACCATGTGGCGACGGACGACGTGCGCTTTACGCTGTCACGGTTGATTGCGGCGCTGGAGATGGGGGACAGGGATGACGCGTTTGTCTACGCCAACGAACTGGAGGGAAACATCGAGCACGTTTTGGAGCGGCAGGAGCTGTCGTGGCAAAACTTATTGTAAGGAAACGTTAGGGCTTTGCCCTAAAACCCACCAAAAACCTGAGGTTTCTGGACTTCTCATATCGTTTATCGCTAAGCGATAAACAAAAAAGCATTTATAAAAAAATCCGGCAACAAAGCTGCCGGAAAGCGGAAGGTCAAGGGAACTCAGTTCCCTTGTGGGGATTGAAGCCACGCGCCCGCTGTGCGGGATTCAGCGTGGCGAAAATCGGAAATCGCAAAGAGCTGAAGGCGATTATGCGGGTTTCCCGGATTCGGGGCAAAGCCCCAATGTACCTTCTTTACAGCGCCGCGACCGCCGCGGCAATCTCCGCTTCGTCGGGCTTCATCGCTTCAAGCGTGCGGGAGAGGAGATCATCCAGCTCCCAGCCGAGCATATCCGCGCCCTGCGCGATGACCTCGCGGGAACAGCCCGCCGCAAATCCCTTCGACTTGTATTTCTTCTTGAGACTCTTGAGATCCATGTCCGTGATGCTGCCGGAAGGACGCATCTTTGCGCATGCGCCGATCAATCCCGTCAGCTCGTCACAGGCAAAGAGCACCTTTTCCATTTCGTGCTCCGGCTTGACATCGACGCACAGGCCGTAACCGTGGCAGACGACCGCGTGGATCAGCCGCTCGTCCGCGCCGCCCGCTTGAAGCAGCTCGACGCACTTCTTGCAGTGCTCGTTCGGCCACTGCTCAAAGTCGATGTCGTGCAGCAGACCGACAATCGCCCAGAAATCGGCTTCATCGCCGTACCCCAGCTCGTTTGCCATCCGACGCATGACGTTGGAAACGGTCAGCGCGTGGGTAATATGAAACGGCTCGCTGTTATACTTGCGCAGCAGGGCAAATGCCTCGTCATAAGTCATGAAAAACACTCCTTTGATGGATGAAATCGCATGGCTTGTATTATAGCGGGAGGAAGCCATGCTGTCAAGCGCATGAACACGGCCTGAAAGCAAAATACGAATATAAATAAAATAAAAATGCAAAAGAGAAACAAAATAATCTTAAAAATGAGGTATAAAGAAATTACAAAGATTAAAACATGCAAAAATGGATTGACAAATTGAAAGCGACGATGTATAATACTCCCATCGACGGAACGCAGAGCCGTCGCAATCGCAGGCACTTGCGCAGAAGCGTCTGCGACTGGTGTTTCTCTTTCTTTCTCCTCTTCATCAAAAAAGCGACCGAACAAGTCGGTCGCTTTTTTGTAAATCCCTCTGTTTTTACATTTGCGTTCTGCCTTCCATCGCCTTGGCCAACGTTACTTCGTCGGTGTATTCCAGATCGCCGCCGACGGGCAGGCCGTGCGCGATGCGCGTGACCAAAATCCCCATCGGCTTGAGCAGGCGGGCGATGTAGCTTGCCGTCGCTTCGCCTTCGATATCCGGATTGGTCGCCAAAATGACCTCGTGGATATCCTCTTTTCCGATGCGGGCAAGCAGTTCGCGAATGCGGATGTCTTCCGGCCCAATGCCCTCCATCGGGGAAATGGTGCCGTGCAGCACGTGATAGCAGCCTTTGAAATCGCGCATGCGCTCCATCGCCGCCACGTCACGGGGATCGCGCACCACACAGATCACGCCGTTGTGCCGCTTTTCATCCGCGCAGATCGGGCAGGGGTCCTCCACCGTGTAGTTGCCGCAGATCGAGCAGTATTTCACCGCCTTACGGCCCTGCCAGATGGCGCTGGCCAGCTCATGCACCTGATCTTCCGGCAGGGAGACGATGTGATACGCCAGCCGCTGCGCGGTCTTTGCGCCGATGCCGGGCAGGCGGGAAAGCTGCTGCGCCATCCGCGCGATGGGTTCAATCTGCCCGGCCATGGTTAAAACATCCCGCCCATGCCGGCACCGCCGATTTTGGACATCTCGCTCTCGCGGGTCTCTTCACCCTTCTTGAGCGCGTCGTTGACAGCCGCGACAATCATGTCCTGAAGCATTTCGACTTCTTCCGGATCGACTGCATCCTTGTCGATGGTCAGGGAGAGCAGCTGGCGCTTACCGCTGACCTTGCAGGAAACCGCGCCGCCGCCGGCCGTGCCTTCGTACTCGCGCGCGTCGAGGTCTTCCTGCGCCTTCATCATCTGCTGCTGCATTTTCTGCGCCTGACGCATGAGCTGCTGCATATTGCCGCCCGGAATGCCGGGGAAACCGCCTCTTGCCATAATGAAAAATCCTCCTTGAGCATAAAATCATGCGTCTTTCATTATACACCATTCGGACGCAAATGAAAAGCGGAAAATATGCCTTTCCGAATTCGATCAGTGAAATAGACGATCTGCTTTATTTCTGTGCGGAAATGCCGAATATCTGCGCAAAGCAGGTTTTTTGCAGGGAGGGCATAAACCGTGCTGGTCAACCTATCGCAAATATGCTATACTATAAAATAAGGTTTATACTGATTTTCACACAGATTTTACGTCAAACGGGTATGATAATCCTACTACGGAGAAACGGGAGGAACCACCATGAATGACGTTTTTATGAACCGCGAGCTTTCGTGGCTCAAATTCAACGAGCGCGTGCTCGAAGAGGCGGAGGACGAGAACACCCCGCTTTGCGAACGGCTCTCCTTTGTATCCATCTATCAGAGCAACCTGGATGAGTTTTTCATGGTGCGCGTCGGCTCACTGGTGGATCAGGACGATGTTTCGCCGAAAATGCGCGAAAACAAGACGCACATGACCGCCAAGGAACAGATTGACGCGGTCATTGCCCGCGTGCATGAGCTGAACGGTCGGCGCGACGCGGTGTATGCCCGCCTGATGGAAAAACTGGAAGAGCAGGGCGTGCGGCTGGTCGATTTCCGCAAAATCGGCCGGCAGGAGAGCGAACGGCTGGAACGCTATTTCGACTCGGAAATCGCGCCGCTGATTTCGCCTTCCATCGTGGGACGCCGCCAGCCGTTCCCCTTTCTGCGCAACAAGGATATCTACGCCGTGGTCGTGCTGGAAGGGAAGAAGGGCAAGTACAAGTTGGGCATCATTCCGTGCAGCGCGGGCGTTTTTCCGCGCTTAATCGAGGTGTCGGCCAGCGAGAAGACGTATATGCTCGCCGAAGAGCTGATTTTGCATTTCATCCCCAAGGTGTTCGAGGGATACGCGGTGAAGGCCAAGAGCCTGATCCGCGTGACGCGCAACGCCGATATCGACGCGGACGCGCTGTATGACGACGATCTGGATTACCGCGAGTTCATGGTGCAGCTCATCAAGCGCCGCAAGCGTCTGGCGCCCGTGCGGCTGGAGCTTTCCCGCGAACTGGACGGCATCATCATCGATACGCTGTGCCGATACATGGATGTGCCGCGCGAATACGTATTCCAGAGCGCCACGCCGCTGGATCTGTCTTTTCTGTTCGGCATTCAGGATTTTCTGCGCCAGCGCAGCGAATTGTTTTATCAGAAGCGGATTCCGCAGAAATCGCCGTCGTTCGTTTCCGGCAGGCCGATTCTGGCGCAGATTCGCGAAAAGGATAAGCTGCTTTCCTATCCATATGAGAGCATGCGCCCGTTCCTGGAAATGCTGACGGAAGCCGCCAACGACGACAGCGTGGTTTCCATCAAAATGACGCTCTACCGCGTCGCCAAGCAGAGTAAGGTTGTCGAAGCGCTGTGCGAGGCGGCGGAGAATGGCAAGGATGTGCTCGTGCTGGTCGAGTTGAAAGCGCGCTTTGACGAAGAAAACAACATCGAGTGGAGCCGCCGGCTGGAAGAGGCGGGCTGCAACGTCATTTACGGGCTGGACGGCTACAAGGTGCATTCCAAACTCTGCCTGATTACGCGGCGGGAGGAATTGGGCGTCGCCTATTACACGCAGATCGGCACGGGCAATTACAACGAAAAGACCGCCCGTCTGTATACCGATCTGTGCCTGATGACCGCCGACCACGACATTGGCGAGGAAGCGAACGCCGTATTCAATGCGCTGGCCAAGGGCGAAACCGTGCATGAGACGCGCCGCCTGCTGGTCGCGCCGCATTGCTTGCAGAACAAGGTGCTGGCGATGATGGACGACGAAATCCGCCGCGCGCGTGCGGGGGAGGAAGCCTATATCGGCGTGAAAATCAATTCGCTGACGGATAAGGCGATCATCGATAAGCTGATTGAAGCCTCCTGCGCGGGGGTGAAGGTTGATCTCGTCGTGCGCGGCATCTGCTGCCTGATTGCGGGCGTGCCGGAGGCGACGGAGAACATCCGCGTCGTCAGCATCGTCGGGCGTTTCCTGGAACATTCGCGCATCTATATCTTCGGGCGCGGGGAGCGCGCGAAGGTCTATATCGCCTCTGCCGACTTCATGACGCGCAACACGCTGCGCCGCGTGGAGGTGGCTTCGCCTGTAATGGATGCGGACATCCGCGCGCGGATTCTGGCGATGTTTGACACGATGCTCCGCGACAACATGCAGGCGCGCGAGATGGACGCGCAGGGACAGTATCACCGTCTCACGCCGGGCGAGAGCGAACCGCTCAGCAGCCAGGAATACTTTTTCAAGCAGGCGTATGACGCGGTGAGCCGCGTCGTGATATCAGAATAAGAAACCGCATAATCTTTAGATAAACGACAAGACAAAAACGTTTTCGGACGCTTTCGTTCAAAAAATCTGACGGAATTGTCGATTCCTGTTGTTATGCTTCCGTGCAAATGATACAATAAAAAAATCAGAGTTTGGCGGAAGCAGAGGCGATGTGGTCTGGAAAAGAAGATGAAGCGCGGCGTCAGCATCATGTTCATCAACGGGCTGGTTGTCGCCGTTGTGCTGCTGTTTTCCTTTGGCGTGGATGTGACCAATCGTCTGGTTCATCAGCGATATGATCAGACCGTTGCCAGTCAGCGGGCGCTCATCGCCTGCAACAACGCCTCCAAGGTCTTTCAGCAGCAATCCGACGAGCTGACGCTTCATGTCAACAACTACGTGGAAACGGACTCGACGGATGCGCTGCTTGCCTATTTTGCCATCATCGACAATCAATCTCGCGAGCATGAAATCGAGATTGCCGAGCAATATGATGTGGACTGCACAACGCTCAAACAGGCGTTGGCTTTATCCGACGCGCTGGCCGAATGGGAGATTCATGCGTTTGCGCTGATGGCGGCGGCAAGGGGAACGATCCGAACCGCACCGGTTCAGGTGCAGGAGTATACGCTGCCTTTGAAAGAACGTCAACTTCCGGACGACGAAAAGAAAGCGCTGGCCGAGCAAATTGTGCATGGGCAGGAATATTACGGCTATAAAAACAAAATTTATGAAAAACTGAATGATTTTGAGACCAGCGTAATGGAGCGGACGGAAGAAAGGCTGATGGTGGAAACCGAAAGCATTTCCAGCCTGCTGCACGTCCAGAACGTCTTTGAGATTGTCGAAGAACTGGTCATCATCTGTCTGGCGTTGCTGCTGTATCGTCAGGTGACAGTGGTGCTGCGCAAGTATATCCGCTCCATTTCGCGGGATGAAGCGATTACGCCCGGCGGCACGTCGGAACTGCGCTATCTGGCGGCAGTCATCAACCAATATGTCGCGCTGCAAAGCCAGCGTCAAAAGGAGCTGCGCACCATTGCGGAACTGGACGCGCTGACACAGATTCCCAATCGGCGCGCGCTGGAGGATTTCATGAGACGCATGTTTCAGCGCGGGGACATGCACGGCGCGCTGATGCTCCTCGACGTGGACGATTTCAAGCGGATCAACGACAATTATGGCCATGACCTTGGCGATGCTGCGCTGCAAAACCTTGTGGCGCAGATTCACGAGTGCATTCGCGCGGACGACTTCTTTGCGCGTTTCGGCGGCGACGAATTCGTCATCTGGATGGATGGAATTCATCTGGGCAACGTGGAGGCCATCAAGGAGAAGATTCAGGAGGTCAACCACCGCACGGTCCTCGTAGCGAACATGACGATGCGGATTTCCGTCAGCGCGGGCGTCACTTTCTGCCGGTATGGCGACGCGTACAAGGACGCGCTGCGCAGAGTGGACACCGCGCTGTATGAAATGAAGCGCACAGGGAAGCATGGCTGCGCCGTGTATGAAGAATTATAAAAGCAAACCGCCGTTCTCCGGAAAATGGGGAAGGACGGTTATTCTTTTTTGCGACGATTTCCCCCTTTACAACGGGCAGAAAAAAGTGCTATTGTTGATCCGGCATAATGGATCAAAAAAGGAGCGGAAGCAGAATGAAGGAATTTGAGGGACGCGCAGGCATTGTTACGGGCGGAAGCAGCGGAATCGGCTATGCCATTGCCAACACGCTGGCACAGGCGGGCGCAAAGGTGTATGCGATCAGCCGTTCCGGCGCGGTGAAAAGCGGCATGGCGCCCAGCGCCGAAGGCGTGATTCATGTGCGGGGAGATGTGACGGACGGCGCGCGCATGCGCATTGAAAACGGTTATGCGTATCCGCGCGAGGGCGCGGGCTGGGGTTTCAGCTTTAAGCCGGAAGCGCTGGTTGAAATCGGGTGAGGGAAGAAAAGCCTTTGCCGGGAAAGCGGCAGGATAGCCGAAATATGAAAAAACGACGCAGTTGAACTCAGTCCACAGCGTCGTTTCTTTGTATGGCAAAAAAGTTACCCGATTTTCCTGCACGTTTCGCAGTTTCCGGAACAGCCGCTCTCGCGCTCATCCTTGGCGATAAGCAGCTCCTGTTCGCGGCGCTTTGCGTCCGCGTCGTGCGCGACGGCCAGCATCAGGCGGATGCGGTTTTCCTGGTTGACTTTCGTCGCGGAAAGGTCGTAGTCGATCGGCACGATGTTGATGCCCGGATGCACCTGCGTCAGGCGGCGGATCATGCCCTTGCCGCAGATGTGGTTCGGCAGACAGCCGAAAGGCTGCGCGCAGATGATGTTTTCATAGCCGTTCTCGGCCAGTTCCAGCATCTCGGCCGTCAGCAGCCAGCCTTCGCCCATCTTGCTGCCATAGCCGATGACGCCCTTGACCAGTGTCTTGATGTGTTTAAACGCGGTCGGCGGCACAAAGTTCGGGTGCGCGGCAATGGATTCGATGAGCGTCGTCTCCATCCGCTCGCAGAATTTCATCAATCCCTTGCAGAAAATCAGCTTGGGCAGACTGCCGCCGTAGAGGTGGTGATCCTCGATGCGGTTGTCGATTTTGAAGAGCACAAAGCCCATGATGCCCGGCAGCATGTATTCGCAGTCCTGCGTCCTCAGGAACTTTTCCAAGCCGTTGTTGCCCAGCGAGGAATATTTGACGTAGATTTCGCCGACCACGCCGACGCGCGTCTTTTTCTCGCGGCTGCGCTCGATGGCGTCAAAATCATCGACAATCGCGGCGAGATTTTTGCGCATATCTTTGTTGGACAGCCCCTGCCCGCGGTTAAACTGCTCGATCAGCGCGTCGTTCCATTTTTCAATCAACGCGTCGGTCGTACCCTTCTTGAATTCGTAGGGGCGCGTCTGGTTGGAGACGCACATGATGCAGTCGCCGTAGACCAGCGAGGCGATAATCTGGCGCACCAGCGGCACGGTCAGCTTGAAGCCGGAGGCGCTTTCCAGACCGCTCATGTTCACGGAGATGACGGGCACCTGCTCCAAACCGGCTTTCTTGAGCGCTTTGCGCAGCAAATAGATGTAGTTGCTGGCGCGGCAGCCGCCGCCGGTCTGGGTGATAATCAGCGCGACCTTATTGATGTCGTATTTGCCGGAGTGCAGCGCGTCTAAAAACTGGCCGATGACCAGCAGCGCAGGCACGCACGTGTCGTTGTGCACGTATTTGAGGCCCTCGGCCATGACGTTTGGGCCGCTGTTGGTCAGCAGCTCGGCGTTATAGCCGTTGAGGCGGAGCACCTTGACGATCAGAGAAAAGTGGAACTCCAGCATGTTGGGCACGAGGATGGTGTAGCCCGCCTCCCGCATTTCGCGGGTAAATTCAACGTGATTGCTGGGCATACTTGTTTCCTTTCTATATCGGTTATCCTGTCCTTGACGTCCCCTCGTGTGAGGAGAGCGGCGGAAGGGTTATTTCTGTGCGGCCAGCGCCTGCTGCTGGTCGATGGCGGCGAACAGCGAACGCAGACGGATGCGCACCGCGCCCAGATTGGTGATTTCGTCAATCTTGATCTGCGTGTAAATCTTGTCCCTGGATTCGAGAATCTCGCGCACCTCGTCGGTGGTGATGGCGTCCACGCCGCAGCCGAAGGAGACGAGCTGAACGAGATTCATATCCTGCTGGGTGGTGATGTAGCGCGCGGCGGCGTACAGGCGGGCGTGGTATGTCCACTGGTTGAGCACGCCCTGCGCCTGCTTCTCCATGTGCCAGGAGAGGGAATCTTCCGTAACGACGGCCGCGCCGAAGCCCGCAATCAGCTTGTCGATGCCGTGGTTAATTTCAGGATCGACATGATATGGGCGACCGACCAGCACGATGATGCGGCGGCCTTCTTTGCGCGCCTGCTCGATCATCTCTTCGCCCTTTTTGCGAACGTCCGCCATGTACGCGTCGTAGGCATTGTATGCCGCGTCGCACGCGTGGCGAACCTCGCGGGCGGTGATATCCGGGAAATGCTGCTGCAAAATGCCGGTCAGCTTCTTGGGGAACACCTTGCGGTGGTCGATGCCCACGTAATCATGGATGAAATCGATCTGGCGCACGGCGGGCATGTTCGCGGCGATGACCTCCGGATAATACGCCACGACCGGGCAATTATAATGGTTGTCGCCCAGATGCTCGTCCAAGTTGTAGCTCATGCAGGGGTAGAAGATGGTCTTGACGCCCTGATGGATGAGATAATCGACATGGCCGTGCATCAGCTTTGCCGGGAAGCAGACGGTATCCGACGGAATGGTGGCCTGACCCGCGATATACAGCTTGCGGCTGGAGAACGGGGAAACGGCCACGTCAAAGCCCAGAGCCGTAAACAGCGCGTGCCAGAACGGCAGCAGCTCGTACATGTTCAGGCCCATCGGCAGGCCGATCGTGCCGCGCGGGGCGTTTTCCCGGCGGTCGTTCATGATGGCCAGCAGCTTTTCCTGCTTGTAGGCGTAGAGGTTCAGGCCGCTCTGCTGCTTGTTGCCGGAAACCGGACGGTCGCAGCGATTGCCGCTGATGAACCGGCGGCCGCCGCCGAAGTCGTTGACCGTCAGGCGGCAGTGGTTTTCGCACAGACCGCAGCGCGCCTGCTTGACGTTGTGGGTGAAGCCGTTCAGCGTTTCAAGGCTGAGCACGGTGCTTTCGCCCGGATGCAGCGCGCGCTGTTCTTTGGCGTGCAGCGCCGCGCCGTAAGCGCCCATCAGCCCCGCGATATCCGGTCTCACGACGTCCACGCCCAGCTCGTTTTCAAACGCGCGCAACACCGCGTCGTTGAGGAACGTGCCGCCCTGCACGACGATGTGTCGGCCGAGTTCCTGCGGGCCGGAGCAGCGAATGACCTTGTAAAGCGCGTTCTTAACGACCGAGATGGACAGGCCGGCGGAAATATCGGTCACATCCGCGCCGTCCTTCTGCGCCTGCTTGACGGAGGAATTCATGAACACCGTGCAGCGCGAACCGAGATCGACCGGCTTGCGCGCCGCCAGACCCAGCTGGGAGAAATCCTCGATCTTATAGCCCAGCGCGCTGGCGAACGTCTGAAGGAACGAACCGCAGCCGGAGGAGCAGGCCTCGTTGAGAAAGATGTTGTCGATGACGCCGTTGTGAATTTTGAAGCACTTGATATCCTGCCCGCCGATATCGATGATGAAATCGACGTTCGGCATAAACGCGCGCGCGGCGGTAAAATGCGCCACGGTTTCGACCAGGCCGAAATCCACGCCGAACGCGCTGCGAATCAGATCCTCACCGTAGCCCGTGACCGCGCCCGCGCGGACGATCCAATCCGGATGCTCGGTGCGCAGATCGGTCAGGAAGCTGCGCACGTGCGGCACGGGGTCGCCACTGTTGCTCTGGTAGCGGGTCAGCAGCAATTCGCCGTCCGTGGAGATGACGACGGATTTGATGGTGGTCGAGCCGGAGTCGATACCCAGATACACGTCGCCGGTGTACGTCGCCGGATCGCGGCGCTTGACCTGCGCTTTGGCGTGGCGCGCGCGGAAAGCAGCCAGCTCGTCCTCATCCTTGAAGAGCGGCGGCAGAGCGTTGTAGCTCTCCGTGCTGTGGAACGCTTCGATGGCTTCCAGACATTCGCTGAGCAGCACGGGCTCGGAGGGCTGGTGCGCCGCGCCGAGCGCGACGAAATAGAGCGAGTTTTCCGGGCAGACGCCTGTCAGGTGCAGCGCTTCGTCAAAACAGGCGCGCAGTTCGCTCATGAAGGTGAGCGGGCCGCCGAGGTAGACGACGTTGCCCTCAATCGGACGGCCCTGCGCCAGCCCCGCGATGGTCTGGTTGACCACGGCCATGAAGATAGAGCGCGCCACATCCGCGCGCGCCGCGCCCTGATTGAGCAGGGGCTGCACGTCCGTCTTGGCGAATACGCCGCAGCGGGAAGCGATGGTATAGGTGCGCTCGGCCTTTTTGGCTTCTTCGTTCATCTCCGTTGGGGTCACGCCCAGAAGCGTGGCCATCTGGTCGATGAACGCGCCGGTGCCGCCCGCGCAGGAGCCGTTCATGCGCACCTCAAGCGTGCCTTGCAGGAACAGGATTTTGGCGTCCTCGCCGCCCAGCTCGATGATGACGTCCGTGCCGGGCATGAGCATATCCGCCGCGACCTTGGTGGCGTAGACCTCCTGCACAAAGGAGATATGCGAGCCGAGCGCCAGACCCATGCCGGCCGAGCCGGAGATGCTCAGGCGGACGGGCGCGCCATGCACGACTTCGTTATTAAGCCGCGTGAGCAGCTCGCGCGTTTTCTGCGCGATGAGGGAGAGATGGCGCTCGTAACAGGAATAGATGATCTTGTCAGCCTCGTTCAGCACGACGCACTTGATGGTGGTCGAGCCGATATCCAGACCGATGCGAAGGGTTTCGGGCATAACGAAAACGTCCTTTCTATTGTGACGTATATCAAGCTGCGGTTCGCCCCGGAGGGAGAAACACAGGCCATGCTTGCGTAAAGCAGCTTATTTCAACATGACATTATAAGCGAAAAACGATGTTTTTACAAGTATAAACAGAAAAGAGTCAATAATTGCCCAATAAAAAGGAAGCGAAAACGTGAGGAATGACGGGAAAAGGGACGATTGATGTTTCGCTTCGTGCATACGGCGCGATTGTATTGATCCCCTTGATCGCTGAGCGATCAAGGGAAAAGCGGGAAATCCAAGAACCTCAGGTTCGTGGCGGGGTAAGGGGCGGCGCCCATCGTTTCCCCCGTTTTTTTCGCTTTTGCTTGATGATGAACGCTAAATCTGCTATAATGACAAAATGGTTGAATGTGTTTGAAAATCAAAGGAGGGAAAGCGATTGGCTAAGCTGGAGGCTTACGATAAGACGCTGGATTATTCCTACGCGCCGGGCATCTTCCCCGCGACGGAATGTCTCAAAAATGCAAAAAAGCGCTGCATGCGGCTGCTGGTCTCCTCAAACGGCTTGCAGAGCGAAGGCGTGCAGGCGCTTGAAAAGGCCGCGCAGGAAGCGGACATCCGCGTGGAGGTTGCCGACCGCGCGCTGGAACGCATTTCCAAAAAGGAAAACTGCTTTGCGGCGATGGTTTATAAAAAAGCGGAAGGCAGGTTTGACGAGGACAGCCCGCATATCGTGCTCCATCATCCCAGCGACAGCGGCAATCTGGGCACGATTCTGCGCACGGCGCTCGGCTTTGGGCTGAAAAACATCGCGATCATCCGTCCCGCCGTCGATTCGGACGATCCCCGCGTGGTGCGCGCGTCGATGGGCGCGGCGTTTTCGCTCAACGTGCGCCACTTTGATTCCTTTGAGCAGTATCGCGCGCAGTATCCGCTGCGCCGGCTTTTCCCGTTCATGCTGACGGGCGCGGTGCCGCTGGATGAAGCTGTGCAGAAGGTGGACGGCCCGTTCTCGCTCGTCTTTGGCAACGAGGCCAGCGGTCTGCCGGATGAGTTTGCCCAAATCGGCGTGAGCACGCTGATTCCCCACAGCCAGCAGATCGATTCGCTCAATCTCGCCATTGCTGCGGGCATCGGCATGTATGCCTTTACGAGAAAGTAAGGAGTTTTGCATATGAAAATTGTCGTAGACGCGATGGGCGGCGATTTTGCCCCCAAGGTCAACGTGGACGGCGCAATCGACGCGCTGCGCGAATATCCGGATATGGAAATCATCCTCGTCGGCCCGGAAACGCTGATCGAAGAGACGATTTCCGCGTACAGCAACGCGGAGGCCATGGCGAAGGTGCGCAACCGCCTGACGGTTGTCGATGCGCCGGAGGTCATCACCACCGAAGAGCATCCGGTGATGGCGCTGCGCCGCAAGAAAAATTCGACCTTTGTCGTCGGCATGGATATCGTGCGCCGCAAGGAAGCGCAGGCGTTTGTTTCCGCCGGTTCGACGGGCGCGCTGATGGCGGGCGCGATGTTTAAAATCGGCCGCATTAAAGGCATTGACCGCCCCGCGCTGGCGACGCTGCTGCCCGTGCCGGGCCGTCCGCTGCTGCTGGTGGACGCGGGCGCAAACACGGACTGCCAGCCCAAGTGGATCGTGCAGTTTGCGATGATGGGCAGCGCTTACATGCGCCGCGTGATGAACGTGGAGAAGCCGGAAGTCGGCCTGCTCAACATCGGTGTGGAGGCGGCCAAGGGCAACGAGCAGGCACAGAACACCTACGCGCTGATGGAAAAGCCACAGCCGTTTGCCTTTATCGGCAATGTCGAAGCGCGCGACGCGCTGGCGGGCAAGGCCGACGTGATTGCGGCGGATGGCTTTGTCGGCAACGTGCTGCTCAAGAACACCGAAGGCGTGATTTCGCTGATTTTCGGCCTGATTAAGGGCGGCCTGATGGATTCCGCCAAGGGCAAGCTGGCCGCGCTGCTGGCAAAGGATACGTTTCGCAACATTAAACGCAGCTTTGATTCCACCGAAATCGGCGGTGCGCCGCTGCTGGGCGTGGAAGGCGCGGTCATCAAGGCGCACGGCAATTCCAACGCGCGCGCGATCTTCTGCGCAATCCGCCAGGCCAAGAGCATGGTGGACGGCGGCGTGGTTGACGTTATCCGCGAAGAGGTCGCCAAGCTCTCCGTCGAGGACGAAAAAGAAGAATAAACCGTCTGAAACCCGGAAACGGGTTTGCAATAGATCAACAACCGTAAGGAGGAAACGAACATGGTATACGATAAGCTCAAGGGCATGATCGCCGATCAGCTCGGCGTCAGCGAGGATGAAGTGAAGCCGGAAGCCCGCCTGAAGGAAGACCTCAAGGCGGACAGCGCGTCGGTGATGATGCTCGTGATGGATATCGAAAGCGAGTTTGAAATCGAGGTCGAGGACGACGCGATTGAAAAGGTCAAGACCGTCGCCGATATGGTGAAGTATATCGAAGAGAAGATGTAATCAGGAAGCGGACGCGCCGTTTCGGCGGCGCGCCCTTCCCGTGTATTTCATTTCGCGCGGTACTCCGCGCGAAGCGAAATGGACGGGGAAAATGGACAAGAGCGAGGCAGTTATGAATTATCAAACCCTGGAGCGGACCATCGGCCATCAGTTTGCCGATATCGGCCTGCTCGATCTGGCGATGACCCATCCGTCCTATGCGCTTCAGCATAAGTGTCAGGACAACCAGCGCCTTGAGTTTCTGGGCGACGCGGTGCTTGAAATCTGCGTCAGCCGCGTGATTTATCATCAATATCCCAAACTGCGCGAGGGACAGCTGACCCGTAAGCGCGCCGCGCTGGTCTGCGAGGCCAATCTGGCCAAAGCGGCCACGCGTCTGGGGCTGGGCAGCTATTTGAAACTCGACCGCGGCGAAGAGGTTGTCGGCGGGCGGGAAAACCCGTCGATCCTTGCCGATACGATGGAGGCGGTCATCGCTGCCGTCTATCTGGACGCGGGCATGGAGGAGGCGGCCAAGCTGGTCGATCTGGCGATGGGCGATTACAAAACCAGCGAAAAGAGCGACCGCGACGCGAAGAGCGCTTTGCAGGAATATTTGCAGGCGCTGGGCGAGGAAACGCCGACCTACGAAATCATCGGGCAGGACGGCCCGCCGCATGCCCGTGTGTTCACCGCGAGGGTTTTGCGTGCGGATGGCAGCGAACTGGGCACGGGCACGGGCGCGCGCAAACAGCGCGCCGAAGAGGCCGCCGCGCAGATGGCGCTGCAAACGCTGCATAAGGCTTAACGAAACCCGCGTGCGGGGATACGGAAAGGGGTCGCACAGGTGCGGCTGAAAAGACTGGAAATTTACGGCTTTAAGTCGTTCGCGGAACGCACGGTCGTCGTCTTTGACGAAGGCATCACCGGCATTGTCGGGCCGAACGGCAGCGGCAAATCCAATTTATCCGATGCGGTGCGTTGGGTGCTCGGCGAACAGAGCGCCAAGGCGCTGCGCGGCGGCAAGATGGAGGACGTCATCTTCAACGGCACGCAGAAGCGCAAACGCATGGGCTATTGCGAAGTGTCGCTCGTCTTTGACAACGAGGATCATGCGCTGAGCGTGGATTATACCGAAGTGATGATCACCCGGCGCGTGTATCGAAGCGGCGAGGGCGAATACTACATCAACAAATCCGCTTGCAGGCTCAAGGATATTGTCGAGCTTTTCCGCGACACGGGCGTGGGCAAAGAGGGCTATTCCATCATCGGGCAGGGCCGCATCGACGAAATCCTCTCCCAGAAGAGCGAGGACAGGCGCGGCATTTTTGAAGAGGCTGCGGGCATCGTCAAATACCGCACGCGCAAGGAAGAAAGCGAAAAGCGCCTTGCGAACATGCGCGACAACCTCTCCCGCGTGGAAGACATCATCGCCGAACTGGAAAGCCAGCTTGAGCCGCTGGAAAAAGCCAGCGAAACGGCGCGGCGCTATCTGAATCTTCGTGACGAACTGCGCGTGCTGGAATGTTCGGCATTCGTGCTGCGCAGCGACCGCGCCAAGGAGCGCATTGCAGAGGCGGAACAGCTGCTCGTCGGCTTGAAAGAGGCCATTGCCCACGAAGAAAAGCGCGCCGATGAGTTGAGCGCACAGCGCGAAAAAGCCAACGAGGGCGCGCAGAAGCTCGAAAACGAGGTGACCGCCGCGCATGACGCGGTGCTGGAACTGACGCGCGAAACGGAAGCGCGCGAAGGCGAGCTTGGCGTGCTGCGCGCGGAAATCAACCGCATGGAAAAGGACGTGCTTGCCCTCAGTCAGGAAGAGGACGTGAAGCGCGCCCGGAGCGCCGCGCTTGATGAGGAAATTGCGAAAAATGAGCGGGACGCGCTCGCCAACCGCACGAAAATCATCGAGCTGACGCGTCAGCTCGGCCAGAAGGAAGAAGCTCTGCAAACCGCGCAGGAAGAAGCCAGAGAGGCCGAAGAAAAGCTGGAAGCCCATAAGAGCGCCATCATCGACGCGATGAACCGCCTGAGCGACGTGCGCACCAGCGAGGCGCGGCTTTCCACCATGCGTAAAGAGTTGGAACGCCGGGGCGAAGAGGCCGACGCGCAGCGCGAAGAACTGGCTCAGGCGGCGCAGCGCATGGACGAACAGCTTGCACAGGCGGACGGTGAACTGGAACAGGCCAAACGGGGCGAGGCCGAAAAAACCGAAATCGAGCAGAACATCGAGCTGGAAGCGCAGGAAAACGGGCAGAAGATCGCCGTCGTTCAAAAGGCGCTTGGCGACGCGAATGGCCAAAAGCAGGCCACGTCCAGCCGTCTGCGCGTGCTGCGCGAGATGGAGCGCGACTATGCGGGCTATCAGCAGGCCGTCAAGCAGGTGCTGATGCATGCGCGAGGAAACGAGGGCGTGCGCGGCGTTGTCGCGTCGTTGATGCGCGTGCCCAAACAGCTTGAACGCGCAGTGGAAGCCGTGCTCGGCGGCGCGCTGCAAAACGTCGTCACGACGGACGAATACATCGCCAGAGACATGATCGCGTATCTGCGCCAGAATAAATTGGGGCGCGCGACTTTCCTGCCGATGACCACCATCAGCGGGCGCACGCTCAGCCAGCAGGAACGGCAGGCGCTGGCCATGCCGGGCTGCGTGGGCGTGGCCAGCGAACTGATCGAGTTTGACGAGCAGTACCGCGGCATTGTGGAAAACCTGCTCGGACGAACCGTGATTGCCGAAAACCTCGACGCGGGCATCGAAATCATGCGGCGCGGGCGGCACGCGTTCCGACTGGTGACGCTGGAGGGCGACGTCATGCACTCCGGCGGCTCGATGACGGGCGGTTCAAGCGCCTCCCGCATGACCAGCCTGCTTTCCCGCGAACGCGAAATCAAGGAGCATGAAAAGCTGCTTGTCGAGCTGGAACAGAAGATCGCCGACTGCGCCCGCCGTCTGGAACGGGGCGAGGCGATCCGTCAGGAGATCAAGCAGCGCCGCGCACAGGCGTTTGAGGATATCCGGCAGGCGCAGATTGACGTTTCCATCGCACAGGAGCGCGTGCGCACGCTGAACGTGCAGCGCGAAGAGCATCGCACGCAGCAGGATCGATGCGAATTGCTGCGCAAACAGATTGCGCAGAACCTCGAACAGATCGACAGCCAGCTTGCGGGCGCGCGCGATACACAGGCGGGCGAGCAGAAGACCAACGAGGAAATGAACAAACAGACCGCCGCGATGAGCGACGCGCTGTATGAAAAGCGCGAGGCGCTGGACGCGCTGCGTGAGGAAACACAGAACCTCCGCGTGACGCTGGCGGCCTGCGAACGCGACGCAAATGCGCTCAATCAGGATGGTGCGCGCATGCGCCGGGAGCAGAGCGCTGTCGGCGTACAGATCGGCGAGGCGCATGAGAACCGCGAGGCGCTGACCCTCCGCCATCAGCAGAGCATGCAGCAGCTCGCCAGGGATACCGCCGAGCAGCAGGCGTGCGCCGGAAAACTGGAAGCGGCGAAGCAAAACCTGCTTGCCAAGCAGAATACCCGCAACGAGGGGCAGGAGACGGTTCGCCAGCTGACCCAGGAAATCGACAGCCTGCGCGAGACGCTGGCGATGGACATGGACAAGTGCCACAAGGCCGAATTGATCTTGGGACGCACGCAGAGCGAATTGGAGCAGATGCAGCAGCGAATCTGGGACGACTACGAGCTGACCTATGCCGGCGCAAAGGAGTATCTCGCCGAACCGTTCGATATGGCGGGCAGCGATAAGCGCACGGGCGAAATCCGCAGAGAAATACGCGAGATGGGGCCGGTCAATGTCAAGGCGATGGAAGATTACCGTGCCTGCCGCGAACGATACGACGATCTGGCCAGCCAGCGCGACGATCTGGTGAAAGCGCAGGACGACTTGCTGGGCATCATCGATTCGCTGCAAAAGCAGATGGAAAAGCAGTTCATGGAGAATTTCCACCTGCTTCAGCAGTATTTGAGCGAGACGTTTGTCAAGCTTTTCGGCGGTGGCAAAGCCGAACTGCGGCTGGTGGATGAAAAGGACGTGCTTGGCTGCGGCATCGACATCGTCGCGCAGCCGCCGGGCAAAAAATTGCAGATGCTCTCGCTGCTCTCCGGCGGCGAACGCGCGCTGACGGCGATTGCGATTCTGTTCGCGATGCTGCGGCTCAAGCCGACGCCGTTCTGCTTCCTTGACGAGATCGAGGCGGCGTTGGACGACGGCAATATCTCTACGTTTGCGGATTATCTGCGCGATTTCTCAAAGGATACGCAGTTCGTCGTCGTCACCCATAGAAAGGGCACGATGGAGCGCTGTGACGGCCTTTACGGCGTGGCGATGGAGGAAAAGGGTGTTTCCAAGATGCTCAGCGTCGAGCTGAAGGACGTGAGCGCGGACGCGATGGAGTGAACTCTTTTCTCTGTTAAAACCGCTGCGAAGAAGGGGTTTGGGGATGAAATACCCAAGCGGGTATGGGCGGCAGCCCATCGCAATCCGATGCAGGGAGAGAAGCAGGTTTCAGAGCGGAATGCGGAGCGTTTTGCGATTGAAACGATTTGAGCCAAAGAACAGCATTTGAATGAGTCAAAAAGGAGAATAGTATGGGATTCTTTGGATTCGGTAAAAAGAAGGAAAAAGAAAAGGAGCAGCAGGCTGAACAAACGGTCAGGGCGGAAGAGAAGCCCGTCGAGCCTGCGGAGCAGCCTGAGCAGGAAGAAAAAAAGCAGGGGCTTTTCAGCCGCCTGTGGCAGGGCCTTTCCAAAACGCGTGGAAATGTGGCTGGGCGCGTGGATGAGCTGATCGAGGCGACCGAGAAGATCGACGACGACTTTTATGAAGATTTGGTCGATATTCTGATTATGAGCGATATGGGCGTGCGCACCAGCGATAAGGTCATTCAGGAGCTGAAAGCGCGCGTGGAAAAAGAAAAGATCACCGACGCGAAGAAAGCGCGCGAGATTCTCAAGGAGATTCTCAAGGAGATCATGAGCATGCCGCGCAAGCCGCTCAAGTGGCCGATGGTGATGCTGGTGGTCGGCGTGAACGGCGTGGGCAAGACGACGACCATCGGCAAGCTGGCCATGCGCTTTAAGGATGCCCGCCACAGCGTCGTGCTGGCAGCGGCGGATACCTTCCGCGCGGCGGCAGGAGATCAGCTGCAAATCTGGGCGGAACGCGCACAGGTGTCGATCGTCCGTCATGCCGAGGGCGCAGACCCGGCGGCGGTGGTTTTTGACGGCATTCAGAAGGCGAAGGCGACGGAAGCCGATTTATTGATTGTCGATACGGCGGGCCGCCTGCACAACAAAAAGAATCTGATGGAGGAACTGCGCAAGATTTCCCGTGTCATCACCCGCGAATACGAAGAAGCTGAGGTACGCACGCTGCTGGTCATCGACGCGACGACCGGCCAGAACGGCTTGCAGCAGGCGCGCGAGTTCTCCGAAGTGGCGGATGTTTCCGGCATTGTGCTCACCAAGCTGGACGGCACGGCCAAGGGCGGTATTGCGGTTGCGATTATGGACGAGCTGAAGCTGCCGGTGCTCTACATCGGCGTGGGCGAAGGCATCGAGGATTTGCAGGCGTTCGACGCGAACGCGTTTGTGGACGCGATTTTCTAACGGCTCGAAAGCGGGCCATTGCGCAGATTCCTGTGCATGAATCAATCGACAGGGAGGCACTGCCATGCGGATTCTCAAACGGCTGTTGGATTTCATCGCATCGCGGATGCTCATCATCACGGTGGTATGCGCGCTGCTGATTATTTCGTTTTATCTGGCGATGAACACGGCGAATATTTGGGTGCTGATTGACGACGGCCTGGATGCGCGCGCGGGCGTGGTGCTCATGGGCGAGGACGCGGACAAGCTGACCAGCTATTTCAAGCCGGAATTTATCGCGCAGGACCCCGTTTTGCAGGTGGGGCTGAGCGACACGTCGCCATATCGCGACTACGAGATCCGCGGTTACGATCATCGGGTGAAGATGGTTTCCGTTTGGTCATGGCCGTGGGAGAACGTGGCGCGTGCCGAGGTGGTTGAGAGCATTCCCGCCATTGACGGCACAATTCGCTCCTCCAAGCGGGAAGCGGCGTTGGCCGAGGGCGGCGAGGAGCGGCTTTCCCCGCCCGCGTGGACGACGTCGCGCTACCGCGTGACGCTGGTGCGCACGGCGGGCAAGTGGCTGATTTCCAACCTGCAATCCATTGCGGAGTGACGAGGAGACGGGGGAACGAGGGGTTACGTTGGGGCTCTGCCCCAAGCCCCGGTCAGGAACTGAGTTCCCGACACCTTCCACATTGCTTCGCGGGATACCGCGTATCAGGTGGATGGTAATCCAGAAACCTCAGGTTTCTGGGAGGGTTTGGGGGGGTGCCCCAATCGTTCCTCCCTGAGAAAACGATGAACTTTGATTTTTTGAAACAAGGCGCAATGCTCGCCCCGATGGCGGGCGTGACCGACATGCCCTTCCGCACCCTCTGCCATGAAATGGGCTGCCCGATGGCAGTCAGCGAGATGGTCAGCGCGAAGGGGTATCTGCTTGCGCCCAAGGATAACCGCGCGACAAGAGAGCTGCTCAGCGTCGATGACAGCGAACGCGGCGCAGTCGCTTTGCAGATTTTCGGCCATGAGCCGGATGTGATGGCGCGCGCGGCGGAAGAACTGACGCGCGACGGACGCTATGCGCTGCTGGATATCAACATGGGCTGTCCCGTGCCGAAAATCGTCGGCAACGGAGAGGGCAGCGCGTTGATGAAAGACCCGGTACACGCGGCGGAAATCGTCGCGGCGGTCGCCAAAGCGTCGCATGTGCCGGTGACGGTCAAAATGCGGCTCGGTTTTGAGACGGGCAGCGAAACCTATCTGCTGCTGGGACAGCTCGTGCAGGAGAGCGGCGCGCAGATGATTACCCTGCACGCGCGCACCCGGAGCCAGTTTTACGAGGGACACGCCGATTGGCGCGCCGTCGCCAAACTCAAGCGGCGCGTATCCATCCCCGTCGTCGGCAACGGCGACGTGACCTGCTGGCAGGACGCGCTGCGCATGATGGAGGAAACGAGCTGCGACGGCGTGGCGGTCGGCCGTGCGGCGCAGGGCAATCCGTGGATTTTCAGCCAGATTCGCGACGCCATGGCGGGCAGAACCGTCGCCGAACCCACAAACGAGGAAAAGCTCGACGTGCTCACGCGCCATCTGCATGCGCTCGCGCAGCTGAAGGGCGAAGTCGTGGCCGTGCGCGAAATGAGGCGGCACATCGTCTGTTATGTGCGCGGCATGCGCGATGCGGCGAGGCTGCGCGTCAAGGTGAACGCGATTACGGAGATCGACGAGATGGAGGCCGCGCTGACCGCGTTTATGCTGGAAGGAAAGGCGTAGTGAAATCCCCTTTTACCCTCCGCGGAAGGGGAGATGGAGTTTCACAAAAGCATACAGCAAAGCCCGAACGGTTTTGAAATCGTTCGGGCTTTGCTTATGGAGAAAGGAATGAAGAAAAGGACAAATCAGGCGGCCGTTTTGGGCACAAAACGCTTGCGAAGGCTGGTTTCCACCGATGCGATCAGCAGAATGACTGTGACCACCTCGAACAACGCGATGACGGCGGTGAACACATACAGGCTTGCAAGCGTATCGGTCGGCGCGACGCGGATGAACAACAGCGCGGCGACAGCCATCAGAATGCCGGCGATCATGTAGCGTTTGCTGCAAATCTGCTGGGCGTAGTCCCACGCTTCCTGAGAAGCCATGGAAAGCTCGGTGCGATAACCGCGGCCCGCGCCAAGCGCCGCGCACTTCTTCTTGCGCAGAATGCCCGTTTCAAGCGTCAGATACGGCGCAATCATCAGCAAAAACAGACAGAGAATCCAGGTGGCGAACATGTAATCGATCTCCTTTATTGAACAAATCTGATGGATATATTATCGCGCAGAGGGCATTCTGCGTCAAGACAGCACACCGTCAAGAACCCATAAAAGAACGTCAGACGATTGTTAAATGACGTTTATAAAGAGAAATTAACAGCAAATGGGCAGGATTTTACCCGTTTATAGCGTATATAGAGATATCGTCAAAAAGACCTGAATGGAAATAGAAAGGATGATTAATACGATGTTTATGGATAAAATGGCGCCGGGCATTCTCCGCTTGAGCGTGATGGATAACGATATCGATCTGTTTGAAGGGCAGTATCCCGTGCCCGACGGCGTGAGCTACAACAGCTATCTGATTGAGGATGAACAGCTCTGTCTGCTGGATACGGTGGACGCGCGCAAGCAGGATGAATGGCTTGGCGGGCTTAACGAGGCGCTGGACGGGCGCAAACTGGATTATCTGGTGATTTCGCATATGGAGCCGGATCATGCCGGGTCAATCGCGGCGCTCTGCGCGTGTCAACCGCAGGTGAAGCTGGTCGCTAACGCCAAGACGTTTGTCATGCTGGATCAATTCACGGGCGAACATCCGCTTGTGCAGGAGCGCATCACGGTTGGGGAGGGCGGCACGCTGGCGCTGGGCAGCCATACGCTGCATTTTGTTCTCGCGCCGATGGTGCATTGGCCGGAGGTCATGGTCGCCTATGAGGACAGCCAGAAGGTGCTCTTTTCGGCGGATGGCTTTGGCAATTTTGGCTCGCTGACTTACACGGACGCGTGGGCGGACGAGGCGCGGCGCTATTACTGCAATATCGTCGGCAAATACGGCGTACAGGTGCAGGGACTGCTGAAAAAGGCTGCTGCGCTGGATATTCAGACGGTCTGCCCGCTGCACGGCCCGCAGCTGAGCGGCGACGCGCTGACCCGTGCGCTGGCGCTTTACAGCCTGTGGGCGGCGTGGAAGCCGGAGGAAAGCGGCGTGCTGGTTGCCTACGCCGGTTTTCATGGCCATACCGCCGAGGCGGCTAAACTGCTGGCCGAAAAGCTGCATGCGCTGGGCGAGACGGTTGAGGTCATCGATTTGAACCGCGTACACAAGAGCTATGCCGTAGCGAGCGCGTTCAAGTTTGACCGCATGGCGCTGTGCGCGGCGACATATGACGGCGCGTATGCCCCGGCGATGGAGGCGTTCCTCTCTGCGCTGAAGCTCAAAGGTTTGCAGGGGCGCACCGTGGCGCTTGTGGAAAACGGCACGTGGGCGCCGATGGCCGCCAAGCAGATGCGCGCGGCGCTGGAAACGATGAAGAACATGCAGGCGCTCGATCAGCAGGTGACGATCCGCTCGGCGATGAACGCGAAGAACCGCGAAGAGATCGAGGAGTTGGCTAAGAAATTGGTGATGTAAACATACGATCGCCAACAAAAGAGAGACGGACGGCCGATGGCACGTCCGTTTTTTCACGCTGGAATAAAGAATTGCCCAAAGCTGGCCGCGGATGCAGAAGTTTGACGTTTTACAAACTTCGGCGGAAGTGAGAGCAGTCTCAGTCCGCTTTTCAGCGCAGCGCCGCCGCCGCGATATTCAGCAGCGACGTGAACAGGCTTAACCGAAGCAAAATCACGCTGAGATTGTTTCGCCTACGCTGAATCGCGGGCCAAAGCGCCAAAAGCGCCCCGATGACCGCCCCCGGAAGCAGCCAGAGCAGCACGCCTGCGTCCGGCAGAACCAGCCGTTCACGGATCAACAGCACGATCAGCTTGCCGACCATCGCAAAGAGCGAAATGGTCAGCGCGGCGAATGCGCCCTCGTTGCCATCCGCTTCAAATAAAAGGAAATAAAGCGTCAGGGCCAGCGGTTCCGCGCCGAAGGAGAGGAACGAGCCGAGCAGCCCGACCAGCAGCGCGACGGGAAAACTCAGCAGCCGGGACAGATTCATCGGCGCAATCGTGTGGTTCAGCGGGCCGAAATAGAGCGACGGCAGCGCAATCAGCGTGAACAGCAGCGCGTTTTGCAGCAGCATGGCCGATTCGCGCGTGACCATCATAAAAAAGCGCGCGCCGGCCAGATCGCCCAGCATGCCGCCCAGCGCCGCGCCGACGGCTAAAAGAAGCAACTCGTCCGGATGGAGCGGCAGGGCGCGATTCAGCGCGAAAAAGGCCGTCACCAGCGCCGCACAGAGCGTCGCCATCGTGCAGAGCGACGCAATGGAAGCGGGCGCAAGCGGCGAAACCGCATCCAGCAGGGGACGGAGCAGCGTTGTCGGCCCGATGCCGGAAAGCAGACCGAAAAAGGCGCTTACGCCGCTGAGAATCAGATAGATCATAGGCGGAGTTCATCCAGCTTGGCCGCGCCGCCGAGCGCGTCTTCGATGCGCAGCAGCCGATTATATTTGCTTACGCGTTCGCTTCGGCAGGGCGCGCCCGTCTTGATCTGCCCCGCGCCGAGCGCCACGGCGAGATCGGCGATGGTCGTGTCCTCCGTCTCGCCCGAACGGTGGGACATGATGGTGCGGTAGCCGCTCCTGTGCGCCAGCGAGAGCGCCTGCATGGTCTCCGTCAATGTGCCGATCTGGTTCGGCTTGAGCAGGATCGCATTTGCACAACCCATCAGAATGCCGCGCTGCAAGCGCTCGGTGTTCGTCACGAAGAGATCGTCGCCGACCAGCTGACAACGGCGGCCCAGCTCCCGCGTCAACGCCTGCCATGCGGGCCAGTCCTCTTCGCCCAGCGGATCCTCGATGGAACGGATGGGGTATTGCTTGCACAGGCCGCGCCAATGCTCGGTCAGCTCGTGCGCGGTGAATGTGCGGCCGGATTTGGGCAGCACATAGCGTCCATTTTGTTCCCATTCGCTGGCCGCCGCGTCGAGCGCGAGGGCGATATCCGTACCGGCGGTATAACCCGCGCGGGAAATCGCGTCGAGAATCAGATCGAGCGCCTGCTTTTCTTCGGAAATATCCGGTGCAAAGCCGCCCTCATCGCCCACGCCCGTGGAAAGACCCTTCTTTTTGAGCAGAGCTGACAGCGCGTGATAGACCTCCGCGCCCATTTGCAGCGCCGCGCGGAAATCCTTCGCGCCGACGGGTACGATCATGAATTCCTGCACGTCCAGCCCGTTGCCCGCGTGTACGCCGCCGTTCAGGATGTTCATCATCGGCATAGGCATCAGGTGCGCCTGCGTGCCGCCCAGAAAGCGGAAAAGCGCCATATTCTGCGCGCAGGCCGCCGCCTTTGCGCAGGCCATCGACACGGCCAGCGTCGCGTTTGCGCCGAGCACGGCCTTGTTTTTTGTGCCGTCCAGCGCAATAAGCGCATGGTCGATGGCGAACAGATTGCCCGCGTCCATGCCGCGCAGCGCTTTGCAGATTGCGCCGGAAATGTTCTTGCAGGCCTGCTGCACGCCTTTGCCGCCGTAAACCTGCATGTCGCCGTCGCGCAGTTCCAGTGCCTCATATTTGCCCGTAGAAGCGCCGCTGGGGGAGATGGCCGTGCAGACCACCCCGCCGGAAAGCTGCACTTCCGCTTCGACAGTCGGGTTTCCGCGTGAATCGAGCACCTGCCGCCCGATGACGCCGACGATTTCCGTTTTGCTCATGATGATGCCCTCCCGAAATTGATAAGCTGTAAGGATAGAGTGGACGCAAAATCTGTTAAATATGCGGTCATGGCGGAAGGCGTTAAAAAGGGCGCCTGCCAACTGCGACAGACGCCCTTTGAGGGAGGAGAGGGAGAGAATCAGAATTTCAGGAACCAGGTGGAGATGTAGCCGGTCTGGCCGTTCACTTCGACCTTTGTCCAGTCGGTCGTCTTTTCCAGCACTTTGACCGTCGTGCCGACCGGAACCGTGCCGATGACGGACGCGGACAGGCTGGCGCGGCTGCGGAAATTGACGTAGCTGCCGCCGTTGGCGTTGAATACGCGCGCCGTGCCGCTCACGACTTCGCTCGTGACCTTCAGATACTTGGCCATCATGAAGCCGGTCTTGCCGTCTACGCTGACCTTGTACCAGTCGCCCTGGCGGGCCAGCAGGGTCACGGTCTTGCCGTTGCGATAGTAGCCCAGCGATTCGCTGTTCGCGCTGGCTTCGCGGCGCAGGAACAGCACCTGCGTGTCGCGCGGATTGTTGACCACGGCGGTGCCGGTTGCGGGCTTCACGGTGGAAGAACCGCTGCTCACGCTCTTGGTGGAGAGCCACTGGGTCTGCATGTAGCCGGTCTTGCCGTCCACGCTGACCTTGCTCCAGTTGCCGTTGTTGGAAAGCACGGTCACCTTTGTGCCGCGCGGATACGAGCCGAGAATGTTGCCGTTCGGCTCGGCGCGCAGATTCAGGCCGCGGCTGTTCGTCTTGACATAGGCGGTGGAATGGGTCGTGCCCTCGCTGCCCAGATACTTGACGTACATGTAGCCGCTCTGGCCGCCGACATCCACGCTCGCCCAGTCGCCGTTGACGCCCTTGACGAGCACCTCGGTGCCCCAGCCGTACTTGCCCAGGATGGCGGAAGACGCGCTTTCCTCGGCGCGCAGATTCAGCGTGCCGCAGGTGATGACGCGGGTTTCGTTCTCGGCGAAGGCCGCCAGCGGGGCAACCATCGCCAAGCTCAGCATCGCGGCGCAAGCCGCCTTTTTCTTTCCGGTAAACATATAGGAAGTCCTCCTTTGTCATTGCGAAGGCGTCCAAGCGGCCGCTCTTGATCGTCTTCTGCATATCTGACGAAGGCGGATATTCTTTTATTGCAACATAATCGTTTCCAAGTTCTGGAAAGAACGAAAGACGCATGAAAAAACGAAGAAATATCAGCGAAAAACGAAGAGAAAGGACATAAAATGGGAAAAAATGGAAGTTACAGCGTATCCAGCGTGGAGGAAATTGCGGCAAGCCCGGCTTTCAATTCGTTTCCATCGCAGGCATAGCCGATTCGCGCGCATCCTTCAAGCTCAAAGCATGCGCCGGGCGTGAGCAGCGCGCCGGTCTGGGCGAGCAGCTTTTCACAGAAGACATACGAGGGCATGGGGCTGTCGTAAAACAGCAGCGCGGTTGTGCCGGCTTGCGGACGAACGAAATGCACGCGTTTTTCCTTTTCGACCCAATCGGTCAGAATCGCCAGATTATCGCGGACAATGCCCCGGTTGCGCGCCAGCAGCGCATGGCTGTGGCGCAGCGCGAGGGAAGCGACGGCTTCGTCAAACATGCCGCAGCTGATGAGGCTGTAATCGCGGCGGGAAAGGCAGGCGTTGATGAAATCCGCATCGTGGCTGGCGACCCAGCCGAGGCGCAGACCGGCCAGCGAAAAGACCTTGGACATGCTGCCGATGGAAATGCCCTTCTCATACAGATCGACAATCGACGCGCTCCAGACGTCCGTCTGTGTCAGGTGACGGTAGACTTCGTCGCAGAGTACATAGGCGCCGACTTCGCGCGCCATCGCGACAATCGCTTCCAGCATGGGCTGATCCATCAGTGCGCCGGTCGGGTTATTGGGGTTGTTTAGGCAGATAAGCCGGGTGTTGGGCTTGATGAGACTGCGCAGCTCGTCGAGGTCCGGCAGAAAGCCGTTTTCCTCGCGCAGCGGAAGCAGATCGACCTGCGCGCCGAAGGACTGCGGAATGGAATACAACTGCTGATAGGTCGGCAGCACGCAGACGACGTGGTCGCCGGGGCGAATGAGCGCATACATGGCCAGGTGATTTGCGCCCGCCGCGCCGTGCGTGGTGGCAACCTCGTCCGGGCGGAGCGTTTTAAACAGGTCGCAGATGCCTTCGCGCAGTTCCGGCTTGCCGACGATGTCGCCGTAGGTCAGGCGGCGCTGGCAGAACGCGTTAAGAAACGCCTGCTTGTTTTCGCCCGTCAGCGCAAACAACTCGTCAAGCGACACGGAGTTGACGCACGTCTCTGCGATGTTGATTGTCGCCTGCGTCTCGTAAGCGTTCATCCATTCTTCAACTTTGAAAGGGCTGATGTTCATGATAAATCCTCCTTAAAAGTAAAAGGCACCCGGCATCCCGCCTTATAACGCCTGCGCGCCGTACCTACGGAGGGATTCCGAATGCCCGACCGCTCCACCCGGTGGTGAAAGCGGGGTGATGATATGAAATTGGAAACAGAATATCATAAATGAAACAAAATGTCAACACTGAAATCGGGCGTGCAGGCAATTTCAAGCGTCTTGCCCGTGATGGGGTGAATCAGCGAAAGCTTCACCGCGCAGAGCTGGTGATACGGCGCATGATATTGCGCCGCCAGATTGGCGGATTCTGCCGTGAAGTAGCGCGTGTCGCCAAGCAACGGATGGCCGATGTGCGCCATGTGTACGCGCAGCTGGTGCGTGCGTCCCGTGACGGGGAAGAGCCGAACGAGCGAGATATCGCGAAGGGCCGCTTCCACCCGATAGCGCGTCACGGCGCGCTGGCCGCCGGGCAGAACCGCACGGGTGAAGCTGTCCGGCGCGACGCGATCAATCGGCGCGTCGATCACGCCTTCGGATTCAGGCAAAACGCCGCAGACCAGCGCAAGGTATTCCTTGCGAAAGGTATCCGCCTGCATCTGCCGCTGGATATGCGCCTGCACATACGGCAGTTTGGCGAATAAGACGATGCCCGTCGTCTCCGCGTCGAGCCGATGGACGGGGTGCGCGCCGCCGCGCAGATAGCTTTGCACGCGCCCTTCCAGCGTGTCCGCGCCGCGCGGGGCGGAAGGAGAGGGATGCACCTGCAAGGGCGCAGGCTTGCGCACGGCAATCAGCGCGTCGTCCTGATAGAGGATATCGACCTCGGCTGGCGCGGAAAAATCCGTCGGCATGTCGTATTCGGCTAAAGGAATGGCGACCGTCCTGCCCGCGCCGATGCGCTGATTGGCGAAAAACGGCGCGCCGTCCACCGTCAAGCCCAGGCGCTTGGCCTCCCGCACCTCCCTTGCGGAAAGCGAGAGCGGCCCGCGCAAAAGCTGATCGAGGGTCAGCGTGCCGTTGAATTCGGTTGTGATATACGAAAGGAGCATTATAATACCTTGCTCAGGAAGTCTTGGGTGCGCGGGTTCTGCGGATGGTCGAACACCTGATGCGGGTCGCCCTGCTCCATGATGACGCCTTCATCCATGAACAGCACGCGGTTGCAGACCTCGCGCGCGAAGCCCATCTCATGGGTGACGATGACGCACGTCATGTTGTTTTTCGCCAGCGACTTGATGACTTCAAGCACCTCGCCGACCATTTCCGGGTCGAGGGCGCTGGTTGGTTCGTCAAAGAGCATGACTTCCGGCTCCATCGCCAGCGCGCGCACGATGGCGAGGCGCTGCTTCTGGCCGCCGGAGAGGCGGGAGGGCTTGTTGTCGCGCTTATCGGAAAGACCGACGCGGGAGAGCAGAGCTTCCGCCCTGGCGACAGCCTCGTCCTTGCTCATCTTGCCCAGCAGGACGGGCGCAAGGGTGATGTTGTCGATCACGGACATATGCGGGAAGATGTTGAAATGCTGGAAAACCATGCCCATTTTCTGGCGGTGCCGGTCAATGTTCACGCTCTTATCCGCGATATCCACGCCGTCAAACCAGATGTGGCCGCTGGTTGGCTCCTCAAGCCGGTTGAGACAGCGCAGGAAAGTCGATTTGCCCGAACCGGACGGGCCAATGAGCGAAACGACCTCGCCTTTGTGGATGGTTTCGGTGATGCCGTTCAGAACTTTCAGACTGCCGAAGCTTTTGTGCAGGTCTTCCACGCGGATCAACTCCGGCGCGTTTTCAAAGGAATCAGTCATCGCTCTTGAGCCTCCTTTCAAGGACGGTAATCAGCTTGCTCATGGTGAAAGTCACGACAAAATAGATAATGCCGATGATAATCAGCGGCTCGATGACCAGATACGTCTTGCCGGAGATCGTCTGATACTGCGTCATCAGGTCGCCGACGTAGAACGTGGAGGCCAGGGACGTTTCCTTTGTCACTGCGACGAACTCGTTGCACATGGCCGGGAGCACGTTTTTGAACGCCTGGGGCAGAACAATGCGCATCATCGTTTGGCGGGAGGAGAGACCCAGCGAACGCGCCGCCTCGGTCTGGCCGCGGTCGATGGACTGAATGCCCGAACGGAAGACCTCGGACATGTACGCGCCGGAGTTGATGACCAGCGCGATGGTGATGCAGGCGAATTTGGAAAGCTTGAGCGCCGGGAGAATATCCGGCAGCAGGAAATAGAAGAAATACAGCTGAAGCAGCAGCGGCGTATCGCGGATGACCTCGGTATAAACCGTCGCGATGCTGCGCAGCACCTTCGATTTGCTCAGGCGCATGATGGCGACCAGCGCGCCGATGACGCAGCCGATGGACACGGAAATCAGCGCCAGCAAAAGCGTCGTGCCAAGGCCGTTCAGAAAGTTTATGCCATATTTTTGCAGCAGCTTCATGGTGTTCTGAAACAGCAAGGGAATCCCTCCTTCTTGAGATAGCGGGGTGAAAAGGTTCAGAGTGCTTCCACGCGCTGCATGGCTTCAAACACCATGTCCTGCGTGATGGGGTAGGGGATATGCGCCATATCCGGCCCGGTTGTGGCTTCAACGAGCGCGTCGTGCAGCGCGGCTTTGTCAAGCGGCACGTTCATTTCGGCGAGCGTCACGGGCGTGCCCAGAGAGACGAGAAACGCGCGAAGCTCCCGCGCCTTGTCGGCTTGCCCATCCAGCATGAGCTGAACCAGCGCGCCGTAGGCAACCAGATCGCCATGCAGGTCATCCCGCTCGACGTGTTCAAAATGCTGGAGGCCGTAGCAAACGGCGTGCGCCAGCGCGCAGTTGTAATTGTCATCTGCCATCAGCGAAACCAGTCCCGCCGAAAGGATGACGCTTCTGGCGCACATTTCCATCGCCGACCCGGCCTCGTGGCGCTCCACTTCGGTCAGCGCCTGACGGCCGAATTTCACAATCGGGTCGTAGCAGGTGCTCGACAGGCTCACGCCGATGGCGGACATGTGGTCGAGCGCGCCGCCTAATTCGTCGCCCCGCGCGCTGAACGTCGATTCGATGTATTTGGCCAGTGTGTCGCCCATGCCCGCGCGGAAGAAGCGCGCCGGGGCGTCAGCCGCCAGATTCAGGTCGATCAACGTGAGCGCGGGCGGCGCATCGTAAAAAAGGAATCGGTCAAAAGGCCCGTCCTCGCGATAGACGACGGAAAGCGCGGTGATCGGCGCGCAGTTGGAGACCAGCGTCGGCAGGCTGACCAGCGGAATCCCCAGCCGATGCGCTACGCCCTTCGCGGTATCAATCGCTTTGCCGCCGCCCATGCCGACCAGAAAATCCGGCCGCATCGGGTCGATCTGCGCCGTAAGAGCATCCATTGCCGCCAGCGTGCACGCGCCGCCGAAGGGGAGCGAACAGAGCAGCTGCATGCCGCTTCCCTCAAGCCCCTCTTTTAAGGAAGGGAGCCCCTTTTCCATTGCGGTGTTTCCGCCGACAAGGGCAAAGCGCGCGCCCAATCCCTTGCAAAGCTCAGGAAAGCGTCGGTATACGCCGCGGCCGAAACAGAAACGCGGCAGGGTGACGACATCGGTGATATACATCAGCTTACACCAGCTTCGGTAGTTTGGCCAGACGCTCCAGCGCCTCGTTCAGAGTCTCCTCGCTGCGGGCAAAATGCAGACGAATCAGATGGTTGACCGGCTCACGGAAGAAGCTCGAACCCGGAACGGCCGCCACGCCGATGGTGCGGATCATCCACTCGCAGAATTCCATGTCGCTCTTATCATGGAAGCGCATGCCCGGCTTCTGGAAATCGCTGATATCGACCATCACGAAGTAGCTGCCCTGCGGTACAGTGTGCTTGAGGCCGATGCGATCCAGACCGTCGAGGAACACCTGACGCTTGTGGGTATACAGCTCGGTCAGCCCGTCGTAATAGCTTTGCGGGAAATTCAGTCCGACGACAGCCGCCTCCTGAAGCGGCGCGGCCGCTCCGACAGTCAGAAAGTCATGCACCTTTTTCGCGCCTTCGATCACGTTTTTCGGCCCGATGAGATAGCCGAGACGCCAACCCGTGATGGAATACGTCTTGGAGAGGGACGAGCAGCAGATGACGCGGTCGGCAATTTCCGGCAGCGCGCCCGCATATACATGATGATACGGCGCGAAGACGATGTGCTCGTAAACTTCATCGGTGATCATGTATGCGTCGTACTTGTTGCACAGGCCGCCGATGAACAGCAGTTCTTCTTTGGTGAAGACCTTGCCGCACGGGTTCGACGGGTTGCAGACGATGATTGCCTTCGGATGCTGGCGGAACGCGTCTTCAAGCACATTGCGGTCGAAATCGAACGTCGGGGGAATGAGCGGCACAAAAATCGGATCCGCGCCGGAAAGAATCGCGTCCGCGCCGTAGTTTTCATAGAACGGGGAGAACACGACCACCTTGTCGCCGGGGTTGCAGACGGTCATCATGGCGCTCATCATCGCTTCAGTGCCGCCGCAGGTGACGAGAATTTCGGTATCCGGATTGATTTCGCGGCCGTATGCGCGGCCCTGCTTGCGGGCGAGCGCTTCGCGGAAGTTCTCTGCACCGAAGGTCACGGAATACTGATGCGGCCCCTCATCCGCGACTTCGCGCAGGCGGTCGGTGATCGCCTTGGGCGGCGGAAAATCCGGAAATCCCTGAGAGAGGTTGATGGCATCCACCTCATCGCTGATGCGGGTCATGCGGCGGATGACGGAGTCGGTAAACGTCTGAACGCGATGGCTTAGTTCTGGCATAAATATTCACACCTTTCAAAATCAGGCCAATGACGGTTGAATTGCGCGAACGCAATGCCCATATTCTAGCACAATGCAAGAAAAGAAACAACAGGGAAAATGATTTTTCCTTATAAAAATCGTGTTTTTTTTCAAACTGGCCGAAAAATAAAGTATTTTTATTCAGAATATACACATTAAATATTCATAAACCCCTCGTAAAATAACAAAAACATTTTTCGGGACGCCGTCTCGCAACAGAAAAAAGGAGGAAATCCGATTATGAAAAAGATTCTTGCGTTCGCCCTTGCGCTGGCGATGATTCTCACCTGCTCCTTTGCGCTGGCCGATCGTCTGGACGACATCAAAGCCGCCGGTAAGCTGACCGTTGCGACCAGCCCGGACTGGCCGCCGTATGAGTACATCGACGACAACGGCAACATCGTTGGCACCGATATCCTCATGTGCCAGTGGATGGCCGAGCAGCTCGGCGTTGAGCTGGAGATCCAGCCGATGGCGTTTGACGCCTGCCTTGCGGCCGTTGGTCAGGGCGATGTGGATATGATGGTCGCCGGTCTGACCTACGATGAGAATCGTCTGGCCCGCATGGAACTGACCGGCATCTACTGGAACGAGGGCGATCAGGGCGTGCTCGTCAAGAAGGGTGCCGGCGCTTCCTACAACTCCGCTGAGTCCTTTGCGGGCAAGACTGTCGCCGCGCAGAATGGCACCAACCAGCAGATTATGGCCGAAGAACAGCTGCCGGAGAGCACGACCGTTGAGCTGGTCACCAAGATTCCGGACGGCGTAAACATGGTCAAGACCGGCCGTATCGACGGTCTGGTTGTGCCGAAGACCGTTTACGACAGTATCCTTGCTGAGAACGACGACCTTGAGGTTGCGGACTTCGCGTTCGATTTCCAGGGCGGCAACTACATCGCCAGCGTCAAGGGCGAGGATGCGTTCACCGCGAAGATTCAGGAGATGATCGACACCATCAATGCCGAGGGTCTCTATCAGCAGTGGGTGGACGAGATTCAGAAGTAATCTCGGTTCAACTGAATGATGAAAGCCGCCGGGTTTGCGCCCGACGGCTTTTGCGTTGCCCTTCATATAAAGGAATATGATATCATGCCGAGGTGTAGACAAGCAGGGTCTACGGGGTGGTGCCTCCGCACAGGGCGCACAACAGAAGCGGAGGTGATTGGAATGACGAACGTTGAATTGCCCAATGCTTGTATTTCCATTTCGGGGCTTGTTCTGAGCGCTTTTGCACTCGGTTATGCCTTAAAGCGATAAAAAAGACCGCCTCACAGCTGCAACTGCTTGACGGTTTATGGTCTTTGACCTGATCGTGACCGTGTGGTGGTTTTCCGCCTCGCAGGGTGTCTCCCTGCTTGTCTGTATTGGATGCTATCCTTGCCTGCTTGTCAATCCAAGAAGGCGGGGGCTTTTCGTTTTATAGAAGGATTACACGAAGACAGCTTGTAAGGGCATGAGGCTTGAAAGCCGTATCTTTCATTTTTATACAACAAGACCGCCCATCCCATCGGGAGAAGCGGTCTTGTTTGTTATGAAAATGAAGAAGCGGATTACTCGGCCTTCAACGCAGCCTTGTTGGCCGCTTCGCGCTTGTTGATCTTGCTCTGGTTGTACACGGAGAAGATCACGACCGCGACGGCGACAACGAAGAAGCCGATGGCAATCGGGTGACCCAGGATCGCGCCGAAGTTGCCGTTTTCCAGATCCATGAAGCGAACGAAGTTCTGCTCGCACATCGGGCCAAGGATGAGGGCCAGCAGGATCGGGCTGAGCGGGAACTCGTACTTGTTCATCAGCCAGCCGATGACGCCGAAGGCCACGCACACGCCCACATCGAAGATGCTCTTGTTGATGGAGAACGCGCCCAGCAGGGAGATAACCAGAATGATCGGGTAGAGGATCTTCTTTTCAACCGAGACGATCTTCGCAAAGAAGCGGACGCCCAGGCAGCCCACAACCAGCATCGCCAAGTTCGCCAGCATCAGCGCGGCGAAGACGGCGTAGACGGTCGGCAGCTCGTTGACATACATCATCGGGCCGGGGGTGATGCCCTTCATGATGAAAGCGCCCAGCAGGATGGCCGTGACGGAGTCGCCCGGCACGCCCAGAGACAGCAACGGAATCATCGCGCCGCCGGAGCAGCCGTTGTTGGCAGATTCGGTCGCGGCAACGCCGTTCGGGATGCCCGTGCCCCAGAGTTCCGGATGCTTGCTGAAGCTCTTGTTGAAGCCATAGGAGACGAACACCGCGATGTCGCCGCCCGCGCCCGGAATCGCGCCGATGAGGCCGCCGGAGAGGATGTTCGGCCAGATGGTCTTGATGGTCTGCCAGTCGGGGAGCACGTTGGTGATCTTCTCATCGGAGTGTTCCTGCTTTTCCTCGCCGTTGATGATGCGCTCAACGCCCGCAATGACCTCAGCCACAGCGAACAGACCGATCAGCGTCGGGATGAACTGGAAACCGCTCAGCAGCGGTTTCACGCCGAAGGTGAAGCGCTTGACGCTGTACGTCGGGTCGAGGCCGACGGTGCAGAGCACCATGCCGAAGAATGCGCTGATCATGCCCTTGGCGATGGACTTGCCGGAGATGGCGACGATGACGGACAGGCCGAACACCGCCAGCATCAGCATTTCGGCGGAAGTGAACTTCATGGCGACCTTCGCGACGGTCGGGGAGAGGAAGGTCATGACCAGCGCGCCGATAACGCCGCCGCAGAAGGAGGAGAACATGGCGATGGAAAGCGCCTTGCCCGCCTGACCCTTCTGGCACATCGGGTAGCCGTCAAGCAGCGTAGCCGCCGCAGACGGAGTGCCCGGCGCGTGAATCAGGATGGCGGAAATCGAGCCGCCGTACATGCCGCCGCAGTAAATGCCCAGCAGCAGGCCGACGGACGGAATCAAATCCATGCCGAAGGAGAAGGGAATCAGCAGAGCCACGCCCATCGTCGCGGTCATGCCGGGAATAGCGCCGAGCAGAACGCCGCCCAGAGCGCCCAGGAAGGTCATCATGATGACCTGAAGATTCGTGAAGACAGAGCCGTAGCTGGAAAAAAGCAAACTCCAATCCATGACAACGCTCTCCTTTCTTTAGAAATGAATCATATCCACGAGGTCGCGCAGCGGCTGCAGCACGCCCATCGGGATGTTGACGCTCAGCATCTTGTAGAACACCAGCCACATGCCCAGCGGCACGAGGATGGAAACCAGCAGCAGCTCGACGATGTTGCGCTTGCCGATCAGCCACATGATGATGCCGCACAGCAGCATGCCGACGACCACATAGCCCAGCGAGTCGAAGAACGCCACAAACAGCACGCACAGCAGGATGACGAACAGGCCCGCCAGCACGCCCTTGTTCTTGATGAAGTTGATGGAAGCGGCCGGTTCGGCGAGCGGATCATCTTCATTCATGCTGATGAGCTTGATGATGGACTGGATGAGCAGAATCACCGTGAAGATGATCATGCCCACGCACATGATCTGCGGGAAAGCGGCGGGCTGCACAGTCGCTTTTTTCACGACCTTGAAGCCATACGTCTGGAAGAGCGCCCATCCTTCAATACAAAGCAGCAGAATGGAGGCAATCAGATTCGCAAACGCCTTGGTATGAGTCTTTTTCAAGCGAATCACATCCTTTGGTAAGAAATCTTAACAGGGGTGTAAACCAAAATGATGGGCAGGCGAGTCGCCTGCCCATCTTTCTGCTACTTATTACAGAAGATCAACGGCTTCCATGGCGGCCGGCACATCGATCGCGGCCTGCGCCAGGTAAGCGGTGTACTCTTCGGCGTCCATGTAGGAGATCGCCTGGCCGAAGCTGGCCATCTGGGCGACGAAGTCCGGATCCGCGATAGCGGCGGCACAAGCCTCAGCCATCTTGGCACGGATGCCCTCGTCCACGCCCTTCGGGAACGCCAGGCCGCGCTGCGTCGCGTACACGCAGTCGAAGCCCTGCTCCTGGCAGGTCGGGATGTCGGAGAAGGTCGCGTTGCGCTCAGTGTCCATGACGCCCAGGCAGATCAGATCGCCGGACTCGATGAAGCTGCGCGCTTCGGCCAGAGACACGGTCACGCCCTCGATTTCCTGCTGAGCGGCAGCCTTGACAGCGCCCGCAGCGCCGTCGGCGTAGGTGATCATCTTGATGTCGATGTCAGCCGCGTTCATCAGGTAGCCGCCGGCGATGTGCCAGACGGAACCGGCGGAAGAGCCGCCCATCTTGACCTCGCCCGGATGAGCCTTGCAGTAGTCAACGAAGGTCGCCAGATCGGTGATGCCGTTGTCGGCAGCCCACTTGGCGTTCACGGTCACGGCCGCCGCGTCGGTGTTGATACGGCAGATCGCGTCGTAGTTCTCGTAGGTGTAATCGCTCATGTCGCTGGGCTTGTAGGTGGCCAGCTCGAAGGTGATCATGCCGATGGTGTAGCCGTCCGGATCAGCGTCGGCGATGGCCTCGTGGCCGGTAACGCCGGAAGCGCCGGTCTGGTTGTCAACGGTGACGGAAACGCCGAGCTGCTTCTCCAGCGCGGAGCAGAAAGCGCGCAGGCAGTTATCCGTTCCGCCGCCGGCAGACCACGGATTGATCGCGATCAGGCCCTTGGTGGGGTAGTCCGCGGCGGACGCGACGGCAGCCAGACCCAGAACCATGGTCAGGGCAACCATCAAAGCAACAAGCTTCTTCATAACAGGTTCCTCCTCAAAAAATTGTAACCGATCGGAATGAATATCCACAAATCGGCACATTGTGTGTAGTAATACATTTTATAAAAAAATTGTCAAGTTTTCTAAACACGTCTGATAATTTGCGATTCATAA
>ENA-UOJJ01001162-UOJJ01001162.1-human-gut-metagenome-genome-assembly--contig:-CS66-NODE-1162-length-40242-cov-5.580461_pt1 | contig 40242 bp, 48 predicted proteins | sample MGYA00242343_ERZ723890 | MGnify/ENA metagenome assembly ERZ723890
GAACGGTTGTCGGGACAGCACCGATATCCGCAGGAGTGAGCGCGTCCGTGCCCCCAGTCTTGTGTGTGGTCTTGTGTGCCGTAGGCGTCCGGGCATTACTCAGACGGGCGTCGTTTCCCTGACAAGCCGTGCCCGCAGCCGTACCGTAGGTGACTGCCAGCGTCCGGTTCGCCGCAAGCGAACCGCCTCCGGAGAGCCCGGTTCCGGCGATAACCTGAACGGTTGTCGGGACAGCACCGATATCCGCAGGAGTGAGCGCGTCCGTGCCCCCGGTCTTGTGTGTGGCTTTGTGTGCCGTGGGCGTCCGGGCATTGCTCAGACGGGCGTCGTTCCCTTGGCACGCTGTGCCCGCAGCCGTGCCATAGCTGACCGTCAGGGTCCGATCCGCTTCGAGAGTGCCGCCCCCACTGAGGCCCGTGCCCGGTTTGATCTGAATCGTCTTGTCCGCGGCCCCGATGTCCGCTGGCGTGATGGCGTCCGAACCTCCGGTCTGGTGCGTAGCCTTGTGCGGCTTTGGCGTCCGAGCGTCCGCAAGGCGCACGTCATTGCCCTGACACGCCGTGCCCGCCGTGTTGCCGTACTTGACGGTCAGCGTCCGGTCGGCTTCGAGCGTGCCGCCGCCCGTGAGCCCCGTCCCGGCCTTGATCTGCACGCTCTTGCGGGCCAGCGTCTCGTGCGCCCCGCCGTCCTTGTTGTGCGCGTCGAGCTTGCGGTCGACGTACTCCCGCGTCGCCAGCACCTGCGCCGGGTCGATCTCGATGGAAACCGTGGCCGCATCGAGGACGCGGATGATGAGCCGCACAAGCAGGTCCGTTGCCGCGCCGGAACTGATGTCCGGCTTCTCGGTCAGCGGCGTGTTGCCCACGGCGAACAGCGTCCCGTCATCCATCCACAGTCCCACTTCGCGGATGTACCAGCCGCCCTCGGCTTGCGGGATGAACAGCTCGGCGGTGAACAGATCCGGGGTGGCCGGATCAAGCACGATGTCATTGATCTGGGCGCGGAACCGTTCGTTCACGAGCTTCGTCATTGTGGAGAGCGGCGTCACGGGGTTGCCCCCGCCGTCGCCCACGGACATATGCGAGAGCTTGACGGTCTTGCCCTGCGTCAGCGCCTCTCTGACGGCGTTGCGTCCGGCGTTCGTCGTTACGGTGCGGAATTGTTGGCTCATATCTCCTCCGGTGCGATGGTCAAAATGTGCTGCCAGTGGGCGACGGCGCCCGTGTTCAGCGAAAGTTCCTGTTCCAAATCCGTGATTTCCTCGGGCCAGATGGTCATGGTGTTCCCCATGCCGAGCACGGCCCCGAAACGCGTTTCGCAGTTGCTGCCGAGCGCCACGGTGATGCCGAGGTGGTCGAGGTGCGAACGGGTGTTTTTCGTTTCGAGGATGATCTGGCGGGCGCGGTTGATGTCGTCGGCGACGATGCCCTGCTCGAACAGCGTCACCAACACTTTGAAATGGTACGGCTGGCCGCCTTCGTAGTCGTACCATTCCGTCACTGTCGTCTCGACGTTGCCGAGGGCGGCGGTCACGGCGGTTTCCACGGCCCACGGCGTCCCTTTCTTGCGGTGCACGGCGATGGCCGTCTTCACCATCTCCAGCCGTTCCGCGTACGTCCGGGCGATGTCGTAGTTGTCGACGTGGAGCTGCCACGCCAGCAGATCCAGCAGCGGCTCCTCAAGCGCCCGCAAGCCCCCGGCCTGTTCCGCAAGGCGGCGCAGGGGCGGCAGCAGGTCCGGCTCCTTGCCGTAGAGCCGCGCGTACAGCAGCAGCGACGGGATGGCCTTCACGGACGGCACAAGCAGCCCGTCCAGCGCGTCGGCCGCCGCCCGGATCGCCGGATCGCCAGCGATGGAATCCGGGAGCAGCTCAAGGAACGGCGTGGAACCGATGCGCCGGCTACTCATCTTCAACCCCGCCGAACGTCATGGACACGGACGTCTCACGCGCTATCTGCGTCTCGGTGAGCCGCTGGAAAACGGGTGTCGCCAGTTCCACGCGCTTGGCCCCGGCGTTCCGCATCCGGGCGATCAGCTCGTCCGGGTTGATGTCCCGCCCCGGCTTCGACCGCTGCCAAAGGCGGTATCCTTCCACAGCGGCGTCCACGGCCTTCGTGATCGAGGCCAGCAGCGTGGAGTCGGACGACGACAGGAACCACTTCCCGGCAAGCGCGTACTCCACCGTCTCCGGCGACCCGACGAGCACCTTGTCGGTGAGCGGGCGCACGTCCTTGGGCGTCAGCGCGTTCTCCACCTCTTCGATCATGGCTTCATCCGGCAGTTCCCCGTCCGTCATGACAAAGCGGACGTCAACGATGCCCGGCGTCGGGGAGGTGACGCTCACCGCGCTGATGTCGGCGCTCACCGCCTTGACCCGCGCTTCATACGCGCCGTTCGGCCCGGCAACGGAAAAGCTCTCCGGAGCCATGCGGATGCGGTCGCGGAACCGCTCGTCCCCCTCCTCGTCACAGCCGGAAAGCGTGGTGGCCACGTTGCTCACCCGCGTGATGTACGGCAGCGGATCGACGAGGCGGCATATCTGGCCCGGCAACAGGCCGTTGCCCGAGGCCCCCGCTTCCGTGGCCTTCGCGGACGTTTCGACAAAAAGCTCCCCCGCGGGAAGCACGGCGTCGGACAGCGTGGCGAACATGACCCCGCCGGACTGCGTGGTCACGCGCGTCCCCGCAGGGATGGGCACGGCGAAGGCCAGCGCCCCGTCGACGCCGAAACGCACGGTCGTCCGGGCGGGCTGCGGCTGGATGCGGATCACGCCCATCGGCGCGCCGAGGTGGTCGAGATGCCCGCCCCGCGCGTAGGCAAGGAGGTTCTGCTTCCCGGCAAGGTCGATCAGGCCGTTCTGGACGGAAATGACGTAAGCCAGCGATTCCAGAAACAGGCGCACGGGATCGCCCGGCTGGAGCGTCGCCTTGGCGATGGCCTCATACGCCGTGATGATCGCCGTTTCCGTCTCCCCGGCGCTCTGCGGCGCGAAAGAGACGGACGGCAGGCCCGAAAGATCAGCGAAAGTCATTCAGGTACTCCTTGCGGATTTCGACAGTGACCACGGGCGTCAGCTTCCCGTCAGCCGCGCCGGACGTATCCGTCCTGAAGGTCACGCTCTTGACCTTGATGCGCGGGACGCAGCGCTCCAGCCCCCGCCCAATCTCCGCGACGAGCAGCGGCCTTGACTCGGGCAGCGGCAGGTCGATCAGCTCCCACGACAGGCCGAAATCCCGGTCGAGCGGCACGCTCCCCTTACGTGTGGCCAGCGCCGTGCGGATTTCCTGCGCCAGACCGCGCAAGCCCGTCGCGCCGATCTCCACGGACGCGGGCACGCTCATGTCCACGGTCAGTTCCATCAATTGTACTCCGTGAGGTTCAGGGCTATTTCGGCGCTCATGGTCACGCCGTTGTGGAAAATCCGGTGCTGCACCTCAACGCTTTTGAGCACGTACAGGCCGTAGTAGGTCAGGCCGAGCACGAGCGGCACCTCCTCGCCGAGCACCGCCAGCTCGCGCAGGGCGTCGATCCGTATGTCCACGGTGAGCGCCAGCGGCGTCAGCGGGAAAAGCTGGACGGTCAGGCTGAGGGTGTCCAGATTGCGGCCCGTGTGCTGCACCTTCGGAAGCCCGGACACGCACTTGTGCTCGGCAAACTGGATCTCCCGCTGCTGCTTGAGGTCGCGGAACGTCGCCACCTCCGCGTCGGTCACGGTGAAAAAGAAGGTGCCGAGGACGCCCTGGTACATCATTTGGGCGCTCCGGTGGTCCCGCCGTGCGGACAGTCGTGGACATGGGCGAGGAAGGAAATGCCGTTCACGGTCACGTCTCCCCCGGTGACGGTTATGTTGCCGCGATGCCGGATGTTCCCCTGCGTCGCGGCCTCCGTCCCCCCGCCTCCGGACCCACCCATCGAGAGCGCGGGCGTGTTCAGGCCGATCTTCGCCGCCGAGGTCAGCTCCAGCGCGCCGCCAGCCGTTACCTTGCCGTTTCCTTGAAGCGTCACTTCAACATTTCCGGTCACGCTGGCCTCCACGTCGCCTCTGACCGAGGCCCTGAGTTTGTGCGCGGCGCGGTCGTACTCAAGCGTCGTGCCGTCGCTGAACGTCCGGTGGAACTTGTCGCCGCTCGACACGGGCGGCGTCTGCGCCCCGTACATGGAGCCGAGCACGAAGCCCTCCTCCAGCCCGTTGCCGAGGAACAGGCACAGCACCTGATCCCCCACGTCCGGCAGATCGAAGGCCATGTCCGCGCTGGCGCGGGGGACGAGCACGGGGAGCCATCCGGAGACGAGCTTCGCGGTCACGGTGTCGCGGAACTCCACCCGGACGCGGTGCTTCTCAGGCTGGCGGGACACGACAAAGCCCACGCGGGCAAGTTCGTTCATCTTCATATCCATCAGTAATCCAGCGCCTTTTCCAGCTCCAAGCTGGTCGTGTATCCTCCGTCAGCCGAAAACGTGTGCGTCGCCTGGGCGATCACGTACTTCGAGTCGAAGCGGCCCCATCCCTGAATGTCCAGCACGGTGCCCGCCCGGAACCGGGTGTCGCCCATGCCGGACAGCGAGGCGGTCTGTTCCTTGCGGTTCTTGTCGCGCAGCTCCGCCTTCGCCATGCGCTCGGCCTGCGCCTGATTCTCGATCCGCTTGTTGATGTAGAGCACGCGCCCGGTCGTCGGCGGGATGTTCGGCTCGTACTGCGTCTCTATCGTCTCGGAATCCGCCGCTTTCGTGTAGCCGACGACGCATTGCGTGTAGATGCCCTCGGTCGTCCGCTTCGCCCGGAAGGACTGGAAGTCCAGCCCCTCGCCGGGGTCGGCCTCCGACGCCCGCCTGATGGCGATGGGCTCCAGCTGATCCGCCGTCTGGCCCGCGTACACGACCACCCTGTCGCTTTTCACCGCAAGCCGGAGGCCCTGCTCCTTGGTGATGCGCTGCATGAACTCAAGGTCGCTCTCCTGCCGCTGCTCCACCCGCTCGTAGACCAGCTCAGGCCCGCGGTAGAGCGTGTCCAGCCCGGCGGCGCCGGCAATGTCCGCGATGACCGTGGTGATGGGCGTCTTCTCCCACGAGCGGGTCTTCTTCTGGAGCATGAGCGAGGATTTCACGGCGGCGGGCACGGCCTTGACGGTCACGGTATCGCCGCCTTCCGCGCTCGATTCCAGCTCCATCTCGTCCACCTCGAACTTCCCGCAGGGCAATTCCTCGACCGCGCCGATCTCCCGCCAGTTCTCCGTGAGGATGCTGGCCTCGATCACGTCCCCGGTCTGCGGGAGCCAGTCGCCTTGCCAGATGCCCTCGCGGTCCTCCAGAACGATCTGGAGGTCGTCCAGCTCCTCGTCGGCCTTGTCGGTGTAGGTCAGGCTGACGAGGTACGGCATGAGGTCGAGGGTCACGTCATGCCCCTTGATGCTGACGGTCACGGCTGCGCGGCGCATCACATGCGCTCCCACGGGGGCAGGGAGGACACCTTGGCGACAGACGGCGCTTCCGGCGCAGCCACGCGCACGTCGCCGCCGAAAATCAGGACGTCCAGCTCATCCACGTTCTCAGGGAACAGCGTGCCGAGCCGCAGCTCGTCGCCGTAGGCGTCCTTCGCAAGCTGATCCCATGCCTGCCCCTGCCGCGTCGTCTTCTCACTGGGCATGTGCCGTCCTCGCCTTGTCCGAGCGCATCCTTTCGAGCGCGCGCCGGACGAGCTTTTCAAACTCCGGCTCCAGACGCCGGAGTTCTTTTTTAAGCGCGGGCAGATTCCCCGCGTCCGCGATGTTGAAATGCTGCACGATCTGGATGTCCCCCGAAGCCTCCGGCTGGCGCTGCGCGGAAGCCTTTTTGTTGCGCTCCAGCAACATCGGCGTTTGGGGAAGCACGGGCGGAAGGGCATCGCGGCCGAACTTCGCGCCGACCGTCCGGGACCACTGGTCCGGGGCCGCGCCAAAGGCATTCTTCAAGACCGCGAACGGCGATCCGCTCCTGTCCTGCCGCTGGACGGGGTGGAAGATGGCGCGCGGGGCGGGCTGAGGGGATGATGAAGACGCCGGGATGTTGACGACAGCCGGGGGGATGTCCGGCTCGCTCACCTTCGAGAGCGAGGCGTCGAAGAGTTTGGGCAGGCGGTCGAAGGTCTTGTTCAGGCCGCCGACGAGGTTCTGCCCGGCTTTCGAGAAGGCCACGGTTTCGGAGTCCCCGGACGAAGGCAGGAGCACGGACGTGCCCACGGGCTTCGATGCGTCCTTGTCCTTTTTCGAGGCAGCCGGGATGAACACCGTGCTGAACTTGTTCCCGCTGTCCAGCGATACGACCGTGACGGGTCCGACGCCCTTCCCTTTCTTGCCCTTCTTTTTCTTGCCGTCCTCGTCGCCCCAACCGCTGAAATCCGGCGCGGGCAAGGAATCGTCGACGAAGTCGCCGCCGGGGGCGTCGCCCGTGGGCATCCCGGGAAGCTGCTTCGCCGTTTCCATCGGCTTCGGACCGGCTGGCTTGTCCGGAGCTTTGTCTTCCGGCTTGGGACCGACCATCTCGGCGTTTTCGGCGGGCATCTCACGGAGCCCCCCCTTCTTTTGCCGAGCGGCAGGTTCATTTTGCCCCCCATCAAAACCCCAGTTCAACGCCGTCTCGCTGTTCTTTTCGGCATTTTCCATGCTCATGAAGTCGAGGGCTTCCGAAACCCACTTGGCGGCATCACCGATCCACTTGATGAACCCCTTGATCTTATTCACCGCCCACTGGAATTTTCCGCAGATCCACTCCCACATTTTGCTGAAATACGGCCCGACCACAGACCAGTTCTCGGTGAGCCAGTAGGCCGCCAGCCCGATGCCTGCGATGGCGATCCCGACCGGGCCGAACGCAAACTTCAACGCGCCGAGGCCCACTTTGAGGATCTTCGTTCCTCCTTCCAACACCTTGAGCCCACGCGCCGCCCACACGGAACCGATGGAGGCTTTCTTCTGGATGCCTACGAGACTCAACATCCCCGAACCAAGGCTCTTGACCGTGCTGACGGAACCTTTCCCCACATCCGCCCACGACAGATGCGCCGCCCGGTTCAGGAGCGCCGCTATGGTGCCGCCCCTTGTCGCCGCTGTGTTGGCGATGGTCGCCCCGCGAAGCGCCAGCATCCCGCCCTTCACGGCGTTGATCGTCGTCGCAAGGCCATTGTAGGCGTAGCCGAAAACGATACCGCCAACGGTCAGGGCCGCCAGCGCGCCCACGCCGCCGAGCAGTGCCGTGGTGACGTTCGGATATTCCTTGGCGAACCCCGTAATCACGCCGACGCCCTTGCTCATGGTCTTGAGGAAGGCGTTGTAGGCTGGCAAGGCCGCGTTGCCGACCGTGATGCCGAGGTTGCGCGTCTGCTGCGCGAGTTTGGCCTCCTCGGTGGCCGTGGTCTCCATCCGGTTCAGGTATTCCTCAAGAACGGAATCATCGACGTTGCCGTTGGCGATTTTAAAGGCTTGCTTGAGCAGGTCGAGGTTATCGAGCAACGGGGCGATGGCGGCGATTGACTCATCACCAAACAACTTCATAGAAACGGCGTTCTGCATCTCTTTGGGGACACGCTTCAACTGCGTAAGCAGCGTCATGATCGCGCCCTTGGCATCCGTTTGCATTTGTTTTTGCAGAGCATTGGGATCAAGGCCAAGGTGCTTGAATATCTCCTTTTGATCCTTGGTCATCGCGTTGCCGAGCGATAAGACCTTGGTAAAATTTTTCATGGCTGTGCCAGCCACTTCAACTTCCGCCCCGGACGCCTTGAACGCCATGCCGAGCGCGGCGATGTCCTGCGACGCCATGCCGGACCCCTTCAAGAGCGGCCCCATCCGGGTGAAGATACGGTCGATCTCGCCCGCTTCGCCGTTCATCTCGTTCGAGAGGGCGTTGATCACGTCAGCCGTGTGCCGGGCTTCCTGCGAGGTCATGCCCATGCTCGACCGCCATGTCGCCAGCGAGTCGCCCGCCTGTTCTGCGGTGACGCCCCACGCGATGCTCATCTGGATGGCCTGCTCGGTGTTCGACCGCATCTCCTCGCGGGTCTTGCCGAGCCCGGCCTGTGCCCCGGAGGTCATGATCGCCACCACGTCCTCGAACGACTTGCCCGTCTCCGAGGACATTTTCAGGGCGTCCTGATAGACCTGCCCGAGCAGCTCGTCGTCCGCGCCGTTCATGACCTTCTTGAGATCCGCGAACGTATCTTCGGCGCTGACGGCCAGCTTCACCGGAATGGCAGCCGTCGCCGCCTGTGCCGCGCCGCCGATGAGACGCCCGTTCAGATCCGACCGCTGATCACGCAGCTCATTCTTCCGGGCAATGTTCGCGCTGAGGGCGTCACGGTGGCTCTTTGCCCGGTTCATCGCCGCGTTCAGGGCGTCATAATCGTGCCGCAGCTTGGTGACGGAACCGGACACCTTCACGGCTTCGGCATTCTGTTCGCGGAACGCCGCGTTGGACTGGTAGAGCCGTCCCTTGAGGGAAGCAACCTTTCGTTCCGCCCGCTCGATCTGCGCCGCGAGCGTCCCGGTGATGTTGCCTGTCCTTTCGGCCTCGGCCCAATACCCGGCAAGCTGCCCCTTGGCTTCCTTGAGGCTCCCTACGAGCTTTTGGGTCTTTTCCCGCTGGGCGAGCAAGGAGGCCCCGATCTTCCCGACCGGGGTGCCCTCCATCGCCCTGATGGACTGCGTTACCTTGGCGATCTGCCCGTTGGCGGAACGGAACGCGGAGCCGAAACTCCCGTCCAGATTCGCCCCGAGGCTGAAAGAAACGCCGAACTCACTCGCCATTGTCCATATCCTTTGCGGCGTCGGCATAACCGACGAACGCTTCCGGTGTCAGATTGCGGATTTCCGTCCTGCTCCAGCCGCTGAATTTCGCCAGCGACAGCATCGCTAGGCGGAGGCCGTGGAGCCTTCCCCTTGCGTCGTAGCCGTCGCGGTTTCGGCCTCCTCCTTCTTTTTCGGCTTCGTAGGGCGGAGGGAATTGTGCGCCGCGCGGATCGCCCCGATGTCGTCCTCGTCGAGCGTTCGGAGCACGTCGTAGGGAACCCCCGTCACGATGGACAACGTGCACAGCTCGACGGTGACAGGGTTGTTCCCCCGGTTGAAGGAGATGGCCATGTCCATCGCGTCCTCGTCGTCGCCAAGCGTGGCCCGGCGCAGGGTGAGGATGTCGGTCTTTTTGCCCTGCACGGTGATGGGGGCGCTCAGAGTGGCTTGCGCGGTCTTTTCCATGATGTTTTCTCCTATGCGTTGAGGCCCATCTGGACGCGGACGGCGGCCAGCAGGTCGTTGCCCTTCACCCGGTGGATGAAGTTGATCTTGTCGATGAGGAGCTGTTCCTCGCCGTCCAGCAGGATTTCGAGGCGGGTCACTTCCAACTCAAGATCGTTGCCGTGCTTCTTGCCCTGCTCCATCGTGCCGAGGCTCATATTTTTCGGACGGCCAACGATATTGAGCCGATACGGGATGGATTCGCGGATGCTGGTGCTCTCGTCCACGATCTGCAAGGCGCTGTAGCACTCGAACAGCGGCTGGAGCGTCCAGTCCAGAATGTCGAAAACATCCTTGGTCGCGCTCGTGAAGGTCATCTTGCAGGTCATGGACTGCGTGAGGCCGATGGTCGGGGACTCGATTTCCCCGGCAAGGCCGGAACCGCTCAGGGTTTCGGTCATGTACTGCACCTGCGGCATCTCGATCTGGGCCGTGCCCAAAAGGTCTTTCCCCTGCCAGTACACGCGGTAGGCGATTGTTTGCTCAGGACGACTCATGGCCTCTCCGTTAGCTGAACAGGACGCTCAGGTTGTCGGTGTCGAATTCAAAGATGCCGTCGATCTCGCGGTTGGCGGGCGGCGGGGTGATCCGCAGGTGGAAACGGGCGATGCCGTCGATGAGATCGGTCGTCGGATTGTCCGACTCGTCGAAGGAGATGGAACCGCCAAGGATCATCTCGCGGGCCGCATAGCCGTCCAGCCGGATCTGCTCGCTTTTCAGGATGGTCTGGATCTGGCGGCGGGTCAGCGGGTTGTCCACCTTCTGGAAGTACGTCAGGATGAACGTGCTCTGGTACCAGTTGAAGAATCGGCGGATGGCGTCCTGGCAATCCTTGGGGTCGGTGTTCGAGGGATACGCGCTCATGCGCCCGCCCCACGACTTCATGCCGCCGTCCCAATTCACGGCGGTGTAGATGCCCTCTCCGTTCAGGTAGTTGCACTTGTCGAGGCCGAGGAAGAGTTCCTTCCAGCCGCCCTCCTCCTTTTCGTCGGGATAGCCGATGCTGGTGATCTCCAGCCGCTTGTTGGACGGGCTGGCGTAGGGGACGCCCTCCCGGTCGGCGTCGGTCTGCGAGATGAGCCCGGTGAGATGCGTGGCGAGGCCGAACACGCGGTCCCCGAGCTTCACCTTGGGCCAGCACACGATCAGCAGCTCGTCCGAGAGGTTGTTGTTCTGCTTGTAGGCGGGGACGTCCGTGTACTTCTTGACCCCGTGCTCGCCTTCGGTCGGGATGTCCGCGAGGGCCACGGCCTTGAACAGCCCGTTGATGCCGTCCGCCTTCGCCGCCATGACCACGGCCACGGCGGGGTCTTCGGAAAAGCGCGGGGCAAGGATGCTGCCCGGCACGAGCCGGAACTGCGGGAACACGGAATCGATCAGCTCCAGCCCTTCCGATTCCCCCGTGGATTCGTTGATGCCGCCGATGACGTCCGTGCTGTCCACCAGCGACACGTCCGCATAGTCGTACCCGGCTGTCACGTTCGCTTCGGCGGGAAGGCTCCCGCCCTCGATGCGGGACAGTTCTCCGGAGATCGGGTCCAGCGTGTAGTCGGTGCCTTCGACGTAGGTTGTGGAGCTTTCCGCGTTTTTCAGCACCAGCCTGGAAACGGAGCCGTGCTTGAGCGAAGCCGCGCCTTTGGCGTCGAAGCTCACGGCCTCGCTGCTGACGCTCGTTTTGTGGACGGCGGGATCGAAGACGTTGCACACCACCAGCGGCGCGCCCCGGTAGAGCGCGAAGTGGCTGTACGCAAGCTCCTGCAAGCTGTATTTGTTGAAGTTCTCCTCGTCCCACCCCATTTCCGAGACGAACTCGTCATACGAATAATACATGCGCAGCCGGTTCACGTAGCGGGGCTTGCCCGCTTCGAGGCGGTCAACCGCCGCCGTGCCGACCGCGAAGACCACATTGCTGTCCACGGAACGGGCCGGGAGGATGCTCGTGGGCAGTTCGCTGGTGTAAACGCCGTGTCTGAATGCCATACCCTACTCCTTGGCCTTCCGAGCCTTGCGGCTGGCCTCGTTGATGATTTTGAAAAGCCGCTGCATACCGCTGCCTTCCTTGCGGAGCTGGCAACGGGTTTCGGCAAGCTCCTCCACAGGCACGAACAGCTTTTTCAGATCCGGGTTGGCCTCAATGACGGCGGCAAGCTGCGGAAGCGGTTCGCCACGCAGGACGGCGCTGGTCCGCAGGGGAAGGCCGAACGGCCTGTCCGGGCCGACATATACGGTCAACGCCTGCTTCCGGCGGGCAACCAGCTCCGGGGACGGGCTTTCCGCCGTCGCAGGCGATTTGCGGGCTGTTTTGGGGGATTCCTGCTCACTCATAGGTGTGTTCCTTCAAAGTGCCGCCCAACGGGGTGGACGGGATAATATACTGGTATTCCGGGAAAACAGTCGCCATATGGTACTCCATCCACTGTTTTTCAGGGTCGGGGATGGACGCTTTGAGGGGAAGCTCCAACTGGAACTTTTTGGCGACAACCCGATTCCGGCGCAGGACGGCCCGCGTCCAGTCGAGCAGTTCCGCGAGGATCAGGCCGGCCTGCTCCTGGCTCTCCGGCGCGTACATGCCGAGCACCAGCGCCAGCGTTTCCCGGCCTTCCGCACCGATGTAGCCATCCACGCCTTCGTTGATGTCGCCGCTGACCCACCAGACGCAGATGAACGGGTACGTCCTTCTCCCCTGCTCGTCGGGCAAACCGTGAAGGAACACTTGAAGGTCTTCACAGGAACCGTCAGGAGTGGGGAAAGGGTACTCTTTCATGGCCTCGGTCAGCATTTCCTTGACCGCCAACAATAACTCTCTGCTTCTCATCGTATTTTTCCCGATGCGGCCAGTTTGCCGATCTGAAAGTTGACCTCGTGTTGCAGACGGCGGGGAAAAACCTCGGACGCCTTGTCCACGATCTGCTGCTGGTTTTCCTTCTTGAGCAACGACTGGATGGGCGACGCGCCGAACAGCATTTTCACCCCTTTCCAGACAAGCCCTTCCGCCCCCTTGCGGCCTTTTTTGTGGAAGTTGTTCACGCCTTTCTTGCGCATGAACACGCCGTAGCCGCCGAAATCGATCCCCCGCAGCTTCTTCATGATGAAGGGCTTCGAGTAGCCGGGTTCCTGATAGACCTTCCGCGTACCGCCTTGCCGGATCTGCGCCGAAACGCCCGCCGGGGGCTTGGTTCCGGGGAACTTCGGCTCGGGGCGGAAGTGGTACTGGGAGATGCCGCGCCGCCCGGAAATGTAGAGGCAAGCCTTCGTTGTGCCCCTTTGCGCCTTCTTCAAGTAGAGCTGGTCGAAGAGCCTTCCCGGAGGCACGTAGACATAGGCCCGCCGCGCAATGCGGATCGCCTCGGCACGCATGGCGTTCAACGTGCGGTTGATGGCCCGTGAAACGGCGCTCTCGCACTCCTTCGGCATGTGCTGGAGCGGGGCTGTGAGCGCCCGGATCGTCTCGTCCATGTTGGGGATGTCGAGCCGGATCATGCCGCCTCCCTGTACAGCCGGATGGTCCGCAGCGCTTCGCGGTCGGCTGTGGCCACGAACCAGCGTTCGCCGTTGAACGTCACGCTCGTGCCGGGGTACAGCTCGTCCGGGAAGTCGGACAGGGCCACGAGCAGCACCACAAGCTTGTGGGAAACGCCGGGCCTGTCGTCCGCTTCGGGCCATGCCATTTCCGGCCTGTCCACCACGGCGTCGAGCATTTTGCCCTCCAGCGTGACGGATTCGCCGAACTCGGCGGGGGTCAGGAACACGGAGTGGATTTCCTGCTCCAGGATGTCCTTGAAGAAGCTCTGGTTCATGAATGCCCTCCCCGCTCCTGCAACAGCGCCTCGGTCCGGGCCATGCGTTCGCTGAGGCCCTGCATGGCGTCTTCGTAGTCGTCCAACCGTTCATGGACACGCGCTACCGTCAGGCGGCAATCATCAATGTGGACGAGCTTCACCCGGTGTTTGTTCAACTCGGACAAATCGGATGAAACGCCCCGGACTTCCTCCCTGAGCGTGAGAAAGACATAGACGACGAGCGAAATGAGCAGCACAAGCAATGTACCGATGATGCCCATCGAATAGGCCAGCAGCGTTTCCGTGGTCAGCGGCATAGTTCCTCCGCGTGTTCAATCCAGAGCAGCAGCTCCGCGCCCTCGTTTGCCGGAAGATGAATCCATTCACCCTCCACCTGTTCCCAACGCCCGTTTTCTTCGTAGGCCCACGCCTCAGTGATGATCGCCCCCGGCGTCATCGGTGCGGGAGGCACGCTTGTCAGCGCCCCCGAACTTCCGCAGCCATGCAGAGCCGCCGTCAGAGCGCACAGCGCCCACACGGGAACGGCGGCGGTATTCCCGAAAACCTTCAAGAACCAGTTGAAGGATGCGGACGAGGGCCGACCATGCATCACTTGCCGCCATTGCCCGCGTCGTCGGCGTTTTTGGCTTTGCCCTTGTTGCAGCCGATCCAGTTCAGCAGCTCGTAGACAATCCGGTACAACATGCCCGACTGTTCCGTGGGCGCGGGCATGAACGCGCAGATGAACGCGCAAACGCCGGAAACGGCGGCCATGCCCAACGCGACGATGCCGGACTGGGAATCCATCAATGTAGCGAAATCCATCAGAAGACCTCCTGTCCGGGGTCATAGGTGCGCGTCGGCCAGCCGCCCACGCAGAATTTCCGCAGCGGGAAACGGTTCGCCCCGCTGTTTACGTAATGCGCGCCCTGCATACAGTTCATGAGGTGCACGATGCGCCGGGCGTCGTTCCGGGAAAGGACGATGGAAAGGGCCGAAAGCGTCTTCGGGCCGACGACGCCGTCCGTCTGGAGATCGTCGAACAGGCGCGCGCCGTCTGCGCTGCCGTCCTTCCGCCAGTTGAAGGCGTTGCAGAGCCGTTGCAGGTAACGCCCCATGCCCGCCTTGCCGAGGTTCACGGCCTGCTCGAACAGCTCGTCGGCCACGATCTGGTCGAACCGTTCGAGCCCGAGCTTGTCCCACCACTCTTTCTTGTACCAACCCTTGACACACCCCGTGAGGCTCGGAATCCCCATAAGGTGCGCGGAGAAGGCGGCCTTGCCCTTCTTGTAGGAGGGATGGCTCTTTTCCCGGTCGATGACGGGCCAGATCGGTTCGTTGGGGAAGAAGTTGCGGGCGCACCCGCGGAACGTCTCCCCGCCCTTGTCGCCGGAGTCGTGCGTCCAGCCGCCTTCCCACTTGGCGACGGGCGCGTAGGCGAGATTGAAATCAGCCATGACTACGCCGCCTTGAAGGTCAGCTCGACCAGCGCTTCGGGGTAGGTGCAGAGCGTGAGCGGGTTGGACTGGACTTCCAGATCAAAACCGCGTCCCTTGGGCTTCTCGTCCATGCGGGCGTAATATTCGAGGCCGATGGTATTGACCGTCTCCATCCAGTCGGCGGGCGCGTGGTACTGCTTGAAGATGCCGGGGCCGACCGGGTAGACGTGCCCCTTCTTGGCCGCCACCATCGTCTGGCCGCCCACCACGTCGGAACGCTCCACAAATGTCAGGCCGCCATAGGGGAAGCCGCGCTTGCGGTAGTCGTTGTTGCCAAAATTCTCCCGATTGGAGAGCCATCTTTCAAAATACTCCCGCACCAGCTTGTGGGACGTCAGCATGTCGTAGGCGTCCGAGCCGATGATGCACTCGATATGATCGAACGGCGTGCCGCCCATCGCGGCCTCGACATGCCGCTTGGCCTTGAGGATGCTCGTCAAAATGGGGTTTGCATCGTCGGCGGCCGTCTTGGGGAACGAAATGTCCAGCGTCTTCTTTGTAGCGCCGAACGTATTGAAGATGTCGTGCAGGACGGTGGTGCCGTCAGCATCGAGCACCACGCCTTTGATGGCTCCGAGCCGATGGAACTCCATCGTCGCCGCCAAGTTGTCCTTCAACTGCTGCATCTTGTCGTTGTAGACTGCGGCAACAGAGATCGGCTCGGTGGAGCCGAACGCCCGCACGTCCTGAAGGTCTTCGGGCGCCAACGTGTCCATCTGCGCCAGATGCGCGCAGGAGAGGTGCTTCCACTCCCGCTTGGCCCCGCGTCCGGCAAGGCTCTCAGGGGCGGTATTGCGCTCCGAGTCCCCGATCAGCACGATGCGGCCTTTCCTGATGTCGAGGGAAACGGTCGTGGTCTTCACGCCCTTCACCTCGAACAACGGCTTGAAAAAGAAGGGACGCGCGGGCAGTTTGTTGACCGCCGCGGTCATTTCGGTGCAGTCGAACACCGTGGGATAGTTCTGTATGGGCATGGGTTACTCCTTGATGACGATGCCGAGATCGGACAGGGCCAGCTTCGCATCGGCCTGCAACGTAGTGACGCTGGCGTCGAACTTGAGGGCCGCGCCGTTCAGGATGGCCCCACGCCGGATGACGATGCCCGGCTGTGCGGACTCGCTGGCTTTGACAGCGCCGATGAGCACGGCGACGGGCGCGCCGCCCAACTTCTGGGCGCTCTCGACCGTGGATTCCGTCAGCGGCTTGTATTCCCCGGCTTCGCGCATCAGCACCATGCCGAACGGAAGATCCGCTTCCGAAGCCGCCAGCGTCACAACCTCGCGGCTCCACTCGTAGTTCAGCTCATGCAGGACAAGCTCGGAAAAGTCCGGCCCCATGACTTCGGTATTGACGATGATCTTGGACATGATGTCTCCTTACTTCGCTACTTCGGCGCGACGTTCGGCGTCCGCCAGCAGCGGGCTTTTCGTAGTTGCCGTGGGAACCGTCCCCGGCGAGGCTGCTACGGGATTCTGGTGGACATTCTGGATTCCGGCGAGGATGCCCGCACGGGTTTTCGCCTCGGCATTCTCATGCACGGGCGCTTCGGCCTTCGCCAGCAACGGTGCTACGGTGGCGATCTGCTCGGCGCTCATCCCGGTGGCCCGGAGGGTGTTCAGCGTCGTCTCGACGCGGGACGCCGTCTCATCGCCCGCCACGGCCTTCACCACGGCAAGCGCGCCGGCCACGGCATCAGCCGCCGCCTTGTCCATGTTCGCCTTGTTCTCGGCCTCCGCTTTCAGCCTGCCTTCGGCCAGCAGCGCGTCCACCAGTTCCGGGGACTGCGCGGCGAGTTCTTCTCTGGTCATCTGTGCCTCCACAGCGAGTTTGCGGATCGCGGCGTCGCGATCCCTGACAATATCGGTGACAAGGCCAAGTTCCCGCGCGGGCTGCGCCAGCAGAAGCTGCGCCTCGCCCCACAGTTGCGGGTCAGCCGTCAGCCCCATGTGACGGCCCACATCGGCCTTGAAAATCTGGTGCAGGGTGTTGATCCGTTCCTGAAAATACCGGCGTTCCTCGTCGGTCAGCTCGCCGCCCTGTCCGGCCGCCTTCCACTTGCCGCCCGTGATGGTCACGGTGGAAATGCCCCATTTCTCTTCCAGCTTCGCGTAGTTGGTGATCGTCATGATCACCCCGATGCTGCCGACCGTGGCGGTCAGGGGCGCGTAGACCGTGCCCGTGGCCGACGCCAGCCAGTACGCGGCGGACGTGCACAGGCCGTTGGCGTAGGCGGCGCAATGCTTCTTCGTCCGGGCCTCGGCTATGGCGTCGGCAAGCTCCTTCGTGCCCGCCACGACGCCGCCCGGACTGGTGATGTCGAACAGGATGGCGCGGGCGGAGGGGTCGGCAAGCGCGGCCTTCAACGACGACGCCACGGCATCCTGCCCCACCCCGTACCAGCCCTGTTCCCTGACGATTGGCCCGGTTACCGGGATGACGGCGACACCGCCGACAAGCTCATAGCCACGCGCCTTCCGCTCCGGGAATCCTTCAACCAGCGCTTGAGGTTTCGTCTTTGCCAAGGCCAGTTCGGCCAGCACCTGTTCCGCCATGTCGAAGGGCAACGCCCACAACTCATTCATCTTCTTCTCCCGTTTCCTCTTCGGGGGCATCACCTTCCGGCTTTTCGTCGCCCTCCGGGGCCGTGTCCTTGCCCGGTTTGCCGGGCTTGGTGCTCAGGCTCAGGGGGCCGAGCAGCGCCAGCAGAGGAGACTCATCCAGCATCCGGGCGTAGCCCTCGTCGAAGTCCCTGCCCGTTTCGGCCCATGCCTCGCCGTAGGTCATGAGGCGGTTTTGCAGCGCGAGGATGGTGGCCGTGATCTCCTTCACCGGGTCCACAAACCCGCGCGAGGGGCCGATCCAGTCGGCGTTGCACCAGAATTTGCGGGCCTCGTAGAACCCCGGCGCGCCTTTCGGAAGCTCGAACATGCCCCGGAGGAATGCCTCTTCCATGACCATCTCGTAGACGGGCTGGCAGTAGAGACGCCCGAACCAGTTGCGGTAAAAGCTGTAGAGCTTCCACGCCTCGTTGAGCGCGGCGCGGGCGCTGGAATAGTTGGTCTTGGAAAAGTCTTTCGTCAGCGATTCGTAGGGGATGCCCACGGAGGCCGCCGTCGCCCGGAGCACGATCTCAACGAACGCGGAGAAGTTGGCCGAGGGGCGCTTCGATTCCAGCACATACGGCTTTTCGTTCTCGTTGCCGTAGAGGAATTGTCCGGGGCTAAGGTCTTGGACAAGCTGGCGTTCCCGGCGTTCGCCGTCGCCTTCCCGCCCCTCCGTCACATAGTCGGGGAGCTGCACCCCGCCGTTTTCCAGCGCGACGAAGACGGGGAACGACGCGGCTATGACCTGCGCGAACAGCTCGTAGCTGATGGCGTCGGACAGGTTGCGGAACAGCTCGATGCCCTTGGAGAACGCCGAAACGCCGCGCACCTGCTCGTCCGTCTCGTGCCGGAACAGGTGGAACACCCCCGGACGGTGGCCGACGCGGGCCGGGACATAGGTGAAGTCCTCCGACAGCAGCGCGCTCCGCTCCACCGACAGGAACGAGGACTGGGGCGAAGCCTTGGGCGTCGCCAGCCAGTACCCTTCCGGCCTGCCGTACTCGGACAGGCGGACGCCGTCGCGGATAAGCGGATCGCTTTGCTGGTCGCTCGGCGTCATCAGGCGGGCCGGGGAAAGCGTCTGGAGCGCGAGCGAAAACGTCCGGTTCTGCCGTTCCCGCTCTTTTTCGTTGAGCATGACCGCCAGATGCAGCATCTCGCCCAGGCTCAACATGGTGCGGATGCCGAGATTCTGGAGGTCGGCAAAGTGGCATTGCCCGCGAACGTCGGCTTCGGATGTCCAGAGCGCAAAGGCCCATTCCATCCGTTTGCCGAGTTCGCGGGCGCTCTCGGAGGAAATGCCGAGCATGTCGGCGGGGATGCTCGCCTTCGGGACAAGGCCCGTCCCGATGGCGTTGCCCGAAATGGCCTCCACCGCCGAATGCGCCGCCCAATCGTTGGCGGCGAGGTCGGCGGCACGGCGCTGCATGACGTCGCGTTCGCGGGATTCCCCTTCCGGGGAATGCACCTGCGGCCCGCGCCAGCCCGAGATGGAGCCGCGATAGGCCCCGGCGTCGCGGGAGGCGCGGGCGGTCATGCGCGAAGTGGACACGGGAGGGAGGGGATGCCCGAACTGATCAAGCAGTGCCATGCCTTACCTCCTCACCCTTGCGAGTACGATAGTGGGGCCGCGACGCCCGGTGTCGAGCGCCGCAAGCTCGCCCTGAAGGTACACAAGCTGCTGGCGGATCTCGGGCAGGTCGTACCGGGTCAAGGTGCGGCCCTGCACCGTGTACGACTTGCCCGTGGACGCCGCCTTGTACGCGGCCTTCCAACAGGCGATCAGACCGAGGAGTTCTTCACGTGTCCAGATAGTGCTCATAGTGTGCTACACATAGCACGAAAAAATGTGCAAGTCGCGGAATGTGCGGAATGTGCGGAATGTGCGAACAGAAATTTTGAAAAAAATACAAAAAAAGCCCGGCGTGGGCCGGGCTGTTAAAGCTGTCTTGCCTTTCTTCTCGTTCGCAGATACGTTGCCAGCGTGGGGCCGCCTCCCGAAAGGAGGATACCCCATGAGACACTTCCTCCGGGACGTGCTGGCAGCTTGGCTTGCCGCCGTTCTTGCGGCTGTGGCGGTTCATTTCATGAACCTCTAAACGCAGTTGCCCCGTAGGAAGTGGCATTCCTACGGGGCGTGATACTTGCGAGACTCTTACTCGCGGGGGACGTGCCCCACACAGGGCGGTGAGTGTTAGCGCACTTGCCGCCCTTCTTGTTTTTTAAGATAGCGATGTTTCTCCGACTTGGCAAGTTCTCTCCGGCGTCTCTTTTGAAAGTCCTTTTTCGAGTATCACTTCTAAATCATTGCGGGAAAACCAGCGGTATCTTTTCCCCGTTCCGTACATATGCAGCTTGCCTTCCTTGACGAGAGCGTACAGATGGGTCTTTCCGCATCCAAGCACCTCGCAAGCCTGCTGCCAGTTGAGGCGATCCGACAGGTCGTACAGCGCCATCACGACCTCCGCAGGTTCGCCAGGCGCGAACCGATGCCGCCCCCGCCGCGTTCGGACGGGCGCGGGGGACGGGCGGGCTTTTTCGCTTCCTCGTCCGGTCTGCGGCGATGCCGGACGTTCAGGATGAACACGAACGCCCGCTGCATGACCTCGCAGTCCCAGAAATGGTTCGGCTTGTTTGCCGGGTTTTCCCATCCCTGCTTTTCGTCATCCCACACCTCGGCGCACAGCTCTTTGGCGTACTGCTCAAGCTGCCCGCCGTCATTGGCGTGGAGGTGGAACGCGCCGGGGTCGTCCGGGTGGATGCCGAGTTTGAACGCCAGATCGGACTTGAAGAACGTCACGTCGCAGCGGTAGAGCATCAGCCCGCCGGGGATCTTGACCTTGTTGCCCTTGGCGTCGGGGAAGTATTCCTGATGCGAGGGGGTGTAGGGCTGCGCCATCGAACGGACGCCCTGCCACGGGAAGACGCGGCCCCGATGACGGACGGCCCATCGGTAGACCTCGGCGGTGCGCCCGCCCATCGCGTCGATCATGGCTGCCTTGACCGCGTATTCCCTGCCGTCCGGGTCGGCGTAGACGCTCCCGAACAGGATTTCCTCCAGCGCCGCGAGGTTGTCCGCCGAGCCTGACGCCACGAGCCAGCTCTCCTCGGTTTCGCCATAGCCGTAGGCCCGGATGACGTACCGGAAATAGTGCTGCTGCGTGTCCACCGTGGCCAGAAGGACGGATACCCGCTCTTTTCCGTCCACCGGGCCGGGAACCTTCCCGCGCGGGCGGTCGTCGCACAGGGCGAGGATGGCGTCTTCCGAGCGGGCCGCGTGCGACTCCACCCACGGCTCGGCGGCGTACTGGTTCCTGAAATTCTTGAGGTCGTCCAATTTTCCGCTCTCCTTATATTTGAGCCAAGCGTGGGCCACTTCGGACAGGCTCACGAAGTATGAAAGCCACGCGGGGATGTGAAAGCCCACCTTCACGGGACGGTGCGCGGCGACGTGGGCCATCAGCTCAAGGCCGGACGTGCGCTCGCGCCACTCCCCTCCTCTCACCGCCCGGTCGCGGTCGCCGTCATCCCACACCGTGCCGCAGTATTCACAGGCGTAAGTGGCCAGCCGCTTGGCCAACACGGTTTCGGCGTCCGGTGACTTCTCCTCATCCTTTCCGGGCCATGCGATGCGCTCGAAATCCATGTGCTGGAAAAAGCCGCAGTGCGGGCAGCGCACCCAGAAATCGAAGCGGGCACCCGCCTCCTCGGTGAGCGCCTTCCAGATCGGGCCGTCCTCCGTGGTCGGGGTCGAGATTTTTACGACCTTGCGCCGGGTCCGCCATGTCGTCGTGCGCTTCTCGGCCAGCGACTCGGACGATGCCTCGTTTTTCGGGTTCTTGTACTTGTCCAGCTCGTCGAGGATGAGGATGCGAATGGGCTTGTTCCCGAGCCGCGAGACGGAACCGGACCAGCCAAGGTAAATCGGCATGTGCAGCAGATTGATGCGCAGGCTGGAGGCGTCGTCCCCGTAGCCCGTCATGTACTGCCGGAGGCGCAGGGAGGCTTCGATCATCGGGATGATGCGATCCTTGGCGTTCTCGCGGGCGGTCAGCTCGTCCGGGAAGACGTACATGACCGGGCCGGGGAGACGGTCGATGCAGTACCCGACGATGTTGTGGCCACACTCCGAGCCGCCCGTCTGGGGGCTCTTGCAGATGATGACCGTCTCGACGCCGGGAAGTCCGGACACGTCCATGATCCCGGTGAGGTACGGCGTGAACACGTTCCGCCAGCGGCCCCGGATGGCCGACATTTCGAGGACGCGGTGCTTCTCCGCCCATGCGCTGATCGGCACGGGCCTGCGGCGCTTCATCGCGGCCCGCTCCCCTTTTGAGAACCGGGTGGCCACGGTCAGTTTCCCCTCCGGCCGCTCCGCCATGCGCTGACGGAGCCACAAGGCCAGAGACGGCGGAAGCCATTTCGGTATCGCCACCGAAATGGCCACGCGCCGGCACTCCTTTTTCGGCATTTCGTACAAGGCAAGCTGCGTCATGCTATCCCTTCAACAATCCCGGAAACACTCGTTGGAAACCCTCCGGCACGGGGAGGGCCACCACGTCCTCGGCTTTCAGCACGATGGTGTGCCGCTTCATGATCTTCCCTTCGATGATCGGGTGCCCCCACCACTGGTCAGGGAAGCACTGGTTCCGGCCCCGCAGCACCACGGCGTAGCGGGCCGTCATCACCGTCATGCCGTGACGGAGTTTCATTGTGCGCCTCCGGAGAAACTCTCATATGCGCCACGCGGTCACGGACCTCGGCGCGTTTGGCGTTGTTGAACCGATCCACCGTACCGACGAGGTAGCCCGTGATGCGCCGGATGCGCTCGAACTTCACGCCGTTGCCGACTATTCCGTTTATAATGGGGAAATGGTCGAACTCACGCATGGGGGTTGTGTTCATACTTCCTCCACGGTTGCCATGCTTCGTTGGGGAGCTCGTCAGTCACATCACGCTCTGCCCAATTTAAGAAGGACTCTACCGAACCATCGGGTAACGCCGTCCCGGTGCAACTGCGGGGCCGTCATACTGCACCATTCGCTCATTGAGCCTCAGCACATGGCGATCATTGATATACCCATCGCAACATCGAGGTTTTTTCCCTCGGTACACCCTTCCCTCTCTCAACTCTTTTGCTTCCATCGTATTCCCCGCGCGTTGTTCGGCAGCCGCGCCCCTGCCCTGCGTTATTCGTCGTCCGATTCGGTGCCCGCTTCCGGTTCTGCGGTGAACGTGACCTCAATCTCGATGGGCTTCGCGTACTCGTTCATGGCTTCGCCGATGACCTGCTCGATGTGCTCGACGAACGGACCGGATTTCTTCGGGTTCCCCTCGACCAGCGCGATCACGTCGAGCGACCGCGCCTCAAATTCCGTTTTCAGGCTGGCGGACAGGGCCACGGCACGGGCGGCAAGCTCCTGATAGACGTCATCCCGCGAGATGTACTAGCCCTGCTTGACCTTGAGGATGAACTCTTCCTTGTCCGCCGCGACCCGTATCCTGCGGATTTCCTGTTCTTCCTTTTCCCGCTGCCGTCTGGCGGCGTCGGTGGCCAGCTTGTCCGGCGTCCCCGCCGTGGGGAGCGACGCCGCGTAGCGGTCAAGGTCACGCCGCTTGAAGGTGCCGTCCGGCTGCTTTCTCAGGCGCCCGGCCTTGATGTCGGCAAACAGTTTGGTCTGTCCGATTTTCCTGCCGCAATCCTCTTGCAGATAGGTGAGCGCCTCTTTCCAATTCTTGCAGTTCTGTCCTGCGTCCATCGCTTTCTCCAGCATGGCTGTGGCGCGTTCCAGAACGGCAAGATTTTCTTTCGAGGGATCGGAATAGACATCCTGCTGTGCCCTGTTCTTGGCATTGAGCAACGCTGGAATGTCGTTCTTCCTGCTCACTTCAACAAGGGAACGCAGTTTTTCGCCCTGATCCTTGTCCTTCTGTAAATCTTCCATACTGTCCTCGCGCCGTGTTGCGGATGGGCGCATGTGGTTTGGTGTCCATTTCGCCCTCCGTTGACTTGTGCAGTCGGGAGGGGCTAACCTTAGCTTGTGGTGGCTGGAGGCTAGTCCCTCCGCTTCCTAGGGGACGTTCGGTGTTGGTCGCACCGGGCGTCCCCGCCTTTTTTACGGTTTACGGCAACAGGCTGAATTGCCCGTCATGCCGCCGTCCGTTCCACTCGGGAACGTCGAGGTTGATGTTTTCCTTGATGAATGCGGCGAGCACCCTGCGATGACACTCTTCCGGGTTCAGCTCGAAGCAACACAGGATCGGGTCCGGTGTCCGCTTCTCGATCTCCTGAAGGTAGAGCCGCAAGGAGGACGGCGTGGGGAAACGGGATTCCAATTCCTTACGATACGCCGCCTTCCAGTCCACGGCATTCGGGTCGGACGGAGCGAACCGCTCGGCGCGCGGCCCGCTCCAGTTCCGATGCCACTTGGCGATGCAAACTTTCCGTTCTTTCGGGGCCTTGCTCGAAAAGAACGAGGTTTCAATGGACATTCTGGCCTCCTAAAAAGGCACGTCTCCGTCATAATCGCCGGAGGGTTGAGGGTTTTCTTCCAAAAATTGGGCTACAAGCTGCTCAAGCCGGACGCGCTTCGGCGTGTAGGCAAGGAACATGTCGATCAGGTCGCAGGTGGATTCGAACCCGTATTCATCCGCCAGCTCGTCCAGCGCGACGCCGCCATTCTTTACCAGCAGGTTCGGCAGCTTGCGGTTGATGTCCTTGATCGTGTCCCTGTCGTAATCGGCGGCGACGCTGTGGTAATTGACCCTGCGGCGGTTCCAGATTTCGTCAATCACCGCGTACTCGTCGCTGACGACTTCCTTCGCCAGCTTGCGGGCTTCTCTCTCTGTCATGGCTCTGCTCATTGACTTTTTGGCGGGCAGGAGCCAAACTCAATCCGTACATGAAGGACTTGGCTCCTTTTCGTATCGGGGCGGTAAGTGGCATTACCGCCCCACTCTTTTATGCAAGGCCGGGGAGCATTATCTGCCCCCGCTTCACCTTCTCCTGCCTCGGCACGATCCCCATCCACATCTGGGCCACATTGCCCTTCGTGTAGTAGACGGACTTCCCGCCGCGTTCCCGCCATGCAATCCGCAGAGCCATCCAGAAATACATGCTGGCCGGACCTCCGAAACGGTTCGCTCCGAACCGGGCCAGATTCCAGGCCGTTACCATCAGCTCCTTGAGTTCCTGCTTGCGCCTTGCGTCCATGCCGTTCTCCTTTTGATTGAAAAAGTTCAACCATAAAAAGAACTTAGCATATTACACCTGTCATGCAAGCGTTTTTTGTATTTAATTACACGAATTACTTATATTTTTTCTTCCAGAGCGCGAAGGATTCCGCAAGCGTCCGCGCTCCGAACGGGGCATAGTAGTTGAGGGCGTACTGCCCCGTTTTCTTGTCTTGCTTCCGGCTGTAGAGCTGGAAGCACCCCCGGTACTTCATAGAGACAGGCCCCTTGGCGAAGGCCGTGGTGATGACCCACCCCACCCGCTTGTTCAGCTTGGCGTCCACCCATTCCTTGACCTCGCGGCTGGTGAGCAGGAGCAGCACGAGCTTGGCCAGCCGCTTCTCAACGTCCGAGGCCACGGCGAGATCGCACATGATGTACAGGGATTCGTCTCCGCCTGGGTTGCCTTCCGGGAGCTTCCACTGCGCGTGGCTCGTCTTCATGAAATCGGCCTTGCCGATCACTTGCCCGTCCAGCGTGAGCACGATGCAGACGTCCACGCCGCCGTCGAAGTAGTCGATGCGCTTGGCAAGGTAGAGTTCGTTCAGCCGGAGCGACTGCGCCCGCTTGACCGGGGCGAAGCCGGGAACCTCGTCCCCGGTCACGGCCCGGTTCGCGGGCCAGATGGGGCCGACCGGGGCTGTCTTGGCCGAGGAACGGATCACGACTTTTTTGGCGTGTTTCGCCACAATGTAGGTCGTGCGGCCACGCCCCCGGGGAAGCACCGCCGAAGGCTGGCCGAGGAGCGCGTACACTTCGGGGAGGTCCTTCTCCAGCACGACGTAATACGAGTCGAACCGGGCGATGGCCTCGAACAGCTCAAGGCTCTTGTCGGTCATTTCCCGGTAGTCCGGGGGCGTCCATTCCACCGTGGCCCGGAGCAGCGCCTCCAGCTTTTCGTACCCGGCCTTGTATGTCGGCGGGAACGCGAAAACAGTGTGCCCGAGAGCGCTCTTTTCCAGCAGGTCAAAGCCGTCGCGGGCCTGATAGTCGATGGGGCCGATGTGCGACTTGTAGGCTTCGAGCTTCACGCAGGTCTTTTCCATGAGCATATCCCACGCCTCCCGGCTGTGCTCAACCATGCGCATCTTGAAGGCGTTGTCGCACTTCCACACCTCGCGCAGATCCATGAGCAGGCTGATGGAGGCCGTCAGTTCAAGCGGCGACCCTGTGCGGAGCAGTCCCCGGAGGTGTTCCGGGCAGTCTTCCCGCTCCCGCGCCTCCAGCGTCCAGCCGGACAGGTACGCGCCGAGCGCCGAGGTGTAGAGCGTCACGTCACAGGCCGTTATCGTCCCGGCGAAGCCCGCCGAGCGCAGCACGCTCGGGACGGTAAAGTTCCCGGCGCCGACGATCAGGCAAGGCAGGTGCACGTCCTTCGCATACTGCGCGAGGACCTGCCGGACGGATGTGGCCACGGCTCCGATGAAGCTCATGCCGCGCCCTCCGTCGCCTGTTCGGGCTTGTGGTTGGCAATGGCTTCCTCCGCCAAATCCATCAGCTTGAGCATGGCGAGGGAGGCGTTCCGCACGTCGAACGTCTTTTTCGTCGCTTCCAGCAGGTCGAAGAAACGGTCGAACTGCCTCACGTCCGCCAGCCAGATTTCCTTCGCTGGCAGCCCGTCCAGCTCATCGAGCACGGCGTTCAGGCGTTCGGCCTCGCTGTCGACGAAGGCGAAGGTCATGGTGCGCGTGCTCACCTGCGGCGTGGTGAAGGACGTCAGGTCGATCTTGTCCAGCTTCTCCACCACGTCCGAGGACAGGCCCGCGTAGGTCTTCGCCGCGATGTCCTCGATCTCCGCCCACAGCTCGGCAAGGAGCGCAGGATCATCCTCGCCCACAAGGGCATTGTGAGAAAGCTGGATGGCCACGGCTTGCGACCGCGTCAGGTCCTCTTCGATGATCATGACGAGGATGCGCTCGATCCCCGCCTCGACGGAGGCTTGTACGCGGTGGTTCCCGGAGAGGACTTCCACCCTGCCGTCGCTCAGGCGGTGGCACAGGGGCACGGACGACAGCCGCTTGTCCCGCCCGATGTTCGCCGTGAGCTGCTGGAACACGTCTTTTTTCAGTATCCGGGCATTCTTCTTGAGCAGGGAAATGTCCTTCGGGTCCATGACCGCCAGCGTCAGGGCGTCCCCGTACAGGGCCTTGCTGATGCGCGAAAGCGTGTCGTTCTCAGTCGAAAAATCCATGTTACCCCCATATCTTCAAAAGGTTATGCGCGCCTATCTCTGCCGCGACGTGTGCCGACAGCCAATCCCACAGGGCGTCGGAACCGTCCTGAAACCGCCAGAACGCCTCGAACTGATCACGGTGCCGCTTTGCCCACGAGTGGCTATAGCTCCACTCGAAACCGCCTTCCTCCAGCTTCACGAACAACACCGGGACGCCCTGCCAGAGATGCCAAGCCCTCCGCACGTCTTCCGGCACGTCCTCCGGACGCAGGTAATCCGGCATCGCCGCCAGAAAACGCGTATCGGCAAGTCCCGGACTGGTCGTGCATCTTTCCGGTCCCCCTTCCTTTTTTCTTAGAGAAGCCGGGCTTTCGGGGCTTCGCCCCTCCCCCCCCAAAGAAACAGAACCAGATGACAATGTGTCCAACTGTACGCCTTGCGGCATAAGCGAAATCGTCTCAGGCAAGCCTCCGTCCAGCCACTCCCGGATGTCCACGCCCATCTCAAAGGCGTTGCCGGGGTCTTTGCCCTCCGGCGTGGGCCAGCGCAGACAGGCGGCATACGTGGAAAGCCACCACTCCAGCCCGACAATCCCGGCCCCGGAGTCTTCGTAGTCGAGGGCCAGCAGGATGCAGACGGCATTCCTGAGTTGCCCGTGGGCCACGGTGTCCGGCTTGGTCTGGTTGGAGCGAATAGCCACGGCCCCTATCCGGCGGCCTGCCGCATGGTGGCAGAGGATGGCGTCCAGTTCCCCCTCCACGACAACGAACGCCCGGAGATTGGGATTTCCGCCTTCTGGAAGCAGCAGCATGGGCTTGGAACAGGAGCCGGACAGTTCCAGATACTTCGCCGGGCGAGTTCCGTCCTCTCTCTCCTTGATGTCCTGATTCGGGCGGCGAATCCGCAGGTTGATCAGCTCACCACCCTCGAACGTGGGGATCACGATGCCGCGAGGAATGAACAGCCATGTCTGGTCTTTGCCGTTCCTCTGCTTCGGCGGAAGCCCGAGGACGGAACGCGCCCGGAACCGTCCGGGCTTGCCGTCCTCGCCAGCAAGATAGCCGAGGCGGTACGTCCGGATGACCTCTTCCGTAATGCCGCGCTTCGCCAGCCAGTTGAGCGCCTCGGGATGATTCCAGATTTCGGCCTCGGCTTCGGCCAGCAGCTTCGCCGCGTATTTTCGCCACTTCTCCGAAGGCACTTCCTTGACTGACGGCTGCCATGCCGCCCGTACTTGCGGTTCCAGCGGAGCGGGACGGCGGCGGGGGCGTACAGGCATGTCCGATATACCCAGTTCGGCACAGGCTTCACGGAAGCTCATGCCCTCCATATCCATCATGTACCGGATGCTGTCGCCGGTCCTGCCGCAATGCCGACAGAAGAATACGCCGGGGATGTGGTTCTCGATGCAGGTATGGCCAAGATCCTTTTCCCGGTCGGGCCAAATCATGAAGCGGTCGGACTTGCCGACTTCACCACCACAAATCGGGCATGGGCCATTCCAGCCTTTCCCTCGGGCTTTCACGCCAGCACCGAAACGGTGCCGATACAGTTCCAGCATGGTGCTCATGGCAATCTGTCCGTATCTGTCCGTTGTCTTATTTTGTTATCTACTTATTTTATTTATTTTTTTATCAGAATGGACAGATGGACAGATATGTATGTAGATTTATATATGTGATGCGCACAGGTGGGCGTGCTACACATGGAAGAGTATATACCTATCTGTCCATCTGTCCGTTTGTACGTTTGTCATTCTTTTACAGCATATTACAGACAAAGATCAGCGGACATTTCCGGACAGATTCCGTTTCTTTTTGGCCTCTTCCTCCGCCCGGCGTTGCGCAATCCTGTCCTTCCACTCCGGTTTCAGATCAATGCCGAGACGCCACGTGCCGTTGCTGCGGACCACGTCAATGTCTTTTTTATTCAGGAGTTGCGCGAACGTCTTGGCGGAAATGCTGTACCGTTTGTCTTTATTTTCGGCATACCAGATGCAGTAAGCATCATGCAGATCACTTGCCGCCACCCGCAGAGCGTATTTGGCGGGGTTGTTCTGATGTGTCTCCTGCTGGCAGCACTCGGTAAAGAACTGGCCGATGTCGTCCCATGTCTCCCGCTGGGCCTTCGTCCAATCCTTGACTTCCTGCGGAACTTTCAGGCCGTCGCGCAGGTACTCCATCGCCCCCTGCACCATGCGGACGAGCACCCCCTTGGCCTCGGCCTGAATCTTCTCGTCAAGATTCTTGTCCGCCTGACGCTCCCACGGCTGTTGCGGATCGTCCACGAAGGACAACCCCCATTTGACGATGTGGGCACGGCTCCAGAAGGCGGCATCGTCCGCCTTTGCCTTCGGCAGTTCGTTGGTGGTCATGATCGGGAGGTGCGTCTGGAGCCACGAGGTCATCTGCTTGTCCATCAGGCCGCGGGCCGTGATGAAGCCGCCGCCCGTGAGCTTCTTGAGCTTCGCCAGGGCGAATTTCTGCCCGTCCTCGGCCTCGTTGATCCACGCTATGCTCATGCCGCGCAGGGCCAGCACGTCCGGGGTAGGAGAAGAACTGCTCTTCGCCTGTTGCTGCTGGAGGAACATTTCAACCTGCACGTCGCCGGACAGCGCCATGCCGAGGACGTGCGTCACCAGCTTGATCAGGGTATCTTTGCCGTTTCGCCCATGCTCGCCCCAAAAAATGATGAACACATGCTCCTTGCGGTCGCGGATCAGGCCGTAGCCGAGGAGCCGCCAGATGAAATCGACAAGCCGCTGGTTGCCGTCCATGCTCCGGAGCAGAAAAGCGTTCGTCTCCGGGCAGGGGTCTTCAAGCTCCAGCATGTCCGGCGCGTACTCGGTCAGGCAGGCATTCAGCAGGTAATCCTCCGGGCGCCCATCCCGAAGATCTCCCGTGCGAAGATCAACAACGCCGTTCGGACAAGGCAGGGAGTAATACTGCTTGTCGATGAAGTCCGGCATGATCAACAGGGGCTGGCGTGTCCTCCGCGTCATGACCAGCAGATCATCCTGCCCGGTCTTGCTTCGGAGCCGATCCACCCGACGGTATCCCTTGTCGGCTATGCCCTGTACCTTTTTCCTCAAGTCCTTTTCTTCATCGGAAAACGAATCGGCCTCCCGTTGCTTTTCGTCAGCGGCCTTCAAGTAATTTTCACACACATTCTCAATCGCTTGGTGAGCTTCATTCCAGTCATCCTCACGCCAGTGGTGTCCATTCCAGACGAGGAAGCGCTCCCAATGCTTGACGTAAACGATCAGACCACGGTGCAATCTGTTGTAGAGCTTGGCGTCACCGATGCCGTTCTCTTGCAGGTATGCGATCAGCTCATCCTCGGGAATGTCGGGGGCCTTCACCCTTATGGGATGGTAGAGCGACTGGCGGAGCGTCCGATCCTGCTCTACCTTTGCAAGCATATTTTTCTCTGAGGCGTTGAGCGTTTCGGCCTCACACCGCTTTTTGACCTGCCCGGCATATTTGTTCTTTTTCATCATAGCACCTTAATTTTATTTGAAATAAATATGCCAACTTTTTAGGCAGCAGCTAACATCCCCAGAAAACATCTCATTATTTCGGGGGTTCCATTTCGCAAGTCGTAGCCACAGTATGGGGTCGAACCGCCGTTGGGAGATCCCACGGGCCGGAAGGACCCGCGAGTTAGGCGTAACCTAGGGCTAGCCAAAGGACTTTTGTGGACGTGCCTTGTGTGAGAGAGGGGATAAGGGGAGAGAGCTAACCGCCGAGGAAAAACAGCTAGGTTAGCAATAAGTAAGCATATAATGGTGGGTATATGTTCTCTCTTGATGCAATAATCTTTAATATTCAAATAGTTAATTGAATATATCCTGCATAAAAAAAGACTATATTTCAGTCTGTTACAGACAGAAAAAATTTTGTCCAGTGGGACGAAGCCTCGACCGGTTCCGGACCCATCATTTCATTCCCGTTCCTTGTTCCAGCCATTTTCTTTCGGACTCTTGCGTATAGCTACGAAACACGTTAGGAGGAACTTTCATTTTAAAAGCCACTGTGCGCAACAGCGTGGCGAAAGGACTGTTATGAGCAGCACACCAGACGAAATCACTATTGAATACGAAGAATCCGGGCAGATCCTCATCAAGGAACTGGACAAGGTCATCCTCTCCAAGGGGGCATGGACGACAATCCTTTTCCGCTATCAGGAGCTCGACGCGGAAACGGGCGAATACGGTCCGGACAAGTATGCTATCCGCCGTTATCAGAAGTCGGGGGGCGAATACCGCCAAAAGTCCAAATTCAACATATCCAGCGCGGAACAGGCTCGCAAGATCGTGGATGCCCTCTCCGGCTGGCTCGCGGACGCTTGATGCACACCCTTGCCCAAATGCTTTCCGCCGTCCTCGTGACGGCTTTTTTCGTTTTTCAGACGGCCATCGCCCATGCGGACGGCTTGTTTTCAGCCACCGTGACGCAGTGTACGGACGGAGACACGCTTGTGCTTGATACGGGACAGCGCGTCCGGCTTGCCGGAGTCGATACCCCTGAGAAAGGCTCCAAGGATACCCCGCCCCAGTATTATGCCCGCGAGGCAGCGCGCTTCACCTGCGAGCGGACACGGAAACAGCGGGTCAAGGTCATCCCGCTTTCCGGGGCATCCCGAGATCGGTATCAAAGGCTTGTCGCGGAAATCATCCTTCCCGACGGGCGTTCCCTCAATGAACAGCTTCTCCAGCAGGGCATGGCTTCTTTTTACGCGCACAAGAACCTCCCCAGCCAGTTGGTACGCCGCCTGACTGCGGCTCAAAAGGACGCACTGGACAAGCGCGCGGGCTGCTGGGGGTTCATCCTGACCCGTCCTCAGGCTCAAGAGCCCTACATCGGCAATAGGAACAGCAAACGTTTTTTCTCCAAAGCATGTCTGCGCACGGCCAATATTTCGAAAAAAAATCAAATCCGCTTTTCGGATCTCGAAGAGGCGTTCAGGTCGGGCTATGCGCCGGCAAGGCCATGCGGCATCTGGCCGTCCGCAGAGTAAGGGGCTTTCCTGCACTCCACCAAAAGGATACTCTGTTCTCATGAATACAGAACGTGGAGGCAAAGATGTGGAACGCCGAAACAGCCCAATTCCTGCATGACTGGTATGCAACGCCTGAGGGAACCTATGCCATCACTCAGGAAAACCGCCTTTTTCAACACTTGATCTCTCAGTGGCCCCGGCGCGGGCATACGCTTCTGGACATAGGGTGTGGAGCGGGTATCTTTTTGGAGATGCTCTGGCACTATGGGTTTGATGTCACGGGGCTTGATACCGGTACTGACCTGCTCGACATGGCGAGGGAACGGCTGGGGAACCGGGCTGAATTCCAGCTGGGCCGCCCGGAACATCTCCCTTTCGACGATGAAGAATTCGATTACGCAGCTCTGCTCACCGTGTTGGAATACGTGGACAACCCGGAAGACGTACTGCGCGAAGCCATCAGAGTTTCCCATCGCGGCGTCATCATCGGTTTTATGAACAGTTTTTCGCTCTATCAGATACAAAGGCGCCTGCACCGTCCCACCCTTGAGTACAGGCACAGACGCCATAACCTGAATTTCTGGTCGCTGGCCCGTATGGTCAGGCGAATCCGTCCCAAGGCCACCCTCTCTTTCCGATCCGTATTGCTTGGCCCGCCAAACACATGGAAGAAAGAAGGGCTTTGGGGGAAGATCAACAGCCTGCAAACGCCGCTGCCCATCGGGGCATATCTCAGCCTCTGCATCGACACCATGCCGCGTGTCCCCCTGACGCCTTTACTCCTTCGCGCCAAAGAGAAAGCGTTCAAAGTCTATACGGGGCTCCAGCCCGAGGCCAGCCGGGAGGGGGCTCCTTCCCGTCCCTGATGGATGTCCCTCCTCTTGGGGTGCCCCCTTCAAAGAACGACAGTATTCTCAGCCGAAACACCTTCGGGAGAGATATGGCTCAGGCAAAGGGCACTCTCCAGCCCTTTGCCCCATCACGGCAGCGGCGCTCCTGCGACTGAAAACGCCCATAACCGCCCCCTCTCGGCCTAGCTCATCATCAAAGGCTTCATCAGCGTATTTCCTTAGAATGTCGCAGCCCCGGCATCCGAACCCTACCCTTGAGAGAAGCGCACACGAAAACGGTTTCCGCCTTCCCAATGCTCGTGCGCCACTTTCCAGCCCAAGCGTTCACAGCCGCGCAGCACAAGAGAGAGCCCTAGCCCGCTTCCGGGGCTTTTGCTGGTCCCGCGCACGCCCCGTTCAAACATGCGTGTGCGCACATCAGGATCGATGACGGGAGCGGTATCCGTCAGAAGCATTTCATCCGCACGGAACTCCAACAGAATGCGGCCCTGTTCGGTATAGCGACATGCGTTGTCGAGCAGATTGTGCAAAACCATGGCGGCCAACTCAGGGCTTCCCAAAACCGTCAGCCGGTCGGGCAACAGACTGGAAAAGGTGACAGGCCTCCCTCGCAAGCGCTCCCGGATCTCCACCTCCTCCTGCCTCGCCAGCACACACAGATCGAAAGGCCGGAACTCCAACTGCTCCGGCTTACGCGCAAGAAGCAGCATTGTACCGACCATCGCCGTCATGGACGCAACAGTCCGCTGCATTCTGCCCACAATCGGAAGCAGTTTGTCATCTCCGCTCAAGCGGCTTTCCAAAATCTCCACCCCGCCCTGCAATACGGTCAGCGGAGTGCGCAACTCATGGCTGACGTCCCCAGTGAACAGCTGTTCCCGGTTCAAAAACTCTCGCAAGGCCTGCTCCCTCCCTGCGAAAGCCCGCGCCAGATCACCGACCTCGTCATCCCGAGAACACAATAGGGTGTCATCCAGTGCTTCGCCCCGGTTGACCTTGCCGGTTAGCTCGACAAGCGGCGAGACCAGCCGACGGCTCAACCAATAAGCCAACAATCCCGCCCCGATCAGGCTCCCCACGACACATGCCAGCGCAATATCGGCCATCACCTCTTCCAAGTCGTCAAGGTCCTTGATCTTGCCGACAATGGCGTACTCTTGCCCCTCCTTGTCCCGGTATGTCATGGCATAGCGATCCCGTTTGATGCGCACGAGCTCACGCACCTTGGAACGCTCCGGCCGCAAATCATCAGGAATGGCTTCCCCGACGTACCATTTTACCTTCAGTTCCTTTGCAAGCAGCTCGCTGTCCACGGAAAGCCTTTCTCCCTTACGGAGAGTGTGCCCTTCCTCAGCGGCTATGAGCAAACGCATGCTCGGTTCCATGTGCCACCGGATGACATGCGTAATCGCATAGTCATACGAAAGGTAGGCGCTCAGGCTAAATATCCCTCCGGTAACCAGCGTCAAGACGAGGAACGCTTCCGCGATGCGCCTGCTGAGCGAACGTGTCCTGACTCGCCGCGCCACCCGATCGCGCAATGCCGCCAGCGGACGGAAAAGGAATATTGCCCGCCACAAGGCGCTGCAACCGGCACAAAGTCCATTGAGAAACGACGATGTTTTATTCATGCCGAACCAACGTATAGCCTACATGCGGGATCGTCTTGAGGAGCGGACAGGTAAACGGTTTGTCCAGCTTCTGGCGCAATTCATGGATATGGGTACGTAAGGCATCGCTGTCCGGCGGAAAATCCCCCCAGATGGCTTGTTCAAGTTCCGTTCTGGGGACGACGGCCGGAGCGGCCCGCAACAATGTCTCCAAAATGACGAACCCTGTTGGGCTCAAACGCAGGGGAACCCCGCTCCGGGTTGCGCTGTGGGCCGCGGGATCAAGCTCAATGTCTTCCCAACGTAAGACGCTGCGGGTCTGCCGCCCCCGCGCACGGCGCACCAGCGCACGCAACCGGGCGTCCAGCTCCTTCATCGAAAACGGCTTGACCAGATAGTCGTCAGCTCCGCAATCAAGCCCCGTCACACGATCCGCAACCGTATCACGGGCCGTCAACATGAGAATCGGCGTCGGATCGACATGTTCTTCCCGTAAAGCCCGGCACACCGCCAACCCGTCCATCCCCGGAAGCATGATATCCAGCACGATGACGTCAAAGGTACCCGCCACCGCCATCTCCAATCCGATATGGCCATTGGCGGAACAGTCGAGCTCATAGCCGAGAGGTTCGAGGAACGCGTACAGATTTGCGGTAATATCTTGGTTGTCTTCAATAATCAGTGCACGTATCCGGCCTGCTTCCATGCGCTCCTCCGCTTCCCTCAAACGGTCTTCCGACAATGCCATAAACAAAAGGCGGGCACAGAGAATCTCCGCGCCCGCCTTCCCGAACGAACTACTTCACGATTTCAAGATACCGCACATCCACTTCATTGGCGCGCCCTTGCTTCTTGTGATCCACTTCGCCCGTCAGCCTCACCCGCGTCTCCGGCGTTACCCTATTGGAACCAAAGATCCGCTGGCCGATTTCTACCGTTATCTTTCCGGAATCATCCTGAAATACATACTTGTTTTTGCTGAGGCGTTCCAGAATATTCCCTTCCAGCGTGCAGGTGGTATCATCAAGGGCATTTTGTACCTGCGCCGCTTTCGTAATGGTCTGAGGGCCGGGGCCAGCGAATCCGCCGGTACTGGCATTAGGTCCCTCAAACCCCGCGAAAGCGGGAACTGCCAAAGCCAAAGAAAGCAGCAAAGCCATGATGTAACGCATACGGATACTCCTTTATGGGGGTTCTCATTCATTGGTGAAGCTATCATGCTACACAGGGCGTGAAGAGAATGTTAAGAGCAAAAAAAGATTCTCTCAAGCGCCCTCCCGCACTCTTCGCATCTTCATCACCATGCGATGTCCTTTTTTATTACTGAATTCGCAGTAAAAAAACGGAGCGGCCGGAATGCGTTTTTTTGCGGCCTCCGACGCGCTCCGCAACCACCGACTGCATCCGCCCCGAGGGAACTCCCGCTCCGTTGAGGCGGGCCCTTGTTTTCCACCCGGGACTATTGCACACTTTATACTCTGGAGGTGCAATCATGGCCAGGCACGACAGTATCCCCGTTTCATCCAGCAAGCTGCCCCTGTTCGCCCCATTTGCCGTTCCAAAGATCGGAAACATGGCTACGGCATGGCACGAGATACTGCATCTTGGCACCAAGCAGCGCCACTCCGCCGGAAGCATCGTCAAGGTTGAGGGCGAAACCTGTTTCGATCTCTTTTATATTGATGAAGGAAAAGTCCATGTGGTTTTCGACACGATCGACGGCAGGATGCGTTCGGTCGTTTCCTTTGAACCGGGAAGCATCTTCAACCTCGCTCCCGCGGCCACCCGGTGTGAGGCATCCGGGCAGTATCAGTGCATGACCGACGCCGTGATCTGGCAAATTCCGGGAAAGGTACTGCATGATCCCGTTTTCGCCGCCCGGTATCCCAACCTCATGCTTTCCGTTATCGAGTTGCTCGGCACGCTGGTCCTCACCTACCATACGTATCTCACTGACATGCTCATGGATGATTTCGTCACCCGTTTCAGCCGCTTTCTCATTTCCCTCAGCCTTGAACGGGGTTCCGATGAGTTCCCTCTCGGCATGACGCAGGAACAGCTCGCTTCCGTGTTCGGCGTCCATCGCGCTACACTGGCGCGGGCAATCCAGCACCTCAAACAGGAAGCCATCATTGCCTGCTTTACCTGCCGCCGCGTGGAAATCATTGATATGGAACGGCTGCGCCATATGGCGCACCTGTAAAGCCCGCCTTTTCGTGAAAAAATATCCATTTAGTTTGTTTTTATTTTAATTAAATTATTTCATCATAATATAAAAAGCCCGTCATTCTTCATGACGGGCTTTTTTGCGTTTTGTCGCATATGCGATAGTCGCACTCACCCATGTTGTGAAAGAAAGAACGCATAACGGCATCTCATGATGCCCCAACTTCGGAAAACACCGTTTTGCTCAGGAGGAAACGAATATGCCCCCAGTCATCGACAGGACCAAATGCATTGGTTGCGGCATGTGCGCGGACGTGTGCCCGCTCCAAGTCTTTCGCCACGATCCCAAGAAAGACAAAATTCCTGAAGTACGTCGCCCCTATGAATGCTGGCATTGCAACGCCTGCGTTCTTGATTGCCGGGCCAAGGCGATCGAGCTTCGGCTTCCTCTGACGCACATGTTGCTCTATGTGGACTCCGATTCCCTCAAACCCAAAGAATAACCCCGCAGCATCAGCATCCTTTTATCACTCGGAGGCAATCATCATGATCCCCATTAAAGAAAGGCTGGAATCGGACGTTCTCATCGTCGGCGGCGGTATTGCCGGACTTATGGCCGCTATTGCGGCGGCGGACAAAGGCGCGAGCGTAACCCTGCTGGATAAGGCCAACACGAAGCGCAGCGGGGCGGGAGCCACGGGCAACGATCATTTTCTCTGCTATATCCCGGAGAAGCACGGCACCATCGATGTGGTGTATGAAGAATTTATGGACAGCCAGAACGCCACCAGCAACGACACGCCGCTTGTCATGCGTTTTCTGGAAACCAGCCCCACGATCGTCAACATGTGGAATGACTGGGGCATCAACATGAAGCCCACAGGGGACTTCCACTTCGAAGGCCATGCCTATCCGGGGCGTCCGAAAATTTTCCTCAAGTATGACGGCCACAATCAAAAAAAGGTGCTCACGGAACAGGCCAAGAAACGAGGCGTCCGTATCGTCAACCACTCGCCCGTGCTGGAACTGCTCCGCGACGATAACGGCATCACCGGCGCCCTGGCCCTCGATATTTCCTCCGACGAGCCGGCCTATCGCATCGTGAAGGCCAAAGCCGTAGTGGTCGCCACGGGATACGTCAGCCGCCTGTTCACGACCGATCCCACGCCGAGCCAGATGTTCAACACGAACATGTGCCCTTCCGGAACCGGTGACTCCATCGCACAGGCGTGGCGCTTGGGAGCCCATCTCGTCAATATGGAAAAGACCTACCGCCATGCCGGGCCCCGTTTCCTCGCCCGCTGCGGCAAGGCCACATGGATCGGCGTCTACCGGTACCCCAACGGCAAGCCCATCGGCCCGTTCATCACCAAGCCCAACGTGGAAACCGGCGACATGACCAGCGACATCTGGGCGTCCGCCTTTACCGATCTGAAGCTCAACGGCACGGGCCCCGCCTATATGGACTGTTCCGGCGCGAGCCCGGAAGACCTTGAACACATGCGCTGGGCCATGCGGTGCGAAGGGCTCACCGCGCTGCTCGACTATATGGACAAGGAAGGCATCGATCCCGGCAGACATGCCGTGGAATTCGGGCAGTACGAAGCCAACCTCTGTACCAACGGCATCGAAATCGACATCAACGGCGAAAGCAATATCCGCGGCCTGTTCGCGGCGGGCGACATGATGGGCAACATCAGCGGCGACATCGGCGCTGCGGCGGTCTACGGCTGGATCGCGGGGCATCACGCGGGGGACTACAAAACGCTCGGTCAGCCCGCCGATGTGGACGGTGCGCCTTTCTGCCAGGAGCGCATGGCATTCTTCAGCAGCCTGTATGAACGCAGCGGCGGCGCGTCATGGCAGGAAGCGAACTTCGCTCTCCAGCAGATCATGACCGAATACGCGGACTGCGGCCCGCACCGCCTGCGCTCCGATACGCTGCTGACGGCAGGTATCAAATATATCGGCGACCTGCGAAAAAAAATCAATAAGGAAATGTCGGTATCCGATGCCCACGAACTGATGCGCGCTGCGGAAGTGCTCAACCTGCTCGATCTCGGCGAAGCGCTCATGATTGCGGCACGCGAACGCAAAGAAAGCCGGGGACGTCATTTACGGGCCGACTTCACCTTCACGAACCCTTTGCTCCGCGACAAGTTCCTTCGCGTTTGGCAGGAAGGCGGCACGCCCCGCACGGCATGGCGCGACCGCCTGAAATAGGCTGCACGCCGGGGAGAGAACCTCCCCGGCCCCGCCACACGGCCCTTTCCCCCCAATTGTTTTCCAGAGTTCCGCCAACCATTCCAAAGCATATCCCCGGTAAACGCCTGTACATTCCTGTCCGGTCAAGCCATTTTTCCCTCATACCAACAGAGGTCGTTATGAATCCCGTTCAGGCTCTCAAATGGACCATGACCCTGCTTATCCCTTGCGGCGTCTACTTCCTTTCCCCGCAAGACGTCTCGCCGCATTTCCCGCTGTACATGGGGCTTACCAGCGCCGCCATCATAGCATGGGCGCTCAATGTATTCCCCGCCATCGGCGTGGCGGCCATGCTCACGTTCGCCTATATCCTTTGCGGCGTGGCGGATGCCGAAGTCGTATTCGGGCCGTGGGCCACCGTGCTCCCGTGGCTGAGCTTCGCTGCGGTCATCATCGGTGAAGGCATGGAAAAGACGGGGCTGGCCAAGCGGCTGGCCTTGCGATGTCTCAAGCTGACGGGCGGCTCCTTCAACGGCCTTGTGGCGGGATTCTTCCTCGCCGGGCTTGTGCTCGTCGTCATCCTTCCTTCCATCCTCGCCCGCGTCGTCATCTTCTGCGCCATCGCCGTAGGCATTATCCAAGCGCTCCAGCTCGACGCCAAGTCCCGCATGTCGTCCACCATCGTCATGATGGCTTTCTTTGCGGCGGCGGCCCCGCAGTTCATGTTCCTGCACTCCTCGGAATCCTTCATCTGGGCTTTCGGGATGATGCTCAAGGGGACGGACAAGACCGTCAACTTCTGGGACTATGCCTATCAGGCAACATTCATCAATTTGATATACTACGCATTGTCGATGGCGACGGTCTATATCGTAAAGGGACGCGAAACGCTCGTCTCCGGAGCGCACTTCTCCACGTTCATCGAGCAAAGCTGCCGTGAAATGGGCCCCATCCAGCCGCGTGAAATCAAGCTGCTGGTCCTCGTCTTCGGCATCATCCTCGGCTTCATGCTGGAACCCCTGACCCATATCGATCCCGTATACGTCTGTTGCGTGCTGGCGCTCCTGAGCTACCTGCCCGGCATCAATGTCCTTGACCGCGAAAGCTTCAGCAACCTGAATATCGTATTCCTCGTGTTCATCACGGGCTGTATGGCTATCGGCTTTGTGGGCGGCAGCGTCGGCGCGAACAAGTGGGCCGTGGCGAGCATCGTGACTCTGCTTCAGGGATGGGGCGAAACCATGTCCGTCGTATGCGCCTATGCCGCCGGGGTCGTCATCAACTTCCTGCTCACCCCGCTTGCGGCGACGGCCGCGTTTACGCCCGCCTTCGGAGAGCTGGGGACAGCCATGAACGTAAACCCGCTCCCGCTGTTCTACGCATTCAACTTTGGCCTGGACCAGTACATCTTCCCGTATGAAGCCGTTTACTTCCTCTACATTTTCATCACTGAACGGGTCCTGCTCCGCCACATCGTAACCGCCTTGGCGATCCGTATGCTCATCGTAGGGATCTTTGTCGTTGTGCTTGCCGTACCCTATTGGAACGGTATCGGCCTGATGTAGTGCACTCGGAAATAGAGGGAGCCCACTGTTGGATCTCCGGTTCACCTTTCCAATGCCGTCGGCCTGCCGTGTTGCCCCGGAGAGAGTTCCGGGGCAACATTTTTGTTTATGCTTTACAATAGGCTTCCACCGTCCTCATTCTTTTCGCTTTTGGCTGATCGTTCTTACAACGCATTATTGACACACCTGTTTTCGTCTCGTACCCTTTATGAGAAAAGGTCATGAGAACCTATTCTCAAAGCGGCTTCAAACGTCCTAGGCCATATGAACATTATACACTCTCTTTATTGACTT
>ENA-UOJJ01001170-UOJJ01001170.1-human-gut-metagenome-genome-assembly--contig:-CS66-NODE-1170-length-40035-cov-6.816083_pt1 | contig 40035 bp, 35 predicted proteins | sample MGYA00242343_ERZ723890 | MGnify/ENA metagenome assembly ERZ723890
TCGTCAATGATCAGCAGACCCAGATCCTTGAATTTCACATCCTTCGACAGGATACGGTGCGTACCGATCAGGATATCCAGCTTGCCCTCAGCCAGCCGCTCCAGCGACTTCTTCTGCTCTGCCGGTGTGCAGAAGCGACACAGCAGGCCAACCTCCGCCGGGTAATCCTTCAGGCGCTGCGCGAACGTATTGTAATGCTGCTGCGCCAGAATCGTCGTCGGCACAAGATAAGCCACCTGCTTACTCTCCTGCACAGCTTTGAAGGCCGCACGGATCGCGATCTCCGTCTTACCAAAGCCGACGTCACCGCAGATCAGGCGATCCATGATCTTATCGCTCTCCATGTCCGCCTTCGTGGCGGCGATTGCCGCCAGCTGATCGTCCGTCGCCTCATAAGGGAACTGATCCTCGAACTCCTTCTGCCATACCGTATCCGGGCCGCAGGCGAATCCTTTTCCATTATGACGGGCCGCGTACAGGCGGATCAGATCCGCTGCGACTTCCTTTACCGCTTTTTTTACCCGCGTCTTCGTCTTATGCCACTCCGCGCCGCCCAGGCGGTTCAGCTTCGGAACCTTCTCTGCATCCGCTCCAGCATACTTCTGAACCAGGTTCATCTGCGTGACCGGGATATAGAGATTGCCCCCATCGCCATATGTGATCTTCATGTAATCCTTCTCGACACCGCCGACTGTCATGCGGCTGGTGCCCTGATAAATGCCCAGGCCATGATTCTCGTGAATAACATAATCCCCGACCGAAAGCTGCGAGAACTCCTGGATATGTTTCCCCTCGTAGGTAGTCTTCTTTCTCCGCTTTTTCTTCTCTTTGCCGAAGAGGTCTCCCTCTGACAGGATATAGAAGCGAATCGCCGGATAGGCGAAGCCCTTGTGGATATTTCCGTAGGTTACAAGTACCTGCCCCGGCTGCACCTCCTGATCCTCCTCGCCGGTATAGAACGACGCCAGCTCATATTCCTGCAAATCGTGTGCCAGACGCTCCGCTCTCGTACGGGAACCCGCCAGCAGAACCACTCTCGCCTTGTCCCGCTTCCATTTCTTCAGATCCGCAATCAACATTTCGAAGCTGTTCTGGTAGGAATTCACGGTCTGCGCCGCCAGGAAGAATCGCCAGGCCGGGCGGATGCTGCCGCCCTTCTGCTCCAGACCGGTCATCAGAACGGTTCGGGGACGGGTGAGGATCGCCGTGACCTGCTCCGGAGTAAACAGAGCCGGAAGCTCTTCCGCCGTGACATATCCCTTCTCCAGGCGGTTCGTCATGCTCTCCCGGAACTCCTGAGAAACCGCATTTGCCGTCTCCATTAGGCGGTCCGGTTCGTCCAGGAAGAATGGCGCGTCCGGAGGAAAATAATCCAGGAAGGAAACCAGCGTCTCCTTATTCATCTCTCCCTCCAGGATGTCCACCGCCGGATAGATGGAGAATTCATCCAGGTTCTCCAGAGAGCGCTGACTCTCCGGATCAAAGACGCGGATGGAATCGATCTCGTCGTCCCACAGCTCCACGCGCACCGGCGCCTCCGCTGTCAGAGGATACACATCTACGATATCGCCGCGCACCGCGAACTGACCAGGCGCTTCCGCCTGCGGAAGGCGCTCGTAGCCCATCTCCGCCATTTTCCGCTTAAAATCCTCGATATCCAGCGTGTCCCCCAGTGAGAATGACAGGATGCAGCTGCGCAGAAGCTTCGCCGGGGCGACCTGATCCATGCAGGCGTCAATCGTCGTCACAATCACGCCGCTGCCTTCCTCCAGCATCTGCTGCCATACCGCCATCCGTTGCTGCATCAGCACATTTCCGTGAATATCCGCCTGATAGAACAGGAGATCCTTGGCCGGGTAGAACCAGACCGAATCGGTAAAACATTTCGCGTCTTCGTAGATTTCTTTTGCCCTGGATTCCTGATACGTGACAATCAGGCTTAACGGGTAGTCTTTCCCCAGGGAACATGCCAGGTGTACTCTCTGAGAGTCGATGCAGCCGCTCACAAGGAGCGGCCCTTTCTTCTCCCGGAGCACCCGGCTCATGTCTGTATAGTCCTTCAGTTCCTCCAGAGGACATTGAAACGATGCCATACGGCCCCCTTTCCGGCTATTTGCCTTCTGCTCTTTCTCTTCGTTTTCTTCGATGCATCTTCCGCAATTTTCTGCGTTTTTCGCTTCTCACTTCGCTCTCTCCAGCCGTTCTGCTTTCACTACTCCGTTTTCTTCTTCCCGTTATAGCGGTTCATCGTCTCGGCGATGCCATGCTCGATATAGCAGGTGACTGCCTCCACTGCCGTCTGCGCGGCTTCTTTCATCAGCGCCTGTTCTTCCTTATTAAAATGTCCCAGCACATAGTCCGCCAGATCCATCTGCGCCGGTTTCTCTCCGATGCCAAGACGCACGCGGGGGAACGCCTCCGTACCCAGATGCTGGATGATGCTCTTCATGCCATTGTGACCGCCGGCACTTCCCTTCGCCCGCACCCGGATCTTGCCCGGCTCCAGGCTGATATCATCGTAGATAATCAGGATATCTTCCGGTTCTACCTTATAGTAATCGGCCAACGGTCTTACGCTCTCGCCGCTGAGATTCATATAAGTCAGCGGCTTGGCGAGAAGCACACTCTCGCCCGCGATCCAGCCCTTACCGCAGAGCGCTTTGTGATGGTTGCTATTGACAGTGATATGATATTCCTCCGCCAGCACGTCAATGACCGTAAAACCGACATTGTGACGCGTTCCTTCGTACTTCTGGGAGGGATTTCCCAAACCAACGATTAATTTCATGAAATTTGCTCCTGTATCGTTTTTATATCATTCGAAAACTCTGAATCCTTACTATTGTACCCACGTTTCGGAGAAAACGTCAAGCCGGAAATCAAGTAAAAGGCAGACCTTCCAAATAAAAAGACAGGCCTTCTAAACAAAAAACAGGCCTTCTAAACAAAAAACAGGCCTTCTAAACACTCGAAGAAAGCTGTGCCGACGCTTTCCCGTCTGCACAGCTTTTATCTTATATCTTATTCCTTGTTATTGCTATAGCTACTTATTCTGTAACTGCTTATCCTGTAACTACTTACCCTTCCCGGACACAATCTCCACATGATCCGGCGTGCCGCGGAATACGCTGCCCGCCTCGATGCGGTTGCGAGAATCCACCACGCAGTTCTCCAGCACGCAGTTGTCTCCGATGTACACGTTGTTCATGATGACCGAATTGCGGATGATGCAGCCACTCCCGATAAATACGTTCTTAAACACCAGCGTATTCGTCACTTCACTGTTGATAATCGTACCTCCGGCTACCAGCGAGTTCGATACCTTTGCGCCGGGATTGTACTTGGCGGGAGGGTTGTCCTCGACCTTCGTCATAACCTCCGGCTCTGTCCGGAAGAACCACTCACGAACCTCCGGCTTCAAGAAATCCTGATTGGCCGCAAAGTAAGCCTCCGCCGTATTGATGCTCGCCCAGTAGCTCTCCAGCTTATGCGCGTAAATCTTCTTATTATTCTTCTGGCGCATCAGGATATCGCGTACGAAATCGGTCCACTCCATCTCGATACACTCTTCCAACAGGCTGATCAGCAAACGTCTGCGGATCACGTAGATCCCGCAGGAAATCGTGTTCAGGTTCGTGCTGGCCGGCTTCTCATCGAACCCGATAATGCGTCCGTCCACATCCAGCTCCACCACGCCGAAACGGCTGACGTCCGCATCCTTCGGCATGTCCTTGCAGATCACAGTGATATCCGCGTCTCTCGCGATATGCTCTTCCAGCACCTTTGTATAATCTACCTTATAAATGCCATCGCCGGCGGCGATTACCACATAAGGCTCATGGCAGTCGCACAGGAAATTGATATTCTGTGCCAGCGCGTCCGCCGTGCCGCGGTACCACTCGCGGTTATCCGGAGTGATCGTAGGGTTGAATACAAAGAGGCCGCCCTGCTTGCGTCCGAAATCCCACCACTTGGAGGAACTCAGGTGCTCGTTCAGCGAACGGGAGCTGTACTGCGTGATCACTGCCACGCGGTTGATATTCGAGTTCGCCATGCTGCTCAGCGCAAAATCGATCGCCCGGTAGCTTCCGGCCATGGGCATCGCCGCGATCGCCCGCTTCTTCGTGAGCTCTCTCATGCGCTTGCTGTTACCGCCTGCCAATATAATTCCCAAAGTTCTCATTTTGCGTCACCTGCCTTTATAATATATCCGCCGTCTTCCAGTCTTCCATTCGCGTAATCCGCCGGAACGGTCCGCCCGGAGATCGCCGTATTCTTGCCGATCGATACTCCGGCAGGTATGTAAGAATCTTCATCGATTGTAACCAGATCGCTGTTATATACGCGGGGATCCAGCTTGCTCTCGGCATATTCGCCTTCGCCGATCACAGCTCCGTCCGCAATCACTGTGTTCTCCGCAATGATAGCCTTGTTGATCTTCACATTTTTACCGATCTTCACGCCTTTCATGATGATCGAATCTCGGAGCTCGGAGCCCTCGCCGACAGTGACGCAGCAGCCCAGCACAGAATGCACCAGATGACCGTAGATCTCTGCGCCGTCACCAATCAGCGTGCTCTCCGCGCTGGAACCGGGCGCCATGTACTGCGGCGGAAGTGAACCAACAGAAGTATAGATTTTCCAGTACTCCTCATACATGTTGAACTCCGGTACCAGATCTACCAGTCCCATATTCGCTTCCCAGTAGGAGCTTAAGGTGCCGACATCCTTCCAGTAGCCATGGAACTCATAAGTATACAGGTTGCCGTATTTCGCAAAGCAGTACGGGATGATATGCTTGCCGAAATCGCAGCCGGGGACTTCCGCTTGCGCAATCAGCGCCTCTTTGAGCACCTCCCAGCTGAAAATGTAGATGCCCATGGACGCCAGGTTGCTTCTCGGCTTCTCCGGCTTCTCCTCAAAGGCAGTAATCTTACCGTTCTCATCCGCTACAACAATACCGAAACGGCTGGCCTCCTCCCACGGAACCGGCATGGACGCAATCGTAACGGATGCCTTCGACTTGATGTGTTCCGTAAGCATTTCTTCATAATCCATCTTGTAAATATGGTCACCGGAAAGAATCAGGACATATTCCGGATGGTAGGATTCCATAAATTCCATATTCTGATAGATCGCGTTCGCCGTGCCGGTGTACCACTCGCTGTCCGTACTCTTCTCATACGGAGGCAGGATCGTTACGCCGCCGTTTCTGCGGTCCAGATCCCACGGAATACCGATTCCGATATGGGCATTCAGCCGCAGGGGACGATACTGTGTCAGGACACCGACCGTATCAACGCCGGAGTTTACACAGTTGCTGAGCGGAAAATCAATAATCCTGTACTTGCCGCCGAATGCAACTGCAGGTTTGGCTACTTTTGCTGTCAGAACGCCCAGACGGCTTCCCTGGCCGCCGGCCAGCAGCATGGCTATCATTTTTTTCTTCTTAACCACAAAACCACCTCTCTCTTTCCCGAAAAAAAAGCGGGAATCTTGCTGTTTTCTGAGAATGGAAGTTTTTCCCTCTCAATTTTCTATCGCCATTATATCATACTGCCGTCGGTTTTAAAAGTAAAACTCTCTAACTTTATCGCAAATTATGATTTAACACAGGCTAAATTTCTCGAATTTTGTTGAAGAACAGGAACAAATGTTTTATACTTAGGTTAAATCAAATGATCCGGAGGTTAAATTTTGCGATTAATTCACACGGCAGACGTCCATCTGGGCGCCACGCCCGATGCAAATATGCCCTGGAGCCAGGAACGCAGTCTTGCAATCCGCAGCAGCTTTCTGCGGATCATCAGCATGGCAGAGAAGAATCAGGCGGATCTTCTTCTGATCGCCGGGGATCTCTTCCACCGCCAGCCCTTGCTCCGGGAGTTGAAAGAACTGAACTATCACTTTTCTACCCTCTCCCATACCAGGGTAGTTATCATTGCCGGGAATCACGATTATATCTGTGAGAATTCACCTTACCTGAATTTTTCCTGGAATGAGAATGTCACCTTCCTGACTTCCGATACGATGACCTCAGTATACTTCGAGCATATCAACACCGAAGTTCATGGCTTCAGCTACCACAGTCAGGAGATCCGTGAGCCCCTGTATGACAGCTGTCGTGCCCCCAGGGACGGCAGGATTCATATCCTGCTGGCACACGGCGGCGATCCGACACATATTCCGATCCGCCTTCAGAAACTGGCGGATTCCGGTTTCCACTATGTGGCGCTCGGACATATCCACCAGCCGCGGATTTACAAGAACACGAACATGGCCTACTGCGGCTCTCCGGAGCCGCTGGACAAGACAGATCTGGGAAAGCGCGGCTGTATTCTCGCCGACGTCACGCAGGATACCTGTCAGATTCACTGGCAGACGGTCTCCGAGACCCAGTACCGGATCTTCCATATCACGGTTACTGCGGAGACGACGCAGGGAAGCGTGATGCAGACGGTTCGTTCCGAACTAGCCGCGAATCCGATGCATATATACCGCTTCCACCTGGGCGGCTTCCGGGATCCGGATCTTATGTTTGATCTGGGACAGATCCGCCGGGCCGGCCGCGTCGTGGAAGTGCTCGATCATACAGAGCCTGCCTATGATCTGGAGCAGCTTGCTGCCGAACACTCCCATGATCTGATTTCGCACTATATTCATGAACTGGACCGGGAGGACGCCACTCCGCGGGAGCGAAAAGCCCTTTTCTACGGACTGCGGGCACTGCTGAACCCGGATCACCAGACCGGCTGATGTGAGGTTTTTATCTTGAAGATCAAACGTATACATATTAATCATTTTGGAAAACTGAATAATGAAACGCTTAGCTTCGGGGACGGCATCCATGTCATCTCCGGCGAGAATGAGAGCGGAAAGAGCACGCTGCACGCCTTCTTCCGCTCCATGCTCTTCGGCATCGAACGGGGACGCGGGCGCGCGGCCCGGACGGACGCCTACTCTCGCTATCAACCCTGGGAGGGTGGTTCCTACGGCGGTGTGCTGGAGCTGGAGCGCGATCAGAGCACCTACTCCATCTACCGCACCTTCGAAAAGAGTTCGCCCGTCTGCCGTCTGGCAGACGAGACACGCTCCCGGGAACTGGAGCCATCGGCGGAGAATTTCTCTGAGCTGCTGTGTGGACTGACGCCCGCTCTCTTTGGCAATACGATCTCCGTCAGTCAGCTGAAAGCGGAGACGAACGCCGACCTGGCGGATTCCCTGCGCAACCACATCGTGAACCTGCACACCACCGGTTCCGCGACACTGAACGTCACTCGTGCCATCGACAGTCTCCGCGCGGATAAGAAGAAGCTGGAAGCCGGAATCGTCCGGGACGCCGATCAGGAGACGGAAGTTCTCACAGAACAGCTGGCATCTTTGGAACAGGTGCTGAAGGATTCGTCTTCGGAACAGGAGATCGCCCGTCTGGAGAAGAAGAAAGGCATCCTGGAGGAGACCATCCAGTTTCTCGGAACCAGACAGCAGCGTATGGTGCACCAGCAGAAGCGCGGTGAGAATGCCCTCACGCACTATCACTTCTCCCATCCGGCGGAAGCGGATGAAGTCTATGCGCAGACCGAAGAGCTAGAAGCGCAGGCGGATCAGTACCTGTCCCGCTATCACCGGCCGCTGGGACTCATTCTCCGCTTCGCGCTGCTGCTGTTCTCTCTGCTGCTTGCTATTCTCCTGCTGTTCTGCGGATACCACGGCATCCAGCGGATCAGCAGCGCGCAGTACCCGATAGCCGCCCTGTTCTTCAGCGGATCCCTGCTGTCCGGCGTCGGCATCTTCTTCGCCATGCGCCGTTTCTTCGCCGCTGCTTCCTATCATGCCCTGATGCGGGAGCTGAAGGGGATCTGGGAAGATCATTTCGATGAGCCGCCGAAACGGATGACACGAAAGCGTCTGGAGGATCTGAAGAAGAAGCTGAACAGCTGCCGAAACCTCTTCGCTACCATGCAGGACAGCCAGGATTCCATTGCCAACGATATGAAGAAACTGATGGCCGCTCAGACGGAGCTTAACACACTGAACCAGGAACTGGAGAAAGCGCAGCATGTCAGCTGGCAGGCCGAGCAGATGGGCGAGCGCCGACGCGCTCTGGAGGAGCAGATCGAAGTTCTGCGCGGAACTGTCGAAGAGAATAAAGCGAAGAAAGAGGATCAGGCCGCAATCCAGCTTGCGATTGACACCCTGCAGCACCTCTCCACGCATGTCTTCGACTCATTCGGATATTTTCTGGAGGAGACAACCTCGCAGATCCTGTCCGGCATCACCGGCGGCGCCTACACCGGTGTCTCGATCGACACCGATCTCAGCATCTCGCTGGATCAGAACGGACGCAGAGTCCTTCTGCATCAGGTCAGCAGTGGCACGATGGATCAGGTCTATCTGGCTCTGCGCCTGGCATGCATCGAATTCCTGTGGCCCGATGAAGCCATGCCTCTCTTCCTGGATGATACCTTTGCTCTCTATGACAAGGACCGTCTGGCAGCAACCCTGCGCTGGTTATCTGAGAACTATACCGGCCAGATCTTCATCTTCAGCTGCCATACCAGAGAAGAAGAACTCTTAAAAGAACTGAATATCCCGCATCAGTCCATTCAACTCTGATGCAATACTCTGAAACCTCCGGCGGGATTCGGAGATAAAAAGAAGGAGGCAGTCGCGAAGCTGTCTCCTTCTTTCGTTTTGCTTTTATTTCTTCTCGTCTCTTATTTTTGCTGGCTTTCACCATTCGAATTGCTATTCTCCAGCCAGGATGCTCCATACATCCGAAGTCTCCATGCCAAGCTTCCAGCCGGCCACACCGGCCAGTGAATAATTCCGGATGACGTCAATCTTCGCCTGCAGGGAAGAAGCGTCCTCAACCCAGATTCGGTTCAGCGTTCCCTCCTCATCCGTGTATTCCACATAATTCTGAGCGATATCATCCTCCCAGACAGGCGTCAGCTCATGCTCCGCAATATACGCCTGCATATTCGGCATGCTGATCGTCTCCGAGCTTACGCTGCTGCCGTCCCCGTGCCAGATCCGGCTGTAGAAGGGAACCGCGCAGATGATCCGGTCAGCAGGTACGCCCTGCGCAATCGTATTCGCAATACCATTCTCCACGAAGGGAAATGAAGCCGTGGAACCGGCTTCCGAGCCGTTATAATGCTCATCATATGCCATGATCACCAGATAATCTATGACTTCCGCCTGCTTATCCCTCTGATAATGCGTCGTCCAGGCAGACGGCACATAGTTGTCCACGGAAAGAATTAGTCCGTTCTTCCGGCACTCGACCGAAAGCTCCCGGATAAACTGAATATAGCCGCTGCCTGCACTGGAAGGAAGTCCCTCCAGATCCACGTTCAAGCCATCGATGCCGTAGGCCAGTGCCTGCTCAATCAGCGTCTGGATAATGCGGTTACGGCTGGAGGTCGTATTCAGCAGCCGGGCGTTATCCAGCTTCACCTCAGAATTAATATTCTCCACCAGCGCCCAGATCTGCATCCCGTTCGCATGCGCCCGGTCCACATACTCCTGATTGGCGCGGGACTCCACCGTTCCCTCGGAATCCACAATCGAGAACCAGGTCGGCGCAAGAACATTCACGCCACTCACGTTCTCCATCAAACTGTCCCATGCATCCAGACCGGATTCCTGGAAGACCTGATGCCATACCATGCGGATCGGCTCAGAGAGCGACAGATGCGTATATTCCGGCTGCTGATACGGGCCTGCATCGTCCACCGTCTCCAGATTGGATACCAGCTTCCGCTGCACATAACCGACCACTCCGCCGTCTTCACCGCCGACATACACGTACAGCCAGTCGCTTCCTTCCTCACGGATCACCCAGAGCCTGGAACCGGCCGAAGCCTTCACCAGAAGAGGACTCTTCACATTCGCCTTAGAATGCACCGCCGTCTCCTCCGCCACATCTGCGTACTCGCTTTCGCCGTAGATCGTGCGCAGGAACACGCGGGAAGGCGCACTGTACGTCTCCACCTGCATATTCGTATAGCAGGACACGTAATCCAGGGAAATGTAGACACGGCTCTCCGCCGCATCATTCTTGCCCTGCTCGAAGAAAACAGGCACACCCTGATACGTACTCTCCGCATCTGCACGGACAACTTCATTGGCTGTGGTATACAGAAGAAGCTTCTCATTATCATCCCAGTAGAAATGGTCGTTCAGCTCATCGCGGACAATTCCCAGGTTCAGGTATGCCGTCTGGCCGCGCCACTCTGCCCGAGCCTCTGACAGCACACCGTTCGCAATCACGGCCGCTGTGCCATCCTCCGACTGATAGATGTCATTCAGATCTGCCATCTTATCTGTCGGTGTATCTGCATGTAATCTCTCATAAATGAAACTGACAGCCAATACCAGAACTATCAGTATGATTACGATCAGTACGGGAAGTTTTTTGTTCTGCTTTGCACCCATCGTAACATCCTCCTTAATGTCTGCCATTATAACACAGACATTGTGGTTTTTCAAATGCTCATTCGGGATTCAGAAGCTGATGTGACAAGGTTAGATCTGACAGAAGGGTTCTTTCCCCGATTTTTATGATTCTTTGACTTTATCAAAACGTATTTCTTTGAGTTTGCCTTTTTCATCCTGAATATAGTCTCCCATGTAACAGCCTTTTTCTCTGATCACACATAGCCGCGCCAGCTCTCTGGGAGTTGACGGCCGGCCTCCCAACGTCAGGGCAATTCCGGCATTTTCATAAGCGACAAGCGCATTTCTCAAGGATGTCTCCTCACTGTTGTGACATACTTTTCTGGCATCTTTCATACCCGTATTCCATCTCTTTCTGTCGTATTTTCGATAAGCAGCAGAACAAAACTTCCCAGGAGTTCCGAAGGCGCAAGTACTTATCTGCCTTCCATTTTATCCAAAAATCCCGGCAACGTCACGTAACATATCGTTACATCTTTTCCACATAACCTGAATCATGGCACTTTCTGTTACATATATTTATTATTGATATATGTCATAAATAACCATAAAAAAATCCCTTTACTCTGCCATTCGATTCGGTTATACTGGAATCAGTGTAACTACTCAGAGATAGGAAGTGATCATTTGAAGATAGAAAGAATCAGTGAGAATCAGATCCGCTGTACCCTGAACCGCGGAGATCTGCAGGAACGACAGCTCAGCATCAAGGAATTTGCCTATGGAACCCCGAAGGCCCGCAGTCTTTTCCGCGAAATGATGCAGAAGGCCTCTGTAGAAGTCGGATTTGACGCGAACAACATCCCTCTGATGATTGAGGCAATCCCGCTCTCCGGAGAAGGGATTATGCTGATCATCACCCGAATCGAAGACCCGGAGGAGCTTGACACCCGCTTCGCCCGTTTCGCCCCTACACTGGAGGAGGACGCAGAGGAAGCCCTGACCGGTCCGGACAGCTCTCTGGCCTATACGACCGGCGCTGAGGACATCCTGCAGGCACTGGGTAGCCTTCTCGGCACAGAGAAAGAACAGCCGCAGACTGCAGCCGGGGAAGTATCCCGCTGCTTTCAGTTCCGCAGCCTGGACCATATCATACAGGCAGCTGAGGTTCTCCGCCCGATTTATCACGGCCAGAACAACCTGTTCCGCCATCCCGGCAGTGGCAGTTATTATCTGATTGTTCGAAAGTCATCCCATTCTCCGGAAGAATTCAACAAGATCTGCAATATCTTAAGCGAATACGGAGAGAAACTGAAAAACAGTGAAGGTTCTGAACTGTACTATGAAGAACATTACGACTGCCTGATCCCGGATCAGGCTTTGCAGTCGTTTTGATCGTAACGACAGACGCTTCTGGATACCAACTTAACCGGCCCTCTTCTTTCCTCTGGAAAGAGGAGGGTTTTCCTTAATTACATCAATAGTTTTATAGTAGCATCTTTTATTTCCGACTACAACCGCATTTCCCATGAAAACGACTACTAAAAATAGTTATTTTTCGAAGTTTCTAAAACCGACTCTTTCTTCCCGGATTCCTGTCTTTCCGAGGTTTTTTTCCCTGTTCCCGCAGACTCCGTCGAAAAGCCCCTATCGTATGTTCTTGCTTTTCTCCGGCTTCTTCCCGTATACTGAATAAAGTAAAAGGTCGCAGAACCGGAAAGGGGACAAGATATGGAGGAGCAACGCTATCTGATATCGGAGGCTTCCAGAAAAACCGGCACGGAAGCTCACGTCTTACGCTACTGGGAAGAAGAGCTTGCGCTAAAAATACCAAGGAATGAGCTGGGGCACCGCTACTATACGGAATCCCATATCGAGCTGTTCCAGGAGATACAGGAATTGAAGAATAAAGGATATTCGCTGAAGGCGATTCGGGATATTCTGGTTGGAAATGAACTCGTCGGCGAGGAGGATCTGGAACCGAACCCGGCTTACTCGGAGGGAGAGGCAGCGCCCTCTGACGCGTCAGCTTCTCTTCCTGACAACCCGGAGCTATCGGAAGAAAATCTGCAGATCATCCAGGCACGCAAGCTGGAGCAATTTCAGAACCTGATGACTGATATTGTAACAGAAGCGTTGGCGCGCAATAATCCCGCGCTCAGTCATGAAGTCGGCAGTCAGGTCGGCGATAAGTTGGCCAAGGAGCTGAATTATGCGATGCGGGAACGGGAGGATCTGGAGGAAGCACGCTTCAAGCGACTGGACGAAGCGCTGCGTGATATGCAGAAAAATAATAAATCCCGTGCGGAAGCCGCTGCTGCGCAGACTCCGGTTGTTAAGCTAAAGAAGAAGCGCCGGTGGGGGCGGAAACTCCCAGATTCAGAATGAAGCATAAAGAAAAAACAAAGAATACATTCACTCAATTTCGCTTACGCCGCCGGGCGCACAACGAAAAAAGGACCCGACGAGCGGGTCCTTTTTCGGGGTTGGGCTGATTATTACTCTGCGGAGATAGCGCCGGTGGGGCAGGTAGCCTCACAGGTACCGCAATCCAGACACTTGTCAGCGTCGATTACGTACTTGTTATCGCCTTCAGAAATTGCATCAGCAGGACATTCTGCTGCGCAGGAACCACAGCTTACACAATCATCAGAAATTACATATGCCATAATAATTATCCTCCTTGTTGTTTTTTATCCATTGTAATACAGTACATACCAAATTTCAAGCAATAAAATTTATTTTCTTGAAATCCGCTTTGTTTTGTACTATACTGTTAGCGTGCAGTTTTCACTGCAAATACCTATAAGGAGGCATTTGACATGGCCGCAGTTACAGTTACAAAGGATATGACCATCGGCGAGATTTTAAATATCGACATCGCGATCGCTCCGATCCTGATGCAGGCAGGCATGCACTGCATCGGCTGCCCTTCTTCTCAGGGTGAATCTCTGGAAGAAGCTGCTATGGTTCACGGCATGGATTGTGATGGTCTGTTAGTCGCTATCAACGAGTACCTGGCGAATAAGTAATCCCTCCGGGCAGACCCGCAGGTTTTACACCGTACAATAAAAAGACCTTCCACGGGAGTTTCTTCCTTTGGAAGGTCTTTTTATATGTCACACCAGCTTCTTCTGATGCCACTTATCGCCATGGTAGCGGATCAGCAGGCAGATCACGCGCACGAACCAGTCCAGGAACATGGCCAGCCAAACACCGTATACACCGTAACCCAGCATTCCGCCCAGCAGATATGAGGAACCTACTCGAAAGATCCACATCGACAGCATACCGATGACCATCGTGTACTTCACATCGCCTGCCGCGCGGAGCGCATTCGGAAGATTGAAGGACAGCGGCCAGATCAGCCCTGCGATAAAGTGCCAGATGATCAGCGTATTCGCAATCTTATAAGCCTCCGGCGACATATTGTACAGTCCCAGCAGGAACGGCCGCAGCAGCACGATTCCGGCGGAAACCACCGCCATCATGATCGTAGAAAGAAGGATCAGGCGGTTCGTATAATACCGCGCCTGCTTCACCTCGCCTGCGCCGATGCACTGGCCGACAACGGTTACTATCGCCAGGCTGGTCGCAACACCCGGAAGAATCATGAACTGACAGATCATGCTTCCCACGGAGTTCGCCATAATCGAAGCCGTACCGAAGCTGGAGATCAGACTCAGCACGATCAGCTTACCCAGCTGAAAGATTCCGTTCTCCAGTCCCGTCGGGATACCGATATAGAGAATCCGGCGGATCATCTGCCAGTGAGGGCGCACCCGATACAAGCCGCTGACATGCACCTCATAGCGCTTCTGATGCGCCATACCCAGCAGCAGGAAGCTTCCCACAATACGGGAAATTACTGTCGCGATCGCCGCACCGGCGACGCCCATGTTCAGGCCGAAGATCAAAATCGCATTGCCCGCGATATTGATTAGGTTCATCAGCAGAGATACCAGCATGGACACTCTTGAATTTCCCATGGAGCGAAGCAGCGCCGCCGCCGAGTTATAAATCGCCATAAAGGGATATGTGAATACGATGATCACACAGTACGTCACAGCCTGATTCATAACGGAATCTTCCGTCGCGCCGAAAATCAGCCGCAGCAGATGCCGCCCGCCGATCAACAAGATCAGCATAATCGCCAGCGCAATCGTGGTGGTCGTCAGCACCAGCTGGTTCGCCGCCTGACACGCGCTGTCCTTATCCTTCTTACCCAGGTACTGAGAGCAGACGACGGCTCCGCCGGTCGCCAGCGCCGCCAGCACGCTTAATACCAGGTTATTGATCGCATCCACCAGCGAGACGCCCGATACCGCCGCCTCACCGGCCACGGATACCATCATGCTGTCCGCGATACCGACCGTAACCGTCAGCAGCTGCTCGATAATCAGCGGCAACATCAGCTGATAGATCTGCCGCCTGGTAAACATCCGGTTCTCGCCGGGATCGTATCCCCGATTCGTCCCCTTGCCTGTTTTCTTGTTTATTCCTGTACTCTCTCCCATCTCGTCTCCTCAAGCTACTACAAAAGAAACACAAGAGCCTCCGGTGCAGGCACCATTGGCTCACGGGGCTGTGCCCCTCTGTCTTTTTATTATAAATTTGGCTGTCATTTTTGTCAAACTTATTTGCGCTGCTGCGCTTTTACGTATAATATCTCCGGCTATGGTCACACTAAAAGAAAACGGAGGACTGATTTTTATGCTGAACGACTATGAACTTCTCAATCGAATTCACAAGAATACACAGATGGGGCTGGAGACGCTGCCGCTGCTCTCCATGCGCGCGGAGGATACGACCTTCCGCGATACGATTCGAAAGCAGATCACGGAATACCGGGATCTGAACCGGAAAGCGGAACGGCTGATGCGTGACTCCGGATTCGAAGTGCAATCCGTAAGCCCTATGGCGAAGATGTCCGCAACAGTCATGACGAATGTTAAGACGCTGATGGATACCTCGACCTCGCATCTGGCGGAAATAGTGATCCAGGGCAGCAACATGGGCGTCACTCAGATCACCCGCGCCATGCACCGCAGCCGCCCCGGCGACGCTTCGGTCCGCGCACTGGCGGATCAGCTGCTCCGTGCGGAAGAGAAGAATATCAAGACATTACGGGAGTTTCTATAGAACAATCATGACTTCAAAGGCCGTCCGTACTCACCCGGTACGAACGGCCTTCTCTTATAACTTTTATTCTGTTCCATTACGGCTTCGCCGTCGGCGCTGCACGTTATGCTTTAGATCGCAGAACTGTTCAGATACTTCTCCTGCTCCGGCGTGAGCACATCGATGCTCTTGCCCAGGTATGCCAGCTTGCGGCGGGCAACCTCCATATCGATCTCACGGGGAACGACGATCAGCTTCTCGGTCAGCTCACCGGCATGCTCCGCCAGATACTTCGCGCTCAGCGCCTGGATAGCAAAGCTCATATCCATAATCTCCGCCGGATGACCGTCGCCGCAGGCCAGATTTACCAGACGTCCCTCGCCGAGGACATAAACCCAGCGGTCGCCGGGCAGCAGATAACCCATGATGTTCTTTCTCTGCTCTTCCTTCTTCAGTGCGATCTGCTCCAGCTTCGCCACATCAACTTCCACATCAAAGTGACCGGCATTGCAGAGGATCGCTCCATCCTTCATCTGCGCGAAATCTTCCTCATCGATAACGCCGGAGCAACCGGTTACGGTAACGAACAGGTCGCCGTACTTTGCGGCCTCCTTCATCGGCATAACCTCGAAGCCGTCCATAACCGCCTCGATGCCCTTTACCGGGTCAACCTCGGTCACGATGACGCGGGCGCCCATGCCCTTCGCGCGCATGGATACTCCCTTGCCGCACCAGCCATAGCCAGCCACAACGACAACCTTTCCTGCGATAATCAGGTTCGTCGTGCGCATGATGCCGTCCATTACGGACTGACCGGTACCGTAACGATTGTCAAAGAAATGCTTGCAATCTGCATTGTTCACCAGCACCATCGGGAACTGAAGCTCGCCTGCCTTATCCATCGCGATCAGGCGAAGGATACCCGTCGTGGTCTCCTCGCAGCCGCCGATTACATGCGCGATCTTCTCCGGGAAACGGGTGTGAAGCATATTTACCAGATCGCCGCCGTCATCAATGATGATGTTGCAGTCCTGCTCCAGGACATGAGCGATATGCTCCTCGTACTCCTCCGCGGTGGCATCATACCAGGCATGCACCTCCAGGCCGTCCTCCACCAGAGCTGCGGCAATATCGTCCTGCGTGGACAGCGGGTTGCTGCCTGTAATCTTCATATCTGCGCCGCCTGCCGCCAGCACCTTGCACAGATATGCGGTCTTCGCCTCCAGGTGAATGGAGAGAGCAATGCGCTTCCCTGCGAAAGGCTTCTCCTTCGTGAATTCCTCTTCCAGTCCGCGCAGAAGCGGCATATTGCGGCGTACCCACTCAATCTTCTTGTGCCCCGACGGCGCCAGAGCAATATCTCGAATCTCGCTGTTCATTCATCTTCCTCCTGATCTCTTTGGAATATACAAAAAAGGTATTGTTTTTCCCTCCGGAAAATATTATAATACTATTACTGCCAATAATATAATACCGTATTTAAATATTTTTTCAAGTTCTCTTTGAGAAAAAGGATAAAGAATTATGACATTAAAGCAATTAGAGTACTTTCTGGCCATTGCGGAAGCCGGTCACATCACCGCCGCAGCCAAGAACCTGAACATTTCGCAGCCGCCTCTGAGTCTTCAACTGAAGGCCCTGGAGGATGAATTCGGCGTACAGCTCTTCGAGCGCGACAAGAGGAATCTCACGATCACGCATGAGGGACTGATTCTCCAGGAGCGCGCCCGCGAGATCATCCGCCTGGTGAACGAAACGGTCCGCGACCTGCAGAACATGGGCGCGGAAGCCAAGGGTACGATCCACATCGGAACAATTGTATCCGTGTGCAACAGCCTGCTGCCGGAGAAGATTATGAGCTTCAACAAGTCGCACCCTCAAGTGGATTTCCAGGTGTTTGAGGGTAGCAGCAACCACGTCATGGATCTGCTGAATGACGGATCGATTGATGTAGGTATTATCCGTGAGCCCTTTAATACCAGCTTATATCACTCTCTCGCCATCCGCGGGGAGGACGCTTCGGAGGAAGCGACAGATGCATTCGCAGCTATCGGCCTGCCGAATTTCTTCGAGGGTATCACCGGGAATGAAATCAATCTGGCGCAGCTGAAGGGTAAGCCGCTGATTATTCACCGCCGTTACAACGACCTGATTATGAATGCCTGCCGCCAACAGGGATTCTCGCCGAACATTATCTGCCAGAATACAGAGACGGCGTCCTCCATCAGCTGGGCGGAAGCCGGCATCGGTGTGGCGGTCGCCCCCTATACCGCAGCCATCCAGTACATGAACGACCGCATGGTCAGCAAGACCATCGTGCAGCCGACGCTGCATACGAAGTCCTTCCTGGTATGGCGCAAGGATACGCACCTGGCGAATATCGTGCAGCAGTTTATTCATCTGTTCGAGTAACCAAATGCTTACAGACCAACAAAGACAATCACACCATAAAATACCAAAAAGCACAGAACACTCCGGATAATCCGGGGGCTCTGTGCTTTTTCTTCTATTAACTTCCCATACCTACACCTCTCTGCGGCGTACCTCACTGCGAACCCACTCCTCGTCGATGCGAGTGAAGCGGCGGTTCTCCATCACGATCTCGCCGCGCACAATCACCGTCTCCACTTCCGATCCGTTCGCAGAGTAGGTCAGAGAAGATACGATATTGTTGCGGGGCATCATCTGCGGCGCATTCAAATCCAGAATCGCCAGATCCGCCTGATAGCCCTTCGCAATCCGCCCCAGGCTGTCAGCGCGACCCAGCGCCTTCGCCGCATTCTCCGTCGCCATCTTCAGTGCCTGCACCGCGCTGACCGATTCCGCGTCGCCCATCGCGCCCTTATGAATCAACGTCACCAGTCCCATCTCACGGAACAGATTCAGCGCATTATTGCTGGCCGCACCGTCCGTACCGATGCACACATTGACACCGGCCTCCAGCATCTTCGGGATCGGAGCAAATCCATTTCCCAGCTTCATATTGCTGGCCGGATTCGTAACCACACTTACCGTGGGCTTCGCCAGCAGGCGGATATCCTCATCATCGACCTTCACGCAATGCGCAATGATGACCGGCTGATCCAGGAGACCCAGAGAATCCGCATAGGCGATGGGGCTCATGCCCTGCTCCTTCTTCATATTCTCAACCTCGAAGGTGCTCTCCGACAGATGAATATGCAGAGGAACGTTCTTCTCCCGCGCGATGGCAGCTGCCTTCTGCATATATTTGCCGGTGCAGGTGTACGGTGCGTGGGGGGCCATAGTAAAGGTCAGCAACGGCTCATCCTTCCAGGCTTCCATCTCTTCCAGCGCCTGACGAATGCGCATCTCGCCGCCCTCTTCGTCCGCATCGCCGGACAGGCCGCGTCCGATGGAGGCACGGATACCGGCATCCACCGCAGCCTTCGTGGTCTGATGAATGTGCATCTGCATATCGTTGAAGCAGGTTGTGCCGGAACGAAGCATCTCCATGATGCCGAGCGTCGCGCCGAGGTAAGCATCTTCCGGTGTCATCTTGTCCTCTCTCGGCATGACACGCTCGAACAGCCACTCGTTAAAGGACACATCGTCCGCCAGGTTGCGGAATACGGTCATGTAGTTGTGTGTATGCATATTGATGAGGCCGGGAATCACCAGCTTATCTGTACCGTCGATCGTCCGATCCGGAACAAAGTCGGTGACGTTCTCTCCGACGCTGATGATCTTGTCCTCTTCAATATAAATATCGGCCGGTCTTACCGCAAAGCCTTCTCCCTCGGAGAGAAGCACCTGCGGCGATTCAATTTTGATTTTCATGGTTTTCTCCTGATTCTGTCATTTATATTCTCTTATTCACGAATTTTCCAGATTTCTGTTTTCTGTGCCTTCATTCGCAGATTATGCGAATTTTTCTGATTCACACGCTTACTCTGCATCTATTTCGCGTGTGCCTCTTCCGGCTCCGTCAGCGCGTTTTTCAGTTCTTCCACTGTCTTCTTCAGCAGCGGATGCCGGTACGCCGGGCAAAGCTCGGCCAACGGATTCAGCACAAAATCCCGGTTCTGCATATCGATATGCGGGATGTGAAGCTCCGGCGTGTCATATACGATATCATCGTAGAAGATGATATCCAGATCCAGCGTCCGGGGTCCCCAGTGAATCAGGCGCTCTCTTCCGGCTTCCTGCTCGATCTCGTGCATCACATCCAGCAGCTCCTCCGGCGTCAGCAGCGTATCCAACTCCAGACAGGCGTTCAGAAAATCATCCTGCGCCACGCCGCCATAGGGCGCAGTGCGAAGGAACGAGGATACCGCCGTTACCCGGCAGTCCTTTCGATCCTGCAGCCCCTGAATGCCCTGGCGCAGGTATGCCTCCTTGTCGCCCAGATTGGAACCAAGCGCCAGATAAGCGCGGTGCCAGAAACGGCTGATCTCCACGCTGACCGTATCCAGCGGAAGACCGACCGGCGCCCAGGGCTTCGCGATCTCCAGGCGGATGCCCTGCAGATGCTCAAAGACCAGCAGCAGTTCCTCCGCCAGCTTCTCCGCCACGGTCTCGATCAGCTGATACGTATGCTCCTCCATAAAGGTCTTCATGAACTGGCATACTTCTCCATAGTGAATCGACTGTGTCAGATCGTCACTCTTCCCCGCCGAGCGCGTATTCGTATAGAGATCCGCAGAGATCACGAATTTCTGCCCCAGAACATTCTCCTCCGGAAATACACCGTGCTTCGCCCAGATTTCCAGACCGCGAATTTTTATTTTATCCATAGTAATCATTATTCCCTTCTCTGTTCCGGTATTTTCCGATTTCGATAGATCTTCTCTCTATGCGTGAAGGATGGCCTCCGTCATACGGATGGCTCTGACATTCTCCTTCACATCATGCACGCGCACAAACGCACAGCCCTTCATCACACCGATGACAGAGGTTGCTACAGTTCCTTCCACGCGCTGATCCGCCGGAAGATCCAACGTCAGGCCGATCATAGACTTACGGGACGTTCCCAGCAGCACCGGATAGCCCAGCTCCTGCAGGCGCTCCAGGCGGTTCATAACCTCCAGGTTCTGCACATACGTCTTGCCGAAGCCGATGCCGGGATCCAGAATAATATTGTCCTCGCTGACGCCGTGCGCCAGGGCGATTCCCGCCGACTCTCTAAGGTCGTTCAGCACATCCTCCATCAGGTCATTGTACTCCGTCGTATTGCGGTTGTGCATGAGGCAGCAGGGACGGTTGTACTTTCCTGCCACTTCTGCGATCTTATTATCGTATTTCAATCCCCAGATATCGTTCAGCAGGTCCGCGCCGGCTGCCAGCGCCGCCTCCGCTACCGTTCCCTTGTAGGTATCAATGGATACCGGAACGTCAAAGCGGGTCTTCAGCGCCTCGATATAGGGAATTACACGGTCAATTTCTTCCTGCTCCGTGATCTGGATATGGCCGGGTCTTGTGGACTCGCCGCCCAGATCAATGATGTCTGCGCCGTCCGCAATCATTTCCTCGGTGTGAATCAGCGCCGCGTCCAGGCTGTTCCAACGTCCGCCGTCCGAGAAGGAATCCGGCGTTACATTCAGGATACCCATGACATAGACATGGTTTTTCAGGTCAAATTCTTTGTTTCCAATCTTCATCTCGTTTTCTCCCGTCGTTTTCTTCAGTTAAGGTCAACGTTATGGTTCCAGTCAAGCCTGCCCGGAGATTAAGACTAATACTCCAGTGTCATGTTTTTCTTCTCTTTTGCCCAGTTACACTCCGCTTCCGCGTTGCAAAGAAAGCAGAGCCGACTTTTCTTGTCCGCATGGTAAAGAATCGCCGCCAGGGCTTCTTTCGCCATCGCTTTCTTTTGTGTGCCGGATCCTTCCGCGATCTGTTCTGCTTCTCCTGCCCTGTTCTCTGCTCCGCCGCTGACACGGCTCTTCTCTTTTCTGTGAGAACCGATCGCAGTCAGGATCATATCCCGTTCTTCTTCCGCAAAACCGCATTCAGCAAGAATCGGCTCCGCTGCCGCACAACCGGCCACATCATGAGGCGTACCGTTCCGGTACTGCTCCGCCCGGCCGATATCGTGAAGCAGCGCCGCCGCATAGATCACATCCTTCGGCAGGTCTGCGCTGGATTCCAGCGCGAACAGATACGCGAGTCTCGCCGTATCAATCAGATGCTGCATGCCGTGGCGGCAGAACCGCCGATCTGCCTCCAGGCGGTCCAACTCCTCCTGCAGGCGGATAAAATCCGGATGCCGCAGGATTCGGTTCACGCGCTCCATTACATCTTCACCATCTGCAGAAATCTCTGCTGCAACTGAAAATCATCGGCAAAGCAGCCGCGCGTAACAGTTGTCACCGTCTTGCTGCCCGGCTTCTTAATGCCGCGCATCGTCATGCACATATGCTCGGCTTCGATATATACCATAACCCCCTTCGGCTTCAGATGCTCCTCGAGCGCTTCCGCGATCTGCACCGTCAGCTGCTCCTGGATCTGCGCGCGGCGCGCGAATACTTCCACCGTACGGGCCAGCTTGCTTAAACCTACCACCTTTCCATCCGGAATATAGGCGATATGCACTTTCCCGTAGAAAGGAAGCAGGTGATGCTCACAGACGGAATAGAACGTGATATCCTTCTCGATCACCATATCGCTGTTGCTCGCCTCGAACTGCCGGGACAGCGGAACTGCCGCGTCCTGCGTCATCCCGCCGAAGATCTCTTCACACATTCTCGCAATCCGGTCCGGCGTGTCCTGAAGACCTTCCCGTGTGGTATCTTCCCCGATTCCTTCCAGAAACAGGGTTACTGCCTGTTTGATTTTCTCTTTGTCCATCTTACACTCTCTTTCCGGAGGGTACTTTCGATTGGAATACAAAAAAAGCACCTCCCTTTGTGGCAAAACATGGATAAACTGTCCCTTCACAATAGGAGATGTCTCTTATCGCAACGGGTGCGGAAAACATATCGCAAGGTATTACCTTTCGTTTCGCGGCAACTCCCCATCCAACGAACACTTAACGCATGTAATCCTATTTTGCTGTACACATTCATTATACTGAAACTGCCGGGAAATGCAACAATGTCTTGCACTTCCCGGCAGTTAATAGATCAACTACTCTCTTCTTAACGCCTCGATCGGGTTCAGGTTCGATGCCTTGATCGCAGGCAGCAGGCCGAAGACCACGCCGATCAGTACGGAGAAAGCCACAGCGATTACGGTGGCTCCCACATCGATCGCCATCGGCGCTCCGCTCATGCCGGAGATCACCTTCGCCATCACGATGCCCGCGCCGACGCCAAGCAGTCCGCCCAGGCTGGTCAGAACCGCCGCCTCCGTCAGGAACTGGAAGAGGATCCGGCTCTTTCTCGCGCCGATCGCCTTCTTCAGGCCGATCTCACGGGTACGCTCCGTCACGGATACCAGCATGATATTCATAACGCCGATACCGCCGACCAGCAGAGAAATACTGGCAATCCAGATCAGCTGCTGGTTCGTCGAGGAGGACAGATCCTGCAGACGCTTCGCCTGCTCCAGGAGATCCTGGCTGCGGTAGCTCAGATTCATCGAGGAATCCGCCTGCAGCGTCGCCGTCAGAAGATCCGCCGTCTTCTTGCCTGCGTTCGTCATGTCATCCGTGCTGGCTGCTTTCAGCGCCACCTTCTGGGGCTCGTCAAACTGAGCTACCAGCGGCCAGGTCGTATCCGGCACGAAGACAACGCCGTTGGAAGACTGGTTATAGATCGCATAATCGCTCGGATCGTTGATGACAGGCTCGAATTCCATGCTCTGCTCCGTAATTCCGATAATAGTATACGGCTCGCTCTTGATCTCGATCGTCTTTCCTAAAGGATTCTCTCCCTCGAACAGAGAGGACATGGCCGTCCGGTCCACGATCGCCACCTTGCGAATCTGACTGAAATCATCTTCTGTGAAGCCGCGGCCCATCTGGATATAGTAGCCGTACACGTTAAAATAGTGTTCGTCGATGCCCCGAATCGTTCCGGTAAAATTCTGATTCTGATGATAGACATACTCTGCATAGGTGCGCTCTGTGTAAAGAGAAGCCTCCGCCACCTCATCCAAAGCCGTAATCTCGTCCAACGTATCCTGGCTGATCGGATTCACGCCCTCCGGAATCGCATTGTATTCCGTGTCGAACGTATTGTCCCCCTGATACAGCTCTACCTTCACAGCATTCGTTCCGGAACCGATCAGGTTCTGCTTGATCTGCTCATTCGTTCCCTTGATCGTGGATACGATCGAAATAATTGAGCCAATACCAATAATGATGCCGAGCATCGTCAGGAACGAGCGCATCTTATGACTCCATATGCCCTGGAATGCCAGGGAAATATTCTCAAACATACGTCATTCCCTCCTAATAGTTGTAGAAACTGCGGTTAAATTCTTCAATATCGCCATCCACAACAGGAGCATCCTCCTTCACATCCTGTCCGTAAGGGAAAGCGACCCGGTCGTCGATGGTAAGTCCGCTCCGAACCTGTGTGTAGCTTCCCCACAGGTTCTTGCCGGTGCTGATATAGCGCTTCTCCAGCGTATCATTCTCTCCGGCGATCATCACATAGCTTTGGCCATTCTCGCTACGCACAAAGGCGGAAGTAATGTACAGCGAATTAATCTCCTCCTCGCTATTCGAGGAATTGTAGGTAACGTCTACATATTCATTCTCCCGCAGGTTCGCATCCTCATCCACAAATACCGTCAATGGATAATAAGATACATTGCTGTTGCCATTGCCATAATTCGAATAGTCCGAGGACGGGAAATCACCGATCGAGTAGACGGTTCCTTCCAATGTCTCGTATGTCTCCCAGGACTGAACCGTTACGCTGTCACCCACCTGAATACTTCCCAGGTCCAGCTCACCGATGCCGGTCTCGATATAGTAGCCGCCTCCTCCGGATACCGTAATAAGAGGCGTATTGTCTACAGCTGCAGTCTCTGCGTCGCCGATGGATTTTACAACACCGTCGATCTTGCTATAGACCATACTGTTATTCAGCTCTGTTTCCACCTTCTCGTACTCGACCTGCGCCACCTGCAGGCTGATCTGAAGATCCTTCAGCTCCAGCTCTTTATCCGAGCGCATCTTGGCGATCTCCGCCGCCGTATACGAGATTCCCGGCTCACCCGGATCAATGTCGATGATACCATCACCGCCAGGCAGGGTCTCATCCGGATTCTCCGTATCACCGGTATAGATCGTCAGCGGATCCTGGTCAGCCCCCATCAGATAACCGACCGGAAGAATCACCGGAGTAGTTCCCTCCAGGCGGATCTCATACAGCCAGGTATAAAGATGTTCCGTATACGCTCCGTCTGCCATCAGCTGATCGCCATCGCGCACCATCAATGCCACTCTGACATCCTCCTTGCCATTCAGCAGATACTGCAACAGTGAAGGAGAAATCACCTGATCCTCTTTCCAGAGATAAATGGCAGGCATCTGTTCCGTACCGGTGCCCTTTACGAAAGTCGGTCGATCTGCTTCCGGAAGCTCGGGGATCGTCGGCTGCGTGGGAGCCGGAGTCTCCGGTTCCGTCGGTTGTGTCGGTGCGGGCGTCTCCGGTTCCGTCGGCTGTGTCGGCGCAGGTGTCTCCGGCTGTGTCGGTTCCGTCTCCGTCGGCTGCGTCGGTTCGGTTTCCGATGGTTCAGTCGGCGCGGGAGTCTCCGGCGCCGATGGGTCCTGACTTTCCTCCGTCAGTCCCTCCAGGCTCTTCTGCACACTGCCACCGGCGAACCAGCTGGCCAGCTTCGGTCCCAGTGCCTGGATTCCTGCCGTCTGGAAAACACTTTCCCCGCCCGTCTGCATCGCGATCTTCTTACCGGTTCCGGAGCTGGAGACAGGAACGCCGGGCTTATAAGATTGAATCTTCTTCAGCTCCTCCTGTGCTTTCTGGATGGAAAGCTCCAGCTTCTGCACTTCCAGCGCCTTGCTGTCCAGCTGCAGACTGGTCAGCGTCGTATCATAGCTCATCAGAGGATCGCCCACATGGACTTCCTGCCCCTCTTCCACCATGATCTCCTGGATGATCTGCGTCGTGCTTACATAGACAGACTGTATCTTGTCCGCCGTTACCCGGCCGGACATCTGCTTCTCATCGCCCCAGTAACCGTCCATGCCGATATCATTCATGGAATATACGCTGACCGGCGTACTCTTCCTGGACTTTGCCAGATAGTAGGCGCCTCCGGCGCCCCCGCCGACCAGAGCCACGATGATCGCTCCGATCAGAACTCTCTTTCCTGTTTTATTCATCGGCAGCGCCTCCTTCCTTCTGGTTCTCACGAATCTCGCCGTCAAAAATATGATACGTCTTCTTCGCCTGCTTCGCGATATCCGCGTCATGAGTGATCATAACAATCGTCATACCCTCGTCGTTCAGCTGACGGAAGAGCTCCATGACCTGCTCGCCTGACTTCGAATCCAGCGCGCCGGTGGGCTCATCTGCCAGCAGAAGCTTCGGCATGCCGACGATCGCGCGGGCGATCGCCACTCGCTGACACTGTCCGCCCGACATCTGGTTCGGCCGGAAATCCACACGGTCTCCCAGACCTACCTTCTCCAGAGCAGCCTTCGCTCTGGCCCGGCGCTCCTTCTTGCCTACGCCGCCGTACAGCAGCGGCAGAGCCACGTTATCCTGCGCCGTCAGCTTAGGAAGCAGGTTAAACTGCTGGAAGACAAAGCCGATGCTGTGATTCCGGATCTCCGCCATATGAGTATCCGAAGCCTTCGAGACATCCTCTCCGGCCAGAAGGTAACTGCCCTTTGTCGCCACATCCAGACAGCCGATAATGTTCATCAGAGTAGTCTTGCCGGAACCGGACGGCCCCATGATCGCGATATACTCGCCCGCCTCCATGGAGAGGTTGATATCCTTCAGAACCGGCACTACCAGCTTGCCCTGCAGATAATCCTTATAGATATGCTTCAGTTCAAGAATCATTCGCCCGCCTCCGTTTCTGCTGCCTGCGACTCCTCTACAACATGCGCACTGTCCGAAGCAGCTCCGCCCGAAACACCTTCGCCAATCTCTGTGATCTCACCGTCTGCGCTGCCGGCGCCATCAGCAGCTCCGTCCATGCCGTCCGCGCCTTCCGGAAGCGCAAGTCCACTGCCATCGTAGGAAGCACTGTCACCGGCCTCTCCATCGGAAATGCCGCCTTCATTATAAATCTCACCATTCGCGTCCGGGCTCTCGCCATCCATGCCTCCGATATACTCACCGTCTGCACCTTCGACATATTCGCCGCCTGCACCGCCATTGTATTCGCCGCCCATGGTATCAACCGTATCCGAGCCACCGAAGTATCCCTCGTCATATCGGGTCACGGGCTGTCCGGCGCTCAGTCCCTCCTCCGGAATCGCAATGTAATCTGAAGCTGTCAGGCCATCTGTGATCTGGTACTCATCCGTATTCTCGTCATGCTCTCCCAGAGTAACGGTTCTCTTCTCCAGCTTGTCCTGATCGGTAGCTGCCCACACATAGGCATCATTGCCGTCCTGCACAATATAATAGGAAGAAAGCCAGATGCCTTCACGCGCATTCTCGTCTTCCGTGCCAAGTTCAATATAAACATGCTGCCCCATCATCAGTCCGGAACTGTCGTCCAGCGTCACATAGAACGGGTACTTTGTCGTGTTCGTCATCTCCGAACCGGAACTGGATACGTAATAATAACCTTCATTCTGATTGCTTACCGCATGTTCCAAATCCACAGAATCCAGAGTGCCTGCCCAGGTTTCATTCTCATCCACGCGGGAACGAATCACCACAGAACTTCCGACCGGAAGGCTGCGGGCGTTCAGCTCACTGACATTTCCTTCGATCCGGTAAGTTCCGGTCTCCATAATCGTCATGTAGGGCTTTGCATTCCCGTAATTGTCATAACCATTCTCCGAAATCGATTGAACGACACCGTTCATTTCCGCAGTTACTTCGGATTTCTCCATGGACTTCTCCAGGCGGTCAATCTCGACTTCCTTCGTGCTGATGTTGTACTCGGTCTGACGGATATCGGCCTCCAGGGTCTGGATTTCGATGGTATAGCTGAGCTTGTCGGAGGAAGCCGCCTGCTTGCGCTCCTTCTCCAGCGCGGTAATCTGGCTCTTCGTCGTCTCGATGCTGTTGCGCATCTTCTCCAGCTCCAGCTTGCCCTGTTCGATATTCAGAGAAGCTTCTTCCATATCATAAGAGAAGAGAACCTGTCCCACAGTTACCTCGTCGCCTTCCTTTACGAAGACTTCCTTTACCGTCTTCTGGTCATCTTTCTTAATTTCCTGTGTCGCCAGCGGGACAACTTTGCCGGCATAGCGGTTCTGAATCCCGGCGTTCAGACCGGCCAGCATAGATACGGACTGCACGGCAACGGTCTCGCCGGAATCTGTGCTCCCGGAGCACCCTCCCATGATTAACGTGGCTGCCGCCGCCAGACATAAAAACCTGAGGTTGGATTTTCTCATACAAAAACTCCTTTCGGGTATTCGGACATAATTATGGATTGTTATATTATTTTAAGCATACCAGATATCCTTTGATTTGTGCGGAATTATTTCTTAATCTTTCATTAATACAATATACAAATCCCACCTTGTCGCTTTGACTTATATGATGTATAATATAGCATTATCCCTTTTAGGAGATTATTCATGAAAATACTTTTAGACGATGTAAAATTGACTTTTAAGCCTAGTGAAACTACACATAATCACTCGATTGTAGCAATCAGGAATTCTTTCGAAGAATTTCCGAATCGTTTTCTGGTATACTACGATACCCGTTGGGAGTGTTTTCTCTTCCTGAACTTTAAAACGAATGTTAATAATGAAAGCTTTATCATAAACGGTCTCTCTCATCAGCTAAAAACGGATCGCTCCAATATCCGGCTGGATTATATATCCCTAATGGTTCATGAGAAATATTCCGAAAGCCATCAGGAACCCCGCGTATATTGCCACCGTTTATATACAGCAGAACTGACTGCCTTTTCGCCTGAAATGAAGTTTTCCGAATTTACGCTGGATGGAATTCAGTACCGTTGGATGAGTATTGCAGAAATGGAATCCGATAACAGAACAATGACTGTGAACTCAGACATTATTAATTTTGTGAAAGAAAATATCAACTGATTCTTCTTTACTTCCGCTGTCTGTACTCTTCCGACTGGATGAATCCCTGGAAAACCTGTGCGCGGGTTCTTCCGGCAGCCAGCTCCTTCACCCAGGCATTCAGCCCGGCCTTGTCCGGCTCTCTTCCCAGCAGGAAGACGTAAAGCTCCCGCACGTAGCGGCGTCGGCCTTCGTCAGAGTCGATGACAGCCGCGGAGACCTCGTCCCAACTCTTCCCGCCTGCCAGCTGTGCCTGCCAGAAGGCAAGCCCGGCTTCATCCGGCATACGCCCCAGCTGTGTGACATACAGCTCCGTCAGCTTCCCCTTCCAGTTGTTTGCATCACCCCGATCGGAATCGTCCTCCGGCAGGCCGCGGCGCACACAGATCAGGCCGCGGTTATAGATCGGCGCGGCTACGCTGCGCTTCTGGCGGCTCTGACAGTATTCCTTCATGTTCTTGCGGGTCGGTCCGACGCCGGAGCCGTGGCCGGAAAGCTCACCATTCCCTACATACATCTCCACATGGCCCACGTAGCCGGTGGCCTTGCGATCCGGATCAGTGCCCCGGAAATACAGCAGATCACCGGGGAGAAGCTTATCCTCGTCCGGCACGCCTCCGCTAATCCCGGCATCGATCGTGGTCAGCTTCTTACTCAACATCTGCGCTTCGGTGTTGTCACCGATGTTGATGCCAAGCACCTGCTCATATACCCACTGCTGCAGGCTGGAGCAATCGCTGCAGCCGCTGCTGACCTGGTCACGCTTACTGCTCTGGGTGTACTGGTTCTTACCTTCACGGCTCTTGATCTTCGCTACAAGCGCCGCTCTTTTCTCTTTATTCGTCATGTTTTCTCCCTCTGTATGTTATTAAAATTATCTTGTCCATTCGAAGCTCTCTGCGCGATTTCCCTTATGCTGCCCCTGCCTGCACATCACTGCGGCTTATCATAGCGAAGCGCTCGATCAGAATCGGATACGCCCTGTGTGGTTGGATCGGTCACGATACCGACCATTGCCAAAATATTGATCACAAGACCAACCACCTGCGTAACTTCCGATTCCGATACGCCGGGAGCAATGCCAAGCAGCCCCAAAACCTGGTAAACCAGAGCGATCACAGCCGTGGTAATCGCCAGCAGCGTAGTCTTATTCTTCCATCTCAGCTTCCAGTTAATCATAAGTCCTCCTCACGCCATCTCCTGAAACAGAGTTGTCCGAAATAATATGCAATGCCTGCCCGTTCAGGAAATCTTTCTTCTCGTGTTTTACCTGCTGCGCATAATCCAGCGCTGCGTGCATATCTCCGTTGCAGTGTGCGTCCGGAATTTGCTGTACCGCCCGTGCAGTCGCTTCGCCCAGCGCAATTGCCGCATCAATGCTTTTCAGCATATAGAGTTCATGCTGATACCGCACCTGCTCTCTCTGATCCAGCTCCTGCTGCCGGGCGGTTCTGCGGCGCTGCTCTTCGGCGTCGCGCTGATTAATGTTTCTCTGAATCAGCCAGAAAAAGAATCCGACCAGCGCAGAGATAAACATGGAGAAGATACCCAGCACCTGAAAAATTTCTTTCATTGTCCTCCTCCTGTTTCTGTCGTGTTCTTACGGCAAAGTTTTATGCCTCTTACACCCTTTGCTCTAGTGCGCTAATTCTGTCCTTCAGTCCCGCAATTACGGCTTTCTGCTCTTCACTTTTTTTCATCAGCTGCTGAATCATCGCAGTATTCAGTGCAATGAATTCTTCATAGCGGAGGCTATAGACATACTCGTTCTCCACAGGGACATCCTCTGTGTACGGCATTTCTTCCAGAATTTCCTGCCCGCTTTCCGGATCTGTCGCAGAAACCGTTTTTGTTTTCTGTACCTGCTCTGTCTTCTGATCCTGGCAGAATCCGGCAAAATCCATATTCGTAAGCCCGGCAGCGCGCATAGCTTCTTCCACATCCTGGGCAATGAATCCCGTATGCGTCCGGCCGGAAGTCCCGTTAATGAGTTTATAGGATACAGGCTTCAGTCCCCGGAAGAAGTCAAGATACTGAGCTCCGATCGCCTCAATGTTTTCCTTTTCATTGCGATCTGATGTAGTATTCACGGCAACATACGTATAGAACTGTCCCCATCTATGTGACGGAGCGCCAAGTGCCAGCTGATTATTCGTATCATCTCCATGATCCGGGTCCAGTGTCCACATTCCATCATGTACACCCAGATGCAGTGCATAATTCGCTTCATTCGATGCAAGTATGTAGAAATGCTGTACTTTCTTATTATTCTCCGTAATAATATTGTTGTAGATTCTCCCCTGGATCTTATTATTCTCATCAGACCAGCAAAGCATCTGCCCCTGCTTCATCATGGTGATATTGCCATTCACTTTGACATTGCCGCTCACAGTATCCATTTTGACGCTGCCAGTCACAGTAATGTCACCATCTACAGTTCCGCCTCTGGTGGAAAGATATGGATGGGTGTGATTTTTCTCAGCTTTACCTGCAAGCTTCGTGTTCATTTCTGTCTCGGTATAGTAACGACCATCATGATTATGCTCCTCCAGCTTTGAACTCAAAGTTCCCAGCGTAGCATCTACGCTGACGCCATTATAATCCACCTGATTGGCTACTGTAGAGAAGTTGATCTTATCGTAATCGACACCATTATCTACCAGAAAATCCGCGTTTTTGTCTGCCATAATTTTATCCTCTCTTTTCTTTTTCGTTGATTTTTTTCAGTTCTGCTTCCAACTGATCGACCCGGTTCATGAGGTTCTGGATCATAGCTGTATTCAATGCGATAAATTCCTCATAACGGAGGCCATACACGTACTCGCCCTCAACCGGCTGATCTTCCGTGTAACAATTCTCTACCTGCTCGATCTTTCCGGTCTCAGGATTAAAGATATCCACAAGTTCTGTCTTCACCACCGGTTCCGTCTTCGGATCCCGGCAAAATCCGGCGAACTCCTGCTCCGTGAATCCGACCTCACTCATCGCTTCTTCCACATCCTGGGCAATGAATCCCGTATGCGTCCGGCCGGAAGTCCCGTCTGTAAACTGGAAGGATACCGGCTGCAGCTTCCGGAAGAGATCCGTGAACTTCCCGTCCAGCGCTTCAATGTTTTTCTTCTGATTCCGGTCGGAAGTTTTAATGGATGCCACACTGGAATAAATCTGTCCCCAGCGGTGGTTCGCCGTTCCCAGAGTAAGCACACCGTTCGTGTCCGGATCAAGAGTCCATACGCCGTCATGTACGCCAAGATGAAGATAATAAGTTCCCTCGCTCGATGCAGCCAAATACATCTGCTGATTTGACTTCATATAGATTCTTCCTTTATTGTTCCACAGCAGCATCTTGTTCTCCGACATATTGATATTGCCGGTCACGCTTCCACCAGAAGTCGGCAGATAGTTCGAGTGTGAATGACTGCTTGCAGCCGCACCGATCTCCGACGGTGCAGGCTTGTCCCCTTCATGATAAATCCGGAAGCCGTTGATTCGAAATTCCTTCCCAAATATCCGCATAGCTAATCTCCTCCTTATCCAACAATAACAATATTATAAGTTCCAGGATCTCCCTTGGGCAGCCACAGCTGTACACTGTTGGCATCAACAACTTCCACATCAGTTGCAAGTAAACTTTTCGAATTGACCTCCCAGACAGATACCATTACATTTTCTGTATTTAAATTGTGAGTAACGGTCGCCCACTCAATCATATCTCCGTTATCCGGAAAAGCCGGCTTCTGCGTAGAGAACACTCTCGCCTTACTGTTCCACGCGGTTCTCTCCGCCGCCGTGATATGGCGCGTGCCGTCCGCCAGATGACTGATCAGGCTGGTAATTGCACGGGAAATCTTTCCCATGGCAACGGACAGCTTCTCGCCGGATACCAGGTTCTCGTTCGCGCTGGCCGCCGTATAAGTCGGAGTCTGGTTGTTCGTCGCCACGTTCGGCACATTTCCCAGACCAACATTGGCTTTTGTGATGTTGACCTGACCGGTGCGGTACGCAGTTTCGCTGTTGCCCTTCACACCAGTTACATGTGCTTTCTGGCTGTGATCGTATGCGATCTTGCCCCGGTCGCCGCGATAAGCCGTCGAGGAGGTCTCGCCCAGTGCCAGTGATGCGCTGATCTCCACGTAGGCCGTACCGGACCATCGATATGTCTTGTTGGTATTCTGCGCCACATAGATCTTGCCCGCCTCACCGGCAGCCGGGAAGCTCGCCAGCTTGTCATACTCCAGAACGTCATCCACATAGGACGGCAGCTGAGAAGCCGGAACCAGACCGTTCTCATCCAGACTGGCAACGCCGTTCTTCGCGCCATTCAGGGAAGTTGCCAGGTAGGGATGCGAGTGATTCGCCTTGTCATAGTAGCTCCCGCCTCCGTTGCTTCCGCCGCTGATCTTCTCCTGCAGCGTCTTCTCCGGCTCGCCCACCGTCGGCGTGATCTGCGCGCCGGAAGCATCATAGACTTCCTCCACTTCCAGAATCCGCTCATCCACCACTGTGTTCAGCGGATCGCTTATCACGGTAACAAGATCGCCCAGATCCCAGTCCTGCAGGTACTGCATCGCGGTTCCGCTGACCACGGTGAAATCATAGCTGTCCGCCGCCCGCATCGCGGAAAGACCCGCAATTCCGCGTTCCCGCAGAAGCGCATTCTCATTCGCGCCTTCCTCAACGTCATGGGCATCAATAAAGACTTCCTTGCGCTCAAAGCCGGAAGCCCCGGCCAGATCCACCGTCACAACCTTCCAATCTTCGCCATCTCCGCGTCCGGCCACATAGCCAATATTCCGCTCGGAGCTCACATCCAGCGTGTAGACCTGCTCGCTGATATTATCGTAAGCATCGGAAAATATCACTCTCGGCTGCAGACTCTGCGCCGCCGTGTGATCCACGCCCTGCCGCACCACGAACTCCAGACGCTGCTCCCTCCAGTTCAGCTCGATCTCCGCGCCGAGGCTGCAGGCATTCGCGATCGACCGGATATCCTCCGCTAAAATATTGTAGCAGGTCTCATAAGTGATGCTTCCGCCAGATGACGGCCGGTCGCCGAGAACCAGGTGAGGAATCACCCGTTGGGAATCCTCCGGTGCAATCGCATTCGCCGTAACCAGTTGCTGCAGGATCTCCGCCGGAGTTCCCTGATAGCTCTGGTTCGCCTTGCCCTTCGGCGGCACAGTGATCCTTGTCTCCAGCAGCTTCAGCAGAGAAAAGCCCTTCACCGTATACGTCCCCTTCGCCTCATCGTACTGCACATATTCGATGCAGCCGCTTCGCTTCGGGTCTTCATCCAGCAGGATAAATCGCCGCGCCTGAAGAATCGGGGAGCAGTACCCAAGCGTAATCTCAAACTCGCCATAGCCCGACCATTTCCTGCGGAAAATCAGCGACTCATAGTCATCCACCTGCCCCAGGTAATTCAACTCTGTGTCAAAGACACGAATCAGTACGTTCGAATCCATACCCTTCCTGCCACCTGTCCTTTCGGCGCTGATGTCTGAATTGCGATCTCACGCTGTGCTTCCGGACTTCCCTGCTGCCAGCGGAACCACTCCTCCCAGCGCTCCTGCTGCTCCTTAACCATCGAATCGTATTCCAGTACATTGCGCGGTCGAATCGCTCCGCATACTTTCACATCCGATCGCTCATCCACCACGGTAAAAGTTCCTACCGTTCCGCCGCTCGAACCGGTCTCCGCCCTGGCCAGAGAGATCTCATAGACAAATTCTCCCCGCTCCAGCTCCGGAAATTTATCTCTGCCGTACTTTACGACAATCGCCAGATTCTGCGCCCTTCTGTCCAGACGAACCACAATACGCGCATAGCTTCCCTGGCTTCTGTCCAGAGCCAGACTCAGCGGCTCCGAATTCTTCATCCAGAATCCCTGCAGAATCGCCGTTCCCGTACCTACTGTAATGTTGTTCTTCCCATCCGTAGTGACTTCCAGACCCATGTAGCATTTGCTGTTCCCGGCTTCATCGCCTGCCTCAGCACCTGCTTCCTCTTCCACCTCGTCCTCTACCTTGACGCCGGAACGAAGAAACGCATCAAAATACTGATTGAATTCATCCTGACCGTACTCTGTCCCACCATCAAAAAATCCGTAGCTAACTGCCATACCTCATATTTCCTCCTTATATTCCCAGATACCGCTCCTGATAGGAGACCAGTACCCTGTTCTTCTGCGCTTCACTGTCGCTGCTGTATGAGATCAGGTTCTCCCCCAGCTGCAGCCAGAAGAAGCGAGACGTAAGATCCAGCACCTGATTCATATTCACCGCTTCATTTCCGCTGCGCCGGATCACGCTCTTCGCTCCGAAATCTGTATTGATCTCCAGTACGTCCCCGTCCTTCAGCTCAGCGTTCACCTTCACATGTTCATGCGTGCTCTCATTCCAGATCACTGGATTCAGCGCCGGGCCGTAGAACTGGATCAGCACCGGAGTCTCCAGATTTCCTTCGTTATTGATAACGACTGAAGTTCCTCCCCGCTTCCGGAATGAGAAGGGAAGCTGGAAAGGAAATCGCAGACCGTCCCTCCATTCCGTGACATTCACATACTCCCGCGCCGAGAGCAGAGCCGGATTGGAACACAGCAGCGTCACCTGAAACTGAAAGCGATCGTGAATATTCGTATTCTTCGACCGGAATTCCGAGATCTCATAATCGATCTTCCGCTCCCTCGTCCCCCTCCGGATTGTCAGGCAGCCGCTGCTGTACGGGCGGAAGAACTTCATCACTTCCTCCCTGGCCTCCTCCTTCCCGACTCTCCTCGACTTGTACTCCGCAGTGATCGTAATCTCGCGCTCCGGGATTCTGCGGCTCCGGATCGTACTTCCGTAACCGCTCAGCCGCGTCTCTGTGTCATATTCATATTCCGGGGCTTCCAGTCCGGAATAATCCACAATTCCGTACTCGTTATCCCCAATCACAAGCATATCTTCTCCCCTTCGGAAGAAAAACTGTATCTTACAGGCCAAATGCAAGCCCCCTTTCTACTTTTCGCAATGCTCTGGCATTCGCCGCCGGAGTTCCCTCCGGATTCACGATGGTTACGTTCTGCGTGATGTCGCTTCGGTTCTTTCGACTCTCCATGGCTTCCGCCAGACGCTCCAGCATCTGCAGCGCCGCCGGATCCGCCGAAGTCTCCGGCAGACGCATCTCCCTGTCGTCCCGCATGGCGGCAGGCACAGAGATGAACTCCGCATACTGCTTCGCTCTCATATTCTCCATCAGTGCAGCCGCTCTTGTGTTGTAGGCTTCGATCGCCGCGCTCGCCGTATTCGCGTAAGCCTGTACCAGGCGAGGCCGCTCCGCCTCCGTGCCCTGGATCGCACCGATTACGTTGTACTGGCCGATCTCATGGAACTTTCGGGAAGGGGAGTGCTGGTCGAATACGTTTTTCGCAGTTTGTATTGCAGTCAAAGCCATTCGTCTGTATACACGAATAAGCTTTTCCCATAATTCGCTATTTGTTGTGCCATCAATGAATCCCTGCAGATTCTGCAACCCAGCCTTATAGGTTTCCTCCTGCTTATTCATTTCTTTTATGGTATTGGCCAGTTCCATTTTCAAATCGCGCATTCGCTTACCAAACTCACCCTGTATCTCCGCAAGATTTTCAGAAAATGTCTTCTTACCTTCCTCTACCTTCTTAAATTTTTCATTGAACTCATCAATGTGTATACCGCCGTCATCTACAATCGCCTGCAAAATCTTTGCTGAGTCAACCGATCCATCAGAAAGAGTTTTTATAATGCCATCGTCAACGCCAAGCTCCATCGCCTTCTGAATATTCGCCGCATAGGTATCCATGAAGCTGATCTGGCTGTCCAGCGCACCGATCATCGTCTCTACACTATCATAGCCTTTAATGCTGACTTCCTCAAACATCCCCATTTCACTGCTAAGTGTGTCATAGATCTTCTGTCTGGTGGCCTCATGTTCTTCCCGCAGTGACTCCTGCTGCGCCCGGATTTCCTCTGCCCGCAGTTGTAATTCTCCAGTATGTGTAAGATATGCCTCATCCAGCGCAGCAATCGCCTCCTGCAGCTCTCCGCAGCCAGTCGAAGATTCAACCATACTCTCTCTCATGGCAAGAGTTGCATCACTCATACCGGCAAGACTTAACTGAGTCGCATCCAGACTTAACTGAGCAGCTCCAATCTTGAGCTGATACTCATCCATAACTGTCTCCGACTCCTGCAGACGTTCATCCAGAAGTGCGATCGCCCCCTCAGCCGCAGCATATGCCTCCTGCGCCAAACTCATCTCTGTCCGCAGCTGCGCAATTTTCCCGACAGATACATCTAATGTCTCTGCACCTACATCATTTGCTTCATTGTATGCCTCTGTTGATTCAATCAGCTTCTGCTCTGCTTCACGCAATACATCGGAAGCTTCCGCTCGTTCTTCCAGCAATTCCGTGTGCTCTTCCACAGCCGCCTGATATTCCTGCTCCAGCTCCTCCTGTTCAATCAAAGCCTCTATGGCTTTTATTGTCATATTCAGCGAATCTGTCTGCCGATCATACGCAAGTGCTAAACCGGGAATTGTCTCGTTCAGCCTGTCCACGATTCCGGAAATCTTTATTTTCGTTTCTGCAGATTTTTCTTCTTCTCGAATCAAAGTAGAAAGGCTGCCTACAAGATCGTTTTGTAGCTTAACATTGGCTTCAATTTTCTTAATTTCCGCATCATAAGAATTCTTGGTTTCATCTACAACTTCTTTAAGTTCTTCCGCACTTCGCTTAAGCTGCATAGTCTCGGATTCCGTCTCATCTGCCAATGCAATATAAGCTCCAACGGTTCCAACTAGCGCGGCAATCGCTGTAATAGCCAGTGTAATCGGATGCGTATCTATCAGTGTCTGAAATGCACCTACCACCTGAGTTGCTATCGTTGTTACCGTCGTAAGTCCGACAATTGCTGCTATCGTCGTTCCCACCCCGGCTACCACTGCGCCAATCGCAGCTACAACATCCGGGTGATCATTAACAAAATTGGTTGCCCAGGAAAAAGCGTCTGCTCCGAGATCCGACATATCCTTAATCGCAGGGCTGAGTTGATCTCCGATCGCCACCTTCAGATTTTCGAAAGCGTTCTCCATTTTTTGCTTGGAGAATTCCACCGTATCGCTCATCTGTCCAAATGCCGTCTCCGTCGCCCCTGTACTCTGCTCCATCTGCTCCAGAACATCGTTATATTTCTCCGTACCAGCCTGAAGAAGCGACAGTGCTCCGACACCAGCTTCGGAACTATCCCATAAATCTCTGAAAGCATTCCGATCCCCATTCACGCTTTCGCTCAGGATCTTCATGATATCTCCCAGCGACTGTCCCTTTTTCGATAAAGTTTCGAACGACATACCTGTGGATTCCTTCAAGGTTGCCGACACTGCACTTCCGGAATCGCCCAGCTCGCTCAGCATTGATTCCAGATAGGCAGTTGCTTCTGCAGTAGAACTTCCATTCTCTGCCATAATCACATAGGCACCAGACAAGTTATCCATCTGAACATTGTAAGCCGCCGCAGTGGGAAGTATCGCCTGCATATTTGCTGCCAGTTCCCCCACAGATGTTTTCGTAAGCGTCTGCATAGTAATCAGGTAATCCGACATCTGTGATGCCTGCGAACTCTCCAGACCGTAGGCATTAATCGCTGCAGACAGAATATCCACCGCTGTTGTAGTGTCAGTAAAACTTCCAACCGCCAGCTTTGTCGCCTCTTCTACAACTCCTATAGCATCTGCCGTATCGATTCCGGAGGAAATTGCTCCGTATACCGAGTCTGCAACATCGCCTGCTGACACACCGAGTTCGCTGGACAATGTAACAATACTGTTTTTCAGATCATCCAGAGGAACTATGTTCGTATCTGCAATGGTACTGATATTGGCAACCGCTGTCTCAAATGCTCCCGTAGCATCAATGCAATCAAGTAATGCGTCCTTGATTTTCGAAATACCGAACTCTATGAAAGAGCTTGACAAGTTTGCTGCAAGCGCTTCCAATGCGCCTGTCGATCGCTCTCCGAAATCAGAAGCACTATCTGCCGCCTCGCTGGTGCTGCTGCCGATTTGATCTACCCCCTGCGCAGCATGCCCTGCATTCTCTGTCATCTTCTGAAGAGACTCCTGGCTTTCCTGAAGTTTTTGAGAAAAAGACTCTACATTACTCTGTGCATCCTCTAATTCATCCTTCCACTGAGCGATACTCGTTTTCGCTTGCTCCTGCTGTTCCTTTACGGACTGCAGTTTCTGCTGATACTGTTGCAACTCCTGAGTTAGCTGCTCATGTTGCTGCTTTGTTTCTTCTGTAACTTCACCCAAGTTTTTCTGCTGCTCTGTAGTCTTCTCAATCTTTCCTTTAGCGTTTTCTACCTGACTCGAATAATTTTTTTGAATTTCTTCCGCTTTTTGAATCTGCTCATTCAGCAATTTCACCTTTTCGTTCTGATTACTTTGAGCTTTTTCAAGTAATTCCACTTTTTTCTTAAGAATATCCTTGGCATTTGCGGTATTTTCCGTCTCTGTCTTTAACTTCGTAAGCTGCTGATAGAGTTTTCCATACTGCTGATTAATGCTTTCCAGCTTTTCTTTGTACTCTTGATCTCCTTCCAGTACAAATTTTGTACTCTCTGTTTGTGTTGCCATATTTCATCTCCTGTTATTGACTTTCTCCTTCTTTGATGCTATCTTTAACGCAAAAGGAGGTGCTTCCTATGTTTTATTCCCCCGGATTAACCTGGTTTGATATTTTTTTTGGCATTCTCTTTGTTAGTTACTTTTTATATAAATTTTTTTCATTTATTACCAAAAAAGTAACCAAAATATATAAACAGTATTCTTATGAATGCTGGAAAGAAAAAAACCAAAAGTACATCCCACTTGCCCATGCTTACATTTACTGCAATGATCTCGAAATCAGTTGGGAACAATTTGATCCCCCAGCCAAGTCTTTTTCCGATCCCCGTTGGAGGGAAGCCAACCGAAAACTGATAATGGACACTTGTAAAAAAATCAAGCATGACAAAAGTTTTGAACAAGAAGCTAAACATTGTTACGATGATACCACCCAACGCTTAGGGCATGAACCCTGGGCGTGGAGATATGAATATCTCTAAGTCAATCGCCCACGCCTTATACCTTCCCTTTGCTTGGATGCGCAACTTCACCAAATTACACACCTCCTGGGGATATATATTTCATTCCCAGGATTTTTATTGCAATCACCGTCCTTCTTTATACCATGAGAAAAGAAATAGTCTCTCCCTCCACAACATACAGATTCTTCACACGCGCTGAAATCCACGATACAGAACGAGCATCTGAATACTGCAGGCTGGTACTTTCCAGCTTTTCTTTGTACTCTTGATCTCCTTCCAGTACAAATTTTGTACTCT
>ENA-UOJJ01001190-UOJJ01001190.1-human-gut-metagenome-genome-assembly--contig:-CS66-NODE-1190-length-39560-cov-78.040273_pt1 | contig 39560 bp, 47 predicted proteins | sample MGYA00242343_ERZ723890 | MGnify/ENA metagenome assembly ERZ723890
AACAAGGGCTTAGGCGAAGCACCAAAAAGCTGCACGCGGAAGGAGCATGAAAGCGTGACCAACTCAATCGCGCGGAGGGGTCAAGGGGCAATTGCCCCTTGCAGGGTCAAGGGACAGCGTCCCTTGTGGGGTTTGGGGCAACGCCCCAACTGTTCCTCGTCCGACCAATCCCAAGGAAGTCGCCAGCAAAGGCGCAGGCAGCGAAGCGTCCCTGCCAGTAACTTTGCGCGTCCGCAGACGCGCCCCCAAGCTGCTCTTCCCTCAAGATTCCGTGAAGAACCAAAAACGCCCGGCTGGCGGTGGGGCGCAGTCGGGCGAAAGGTTATTCGGTTTCGCTGTTGTACTTCCTGCACCACGGGCGCAGCGTGCATTCGCCGCACAGGGGGTGCTGGGCCTTGCACACCCTTCGACCGTGGAAAATCAGCCAGTGGTGCGCGTCGCTCCACCTGTCCTGCGGAATCAGCGCGCGCAGCTGCATCTCCGTCTTCAGCACGTCGGGCGCATCCACCAGCCCAAGGCGGTTACTGACGCGAAAAACATGCGTATCCACCGCAATTGCCGGAATATGGAACGCCGTGGACATAACGACGTTCGCCGTTTTGCGCCCGACGCCCGGCAAGCGGGTCAGCGCTTCCATGGTGTGCGGAACTTCGCCGCCGTCCTCCGCCAGAATCATCCGGCACGCGGCGATGATGTTGCTTGCCTTGCTCTTGAAGCCGCAGCTTTTCACCAGCGGGTACAGCTCGGCAACATCCGCCTCCGCCATGCTCTTCACGTCGGGGAAACGCGCGAACACGGCGGGCGTGACCTTGTTGACCTGCTTGTCGGTGCACTGCGCGGACAGCATGACCGCCACCAGTGTCTCGTAGGGGTTGGTGAAATGCAGTTCGGGCTTGGGCTGGGGATAGAGACGGTCAAGCTCGGCGAGGATTAACTGTTTGTTTTCTTCAGGTGTCATTCAGGGGGATTCTCCTTCACAGGTGCGTCACTGCGTTCGGCATCCGCTGCACGCCGCGCAGCATCAGCAGCAGCATCGCGACATTGACCGGGTAGACGACGACCTGCTTGATGAAACGGTTGCAGACGCTGATCCACGCGGGCATCGTTGCGCCTTCGCCGTAAATCGGGCGAACAAGTTCGCGGACAAACGCGGGATAATCCGCGCCGTCGGACACCGTGGTGAAGCCCGCCATCGCCAGAAAGTAGGTGTTCAGCAGGAAGTGGCACACCAGCGACACGACGAGCAGGCACGCCATCGTCCGCCAAATTGTAACCGGACGTTTATGCAGCATCAGCCCGTAGAAGAAGCCGCCAAGCGCCGCCGTGACGGACAGACCGGGGTTAATCGCCTGCCCGGTGAGAATGGTGCCGAGGGCGTCGCTCCCCCACGCGACGAGCGTGCCGCCGATGGGGCCGAGCAGGTATCCGGCAATGGCGTTGGGCAGAAAACCGAAGCTGATGCGCAGCCAGTTGCCGAGGTTGATGGCCGTGATGCGGCTGAGGATGATTTGCAGCGCCATCAGCACGCCCATCACGCAGAGCTTCTGGGTGGTCAGACGGGCGCAATCCCGCCAGTAGCGGGCATGGAAAACGGATTGTGACATCACAAAAAGCGCCTCCTAAGCGAATGATTTTCCCAGATCGCAGGAGGCAGCACCACGGAAGCGCTGATGCAATGCGTACATCCAGAACTTCCCTAAGACAGCGGGATGCGCCGAACCCACCGCGCCGCCATGCGGCTTCGTTTCATGACAACTCCCCGTTCATGAACACTTAACGCGGATTCAGCTACTCTGCCCGATGCGAATCACAGGCAAGGCTATTGTACGCCATTTCGCCCAAAAGTGCAAGGCTTTTTCGGGATTCCTGCTGTTTTTTCAGGGGGATTGAGGGCTTTCCCATGTGTAGTACGGCGCACCCCAGAAACCGTCGTACTCCGTCACCAGCACCTCGTCCCCCGCGGCTATTTCGCTGAAATCCGCCCTGCTGACCGGAAAATCCAGCGTCCTGCCGTCCCAGACCACGTCCATATGGCAGGAATCCCCTTCTGTCCGCATCTGCGTGACGGTGCTGATGTGCGACATGCCGACGTCCGCGTCAAACACCGAGTTCGTCGCAATCAGCCAGAACGCGCAGCTCATCCACAGCACCCCGACGACGACGAACACCCGCGCGGCGAATCTGCCCCGGTCAATGTCGGCAGCGGCTTGTTTCTCCGAAATCATCAGCGGAATCAGCAGAATCAGCGCAAGCAGGATGCTCCGCCACACCAGCGGCGATTCGTCCGGACGCATCCCGATTTGGCAACCGACAATCAGGAACGCCGCCGCCAGCATCGGCAGGAACACGCGCGGGACGGCGATTGTCCCCTTCTTCGGGGCGGTCAGGGCAAGGAGGCAGAGCGCAATCAGCCCGACCGCGTACAGCACCAGCGCGACGGTTTCCAGCGCCGGGACGAAGTGCGCCACCAGCGCCGCCGCCAGAAGTCCCCACGCGGTGTAAACCACGGGTTTCGGGGTGAACAGTTTTCTTCTGGCTTCTCTTGCTCTATTGACCATGTCAATCCTCCCCCTGCGTCTTCGGCAGCGTCACATCGTAGTACGGCGCGCCCCAGAAGCCGGGATGCTCCGTCACGGTAACAACCCGCTGTTCGTCATATCGGTTATAATCGCTCTTGCTGACGGAAAACGTGTTTGTTTCGTTCGTCAAAGGCTTCGACACTTCCAGATAATAGCTCATCCGGTGCTTCGTCCCCTTTCCCATCCGCTTCCGCGTGATGACGCCCGTCGTCGCCGTACCTTCGCTCGTGTCAAAAGCAACGTTGGTCGCGTAGACCCAGTTGAAGCAGCTGAGGACAACCAGGAACACAATCGTGATGGCGCGCATCCAGTATTTGTTGTTTCCCGCCTTTCCGGACGGAACGCGGCGCTCCGCAAGCAGCATCGGCAACGCCAGCAGCAGCGAAATGATGATAATCCACAGCCACAGCTTGCCCTCTTCGCCGAAGTCATAGCGGCGAACCTCTATCGCCAGAAGCCCCGCGCCGAACAGGAACGGCATAAAGTCGTTCTCGTTCACTGCCAGCCCCTTGATTTTGCGGCGCAGCGTCATCGCGTACATCGCCAGCATCCCGGCGGCGTACAGAATCAGCCCGACACGCTGGAAATTGGGGACATGGCGGATGCCGACGGCTTCCAGCATCAGGACGCAGGACAGAATCAGCAGGGCTTTCCGCCTGATTTTCTCTCCCATTTTTCTTCCTCCCAGTACGTCAAAAGCGCCCGCCGGAATTTCCAGCGGACGCCGATAGCAGCCTTTACTTCAGCAGGATAATCGTCGCGATTTCCAGCCCGGCTTCGAGGATGATGGACACGCCCATGAAACCCCAGACGATGTTCATCGCGGTGTTCGGGTTGAGCAGGATGAACAGCGCCAGCACAACTGCCAGCGCCGCGGAAATCGCCGGGAAGTACCAGCGGATGCCGCTCAGGCGGAGGATGTCCACCGTGCACTGCACCTTATACGCCGCCAGAATCAGCATGGCGATGGCGTACACCCACGTTACGAACGGCAGCGCCGCCAGCAGTACACCGTACTGCGTCACGCACAGAACGCCGAGGATGATGAGCAGTAAGCCCTTGAAGAGCAGCTGCTTGATGACCATTTTTTCTGCTTCGCCGACAAAATACAGCGTGCAGAAGACGATGCCCGTAAGAATCATGACAGCGCCCGCGCCGATGATGAAGGCGGAGGTGACGGCGTCGGGGTTGACGAGCAGCAGCACGCCGACGATGATTTCAGCGATGCACAGCAGGATGTTGCCAATCTTGCTGGTCAGGAATTTCTTCATGGTTGATTTTCGCTCCCTATTCTCCGATTGGTTATTTACTTGTTGGTTTGGATTACGGGCGCAATCAGGCTTCCTTCTTGTTCAGGATGTTCATGAACTCTTCGCCGGTGATGGTTTCCTTTTCGTACAGGTACTTCGCCAGCTCATCGAGTTTCGCGCGGTTTTCGGTCAGAATCTGCGTCGCCTTCTGGTACTGCTCCTTGACGATGGAGACGACCAGCGCGTCAATGCGCGCCTGCGTTTCCGCCGAGCAGGACAGGGACGTGTCGCCGCCCAGATAGGCGTTTTCGACCGTCTCCATTGCCACCATGCCGAACTCGTCGCTCATGCCGTAGCGGGTAATCATCGCGCGGGCGAGCTTCGTGGCCTGCTCAATGTCGTTGGACGCGCCGGTCGTAATTGAGCCGAACACAATCTCTTCTGCAACACGACCCGCCGTCAGCGTCGCAATCTTGTTGATGATTTCGTCCTTGGTCATCAGATAGTGGTTGCCCTCATCGACCTGCATCGTGTAGCCGAGCGCGCCGGACGTGCGCGGCACGATGGTGATTTTCTGCACGGGCGCGGAGTGGCTCTGCAGCGCCGCGACGAGCGCGTGACCGATTTCGTGGTAGGACACGATGCTCTTTTCCTTGTCGGTGAGAATCGCGTTCTTCTTCTGATAGCCGGCGATAACGACCTCGATGGATTCCTCCATGTCCGCCTGAGACGCGGCGGTGCGGTGGTTGCGGACAGCACGCAGGGCGGCTTCATTGACGATGTTCGCCAGTTCCGCGCCGGATGCGCCGGACGCCATGCGCGCAATCTGCGCATAGTTGATATTCGGCTCGGTCTTAATCTTCTTCGCGTGGACGCGGAGGATGGCTTCACGCCCCTGCAAATCCGGCAGCTCCACGGGCACGCGGCGGTCGAAACGGCCGGGGCGGGTCAGCGCGGGGTCAAGGGATTCGGGGCGGTTCGTCGCGGCGAGGATGATAACGCCGTTGCTGCCCTCGAAGCCGTCCATCTCGGTCAGCAGCTGGTTGAGCGTCTGTTCGCGCTCGTCGTTGCCGCCGCCGAACTTGCCGCCGTCGCGCTTCTTGCCGATGGCGTCGATTTCGTCAATGAACACGATGCATGGCGCTTTCTCCTTCGCCTGCTTGAACAGGTCGCGCACCTTGCTGGCGCCCATGCCGACGAACATCTCCACAAATTCCGAGCCGGAAATGGAGAAGAACGGCACGTTCGCTTCGCCCGCGACTGCCTTGGCGAGCATGGTTTTGCCCGTGCCGGGCGGGCCGACGAGCAGAATGCCCTTGGGCATCGACGCGCCGATATCGCGGTACTTCGACGGGTCATGCAGGTAGTTGACGATTTCGCTCAAGTTCTCCTTCGCTTCGTCCTCGCCCGCCACATCGTCGAACTTAATGCTGCCCGCGCTGTCCTTCACATATACCTTGGCATTGGAATTGCCCATGCCGAAGGACATCGCGTCCTTGCCGCCGCCCATGCGCTTCATCATCTGGCGTGTGAGCAGCTGCCCCAGCGCGATAAAGAGCACAATCGGGAAGACGAAGGAAAGCAGGAACGACAGCAGCGGCGACGTTTCTTCCACAATTTCCTTGTCGAACCTCACGCCGTGTTCGGACAGGCGGCTGGTCAGCTCCGGGTCATCCATCTTGCCTGTGCGGTAATAAACAGCGTTCTTATTGGCTTCGTCCTCCTTGGTGATGAAGACGATCTGATTGTCCTGCACTTGAACTTCAGAAATCTTGTCCTCTTCGGTCATCTGGATGAACGTGCCGTAATCGACATACTTCACGCGCGCCTGACTCACCATCGGGACGAGCAGCGTGTTAATCAGCAGCACGACCAGAATCGCGATTGCGTAATAGACAATCAGCGGTTTTTTCGGGGTTTTGACTTCATTCATGCGTTGGTATCCCTCCCATCGATGTTGATTCTACCATGGCTTTATGAACTCAGTTTGTCCTTTTCAGCGAAAAGTAACAACTGTTTTCATGTTTTTTTGCGAGAATACCGAAAATGGGACGGCGGAAAATTTCCGTCATCCCACTAACTGGTTACAGTTGTCCCACCACGTCGTCCATGCTGTACATGCCGGGCTGCTGATTCATCAGGAACGCCGCCGCACGCAAAGCGCCCGCAGCAAACACGCCGCGGTTCTCCGCGCTATGGCTGATGCGGATTCTCTCGCCCGTGCCGAAGAAGCAGACTTCATGCTCGCCCGTGACCGTGCCGCCGCGCAGGGAGTGCATCCCGATTTCCTGATGCTGGCGCTTGCAGTCGCGTCCGTGGCGGCCGAAAACGGCTTCGCGCTCATCCGGATAGGCAGATTTGACCGCGTCCAAGAGCATCAGCGCCGTGCCGGAGGGCGCGTCGAGCTTGCGGTTATGGTGCGCTTCGACAATTTCCACGTCAAAGGCATCGCCAAGGACGCCTGCCGCCTTCTTGGCGAGGGCACGCAGCAGGGCAATGCCGAGGCTCATGTTGCCGGAGCGGAAAATCGGCACGACCTTCGACGCTTCGGCGATTTGGTGAAGCTGCTCGTCGGTCAGACCCGTCGAGGCAATGACGACCGGGACGCGGTGCTTCGTGGCGTAATCCAGCACGTTCGCGCCGGGCTTCCAGTTGGAGAAGTCAATCACCACATCCGCCTTGGGGGCGTCAGCATAGTTCGCATAGAGGGGGAAATCCGGCTGATACGGGGCGACCCCGGCGGCAATGTCCACACCGCACACCACGTCAATGCCGGAGGATTTTGCTTGCGCGGCGACCTCGCGACCCATGAAGCCGCACGCGCCGCTGATGAGGATGGTCATCGTTTTGCTTTGCTCCTTGTGAGTGGAAAAGGTAGTAGTCTTTTTTGTTGCAGGGGAAATCGCCACTGCGGTGGCGACCAAAGGGCTTTCCGATCGCCCTTTGGAAACCTTCGGTTCGCACCCATGTTTATTGAGCTTTACCGTTGCATGGGGAACCGTTTTCTAAGTTAGTTGGTTTTTATTGCTGCTTTTAGGCGCATTTGCAGGTGCAAATCCGCTATTAAATCAGCTTCCAGCCGCGCATAATGTCGGCGAGCTTCTGCTGGTTGGCTTCCTGCATGGGAATCAGCGGCAGACGCAGTTCGTTGCGGCACATGCCCATCATGCTCATGGCTGCCTTGCAGGGAATCGGGCTGGTTTCGCAGAACAGCGCCTTCACCATCGGCAGCAGGTCACGCTGCATCTTGGACGCTTCCGCCCAGTTGCCGGAGAGCGCGAGGGACGTCATCTTGCTCGTTTCGGCGGGCATGACGTTGCTCAGCACGGAAATGACGCCCTGGAAGCCCAGCACCATCAGCGGAATCGTCAGGTCGTCGTTGCCGCAGTAGAAGGTTGCGTCGTCGCCGACGAGGTTGATTTTCTCCATTGCCTGCGCCACGTCGGGGTTCGCTTCCTTCACGGCGACGACCTGCGGCAGGCGACAGATTTTCTGCAGCGTCGCGGGCTGGATGTTCACGCCCGTGCGGGAGGGAACGTTGTAGACGACAATCGGCAGGCTGGTCTTTTCGGCAATCTCCGTGTAGTGCGCCACCAGTCCCTCCTGCGTGGACTTGTTGTAGTAGGGGGTGACGACCAGCTGCGCCGCCACGCCGAAGTCCTTGACGACATTCGCCGCGTGGATGACCTCGCGCGTGCAGTTGCTGCCCGTGCCGGCAATGACGCAGGCGCGGTCTTTCGCGCGCTCGGCGACGAAGCGAATGACCTCAATGTGCTCATCCCACGTCATCGTCGCTGGTTCGCCCGTCGTGCCCGCGGCAATCAGCGCGCTCACGCCGCCCGCAATCTGGCTTTCTACGAGGTTGTCCAGCGCGTCCCAGTCGATTTCGCCGTTCTTAAAAGGCGTAATCAGCGCCGTACCAGTGCCTGTGAACAAAGGTTTCATTGTGATAACTTCCTTCCAGATATTTATACGATTTTTGCATTACACCCGGTGCGGAATGTACCCCTTGCGGCAGAGCAGCTCCGCCGTCAGGATGCCGCCGCCCGCCGCGCCGCGTACCGTGTTGTGGCTCAGGCAGACAAAGCGGTAGTCGAACAGCTTATCCTCGCGCAGACGGCCGATGGAGACGCCGAAGCCGTTCTGGAAATCGCGGTCAAGGCGAGTCTGCGGGCGGGAGGGGTCTTCAAAATACTGCAGGAAGGGCTTGGGCGCGCTCGGCAGCTCAAGGCGTTGCGCTTCCGTCTCATAGTTCGCCCAGCGTTCCTTGATCTGCTCGATGGTCGGCTTTTTCTTGAAGCTGACGGACACCGCCGCCATATGGCCATCGGAGCAGGCGACACGCAGGCACTGTGCGGAGATGACGGGCAGCGCGGCGTTGACAATCTTGCCATCCTCCACATGACCCCACAGCTTCAGCGGCTCGTTTTCGCTCTTCTCGTCCTCGCCGCCGATGTAGGGAATCACGTTATCCACCATTTCGGGCCACGTCTTGAACGTCTTGCCCGCGCCGGAAATCGCCTGATAGGTGCACACGCTGACCTTCTCCGGCTCAAAATCAAGCAGGGGGGTCAGGGTGGGCACATAGCTCTGGATGGAGCAGTTCGGCTTGACGGCGATGAAGCCGTTCTTCGTGCCGAGGCGCTTTTTCTGCGCTTCAATGACGGCAAGGTGATCGGCGTTGATTTCCGGCACGACCATCGGCACGTCCTCGATGCCGCGGCAGGCGCTGTTGTTGCTCACCACCGGGATTTCGTGCTTCGCGTAGGCTTCCTCCAGCGCGCGGATTTCGTCCTTCTTCATGTCCACGGCGCAGAAAACGAAGTCCACATGCTTGCTCACTTCGTCAATATCCGCCGCATCGACGACGGTCATGCCCGCCACCTTTTCCGGAATCTCCCACGCGAACGCCCAGCGCTCCCCGACCGCCTCGCGGTACGTCTTTCCGGCACTGCGCGCCGACGCCGCCACACAGTTCACCTCAAACCACGGATGATCCTTCAGCAGCGAAATAAAGCGCTGACCGACCATGCCCGTTGCGCCAACAATGCCTACACGATACTTCTCCATTGGCTGTATCCTCCATCCATGTGTTTCTGCTGATTTTTTTGCGGTATCCTGTCCATTCGGATTCAAAAAAAGCCACCACAAGCCATCCTGCTCGCGGTGCGCCAAAGACCCGATTTTCCATGCAGTCGCCCGCATGATGCCCTGCCCATAAGGAACAGGCGGTGTCTCAGTGAATCAGCGCTCCGCCGGGGATTTTTTCACCCCGATGACAGTCACGAACCTGTCCGGCCCGCGCCCAAGCACAGGGTCTGCGGCTTCGATTGCCCTGCCTTTCGGCGCACCACCCCTTCCCGCGGCCTCTGCGGAAGCCATCCTCCGCCGCGGTACACGATGCGTGCGCACCTCTGATTCCGTTCCTATGCAATTATCGGATACCAATGCTATCATAGCACGCTTTTGCTTATCTGTCAATGACTTATACTATTTCCTGATGAAAATGCGCCAAGATGCGCCGCGAATTTTTGTATTCTGGCTAACACGAATGAAACGCAGCGTAGCAGCGCTACGCTAAGTGGAATGAGTGGACGCCAGAATCAAAAAGGCGCAAGCAGATGGCGCAGGTAAATCAGGAAATAGTATTACGCAGATTTCCGCCGTTTCTTCACCAGAAACCGCACAACCCCGCGCAGGGGCTTCGGCACCTTCACGCACACCATCCGCACCCGCATTTCTGTCACCTCCTCCCCACACAGATCAGCACCAGCCCGGCGATTGCCAGCGCCACGCCAAGCAGCGCCGCCCACGCCCACGCCGGGATGCACAGCAGCAGCACAATCAGCCCTGCCGCCACCAGCACGACGCCCGCAATCATCAGCGCGCGCTGACCCGTGCAGATGACCCATTGCTGCTCGCCGCAGGAGCGTTTGCGCATTCGTCTCCCTCCCCGCTCGGTTGATTCGGTTGAGGGTATGCGGGGGATGCGCCGCTTATGCCAGCAAGCCGAAATCCGCGAACGCCCCCCTGGACTGCTTCGGCGCGGATTCTCCCGTGCAGCTTGATTTTTATCGGAAGTTTTTTCGGCGGCAATCACCGTTTTTCTTCCTATTGAATAATATTCTCTGTCAACCTTCGCTTTTCCTCTTGCCAGTTTCGTTTTTCCGGTGTATAATCAGCGGCGGAAGATTTCGCAAAGGAGCAAAATCATGGCATCCAAATCGCACGACCTGACGCACGGGCCGCTCGTCCAGCAGATTATCCTGTTTTCCCTGCCGCTGATGGCAACGAACGTGCTGCAAGTGCTGTTCAACATGTCCGACGTGGCGGTGGTTGGGCAGTTCGCAGGCCCGGAAGCGCTGGGCTCAGTCGGGTCTACCTCGATTCTTGTCTCGCTGTTCACCGGCTTCCTGATCGGCATGGGCAGCGGGATCAACGTCGTCGTCGCCCGGTATATCGGCGCGCGGCACGACCAGGATGTGCACGAGGCGGTGCATACCTCGCTGATTCTCTCGCTGATTGTCGGCGTCATCATCATGGCGCTGGGTTTCCTTTTCACGCCCGCAATGCTCTCCATGCTCGGCACGAAGCCGGTGCTGATGGCGGGCGCGGTCAGCTACCTGCGCATCTACTGCCTCGGTATGCCCGCCATGGCGGTGTTCAACTTCGGCAACGCGGTGCTTTCCGCCGCCGGCGACACGAAAAAACCGCTCTACTTCCTCTCGATGGCGGGCGTCATCAACATCCTGCTGAACCTGTTCTTCGTCATCGTCTGCCATTTGGCGGCGGCGGGTGTGGCGCTGGCAAGCATCATCTCCCAGTATATTTCGGCGGCGCTGGTGATTTTGTCCCTGCGCCGTTCAGGGAGCGTGGTGCGGCTGGAACGGTCGATGCTGCGGATTGAGCCGCACAAGGCAAAGCAGGTGCTGTCGCTGAGCATTCCCGCCGGTTTGCAGAACGCGATTTTCGCAATAGCGAACCTGTTCATTCAGGCGGGCGTGAACTCCTTTGATGAGCTGATGGTGGAAGGCAACGCCGCCGCCGCGAACGCCGACGCGCTGGTTTACGACGTAATGGCTGCCATTTACACCGCCTGCTCATCCTTCATGAGCCAGAATTACGGCGCGGGCAAGCGCAAGCGCATCATCCACAGCTACTTCATCTCGATGGTGTTCTCCTTCGGCATTGCCCTTGTCATGAGTGCGCTGCTGGTCATCTTCGGGCGGCAGTTCCTCGGCATTTTCACAAACGTCGAGGAAGTGGCGCAAGCCGGGATGATCCGTCTGCGCATCATGGGCTGCTCCTACGCCTTCTCCGCCTTCATGGACTGCACCATTGCCGCGAACCGCGGGCTGGGCAAGAGCTTTGTGCCGACGGTTATCGTGATTATGGGTTCGTGCGTGTTCCGCATTATCTGGGTGTACACGGTGTTCGCGTACTTCCACACCATTGAGAGCTTGTACCTGCTCTACATCGTTTCGTGGGCGATTACGGCGGCGGCGGAGATGATTTGCCTGCGCCGCGTCTACCGTGAGCAGATGCAGAAGCTGCCGCCGGACATTGACGGCGTGAAAGCAGCCACCTGAAAGGAGCGATTTTTCCCGATGACCAGCATTCTGATTAAGGACACGACCCGCGAGGAACGCCAGCAGATTGTCGATGACGCGATTGGCAACATTTCCGCGTCCTGCGACGGCTGCGCGGAGGGCATCATCGAGATGTACCAAGCGTATATTGACGGCGAGATGGAACTGCGCGAGGTAAACGCGGCGTTTAACGCGCGGTACGTTTCCGGCGAGCAGGGCGCGGCACGGCGCAGCTGCTTCGGGCGCGGGTGGTAATTGTGCGCAAAGGAATCCCCCTCGGATGAATGGCATCGGAGGGGGATTTTTATGTGCTTTTGTGGGGCACGCGCTTTGTCAGATTCGGTGTGCATCCAGAAATTGCTGAAACTCCTCGTCCGTCATCTGCCCGAAGTCCACGTCCATCGGCTCGTACCCTTCCTGCGTCGCATACTCGCGCACATCGATAAGCGTCGGGAAAACCTCGTCCTGCTCGTCATTTTCCCACGCGCCCGTCGTTTCATCGAGGACATCCAGCTGCACGCGGTAGCCGCTGCCCTCGCGGTAAACCGCCACGCGCGCTTCGGCGCAGAGCCACACGCCGACGAGGTTCGCGCGCAGGAGGTTGTCCATCCGGTGGATTTGCTGGTACTTCGCCCAGTACGCGGGCAGCCGCTTCTCGTCGTCCCTGCCGGAAATGAACCCCAGCACCATCAGCGCAATCGAAAGGACAAAGACAATGCCGCCCAGCGTTTCGTGGGATTCCCGCAGCGCATAGCCGGCAAACAGCGGAATCAGCAGTGCCACCGTGAGGAGGTTATGCTTTTTGACGCGCGTTTGGATGGCGTGAATGTCCGCCATTTCAACGTTTTCCGGCACGAGCACTTCGTATTTTCGCATCGTTTTCTCCCCCTCTGCATCGTTTGGGGCGATTGCCCCCCGTCCCCCTCATTGTACCACCGCCCGTGCTGCTTGTCAATCGAATCACAATCCCCCTTGCGCGGCGCGAAAATGCGTGATAAAATAATACTATTTCCAAATTCGCCTGCACCAGCTGCTCGTGCCTTTTCCCTTCTGGCGTCCGGTCGTTCCACTTAGCGTAGCGCTGCTACGCTGCGTTTCACTCCCGTTAGCCAGAATGAAAAATTCACTTCGCATCTTGGCGCATTCTCATTTGGAAATAGTATAAGGAAAGAAGTCGTTTCATCCCGCAGGAAGGAGGGGGACTCCCTTGAAATTGGAGCGGTTCGCGTATTTCCTCGCCGTCGCGCAGACGGGCAGCATCACCCTCGGCGCGCAGAAGAGCTTCATCACCCAGACCGCGATGAGCCAACAGATGGCGGCGCTGGAAGCGGAATTGGGGCTGCCGCTGCTGAAGCGGAGCAAGTCCGGCACGTCGCTGACGGAGGCGGGGCAGGCGCTTGTGCCGATGGCGGATCGGCTGGTTCAGTGCTATCAGGCGATAGAGACGTTTGCGGACGCGCAGCGCCGTCAACCGCGGACGCTGACGATTGCCTACACCGGGCCGATGGAGCAGCAGCTGCTTCTGCGGGCGATTCCGGCATTCCGGGCGCATCATCCGGAGGTTGAACTGCGCGTGCGGCAGCTGTCGATGGCGCGAATCGGCACGGCGCTGGAGGCGGGCGACTGCGACATTGCGCTGGCGATTCCGGGCGAAATCCCCTTGCAGCAGATGAAGCACGTCACGGTGATGGAGCGCCCCATCTGCGCCGCCGTCGCGTCATCGCACCCGCTGGCGGGGAAAAATTCCGTCACCCTGCCGGAGCTGACGCATTTTCCCGTCATCCTCCTGCAGGCGGGCGCGAATCGCAGGGCGAGCAGCCAAATCGCCCGCTGGCTGATGGGGCTTGGGTGGACAAAGGACGCGCTGCGCTTTGCGGACACCATCGAGGATCAGCTGCTGATGATCAACCTGAATCAGGGCATTTCGTTCATGCCGCAGGGCAGCTATCCCGTCGGCATCCGCCTGATTCCCATCGTCAGCGACACGCCGATTCTCCACCACACCGAGGCGGTCATGCGCCAGATGACGCCGCTGCACCTGCAATTCGTCGAGCAGCTTCGTCAGGCGGACGTGGCGGAGCGGCATCCATAAGTTCCGCTTATGACGAGAAAGAAAACGCTTGTTTGACATTCCTTTCACAAAGCGGTATGATACAGGCATGAAAGGAGGGATTTTTCCCTATGAAAAAGCGTTTGATTTCCCTGTTTGTGGCGCTGACGATGCTGCTGTGCCTGATTCCGGCGGCATTCGCGGCGACCTTCAACGCGGGAACGTACACCGCCTCCGCCAACGGCATGAACGGTGCGGTGACGGTTGAAGTGACCTTCTCGGACAGCGCCATCACCGATGTGAAGGTGACGGAGCAGGCCGAAACGCCCGCGATTGCGTCCGGCGCGCTGGAGCAGATTCCGGCGGACATCGTGGCGCATCAGACGCTGGCGGTGGACACGGTAACGGGCGCGACCATCACCAGCAAGGCGATTCTGGCGGCGGTCGAGGACTGCGTGAAGCAGGCGGGCGCTGACCCGGATACCCTGCGCACGCCGGTCGAGAAGGACACTGCGGACGTCGGCGACCGCACGGCGCACGTCGAGGTGCTGGTCATCGGCGGCGGCGGCACGGGTCTGGCGGCTGCCATGTCCGCAATGGACAACGGCGCGAAGGACGTGATGGTGGTCGAGAAGCTGTCGCGCTTCGGCGGCTCTACGTCCGTCTCCGGCGCGGTCGTCGCGGCGGAAAACACCTACTACACGCAGAGCATCGGCTTGGAGCCGAACAGCGAAGTCTGGCTGGAGGAGTGGAAAGCATCCTCCGATTCGGACATTGGCGTGCTGGGCAAAGACCCCGGCTATCCGACCTACGAGCGCGTGAGCAACTACTTCACGCAGGTTGGCGAAACGATCAACTGGCTGGAGGACGAGGGCGTTGCGCACTGGGTGACCTACCCCTTCTTCCCCAACGGGCGCTATCAGGTGCCGGATTACGTCATCGACAGCGAAACCGGCGCGGCTGACCCCGAAGGCGGCTACATGCTGATTGACCACATGGTGGACTGGCTGAAAAATCACGACGCTGACCTGCGCCTGAGCACGACCGGCACGAAGCTGCTGACCAACGACGCGGGCGACGTCATCGGCGCGACCGTGCAGGACGCAAGCGGTTCCTACGACGTGTACGCCTCCCGCGGCGTCGTGCTGGCGACCGGCGGCTTCGCGGCGAGCGAACCCATGATGCGCGAGTACCTGCCCCAGTTCGCCGACTGGATTGACCTGACCACCGCGGGCGCGGGCGACACTGGCGACGGGATGCAGATGGCGCTTGACGTCGGCGGCGTGTTCTACAACGACCCCTATGTCATTACCCTTGGCTCGACCAGCCGCAACGGCAGCATCGCGGGCTTCTGCATGTCCGTGAACCTGTGGGGGCGCATGGTTGTCAACAGCAAGGCGCAGCGCTTCTTCAACGAGGGCTACATGCCTTATCAGGCGACCGTCGCGCTGAGCCGCACGGAAGACGGCATCGCGTGGGCGCTGGGCGACAGCAAGTTCGCGGGCGCTGCGCTGCTGGACGCGGCGGTGGACGGCACCGAAGTCGTCAAGGCGGACACCATCGAAGAACTTGCCGCGCTGATGGGCGTGGACGCGGACACGCTGGTCAAGAGCGTTGAAACGTACAACACCGCCTGCGCGACGGGCAACGACACCGAATTCGGCAAGGCCGCCTCCAACCTGACCGCCATCGACGCGGCGCCGTACTACGCGGTGCGCATCTACGTCTGCACGGGCGGCACGATTGCGGGCGTAAAGACGAATCTGGACTTCCAAGTCCTGCGCGAGGACTGCTCGGTCATTAACGGCCTGTACGCTGGCGGCGAGACCTCGAACCGCGAGATGTACGCCTACGCCTACTCTTCCGGCTCCGGTGTCGGCTATGCGCTGGCATCCGGCCGTCAGATTGGCATGAACCTGATGAAGTAAACACAGGCAGGGCATCGTCAAAACGGCGATGCCCTGCGTTTTTTGCTATTCAAAACAGGAAGTGCTCCCCTTTTCACCAGACCCGCCAGTGATGCCCGCAGTGCTGGCAGACCGCGACACTCCTTGTCACCATCTCGTCGCGCCGGGGCGGCGGACGCTTTCCCTTCCGCTCCGCCTCCTGCGACCAAATCACCGGCAGGAACAGCAGCTTGAACGGCCATATCCACCAGCCAATCAGCAGCCACCACGCCAAACTGTGGCGCGTAGCCCGGCGTTCGCGAACCAGCTCCACCCGCACGTCACGGCTGCGGCAGCGTGGACATTTCATGCAAAGCACACCCTTTCTTTTGTGGATTTGCACCCATTATACCGCATGTACGCCGCTTTTGCAATCACTTTTCCGGCATTTCGTACTGCGCGCGTTGAACGTGTCGAAGTCGCGACCCTTCCACGCCATCGGGATGGGTAGACGGCTCAGCTCCGAAAAGCGGATCAGGTACATCCGCATCAGGTCATGGATGTACTTTTGCGGGGTGACACGGCGCTCCTGCCCGTTCATTGCTGCGCGATATTCTCCGGCTTTTCTTCCGAATCGGGCACTTGCGGCGCAAAAGGCAGTTCCAAAAGCTCGTCCGTCGGGAAAATCACTTCTACTAAATCAGCCATGCTCTCCCAGAAATCGTCATGCTGCTTCTCAAAAAACCATCTGTCGTTTTGCGGCATTTCCGCCGCCGTATGCCAAATTTCGCAGCTGTCGCTCTGCATGTACTCCGTTTTTGTCAGGATGGCAATCGTCGACTCCCGCTTTTCTATTATATAATATAGCTGATATTCCTCCCTCGTCGCCGGGTCAAGCGCCGCCAATCCCTGCTGCATTCGCGTCAAGTTCGTCTGCCCCTTTTCGTCCACGAAATCGAGGTCAATTTGGCGGATGAGCGCCATCTTGCCATTCACCATCTTCGGTACAAGCCCCGCTTTCTGGCAGACCTCGTACTGCTCCATCGTCCGGAAGCCCTTGATGACGTCCAGCGGATAGCCCGATTCGCGCTGAATCTGCGCCGCTTCGTTCATGGACAAGCCATTCAGCATCGCGCCCTTCAGCCCGACCGCCTCCGTCACGCCGCCCGAAATACTGCCGCTGATTGCGCCCCACTTGAAGTCCTCGCTGGCCGTCAAGGCTGCCTCGCGCGCCGCCTGCTGCAGGTCGCCCGTGCGGACAGCCGTCGCGATGAACGCCGGCACGCCCGATTTCGCCGCGTCAAGCAGACCGTGGACAGCGCTGTCTTTGGCAGCCATCGCGAAAATCATGCTGACCGCCGGTGCGCCCACGCCTGGCGACACAACGGAGACCGTCACGCACACCAAAATCACGCCCGTGCCGATTGCCACGTTGCGAATCACGCGGTCGTAGGCATCATCGTAGTCCGTCCACGGCACGGCGACCGTCTCGTTGTTTTCACCAAGGGTGAAGATGTACTTTTCGCCCTGAAACTGCGCGTTTAATTCGGAAAGCGTATAGCCGAAGTAGACGTTCTCCTGCGAGTTGAACGCCAGCTCGTCCAGATACTCCTGAGAGATATACACCGCCTGTACGTTTTCCACAAAATAGTCGCTGCTGTCCAAATCGGACACCAGCTGTTCGTACAGGCTGTTTTCCAGATACGGCAGCAGCGCCGCATCCCCCATCCGGCGGAATTCCGGTGCGCTTTCACCCAGCGCGCAGCCCGCCAGCAGCACCAGCGCCAGCAGCAGCGAACATAGCTTTTTCATCCGCATTCCCCTCATTTCAGGCGCTCCAGCGAGAAGCCGTTGCGCACATACGTCTCCAGCAGCTCCTGCGAGCCGACGAAAATCGTTTTTGTTGTGGATTCGCCCGTGTATCGGTTGCTGACCGAAATGGTGTATATGCCCTCCTGCGTGTAGCGGTCGCCGTCCTTCGCGGGGCGGTTGAAGCGCTCATCCTCGATGACGCCGTTCGCCGTTTCCACCAGCACCGCGCGCCGAACGTTGATGTCCAGATACCGCGAGCGCGCCAAATCCAGCGAGAATCCAGCCTCCGCGACCGATGTGTTCTGCAGCTCCGCGCCCGTCAGCAGGTCAAACGGGTAGACCATGCAGTTGCCGTTGCGGATGGAGAAGCGCAGGAAAATCCGGTAATTGCCAAATTTGCTGGTGATGTGCGTCAACTCGCCGTCCTGCACCTCGTAATCCAGCGCCACCTCGTAGTCGCCCTCTTCGTGCAGCACAATGCGTGTATTCGCGCCCGTTGTGCCTTTCGCCAGCAGATAATCCGTGTAAACCGCCGGTTCATTTTTGGCATTCTGATAATCCGTGTGACGGACAATCAGCGTGCCGCGCCCGAAGTTCGTTTTGGGAATGCCGAACTGCTGGTCATAGCCGTTCGCATCCGCCGCGAGAGAAAGCTGCGCGTTGCCGTTCAGCGCGTCGATATCCTGCTCCAAATCAAACCACAGGGTAACAGAATCGCCCAGCGTCTTGATGAAAACAGGCTGCTGATTTTCGTCCGCCGTCACACGGGTAAAGCCCGTCAGGAAGAATCTTCCCAGCCGCCAGCCAAAGTGCTTGTCGTCACCGCTGATGGTATCCTGCTTGGCATAGCCCGTGTCAACCCCAGCATTTACGGCATCTTCCGAGAAGTAATAGATGGATATGCCCTGCTGCTTGCAGCATTCGCGCAGGCGCGCCATGCTGTCGGCGTACTGTCCCGCGTCAGCAAACAGCGCCATTGCGCCCGCGTAATCCCCCGCTTCCTGTGCCGCTACTGCCTTTTCATAGCGGCTTGCGCGGCAAAGCGCGTCGCTGTCCGCATAACCCGCAAGTTCCGTGTAGAGGGCAATCGCGGCATCGTAATTTCCGCTTGCCGCTTCCGCCTGCGCCTGCTGATAGCGGTACTCCTTCGCCAGCGCCGCGCTGCCCGCATAGTCGCCCAGCGTGTCCAGCAGGGCGGTGGCTTCGGCATAATCCCCCTGCTCCGCAAACTGCTTTGCCTGAACCTGCTGTTCATACGGGAACGCATTGCGGTCGGCGGACAAGTCCATCCACAGCGCCGGGCGAACCCCCAGTTTTTCCGTCACGCACTTCGTTCCGACCACGCCGCGGACATCCAAAAAGCACGCGTCGTAGCTTTCCTTGCCCGGCGAGCGCAGCCACCAGTCCGTTTCGCCGATGCCGATAGTGGTGAAGCCCAGAAACTTCGCCCCCCGTGATCGGGCATATTCCGTGCCGCTGACTTTCCGCTGCTCCTGCTCCGGAAGATATTGCATCACCTGCGCGTAGCTGAGCAGGAAAACGTGCGTTTCCGCCGGTTCAGCATCCGTATTCTGCCATTCCGGATTCCCATCCGCCGCCGTATCCGCCAGCGTCACCGGGGCAATCGCCGCCCTGCACATCCAACACCAGCCACGCAAGGGCTCGCCGCCGTTATTGCACAATACAGCTGAAATTGGTAGTATATTTACACCCGATTTCCCCCAAAACAAAAAAAGTGCCGCGACTCCTCTTGGGAATCGCGGTGAAGAAGTGGAGCATGGCAAGCAGCATACGAACCCTTTTCCCTTTTCTGCGCTGGCAATCTGGTTGAGGGCGATGGTGCTCGACTGACCGGAATAGTTATAGGTGATTTTGACGCGCCCATCGTCGTAGATGAAAACGGCATTGACGAAGGTCTGCACAAGGCGTTTCTGACACTCCCTGTCCTTAACGTCCAGATCCCGCAGTCGCAAGAGGAAGTACTCGATATGGTCTCGCGTGATGCGGATGCCGGAGGTCAGCTCCAAATCGGCCAGAGAAGCGGTCAGGGCGGCTTTCTGCGCGTCCAGTTCATCCATGCGGGACTTTGTAGCGGCGTTGAAGATGCCCGCCTCTATGGCCCGCACAAGGTTGTTTATAGCTTTGTCCACTTCCGCAAGCTGTGCTTCAAGCACAGCTTTTTCTTCTTGCACTTTATCGGTGACTTGGTAATACTCCCACGTCCGGTCTATGATGTACTCCATCAGCTCATCGTCGTGTAGCAATTTCACCGTCTCGTCCAGCACCAGCGCCTCAATCCAGTCCTGCCGCACCGGCTTTTTATCACAGGCTTTTTCTCTCCGTCGTTTGATACATCCGTAATAGCTGTACTTAGCGCCCGTGTGGCTGAAACCGCTTTCCCCAACCATCGGGGATCCGCAATGACCGCAGAACAGCTTATCGGTCAGCAGGTATTCGACTTTTGTCCATGTGTGAGACGGAGCGCGCCGGTTTATCTTGAGAAGTTCCTGCACCCTGTCAAACGTGCTTTCGTCCACAATAGCCGGAACGCCTCCTTCCACGCGTACAATGTCTTTGTAGGTGTATACGCCGATGTACTTTTCATTTTTCAGTAGCTTTGTCAGGCTGTTTTTCGTGAATAGCTGCTTCCGGGCGGTACGAATGCCCTGTTCATTTAGCTGTCCGGTGATTTCTGAAATGGTTGCCCCTTCTGCGTATAGGTCGAAAATCTTTTTGACAACGGGCGCGGTCTGCGGGTCGATAACAAAATGTTTGTCACTGTCAAGCGTGTATCCCAATGGGACTGATCCACCGACGCACTGACACTTTTTCGCGCTTTCAAGTTGTCCGCGACGGATGTTTTGCGATAGCTGGATGGAATAGTATTCCGCCATACCCTCCAGTACGCTCTCCAGAATAACGGCTTCCGGTGAGTTTGGGAGACTTTCCGCGACGTACTCCACCCTTACCCCGTTTTTCTTGCAGGTGTGCTTATTAAACGCAATTTCTTCACGGTTGCGGCCGAAGCGGTCAACCTTCCAGACGATAACAACCTGAAACTGATGCTTTCCAGTGTCGGAAAGCATTTTCTGAAAAGCCTCTCGGTTATCGTTTCGACCTGTCATGGCACGGTCGATGTATTCGTGTACGACGGTATATCCTTGCGCTGCCGCGTACTCATGCCCTTTGGCGAGCTGTCCTTCTATGGACTGCTCTGTCTGTCCGTGGGAAGAGTAGCGGGCATAAATGACGGCGTTTGTCGTGGTATCCGGCTTTTGTGCGTTTAAGTTTACGGATACTCTCATTGTCTGCCCCTTTCTATTTCGTGCCAGAAGCACTTCCTGCTTTACCGCGGACGGCGTTTCTGATACTTGTCCCCGTCCAGCAAACCGCGGGCGTAGATCATAACTTTTTCGAGGTCCGCGCTGTCAAGCCCAGAAAGCATAGTGGTAACATCCTCTGGCAGAGACGGGCCTGTCTTTTGCGCTACTGTGTAATCCGTATCGTCATCAGTACGACCCAGCAGATAGTCAGCGGATGTTTGGAGCATAGTCGCTGCACTGCGCACGATTTCGACATTCGGCTTCGTACCCTTTTTCCAGTAAGATATGTTAGAGCGGGTTGTCCCCAACTTTTCAGCGGTACTTTGAGAGCACGGTTCGATGCCGCGTACACGGCATAGCGCCTCATACCGTTCATAGAAGGTCATTTATGCTTCCTCCGCCAGCAAAATATTTTTTGCCAGAACACTTGACAAGCCAAATTTCTTGCGCTATAATGCAGAAGACAGCTAAAGAAATTTGGCTACGAAAAAGAAGCCCCCGCAAGAAGGATTCTTTTCAGCGGTGACATCAGGTGTGGCAATTTGATTATACCGCAAGAGTTAAATTTTTTCAACTGTCCAGATAAAAAAATTTTTGCGAAAAGGAGGTTTAGGGCTTGTTAGATAGGTAGATCGCCGACGTGGTGGGCAGGATGCACGTTGCCGAGATTACTGGTAAGCGGCTGGCCGCCGAGTGCGGCTATACGGAAAGCTATCTGTCCACCGTGCTTCACGGCAAAAAGGGTGACAGCGCAACGCAGAAAAAGATCATGGACGCTCTGGCTCGTCTGGAGCATGAAGCCGCTGATAACGATGGACAGGGCTGAGGTTCTGTTACGCGTTGCTGATACGCGAGTGCTGTGCGCCACCCTGCTTGACGCCGTTCGGCGTTTCTACGAGAATCCTGAAAATCAGCAGCGGTTTGAAGCATGGTTGTCCGAGAAAAAGACTCAAGGAGGCAAATTGAAAGATGATTGAGATTAAAGTGACCGTTGAAATTCCCGGCATGACTGAGGCCATCAACAATCTTGCGCAGGCTATCGCCGAAAAGAAGCCTGTTGCTGTCGAAGCCGTGAAGCAGGAAGCTCCTGCCGTTCAGGCGTCCGCGCCTGTCGTGCCTGTCGCGCCCGTGGTAGCCCCTGTGGCCCCCGTAGCACCCGTTCAGCCGCCTGTGCAGACTGCTCCCGCCCCTGCGCCTGTTGCGCCAGCAGCGGCATCTGTGACCCCCACCGTGACCGCGGCATCCGCTCCCGCGCAGCAGCAAGCGCCTACGGCGGCAAAGCGCATTACCTTGGATGATCTGTCCCTTGCCGGTGCGAAGCTGGTTGACGCCGGGAAGATGGACGCGCTCATCAACGCGCTCCAGAACTTCGGCGTGGCCGCCATTACGCTGCTCCGCGAAGACCAGTATGCGTCTTTCGCTGACTGCCTGCGTTCGATGGGCGCCAGCATTTAAGGAGGAACGACTGATGGCCACTCCAGCAAAGCACGCGCTACTTAGTGCATCCGCGGCTCATCGCTGGCTGAAATGCACGGCCGCGCCGACGTATGAAATGCAGTTCCCCCCGAAAACGTCAGAGTATGCCGAGGAGGGGACGTTGGCGCACAGCATTTGCGAGCTGTATGCTCGCAAGAAGTTCACTGTCATGAGCACACGGAAATTCAACAGTGAGCTGAAAAAGCTGCAAGAACATCCGCTTTACAAGCCCGAAATGCTGACTACCGCAGAGTCATACGTCCTGTATCTGTACGGGGTCTGCATGAGGTACGAAGGGATGCCGCACGTCAACATGGAAGTCCGAGTTGACTTGTCCGACTATGTGCCGCAGGGCTTTGGTACCTGCGACTGCATCATCATCGGCGGCGACACCCTGCACATCACGGACTACAAGCACGGTCAGGGCGTTGTCGTAGAGGCGGAGGGCAATCCGCAAATGATGCTTTACGCACTGGGAGCGCTGAAACGGTACACGCCTGTTTTCGGGGACAAAATCAAGCGGGTGTCTATGGCGATTGTACAGCCTCGCGTCACGCAGGATGTGAAAGAATGCGAGATGACCGTGGATGAGCTTCTGGCATGGGGAGAAAACGTGGTCAAGCCTGCGGCGCAAAAGGCTTTCAACGGCGAGGGCGAGTTCTGCGCAGGTGCGCACTGTAAATTCTGCCGCGGGCGCGACGTTTGCCCAGCACGGGCAAAGCTCAATACCGCCTTGGAGGATTTTAAGGATTGCATCACGCCGGATAAGGCGCAGAATCCGCTCGACCCCGCTGCACGCAAAGTGCTGGGATTGCCGCCCGTTCTGACGTATGCGGAGGTTGGTGACCTGCTGACCAGAGGCGCAAATCTGGTCGAATGGTACGAAGGGTTGCGGAGTTATGCCCTGCAAGCGATTCTGGACGGGAAAGAGATTCCCGGCTACAAGGTGGTCGAGGGGCGCAGCGTTCGCGCTTTCCGTGATACGGATGCGGCACTGCAAAAGCTGATGGATTCGGGCTTTGACAAGGCGGTTATCTACGACTACGAGCCGAAAACGCTTGCCCAACTTGAAAAGATCGTGGGCGCAAAGCGCTTTGCTGAATTGCTCGGAGACCAGATTGTGAAGCCAAAGGGCAAGGCTACACTGACGGATGAGAAAGATCCGCGCGCGGCGTATAGCTCCGCCGTCGTGGACTTTGCCGGGGTGGTGCAGGATGGCTGACGTGCGAGACGGGCCGCTTTACCGGAAGGAAAACCTCGTACTTAACGTTGGCGGCGAAACGGTTCACATTGACTGCCCAGAGCGTTTTGCGTGGCTGCTGGATGACAAACTGGGTGGAGATGCGGCTGACTATTTCCGAGACACGGTGACGAATCTGTGCTTTGACCTCGACCTGTGCCCCGGTGAATGTGACCGCACCTATGGGCTGCAAGAGCACTATCAGAATGTCATTCGAGATGCACTGGACGTGCTGGCAGATGCGCAGGAGCGTGAACTATGCCATCCGTGGACGAGTGGCAGGGTGTCGATAAAAAGGTACAACGAAGCTGTGAGAATGCTACAAAATGAACTGTAAATTGAGAAAGTGAGGATTCTATCATGTATCAGAATGATGCTCAGAAAGTCTTGACCGGCGAAGTTCGCCTTTCCTACTGCAACCTGATTCAGCCCCGTGCGCCCCTGAGCGGACAGGGCGACCCCAAGTATTCCGTCACCATTCTCATTCCCAAGACCGACGTTGCTACCAAAGCGGACATCGACGCTTCCATTGAGGCGGCGGCGCGGGACGCCGTGGGCAAGCTGTGGGGCGGTGTGCGTCCCCGCTTCGATTCCATCGTGTGGGACGGCGACGGTACGCGCAAAAACGGTCTGCCTTTCGGCTCGGAGTGCAAGGGGCACTGGGTCTTGACTGCCTCTACAAAGCAGAAACCGCAGGTTGTCGGTATTGACAATATCAACGCGGAGCTTGCCCCGCAGGACATTTACAGCGGCATGTACGGCCGTGTGACCCTTCGTTTCTTCGGCTATTCGCAGTCCGGCAATCGCGGCGTGGGCTGCGGACTCGGCAATGTGCTGAAAACCCGCGAGGGTGAACCGCTGTCCGGTGGTGCATCTGCCGCCGCAGACTTTGCGGGCATCGGCAATTCGGTTGTGCCGCCTGTTGACCCCGTGACCGGGCGCGCAATCAACCCTATCACCGGCCAGCCGATGTAATACGATGACGGAGCGCCGGGAGACTGTGTGTCTAAATCCCGGCGCTCCTTTTTTAGGAGGTAAAGTGTGAAAACTCGTTTTGATTGTGCCGACAGCTGGACGACCGCCACTGGCGAAGAAATCCAGATTAAAGAAATGACTACCATTCACCTGATGAATTTGTTCAGCATGTTCGTTCGTCGTCCAGATCGCACGATGGCAATGCTTGTTTCCGACATTGACAGTGGCGAGTATGCAGAGCGCGTATGGCTTCCGCGTAAGACGGAGGACGTAAAACAGTCCATTGCTAATGTGACGAGCATGTCAGAAGCAGAACTGATTGACTACGCCCTTTCTTCTCCGCTGGGCGAAGCGGTTAAAGCCGAACTTGTTAAGCGCGGCGTACAGCTTGAGAACTCATTGGCAATCATTGCAGGGAGGAAAAACGTATGAAAAAGACGGTTCGCGTGGTCAGCCTGATTGTGGTTATCGCACTGGCGTTACTGGTGCTGACCGGTTGCTCAGACACTCCTACCGTAAGCGGCACGAACGCGGATGTTCAGGCACAGATGGCGGTGGCAAATTCCCTGACGGATAACCAGCCTACACCAACGGACATCAGCTACTCGCTGGAGCGGTATAACCTGATTCGGCGTGCTTACTGGGTTAATGGTCAGCGCGAAAAGGCAAACGCGCTCATGTGTGCGGTTGAAAAACCGCTGGGCTATATCGTGCTCTTTGCCGGGAATACTGTTGTCGGCAATTTCGTGGTAGACGGAAAGGTAACGAGCCTGAATAGCTTCCTGTCCCCAGACAGTGAATACTACGAGTATTTGGCGGCGACTTCCGGGCGTATAACAAGTGGCTGGCTGACGTGGATGGCAGCTATGGTGAGAATGATGACGGCATTTTCTTCTTCACCCCGGATGGGAAATATATAGAATGGACGGGCGAGTACCTTTACTCCGACATTCCCTTCATCGTTGATAGTCCGGTTGTTCGGTACGAAGGAGGCGTGGCAGATGAATAAGGTCGTTGTTGGTTTGCTGTGTCTGTTGATGGTCGTTCTGCTATTCTGCACGGTTTTCTTCTCCTGCTTTCCTGTTGGACGCGCCATGTGGAACTCATGGTTTTTTGCCGTCCAAAAGGCTGATGATGCGACAGCGTACAGCACTCGTAAGCAGGTTGAGGACACCTGCCGCGCAATGATGACAAGTTACACAAGTGACAGCCTGATTTACCAGCAGTACAAAGACAGCGAAAATGCAGAAAAGCTGTCATGGGCTGAACAGGCGAAGATGCGCGCAAACAAAACGGCGGCAAGCTATAACGAATATGTGCTGAAAAACTCTTTTGTCTGGAACGGCAACGTTCCAGCAGACATCCGCACGTCGCTTCCGTATTTGGACTAAGGGAGGGTGAAAGATGCCGCATCACCTTTCCATCGACCTTGAAACCTTTTCCAGTGAATCTATTAAGAAAACGGGAAGCTGGAAATATATCGAAAGCCCTGATTTTGAAATCCTGCTGTTTGCCTATTCTCTTGACGGTGCTCCTGTACAGGTTGTTGATTTGGCGTGTGGGGAAAAACTTCCTGACTGGATGATTCCCGCGCTAACGGATCCCAACTATATTAAGCACGCCTATAACGCCCACTTTGAGTACGGCGCCTTGCAAAAGGTTTACGGTGGTATGCAGCCGTCACAGTGGCGCTGCACTATGTTTCACGGTCTGTATTGCGGGTACACGGCGGGTTTGGACGCAACGGGCAAGGCGCTCGGCTTGCCGGATGACAAGCAGAAGAACGCGGCAGGTAAAGCCCTGATTCGCTATTTCTGTGTACCCTGCAAGCCTTCACGGGCGAATGGTGGGCGCACACGCAATCTACCGCACCACGATTCTGACAAGTGGAAGCTGTTCAAAGAGTACAACCGTCAGGACGTGGTAACGGAGATGGAAATTGAGCGCCGCCTGAGCGCTTTTCCTGTTCCTGAATGGGTACAGCATCAGTGGGAGGTCGATCTGATGATTAACTCCCGCGGCGTGGCGGTGGATATTGATTTGGTGCGAGGCGCACTGGATGTGGGAGCGCGTGTCAAGCGCGACTTTACCGCCGAAGCTGTTGCGGTTTCCGGCATTCGTAATCCTAATTCAGTCAAGCAGCTTGCCGAATGGCTGAACGCGGAGATGGATGATGAAGAAATTAAAGACCTGCGCAAGGGAACGGTCTCGCGTCTGCTGGCAAAGGAAGGTAACAGTGCCGAGGTTCAGCGTATGCTTGAAATCCGTCAGGAACTAAGTAAAACCTCCACCAAAAAGTATGATGCGATTGAAGCGTGTGTCTGCGGTGACGGACGCGTGCGCGGGCTTCTCCAATTCTACGGTGCGAACCGCACGGGACGCTGGGCTGGACGACTGGTGCAGGTGCAGAACTTGCCGAGAACCTACACGAAGGCGATTGAGGTGGCGCGAAAGCTGGTAGAGCAGAAGAACGCTGATGCTCTGCGCGTGCTGTATGGGTCTGTGCCGGATACACTTTCTCAGCTTATCCGTACAGCCTTTATAGCGCCGGAGGGGCATGTGCTGATAGACGCGGACTTCTCGGCTATTGAGGCTCGCGTCATATCGTGGCTGGCGGGCGAAGAATGGCGGCTTGAGGTGTTCCGTTCACACGGCAAAATCTACGAAGCAAGCGCGTCACAGATGTTCGGCGTGCCCATTGAGCGCATTAAAAAGGGCAATCCAGAGTATGCCCTGCGCGCGAAGGGCAAGGTTGCAGAGCTGGCGCTGGGCTATCAGGGATCTGCCGGGGCGCTTATCAACATGGGAGCGTTGGACATGGGACTGACCGAGGATGAACTGCCGGACATCGTGGAGCGCTGGCGGGAGGCCAACTCCAAAATCCGTGACCTGTGGTACGCAATGGATGCGGCGGCCGTACAGGTAATACAATGCGGCGGCACGGCCAGAGTGCGTAACGTCATGTTTGCCCGTGAGTATGACGTAGTGCAGGGCGTTTCCTGCATGACAATCACGCTGCCCTCCAGCCGCAAGCTGTACTATATCAATCCGTCTCTGGGCACAAATCAGTGGGGTCGCCCATCTATCGCGTATACGGGCATGGACCAGAAAACGAAAAAGTGGAAAAGTATTGAAACTTACGGGGGCAAGCTGGTTGAAAACTGTGTGCAGGCCATAGCTCGTGACTGTCTTGCTGGAGCGCTGGACAGGCTCGAAGCGGCAGGACTGCCGGTGGTGTTTCATGTACACGATGAGGTGGTCATCGACATTGCACCTTTTGATACGCCTGAAAACATGCTGCATTTGGTCGAGCGTATTATGTCAGAACCCGTTGCGTGGGCGCCGGGCTTGCCGCTTAACGCAGACGGATGGGTTGGTGCGTTTTTCACGAAGGACTGATTGGAGGTAGGAATATGCACGATACGGAGTTTTTCAAGAAGCTGGTTGAAAATATCGTCATGTGGAGTTTCGTCATAGTAATCGCCGCGCTGGCGCTTACTATCCTCGGACTGCCGCTGTATCTCGCGCTGACTGTGGATTGGAAATTCGCGCTGATTTATCTGCTGTATCCCGTCGTGCTGATGGTGATGGCTGCGCTGGCAGCATCGAGGGGTGGTGATGGCAGATGAGGATCGTCAAGCCGTCTGTCCTGCTGCTGGAACAGCCTATTTCTCCTGAGGATGTAATGCGACGCATTGAACTGTGCGGGCGTGTCTGCTACAAGTCTGAGGGGAAGATTACGTTTAACAGTTACAAGGGCTTTATCCAGCGCATTATTAAACGCGGACATGAAGCGGTGCTGGAGCACGGGAACCTGATAATCGGCATGAGCAAGGATTCTGATGGCGGTTCAGGTGTGTGGTTTTCCGCTTTGGACAGAGCCTTTGAGCAGACAGGCACAGCTTCTTACATCCGAAAGACTCACGGTAACGCACAGAATATTGTTTCCGGCAACGTGCGGGCGTGGCGTGATGTGCTACGCGTGTGCGCTGCGACGAACACCCGCATGCCCGCCGCGGTTCACTGCATCTTGGAAGCATACGGCGTACTGTTTTCGGATTTGCTTGGCAATGTGTTCTCAGCCGGTGACGAGGAGGCATGGATACTGCATCCCGGCGAGCTGACGAGCGGCCATGAAATCAGGAAGCACGTCTGCATGACCTGCTGGTTCACCTGCGACCGCGGCGTGTCGCACGAGTTAGTGCGTCATCGCCCTGCATCCTTCTGTCAGGAGAGCACTCGTTATTGCAACTACCAGCGCGGGGATTTTGGCGGTGAAATTGCAGTCATTCAGCCCGCCTGCTTCGGCCCTGATTCAGCCGCATATGGGACATTCATAGAGGCCGCTGTCATGGCGGAACGGTACTATTTTGACCTGCTGAACAATGGTGCAACGGCGCAGGAGGCGCGTGCGGTACTGCCGACCTGCCTGAAAACGGAGGTTGTGATGACCGCGACGGTTGAGGAGTGGCTGCACTTCTTCCGTTTGCGCTGCTCGGAAGCGGCGCATTCGCAAATGAGGGAAGTGGCTACACAGGCGAAGGAGCTGATGCTGGCGGCGATGCCGCGAATGGGGGCGTGGGTATGACAGTGGGCGTTTGCCCCGTCTGCGGTATGGCGCTGGAAAGCGTTGCCTGTACGGGACTCCGCTGCGGTCATCCGTGGCTTGATAGCGTGCGCGTTCATGCCAACGGCGAAACGTGCGCTTCGCAGTCTCCTCCCCCCCCCGTAATTGCATCGGATACGGTGTACCTGTCTGACTGCATCACCGGGATGCGCCGGATGACGGATGAATCCGTAGACTTGATTGTGTCAGACCCGCCGTATCTAATCAACTATGCTACGGGACACAGGCAAGATAAAGCGCACGACTTCTGCACCCCGATTCAGAATGATTCAAACCCGGAGCTGATTCAGAAGTACGTCGAAGAGTGCTATCGCATACTGAAGCCAAATTGCGCTTTTTACATGTTTTGTTCTGCAAAAACGCAGGATTTCTTCAAAACAGCGGCTCAAAATGCTCATTTTACGGTCAAAAACGCGATTGTTTGGGTGAAAAGTGAGTGGACGATGGGCGACTTGAAAGCGCAATTTGGGCAGCAATACGAAGTGCTTTTGCTGCTGAATAAAGGTCGCGCTCCGTTTAACGGAAAGCGGCTGGGTGACGTGTGGGAGTTTCCGGGCATACGCGGACGCAAACAGCTTCACCAAAATCAAAAGCCGGTAGAGCTGATACAGCGGTGCATTGAGAAGCATTCCAAAGAGGGTGACGTTGTATTCGACGGCTTTATGGGAAGCGGTACGACGGCGGTTGCGGCGGCTCGGATGAATCGGCACTTTATCGGTTTTGAAATCGAGCCAAGGTACTTCTGGATAATCCACAATAGACTTTGTGAGGAGGTACGGCATCACGCCCCGTGTCTACTTTGAAGGGTGGTACGACGGCGTTTTTGCCAAAGCAGAGGACTGGTACAAGGATGGCGTAATTTACGTCAACCTCAAACATTACCGTCCCGGCGCGGCTTTGAGCCGTCCTACGAAAGAATGTTCTTTTCTGGTACGGACGGATGCGCCGGAACGCTTTGAACACTATCCGCACAGTATCGTGACGTTTCTTCTGCGGTACGGTGGTGAAGGGAACCTCATCCCCGTAGAGATAAAGTTACCTGAAATTGATCTTTGCTAAAGGAGGTAGGTCGTGTGAACAACAATGAACGGGCGGATATGCTCCGTTTGATGGCGGAGGAACTGAATGACAGCATCAGCGCCTATGAAGGGGCGAAGAAGAAGCCGAAAGACGCTACACAGGTATATGGCAGCATGACGGCGAGTAACACTGCCGCGGCAATTAAGCGAAAAATCGTTCACATGCGGCAGGTGCTGCTTGACCTCGGTGAGCGGCTATGAAGCATTACGGTGACATTACCAAAATCAGCGGCTACCACGTCCCGCCCGTCAACGTCGTCATCGGCGGCAGTCCGTGTCAGGATTTATCTGTGGCTGGCAAGCGGGTGGGGCTGGCAGGAGAACGGTCTGGTCTGTTCATGGAGCAGATCCGGCTTATAAAGGAAATGAGGCTTGCGGATGAGCAAAGAGGCAATAGCGGGGGGGGGTGTCCGCCCCCGTTTCATGGTCTGGGAAAACGTACCGGGAGCTTTTAGCTCCAACAGAGGCGCAGACTTTGGCGCAGTTTTACAAGAAACGATCAGGGTCATCGAGCCGGAAGCACCCGATGTGCTTGTGCCTGACGGTGGATGGCCAATGGCAGGATGCCTGTTCGGGGCAGACGGCGGCTGGTCTATCGCGTGGCGGGTACTTGATGCGCAGTTTTGGGGAGTCCCCCAACGTCGCCGTCGCATCTCGCTCGTCGCAGATTTTGGAGGCGAACGCGCCCCAGAAGTATTATTTGAGCGCGAAGGCATGTCTTGGGATTATCCGGCGCGCAGAACGCCGAGGGAAGGAACTGCCGCCGACGTTGCGAGAAGCGCTGATGGCGCAGAGCAAAGCGGTATCCGATGCTTGAATCCGTGGGATTCACAGACGATTCGGCAATACGCTGTCGATGGCGTTTCTCCGTGCCTGTCGAGCAACGCAACGGGAGGACAAAATCGTGCCGGAATATGCGCGCCTGTTGCTTACGCACAGCAGAGCTTTGGCGATTGCAAGCCATCCGATGTCGCAGGGACGCAGTGTGGTAGGTGGGCAAAGGATGCAACCGACCTTGTATGCTACCCCGAAACAGCGCGGTCTCTGCTTGCGCGTCATGATGGGAGTCCTTGTCTCGACCGTGGGCCGAACGTCGTGTTTCAATCCGCTCCGATTGCCTTTTCAAACCGTGGTCAAACGGGCGGCGAAACAGCTGAAACCCTGCGTGCAGAGTCACATGGTGCGCTTCCTATGGTTTGTGCTGCGGGTTTCAAGGGCGGTCAGTCAGAAAAGGCGCGATCTATTGGCTTCGTAGATGAGCAAGCTCCTACCCTCAGCGCAAACGGAAGTCATCTTGACCCGACTGTGTTCTGTATTCAGGGAAACTGTATTGACCGCGCCGATACGGCCGGGTGCAACGGCAAGGGCTGGAAAGCAGAACAGAGCTATACGCTGAACACCGTTGATCGGCCTGCCGTGGTTTACGACGCAAGGGGTAACGGGAAGGGCGAGATAGCGCCTACACAGACGGGAGACCATCAAAGCCGCGTTACGGATTATACGGCGCTGGTCGTGTCCGACGTTGCTGCGGTGGACTGCCGCAACGGCACGGAAAACACAGGTGTCAATGGAACACTGCAAGCCAAAAGCAATGGCGGGCAGAGCCTGAACCTGAACAATACCCTGCGGTGCGGGTACTGTGTACGACGTATGACGCCGCTTGAGTGTGAACGTCTGCAAGGCTTCCCTGATGGCTGGACAGACCTCGGTGAGTGGATGGACAGCAAAGGAAAGTGTCACAAAGAGAGCACGGACAGCGAACGCTATAAGGCACTCGGCAACAGCATTGCCCTCCCGCCGTGGTTATATGTATTGCAGCGCCTAACGGTCTGCTGCGGGACAGAGCGCACAATGGCAAGCCTGTTTGACGGGATAGGCGGCTTTCCGCTGCTGTGGGAGTCGCTGAACGGGTCAGGTTCATGTGTATGGGCAAGCGAAATCGAAGAGTTTCCGATGGCCGTTACAAAGCGGCATTTCCCTGAAAAAGAATAGGAGATGTGCAAATGTTTCCGCAAGGACAATACAAAACGATTTACATAGACCCGCCATGGCCAGAGCGCGGCGGTGGGAAGATTAAACGCGGGGCTGACCGGCATTATGCTCTGATGTCCATAAAGGAAATCAAGGCCTTGCCTATCGCTTCACTCGCAGATCCAGAGGGCTGTCACTTGTATATGTGGACGACGAACAACCACCTGCCTGACGCGCTGGAATGCGTAAAGGCATGGGGCTTTCAGTATGTTACACTGATTACTTGGTGCAAGGATAGCATGGGCTTGGGGCAGTATTTTCGCGGTATGACGGAGCACTGTATCTTTGCAACCACACAAAAAAAATTACCTTACAAGTTGGAGGAAGGAAAGCGTATGCAGGGAGTAACAGGCTTTGTTGAGCCGAAACGTGAACACAGCCGCAAGCCCGAAACCATGCGCAAAATGATCGAACGTGTTTCCTATACCCCACGCATTGAACTGTTTGCGCGCAGAGCAGCGCCCGGCTGGAAGGTATGGGGCAATGAAGCGCCAGAGGAACAGGAGGCCGCAACTTGAAGATACCGTCTTTCGTGCGAATCAACGGCATTGATTATCCCGTGGAGCGTGTGAAGTCGCTGAACGATGGGACGAACATTGCGCACGGATACGCCGATTTCGTCCACAACCGCATACAACCAAACCCTGATACGCAGGGATATGAGCACATGTGCGTCACTCTTTGGCACGAAATCCTGCGCATCCTAATCAATAACGCACAGATTGAAGTGCCTGATGAAGAACAGCTTGTGCGGGCGCTCTCTGGCGGAATCTATCAGGTGCTTCAAGATAATGGCCGCCGCCTGTTCGATATTGTGCCGGTCGATGAACCGGCAAAAGAAGAAACGATTGGAGGAGGAAACCATGACTCGTGAAGAAGTGCTACAAGCCGCCGCGAAGTGTGTGAACGGTGACAGGCAAGAGGACTACGGTTCTCCCGAAAACAACTTTGGATTGGTTGCTGCATTTTGGAATGCTTATCTTCGCCCCTGTATGCGCCCGAACATTATCGGCATCGACTCGAAAGACGTTGCGGCGATGCTGGGACTGCTGAAAATCGCTCGTATCGCAACGGGGCACGGAAAAGCAGATAACTGGATCGATCTCGCAGGATATGCGGCCTGCGGTGGTGAGCTTGAGCGGGCGGAAGAAGCTACACGAAGTGAAGGAGATGAACGCACATGATTTTGGGCGACTCTGAAATTAAGCGGATGATGGCGGAGGGTTATTTCCCGGCGTATCCTAAATTGCTTATTAACCCAGCGAGCCTGAACGTGCGCATTGGCACATCCTTCTTGGTTCCTCAACGCAAGTGGTTCGGTAGTGTGGCGCTGGGCGACGAGATAAAATACAAGAAAATCGTTTTGCAAAAAGGTAAGGCGTTCAAGTTGCGTCCCGGTCAGTTTGCACTCGCCACGACAATAGAGTCCATCAACTTGCCGCTGCATCTTGCGGCGTTTGTGCAGGGACGTTCTTCCATCGGTCGCGCAGGGCTGACAGTGCAGAACGCTGGCTTTATCGACCCCGGTTTTCATGGACACATTACGCTGGAGCTCAAAAACGAAACGAAAAACACGATTTTGATATGCCCCGGTTATCCTGTGGCTCAGATTGTGTTCGAGCAAGCGCAAGGTGTCGAGCATCCGTACACTGGCAAGTATTGCGGGCAGACGGAAGCAACAGGAAGCCGAATGCACCTTGATAAAATTCCTCGCTGAGAGTTTGGTGACCCGCCGTACTGTCTTGCGGCGGGTCTTTTATCCGAGAGAATAGTCAAAAATATTTTGCTGAACATATTGACAAGCAAAGTATTTTTGCTATAATAAACTCAGCAGCTAAAAATATTTAGCTATTGTGGACGGTCATAAGCCGTCATCAATTCAAGCACGATCCCGATGAGCAGGAGGCGCAGAACCATGAGTAACGACGTAGGAAAGCCCCTTCCTGAAATGCGAATGCGGCAGGGTGAGATGGACGGACTCTTTGCCATGTTTGCCGCGTTACAGGAGTTTGACGGGGTAAAGACCGATATGCGGGACAGGCTCAAAGCCATCCCCAACGGATACCGCGATTTGCGGCTGGCGGAGGCTACACTGACACGGCTGTTAGCGCGCATCGTAGAGACCATTCCGGCAGAGAAGAAGCGCGCCATCCGCCGCATGCTGCCGAGCATGAAGTACAAGGTGTACTACAATGCTCCCGTCAGTCACATGGACGAAGATGCAACGGCCATCAACGCGCATGATTTGGTCCTGTTGTGCCAGCTCGTGCAAGGCTTTTACTGCTTCCTCTGTGAAGAAGATTGCAATCACTGCAAGCGCGGTATTGCCAAAGTTTTTGACCGCGTTTTCAAGGTAGACCGTGAAAAGAGCTGGGCGGACTTCTGCTTCGATGAAGGAGAAGATCACACATGACCTACTTCGTCTGGAGTCTGAATCGTTTTGTGCGCAGGCTGATTAAGGTTCCACTTATCTACCCGCTCATGCTGCTAACTCTGTTACCTTCCATCCTGTACAACGGTCTGTGTGTTTTGTCACAGCGGTTGGACTGCTGGTGGTGGAAATAAATAACTGGAGGAAAGACTATGGACATCGTACTTGCCTTTTTCTTCTTCGCCCTCGGCATTGCGACGGACGCGGTACACAATCGCATTCGCCGTGACAGTGAGAGCAGGGCGTATGGCTCCGGCTATCGTCAGGCGCAGAAGGAAGAAAACATCCGAATCACTGCCCGAACGACTAACGATGCCGAAAGCACCGTGCACGCGGTCGCACGGAGACAACCTGTTCCGATTCCCGTGCCCCCTCCCGATGCTGAGCCCGTGAAAGAGGGCAACGTCATTTCTACGGATTTTTGGAACAATTTGCAGACGAACGGACGCGCTGCCGTCCATATTCGCCGATAAGGAGGAGAAATCATGGAAGGTTACATCTGCATCAACGGTAACAAAACGCTCCTGACCCCGGAACAGATCAAGGAGCTGGGCTTCTGCGAGAAGCCCGTGCCCGTTCAGGGCTTGGCTCTTGTGCGTGACTCCCTGCGGGACGGCTCTTTTCTTGAGCGCTTCAAGCTCTGCGACGTGGTTGAGGACTTCGGCTATCACTTTGAGATCATCGGCTATTGCCATGACCAGGCGGAGGGAGATAAAGAGCGCCCTACTGTTACCTTTATGGCCAAAGAGTTGCTGCCTGCGCATCGTATGCACAGCGGCGCGTGTCCTAACGGCTGGGTGGACACGGAGCTTCGGCACTGGCTGAACCATGATGTGCTTGAATCCCTGCCCGACGCGCTGCGAGAGCTGATTCAGCCTACTGTTCGCGAGAGCGTGGATTGCAAGGGACGCAAGCATACCAGTACCGATATGCTGTTCCTTCCGACCGAAAGTGAGTTGTTCGGTTCTGCGATTTTTTCTTCCGCTGAGTGCGGGGTGCGCTACCCGGTCTTTTCCACTTCTGAATCCCGTGTGCGGTATGACGAGGATGGGGACACAAGATGGTATTGGACTTCTTCTGCTTATAGCGGCAACGCCACCAGCTTCGTGTATGTCAGCAGCAGCGGCTGCGCGGTCGGCAACAACGCGTCCGGCGCGCTTCGCGCCCCCATCTGCTTCCAAATTTCCTGACATCAGAGTAATCCCGCCGCCCCTTGCGGGCGGCGGGATAAACGTCCGAAAATGATAGAAGCATGTGGAGGTTATTGTCATGGAGCGGCATGTTTACTGTAAGCACATCAAGAATAAAACCCTTAGAGGGTATATGGTGCGTGGTGTACCGTTTTTGCGTCTGTATGACGCAGAGTCCCAATGCACCCGCATAGGGGTGGAACCCGACAAGTCGATCCTCTTGTACGAGCCTGCTCAAGCGCGGCAGGCCGCCGCCATCAGTGAGAAGGAAGTGTTGTATCTGTGTTCTCGTTTGGACGAGATGCGGGAAAAAGCGAGCGCCGGACTGTCCAGTCTCGCCGCTGAACGTGACCGCATCGAGAAAACAGATCCACCGAGCATCATGCGCGACGCGACGTTGAAGGTGCTGGAAGAGAGGATACAGCGGCAAATCGGATACTGTAACGGGCTGTCAGACGTATGGCGGTTGCTGCATCAGCGCGCTTATGAGTTGTGGGAGCTGACGCGGTTAAAGGATGAGCGCACATGATTGAAAGCAAGGTATACAGGTGTGAAGTATGCGGCACGACGTATGCGGAGAAAGCCATGTGCCGAGAGTGCGAAACGTTCCATCTGCGGCTGCCAGCAGGCGCAGAGCATGTCGTCACTGACACAAAATATCTGGCGAAAAACAGCGCGCATAATCCTTATCCTCAGCGGTTGACGATTCAGTTTGCGGATGGGCACAAAGCACTGTATGAGTACCGCTGTCCTCTCGGCGAGGTGAGGTAAAAGGGGCTACACGGTCCATCAATTGACACAAAGCGAAGGTGAGGTAAATGAAGCTAATCCGTTGTCAGAAGTGCGGAACCGTAGTTATCAGTGAGGAGACTTTTCTCCAGAACATCATGGATGCAATGGAGGACACCTGCCGCAAGGCACAGCGCGCGAAATACCATTCTGAGAAAGATGCGCTTTTGCAGGAAGCGGCTGAATATCGCTCCATGTACAAAGCGTTTATGCACCACCTAACCGAGCGTGACCGCGCCGCTCACAACATGGATGCCTACAAGGTATCTGAGCTGTACAATGCGCTGGTTCGCACGGGCAGGATGAGCACGGCAGAATTTCAGGTCATCTGTGCGGCAGGCGAAGAAAAAGCAAAGATACGCCGTGATGCAGAGGATAAAGAACTGAACGCTATCTACGGCTACTATGAAACGGTGTGCAACCGCACGATGCCGAGCCCCACAGAAAAAGCCGCCATGAGGCGTTGCAGATAATGTGGGAAAGGGAGCGAAAGAACCACCATGACCTACGACAGACCAATTATCATTTCGGCGGGCAAGAGCCGTAAGGACATTAACTGGCAGCGCCAAACGCTGACGGTTTCTGAGCTCTATGACCGCCTGAAAACGCCCGCCCGCGGCGTGGAAGCTCTGTCCGAATACACCAAAATGAAAAAAGCCCAGCAGGACGATTTGAAGGATGTGGGCGGCTTTGTGGCTGGCGCTCTCGCCGGAGGACGGCGCAAAGCGAACGCCGTAACGGGCAGGGACGTAATCACGCTGGACTTTGATAACGTCCCCGGCTGGCAAACAGACGCGGTGCTGGCGACGCTGGACGGTCTCAAATGCAACTACTGCGTTTACAGTACCCGCAAGCACGCGCCCAACGCCCCCAGACTGCGCGTTTTGATTCCTACGGACAGAACCATGACCCCGGACGAATACGAGCCTTGCGCCCGGCGTATGGCGGATTACATCGGCATCAGTATGGCCGACCCGACGACCTTTGAGGTGTCGCGCCTGATGTACTGGCCGTCCTGCTGCTCGGACAGTGAGTTTGTATTCCGCACGGCTGACGAACCTTTTGCGTCGGTTGATTCTTTGCTGGCAAGCTATAAGGACTGGCACGACATCAGCGAGTGGCCGCAGGTTCCCGGCAGTTTTAGCTACCAAAAGCTGGCGGTCAAGCAAGGTGACCCCGAAGCAAAGCCCGGCATCGTGGGCGCGTTCTGCCGTACCTACGACATCTACCGCGCTATCGACGAGCTGCTGCCCGGCATCTACGAAGCAGTAGACAATGAGAAAGACCGCTATACCTATCTGGGCGGCTCTACCACGGGCGGCGCCATCGTGTATGATAACGGCAAGTTTCTGTTCAGCCATCATGCTACGGATCCCTGCTCCGGCAGGCTGGTAAACAGCTTCGACATGGTGAGGCTACACAGGTTCGGAGACGCGGATGACGTGAGCGACGCAAGTACGCCTGCGAATCGTCTGCCGTCTTACAAGCGAATGCTGGAGTATGCCAACAGCCTTGATGATGTGGCTGTGTTGCTGATGCAGGAACGCTATGACAGCGCCATAGCTGATTTTGAGGGCGTGGGCGCGGATAACGCTGATGACCCCGGAAACTGGATGCTCAAGCTCCAGCGTGAACCACAGACAGGCAGGATTAAAGGCTCCATCGACAACGTGCGAATCATTTTAGAAAACGACCCGCTGTTGAAAGGGCGCTTTGCGCTGAACCGTTTTGCCGGGCGCGGCGAGGTGCTGGAGAAGCTGCCGTGGGACGTGGCGAAGGGTGAGCACCGCCGCCGTATGTGGTCGGACACAGATTCAAACGGCCTGTATTGGTACATGGAAAGGCAGTACGCCATAACCGGGCGCGGGAATATCGACGCTGCGCTGGACATCCACGCCGCAACCCATGCTTTCAACGAAGTGCAGGACTATATCGAGGGTCTGACGTGGGACGGTACACCCCGGCTGGATACGCTGTTCATCGACTATCTGGGCGCGGAGGATTCGCTGTACAACCGCACTGTGTGCCGCAAGGCGTTCGTCGCGGCTGTCGCTCGTGCCATGCTCCCCGGCTGCAAGTACGACAATATGCTGATTTTGTGCGGCCCGCAGGGCATCGGCAAGTCAACGCTGCTTGACAAGATGAGCCTCGGCTTTTTCAATGACTCCATCAGAACGTTCGAGGGCAAGGAAGCATCTGAGCTTTTGCAGGGCGTGTGGCTGGTGGAAATCGCTGAGCTGGACGCTTTCAGGCGCTCCGACGTAACGTGCATCAAGCAGTTTCTCTCCCTGCGCGCTGACCGCTACCGCGCCGCCTATGGCCGTCACGTTAAGGATTTACCCCGCTGCTGCGTTTTCTTTGGCACTTGCAATCAGGTAGACTTCTTACAGGACACGACCGGCAACCGCCGCTTCTGGCCCGTGGACGTAGGCATAGTGCCGCACGACAAGACCGTGTTTAACGACCTGACGGATGACGTAATCCGGCAGGTGTGGGCGGAAGCCAAAGTGCGTTGGCAAATGGGCGAGTCACTGTATCTGACGGGTGAGGTGGAGGCGCTGGCGCGAGACAAGCAGGAAGAGCACCGTGAAGCCAGCGTGCAGGAAGGTTTGATTCTTGAGTTCATTGAGCGCCCCGTCCCTGACGACTGGGTGAAGTGGGACATCGACCAGCGCCGGGCGTTCTGGAGTGGACTGGCGAAGGGCGGGGAAGAAAGCTACACGATGGTGGAGAGGGACAAGGTTTGTGCGGCAGAGGTGTGGTGCGAGCTGTACTGCAAGCCCATCAGCGATATGCGCAAATCGGATGCACGGGAGATTAACGCCGTGCTGGAACGGCTCCCCGGCTGGCGTTCAATTCATGGCCGGTTTGGCAAAGCCTACGGTGATAAACAGCGCGGATTCAGCAAGAAATGATGGTAACATTCTTCCCCAAAAAGCGGGAACATTCTCGGAAAAGTGGTAACATTCTATGGGAACAATCTTTTTTATGTTACCAGCGAGCGGGAACATTCAATTTTTTCCAATTCGAGAATGTTCCCGCGAATGTTACCAAGAATGTTACCAGAAAAAATCCCAAAACCCTTGAAAAATAAGGCTTTTTAAGTGAGTGGTAACATTGGAACATTCTTTCTTAATAGACTTTACAAATATGGGCGTTAGGGGCGCGCGCGAAACGCCTATCCGCCTGATCGTGCCCGTCTATACGCGCGCGGGCGCGCGAGAGTTACCAGT
>ENA-UOJJ01001220-UOJJ01001220.1-human-gut-metagenome-genome-assembly--contig:-CS66-NODE-1220-length-38851-cov-126.657645_pt1 | contig 38851 bp, 31 predicted proteins | sample MGYA00242343_ERZ723890 | MGnify/ENA metagenome assembly ERZ723890
TTCCTCCCACGTAACCGCCACATTTACCGCACGGGATTCGGGCAGCATTGGACTTCGTGTTGTCTAGCACACTCGTCCGTCCCTGTACGGCCTACTATGTGATTTCTGTTCGTCGGTTCGGGAGTTTGCCCGCCAGCATTTTTTTCCCTGCTGATATCCGGCTTCCTTCAGATTCCACCTCACAATGGACACCCTTGCCTTCGGCTAACGCTTCCTACTGCCGAGCGCGTTGTGGTCTCTCACCACTTAGTTGTTGCTCTTGCCGGGCGCACATAAAAACCGAGGCGAAGCCCATCAGCTTCGCCTCGGTTGAAGTTCTCTTAATTAAATGAGTTTTTCCATCGTTATTTTGCAATGCATCCATGCATTGTGGAATTTTTATCTTGTAATTGTTATTCTAACAGCATCAAAAAATCCATTACGAGAATCTCCATCATTGCTTGAAAAATATGTTTTCAGCTCACGTTCCAATTCGGCAACGGTTACTTTGCAGTGCGCAAATTCAGTTTCAGAACATTTCCCCGAAAGCCCCATAAAGAATTCAAGCGGATAACCACAAGACAGTACGTAATTTGCAATGTGAACCATTGTCTCTATTCTTTTATTCTGCAAATCACAATCTACTGTATAGTAGAATTCTTCGCAGTCATCATATTCGTCGTTATCTGCAAGATCGAAAACTAGCAAATTTCCATATTTGGGGGTTCTCATGAACTCTTCTATATATTTCGGAGGGCAGAAGACATACATATCAGACCTACTTGCAAGTTGTGCAATTTGTTCCAAAAATGCCGGAGGGATAGTATGCTTTTCCCTCTTTATGACGCAAACAAATATTTGACTCATTTATTTCTCCTGTTACTATATATTTGCCCCTTGATTTATGGCAGCCAGCCATAGGCATGGGACATCTCGTTGCCTAAACTGTTAGAATAGAGAGGTAATGGTCTGACCTTCATCTCCAAGGGCTTTTACGTCCGCATGAAAGTCAGTCAGCCATCCTCCTATTCGCAGTGTTCGATTTGTGCAGGTAGAGCCACTGCGTTCGTGTCATCAAACAGATAGAACCGGCAACAGGAAAGATGGCCTTTGTCCATTACAAGTTCAGTACAGGAGTGATTCTATGAACGCAGTAGGTATTGATGTTTCCAGCAGGAAAAGCACAGTTGCGGTGCTTCGTCCTCTGGGGGAAGTTGTTTGCTTGCCTTTTGATGTGACTCACGATATAGCAGGGCTTGCTTCACTGGTCGAGAAGTTGAAGGCTCTTGACGGTGAAACCCGCGTCGTGATGGAACACACAGGGCGTTACTATGAAGCGGTTGAAAAAGCGCTGCACGAAGCAGGACTTTTTGTCTGCGCTGTTAATCCGCTTCTCATCAAGGAGTACGGTGCTAATTCTCTGCGCCGCGTAAAAACTGATAAGGCTGATGCCGTAAAAATTGCTCGTTACGCGCTTGATAATTGGGCTGATTTGCGCGATTTCACCCCCATGGATGCAATTCGCTACGATCTCAAAACCCTCAACCGCCAGTTTCAGCTTGCCTCTAAGCAGCGGACGGCCTCTGCTAATAATCTGATTGCACTTCTGGAGCAATCCTTTCCCGGCATCCGAAAGTGCTTTGACAGCCCGGTGCGCAGTGATGGAACGCAGAAATGGGTTGACTTTGCGCATTCTTTCTGGCATGTAGACTGTGTGCGCAAGCAGCCCTTCCCTGCCTTTTGTGAGCGTTACCGAAAATGGTGCAAGCGCCACGCCTATCTCTTTAAGCTGAGCAACGCTGAAGAAGTATATGCCCTTGCGAAACGCGCTGTTGTCCTGACCCCAAAGTCAAAGGTCGTGAAAGTGCTTGTGCAGGAAGCTGCAAATCAGCTCAGCAGTATTTCGCGCTCAGTGGAAGTCTATCGCGCGGAAATGGATCGGCTTGCTGCTATGCTGCCTGAATACCCCGTTGTCATGGCGATGTACGGCGTTGGAAAGTCCTACGGGCCGCAACTTATGGCGGAAATCGGCGATGTTCGCCGCTTTGAACGGAAGCAGGCTCTCGTTGCCTTTGCTGGTATTGATCCCATGCCTAACCAGTCCGGAGACAAAAACGTCAGAAGCAACAAATCTTCTAAACGAGGCTCTCCCTACCTCCGCAAAACCCTTTTTAATGTCATTAGAACTTACCTGCAATGTGCTCCCCAAGATGAACCGGTGTTTCAGTTCCTTAACCGGAAACGGGCGGAAGGCAAGCCATTCTATGTTTATATGCTTGCAGCAGCCAACAAGTTTCTACGACGCTACTATGCTAAGCTGCGAGATTTTTTTGCCTCGCTGGACACTCTCCAGCCAGTAGCTCCCATTCCCACCATCCTGAAAGCAACCCTCTGACATCACTTCCTTTTTTCTCTTTTTAAGCCGGCACTTTGTGGTGGCTTATTTGTGCTGCACTTCTTTCTCCCCACCTTCTGCCAAATTTCCTTGCAGCAAGTCCTATTTGGGGCTTGACTTTTTCTTTGCAGGCTGTTAATGATGCCCATGCCCATGGATCAGTAGGATTTTCAATGACATCAACCACACTTCCCACAAACGATACAATGTCAAAAATTATATCCCACAGTTTTCCATCTGTGTCTGTGCGCTGGATAACTCCATTGCTACAATAAGCAAATGCGTTAGGAACTCGATTGCAATTTGATGTTGCACAGATATTGAGAACATTATCCGCATTGACAAACCGACCCCACCGCGGATTATAGTACCGACTCCTGAGATAGTACAGCCCCGTCTCCTCATCAAACACATACCCGCGATACCTAAACGGCTGCACCTTGCCCAGCGTTTCCGCCAGCTCACCGGTACACCACAGCGGCGCGCCCCACGCATCGTAGCCGTAGCTGACGGCTACATTGCCATTTTCATCCAGAATTGCAACAATATCGCCCTGCAAGCTCCTGACATACGCATACGCCGTGCCATTGTACACCACCACTGCCGGACGGTTCTGCGCGTCGTAGAAGAAGTGCAGCTCGTTGCTGCCCTGGGTCATGTGGACAATGTTCTTGCCGTGCAGGGTGTACTGACCTGGCCATAGCGCCAGGCGTTTTCAATTGGGGTCATGTTGCGCTCCTTTCGCATAACGACAAAGAAAGGCCACCCGGCAATGCCGGATGGCCAGTGGGTCGGTTGAATATCAGGCGGACGGATTGTCCAGCCTGCGCGCCATGTCATCGAGCTTATCGTTGATGTCAGCAATGCCCTCAACGACATTGGTGCTGAGATGGTTGATCATCTGCTGGTACTGCGTTTTCTTTGAGCATGCGGAAAAACAGGTAAATGTAAAGCGCTGCCCAGATGCCCTGCTGCAGCGCGATTTCGATGATCGATTGTAGGGTGGTGTCCATTATTTACCTCCTCGTATGGGGAATTGCCCCCCCTTACACGGTATCTCCAGTTTCTTGACGCAATAGAATTGAGCTGATACTATTATAAGCATACTCATTATAGGCTAAAACAATGCAGTGGGGATTACTTCGAATCTCTGAATAGGTTGTATGGGGACGTGTTTCGGCGTGTGAAGAATCAGATTGTATACAGATGTATTGCTGTTTACGCACATAGGGTATTGAGGCGGCATACATAACTTGAGGTAAGTTGACAACCCGCACATCCACTATGTCAGAAAAGTTGAAAGTACGTAATGCTTTCCCGGTAGGACTATACAATGCAACAATACGCTTGTCAACAATAATGTGTACATACTCGTTACATTTAATTGTTATCAAACAAGCTCTCCATGCTACGATAGATAGAATAACTGAAAAAAGAAATGAAATAAACACAATACCCTGCACTTGGTTTCCCAAATACAACACAAGGAACATGAGTATAGTTACCAATAGACTCGTTATGGATGTAATGGTACAGAAAAAAACACTCATTTTTCTATATACTGTCGGTAGAACAGGAAAATACACTCTAACACCTCACTCACAAATACAAATTAAGGCAATCCCGCACAAAGAAAGAACAGCCAAAAGGACGAAAAAGGGGTATAATAAAGAGGTGAAGAAGCAATTCAAGGAGCAGAATGAATAAATTTGTAAGAAAAACTATCGGTGCGATCCGGATTAGGCTCGATATATACTCTCGGAACGCGATATAGCAGAACCTCATTCGGAAGACAATTGACATCATGAACGACTTTACCATATTGCATTTTTTTTGCATCAGGTTGTTTACAATACAGATACTCAATAGAAAATCCGTAACTGAGGATGTAAGTATATTGTGAAAAGTCAAAACCAACGAGAGAATTATACTGATTATAAATCAACTTCTCTTCCGACGAGACAAAATCATCAGGGTGAAAGAATGTGCGCCATGTGTACATATCTGCTTCGGCTTTATTATTGTTTTTATCTCTAAAGGAAAAATCGGAAGCGTGTGTGTAACACAATTCGATTGGAAGAGAACACCAAGATCCTATGTCAAACCACCAAACGAATTGACATATGAGCAAAGCGAAGATGAAAAACATTATCAACATATTCTTTTTCACCAGATACATTTCCTTTCATTACCATATCAGTCAATCCACATCCCGTCTTTTGAGAAGGTCACCCAGCAACTTGCATATAGCCAATTCATCAAGTTGCTGAAATTTTTCGACAAACCATTTGACCACTTGAGGCCAGGAGATTGATAAGGTATTCCCGTGCCTTCATAATAGTTAACAGAAGCGTATGCTGAACCCATAGTCGGCGCCCCACCGGCTTTTGAAGAAAGCATACCAATAGCTGTCATATATTCTGAGTTTGGCGTGGCGCCGTTACACGAAAGCAGGTAAATGCCCTTATTGACTCGTATCTCTTTCAATTCATTGATAGAGCTATAACAGTGGTTCCCGTTCGCATCTTCACCTGATTCAGTAGTTTCCTTCAAATAACCACCTGCACAGTCAATAGTGCCAGGGCTGCCGTGCGCATAAATGATAATGTAATCGTATTCGTAAGCTCCGGCATTGTTCCATGCTGCTATGAACTCAGGAATATTGGTAAAACCAGCAGGCATTACGTAATGGCCATTTTCCCGCAAAGCGTTGATTGCCCATTCACCTTGAAGGGTTAGACCCTTATATTCAGGATGTTCATCTGTAGCATTGGGGCGACTATCATAAATGACATAGATACTGTCCTGTCCGTTAGCATCAGCACGGATTGTCGGAGCATTACGGGAATAAGCATAGGCATTTGCAGAAGTATGTGTACCACGGGTTGACAGCATTGAGTCAGCAGAGATACAACGACTGTTGTGTGCATTGTAAAATCTGTTTCTCAGATAATACAGCCCCGTCTCTTCGTCGTAGACATACCCCCTATACCTAAACGGCTGCACCTTGCCCAGCGTTTCCGCCCGCTCACCGGTACACCACAGCGGCGCGCCCCACGCATCGTAGCCGTAGCTGACGACGGCATTGCCATTCTCATCCAGAATCGCAACAATATCGCCCTGCAAGCTCTTGACATACGCATACGCCGTGCCGTTGTACACCACCACCGCCGGGCGGTTCTGGGCATCGTAGAAGAAGTGCAGCTCATCCGTGCCGGAAGTCATATGCACAACATTCTTGCCGTGCAGCGTGTACTTCGTCGCCACGCCGTTGACCGTTTTCTGCACACGCAAGCCGTCCGCGTTGTAGACGAACTCCGCCGTCACGCCCGATTTCTGCATCTTTTGCAGCTGCCGGCCGTTCTGCCAAGTGTACGTCCACGTCCCGTCATTCAGCGGATTACCAATCGCATCATACGCAATGGCGTTCCCGTTGACCGCCGTGAGCTTGTCGCGCCAGTTCGCGTCACCATAGGTATAGGTAACGGTTTCCAGCGGATTCGTCGTGTCGGCATAGGCGAAGCGTTCCTTTTTCAAGATGTTGCCGCCGAGGTCGTAGGTATACTTCCAAGTCGTACCATTTTCGCCGGAGCGGGTGTCGCTGTGGTCGTTGACCTGAATCAGCTGCCCCAGCGCATCGTAGGTGTATCCCGTCCACTTGCCGTTCAGCGTCGCGCTCGCGATGTTCCCGTTGTCGTCGTAGCCGTAGCCACAGTTGCAGCCCGGCTGGGTAATCGACGAAACCAAGTTCGTCACGCTGCCCGTGCCGTAGCCGCCCGCCGCGAAGTGGTACTCGCTCGTGAACGTTTTGCTGCCCAGCTTGACCGCCGAGAACGTCGTTCGATTCAGCTTGTCGATGCTCGTCGTGCTCTGACCGATGGTGGTTGCACCAACGCTGTACGTCAGCGACGTCGGACGATTTTCGTCATCATAACCGAATTTCGTTCCAAATTCCTGTCGATTTTCACCCACTTTCTCCGTGAATTCGCTCAAGTTGCCGTACACATTGTCGTATGCGACCTGTCCCGTGTACACATGCTGACCAGCTTCTGCGGTCTTTACGCGCACCGGACGATTCGCCAAGTCGTACTCGCTCTGCGTCGTCCGATTCAGCAGATTGTCGCGGATTCGTGCTACTTGCCCCTTTGCGTTGTAGTCGTATTCGTATCGCGGCGCGGTTTCCTCGCCGTACACCACCCCCGTCACGCGGTTGAAATCATCGTACCGACTGCTGATTTTCGCCCCGTTGCCGTATGTCGTCGCGGTCAGCGTGCCGAAATTCGGCTTCGTCGGATCGTTCTGATACTGGCTCTGCGACAAGGTCTGATTCCCGACCTTGACCGCCGTCTGACGACCCAGCGCGTCCTGCTCGAAGCTGTACACCACGTCGTTCGCGGCGTTCCCGTCCGTATTGTGACGGATTTCGACCAGATTCCCACGCTTTGCGTCATAGGTATATTCGTTATGTACTGTCGGAATTCCTTCTTTTGCGCCCACGTTTGCAGAAGTTTTTACAATTCGCCGCAGATTGTCGTAGTCATACGTCACCGTCTGCCCCTTCGCGTCGGTCACGCTCGTCGTCGTGCCGCGCTGCAGGTCGGTTTCTGTGCGCACAATCTTGCCGCGCGCGTCCTTCTGCTCCGTGACATAGTTGCCATCATTCGTGTACGAAGTTTCGCCGCGGATGAAGTAGCTCGGATTCGTATCTGCATTCTGCACCTGACTCGTCAGCGGATTCCCGAACGCATCGTAAGTAAACGTGCTGACGCTGCCCAGCGGCGCAATGCTTTTCAGCAGCAGATGCTTCTTTTGCTCCGCTTCCGTGTCGCCGTAATGGAAGATGCTGGACACCGTGCGGCCCGCAGCGGTGTGCTTCGTCAGGTTGTCCGCATCGTCGAACTCGGATTTCTCCTGACCGCCGTAGAGCATCTTCCGCGTCTTGCGGTTGCCGTTTTTGTCATAAATATACTGCGTGCCGAACGCTTCCGGGTACAGGTAGATGCCGGTGAAGTCCGCAAAATTCATCTGCCGATTCATCTGCAAGACCACACGGATGTAGGTGCAGTTGTTGGGCGCGACAATGCCCGCGCTCGCGAACTGCCAGTTGCCTTCTTCCGCGTTGAATACCGCAGAGCCGCCCGTCGCCCAGTAGCTTTTGTCCGTCACAGGGTCAGCGGAAGTAAACTGAACGGTAATTCGGCAGTAAACGGAATTGTCCGGATCGTTCTTCTTCGCGAACGAGCTGCACCAGCCGCCCACCGTGAAGCGGTCGCCGATTTTGCCGTAGTGCCGGAACTGCTGGTAGTATGTTACCGTGCGGTCATAGCGACCTGCCAGACGAATTTTCTGCGTATTGTCATGTTTCAGGCAGTCCGGTGCGTGAAATTCATCCTTCGGCGCATCCAAAGGCAGCACTTCAACATAAGAAGCATCGTTTTTGCCAACCGTCCATGCCTTCGGCTTGCCGTCCGTACCGGTCACAGAGAAGTCACTGTTCTGAACCATATTGAAATGATTCAGCGTCAGCCCTTCTTCCAGCTGCATCGCATCGAACCAGCAATTGCCGCCTGCGAAGCCGTTCTGCATATCGCAGTATGCCATACAGTAAACCTTAGGTTCTGCATTCTCCGGCAGCGTGAAGGACACCGACACACGCTCATACGGCATGTTATCCGTCTTTTCCCACACCTTGCCCGGCTCAGAATCCAGCGTGAACGTCTCATTACCCACCGTGTACGCAACGCGCATCACACCGCGCGGGCCGCCAGAGCGGACATAGCCCGACAATGTGTACGACTTGCCCGGCGTGAGCGTCACCGCCTGACGGACATACACGCAGTCGCTCGACCAAATCGTTAGGCGATACGAAACGAGACCGAACTGCCGCGTGGACTGGTCGCGCGTAATCGTGCCGGTGCTGCTTTTCTCCCAGACGCTGCTGTTTTCCTCGCACATCGGGTCAAGAAGAAGGTTGCGCACCACTCGCTGCATCCGGGAGCGCTCCGTCGCGTGATTAATCGGCGCATTCGCGTTGTCGTCGGTGCGGTCGTAGCGGGTATACATCGCGTAGCCCAGCTCATCGTCCACGCTGGTTTGGTTGCCATCATCGTTGAAATGGTAGCGCAGCATCTTGCCGGAAATTTCATCCTTGACCAGTGCCATATGATTGCCGTAGGTGTACGAGACGTTTGCCGCAGTCAGCGTCGTGCCGTTCTTCGTGCCCGTTACGGTCGCGTGGGTGATGCAGTGCGGCAGTCCGTCGATGGCGTTCGTGTTGCTGTATTCGTAAGTCACGTCCGCCAGCTTCTTATCTTCCTGATTCTTGACGTGCGGTTCAATAGCAGATGCCGACACGAGCAGGTGATAGCCATTGACCACTTTGTATTCGTACTTGCTCATGCGACCATCTTCGTGCGTAATGTACAGCGTTTCTTCATTATAATAGTCAAAGCGGACGCAGCTGTTTTCATCCTGCCACGGTGTCTGAATCCGGTCGCACCGACCGTCCGTGTAATGAAGCGTCGTAACTCGACCCGCGCCGTCCGTCACAGATGCGATTTTCAACGGCGAATCCGCCAATGCCGTCACCGTGACTTCATTGCCAACCGCATCCTGAATCTTCTGAATCAGTGCCTTCCCAGTTTCCGGCGCATCCTCCGTCGGCGTGTCAGATACCAGCGGGAACGTCATCACGTTGTCGCCCTTGTCGGTAATCGTGATGTTTTCGTCCCCGACTTCCAGCGTCAGAGACAAACCCGACTGGTCGGAATACTTCTTTTGGTTATTCTTTTCCTGCTTGAAGAAGTGTTCCGTGCCGTCGCCATCCGTATACACGAACTCCACTTCGCCATTGTACAGCACCTTGTGCAGCGTCTGATGCAGCGAAGTCCGCCAGCCGTAGCCCATGCCGAACTCGTCTTTGTCGCTGTCGCAGGAATTGTAGTAATGGGTCACGGAAACCGGCAGACGATTGCCATTCATCGCGGTGTCCGTGTGGGAGAAGATCAGGTTGCCGTTGACAAGGCTGACACTGCCAGTCCCTGCCAAGCCAGCAGACTGATGGTCGTAAGTCAGATAGCTTTCCAGACCCGCAAGGCTCGCATATTCCAATACGAAGTACGGCTGATTCGCCGTTTCGCTCGAATGCAGCTGCGAAAAGCTGCTTTCACTTTTGGGCGCGCTCAGCTGAACACCGTGATTTTCGCCCAGATACCACTTGCGCGCAAGGCTCGTGACGTCGAACTCTTTCCACGAATACTGGTTTTTCAGCACGCGGCAATAGTCCTGATACACGCCGCTGACATCCGGCTGGTGGTCATAGGTGATCGTCTCCGGATTCCAGTCCTCCAGCACTTCCGTGCACATGATAGCGGTATCTGCCGTCGGTGCGTAGACATTGCGAACGCACAACTTTGCGGACGTAATGAAGTGATTCGCGCCCAGGTGCGGCAAGTCCACGACTTTCAGATAAGTCAGACGGTTGCCGTAGTAATTCGTGTTGCTGATCCACAGACGCTCGTCGTGCGAAAAGTTCTGCGTCGAACCTTCCTTGACGTAAGTATCGAGGATGCCCGCGGCGTTTTCCGCGCTATTTGCGCTGTCCGCGAACGTCGCAATCGGGCTGTGCGCCTGCGCCGCCATCTGTTGGCGCTTTTCGGCGGACAATTCCACCCACTGGTACGTTGCCGCGTCGTACTCGTGAACCGGCGTGGTCTGCACCACTGCGCGGAAACGATTGTTGCCCAGCGCATACACCTTGCCGCATCGGGTGCGCAGGTGTTTCAGTTCCTGCTGAGCCGGAAACTGAATCTGTTTCTGATTGTTTTCTTGGTTACTCATATGGTTCCTTTCTTTTCTGTGCGCTCCTTGCGCACGTTTTTCTATCGAACGGTACGAAAAAAGCCCCTCGCGCCGTGCGCGGGAGCCTCTCTGTATCTTTCGACGATATGATTCTATCACACTTTTGCAGCGTGTGCATCCGCGTTTTTAGACATGGCTTGTCTTTCTTCTCTATCCGTCACGAATTCATGTAATCCCTATCGGGTATAATTCCACCTTCCTTATTGACTTTCGCCCCGATTGGGTATAAAATAGAGTGATGATTTAAGCCTTTGGAGGTGTTTATCGTGAACAAGATTGCCCTGTTTGTCCGCGAAAGCCGCAAGGCTGCAGGACTCACGCAAGAAGAATTTGCTGTTCGTTCTGGTCTTGGACTTCGCTTTGTCCGTGAATTAGAGCAGGGAAAACCTACTGTCCGCATGGACAAAGTAAATATAGCACTTGCTATGTTTGGCATGGAAGCCGTCCCCGGCAGAAAGGAAACAGACTGATGGACGCATTTAGAGCAGGATTTGTTTATGTCGAAGATTGCTATGCTGGCACACTTTCTGAGACAGAAGATGGCTATCGCTTTGCCTATGATGCAGATTATCTAAGCAGCGAGAATCCGAGAGCAGTTTCGCTGACTCTTCCGCTGCGTGATGAGCCTTATGACTCCAGCACACTATTTTCTTTCTTCGACGGTCTCATTCCAGAAGGGTGGCTGCTAAATGTTGTCACTCGCAACTGGAAACTTAATCGAAAAGACCGTTTTGGTTTGCTGCTTGTCGCATGTCGTGATACGATTGGCAATGTAACCATTCAGGAGGTGCGCAAATGATCTGCCTTTGCTGTGGAAAGCCCATCAAGAATAAAGGAGCTGCCTCCTGCGGCTGGCATCACTCCTGCATCAAACATTTCTTTGGAACTACCAGATTACCTGAAATCACCATTTCAAACGAAGCATTAGAATGGATTGCAAATGAAACAATCAGTAAGGGCTACACTGTACCGGGTGTGCAAAAAAAATTGTCGCTGCACCTGTCCAAAGAAGAGAAAGCTCGCCTAACTTTCGTTGGTTATCCATCCGGATATATTCTAAAGCCGCAGACGAATGAGTATCGTGCCTTGCCAGAAGCAGAGCAAATGATTATGTGTATGGCCGATGCAGCAGGCATCACCACAGTACCGCATGGACTCATCCAATCAGATGGTACATATGCTTATATTACGAAGCGTGTTGACCGCATGGTGCTGCCAGATCAATCAATTCGACTGTTAGCTATGGAAGATTTCTGTCAATTAACCTATCGGTTGACAAATGACAAGTACCAAAGTTCCTATGAACGATGTGCCAAAGTCATTGACCGATGGTCTTCACAAAAGGGATTAGATATGGCAGAATTCTTTATTCGCATTGTTTTTTCTTTTCTGGTGGGAAATTCCGATATGCATTTGAAAAATTTTTCATTGCTTGAAACTGCCCCCGGCTCACAGGAATTTATGTTGTCTCCCGCGTATGACATGCTTCCTGTAAACATCGTATCAACTGACACAGAGGAAACCGCTTTGGCGTTGAACGGCAAAAAGAGCAACTTGCGCAAGAAGGATTTCTTTGCGTTAGCAGCAGCCTGCCACTTGTCGTCCGCTGCTGCTGAAAAGATGATTGGAAATTTGATTAAAAAGGTTGACGTGCTGATTTCTATTGCCGAACATGCTGAAATTCCCGATGATATTCGGCAAGCCTGCATTGCACTGCTGATAGAACGTGCCGCTGTATTTGCATAAAGAAAAAAGGCCCTATCGGGTATAATCCTGCATTCGACATGCATTTTATCCCCGATAGGGTATATTTATGATGTCAGCTATCTTTTCCAAGAAGCCAGTCGGTAAGGTTCTTTACGCGAATGCCATTATAGTTTCCTACTGTCAGGCGTTCTGCTGTAAGGACTACTTTTTCGTAATTATCGCGGATTTGTGTCAATGGACGCATTTCGCGGTCAAACGTCTCCTGTGCCGTCATATCTGCTGTTACCTGATAGTAGCTGTATTCGCCATGCTTCTCCGCCACAAAATCAACTTCCGTGCTTCCGAGCTTGCCAATCATCACCTGATAGCCCCGTCGCAAAAGCTCAAAATAGACTACATTTTCAAGCGTGAAGCCGAAATCGTAATTTCTGCGGGGGAGAATGTGGTTTCTCAAACCGAGATCAACAATGTAGAACTTTTTGTTGACCTTCAGAAGCTGTTTTCCCACAATGTCGAAGCGCTCAGCAGGATAAAATATGAATGATTCTGTCAGCGCATCCACATAATCATCCACCGTATTCGGAGAAACTTTTCTGCCGGAAGAAATCAGATAGTCGGTAATGCTGCGAATGGAAACAGGGCTGCCCACCACGCTCGCAAGGTATTTGGCAATTGATTTCAGCAGTGCAATGTCTGTAATTTTCCGCTTGCTCGGCTCGCTTTCGCGCCGCACCTGCCCATCTTCGCTGTCTTTCACGATAACGGTATTGTAGATGCCCTCCAAATAGGTTTCCACTTTTGCTGTCGTGCGCCCCATCCGAGCGACGTAAGGCAGTCCGCCGCATTTCAAGTACTCCGCAAAGCCGTTCTCTTCGTCCATCCCTGTAATCGTCAAAAATTCTTTCAGCGAAAGCGGGAGCATCTTAATCTCCACATAGCGCCCTGTCAGAAGCGTGGCAAGGTCGCCAGAAAGCATGTACGCATTAGAGCCGGTGATGTAAATATCCACATTGGGCTTCACATACAGACTATCCACGACCTTTTCAAAGTCAGCAACCTTTTGAATTTCATCAAGAAAGATGTAGGTGTTTTTTTCGGGAATCAGCCGTTCTTTCAGATATGCGTACAGCTTCTTGTAATCCAGCAGTTCCTCATACTCCAGTTCCTCGAAGTTTATCGAAACAATCTGCGCATCTGCAATGCCATTCTCTTTGAGCCAAGTTTGATACTGCGCCAGCAATGTAGATTTTCCGCAGCGGTGAATGCCGGTCACAACCTTGATAACTTGTTCGTCCTTCCAGACAATCAGCTCGTCAAGATACTCTTTTCGCTCTACCACTGAATACACCTCCTGCAAGAAGTATCTCTATTATAGAACAGAATATTCTCGAAGTCAATATAGTATTCCGAAACCGGAATTTTTTTGTGTTTTCATGCAATCATATTCCCAATAGAAATCAGCCGCTACCATTTTCAAATGAGAATGCGCCGCGAATCTTTGTATTCTGACTAACGCAAATGAACCCCAGCATACCGCGCTGCACATAGTATCCACAAACTGTTATTGATTAGCGCTGCAAAGTCGGTCGAATGTTAAAAGTTTTTGCATTGCAGTGCATTTACTTTATTTTTTCGCCGATTTGTGCTATACTAATGATACAGGAGGTGTACCACATGATAGATTCTCATGAACTTAGACGGCGCGACAGCTATTTGAATAAGCTGATTGGCTTTCAGGATACGGAACCAGTCAAGGTTATTACCGGTATTCGCCGCTGCGGTAAGTCCAGTCTGTTAAAGTTGATGGTTCAGCATTTGAAGGATACCGGTGTTCTGCCGGAGCAGATTATCGAGATGAATTTTGAGTCCTTTGATTTTCATAAGATGAGTGCTGACGATGTCTACCGATATGTGAAAGAGCGCATCATCGCCGGAAAGAGGATGTACCTTTTCTTTGACGAGCTGCAGCGAATCAAAGCATGGGAAGATGCAGTAAACGCTTTCCGTGTGGACTTTGATTGCGATATCTATGTTACCGGGTCGAATGCCTATCTTCTTTCTTCGGAGTATGCCACCTATCTCTCCGGACGGTGCGTAGAAATCAAAATGCTGCCGCTCTCTTTCCGCGAATTTCTCGATTTTCATGGTTTTGATGTTCGTGAAACGCAAAGTGCGCTTGGCGGGCTTCGCAAACAGGTATTCGATAAAAACAATGAACGCTATGAGTTGCGAGAGGTTTTCGCTGCCTATATGCGCTTCGGCGGGATGCCCGGCATTGCTGATGTTGGTCTGGAGCAGGAAAAGGTGCTGGCACTTCTTGATGGCATCTATTCCACAGTCGTAATCCGCGATATTCTGGAGCGAGAAACTCGCAGAGGGCAAAAGCAAATCACAGACCCTGCGCTGCTTCGCAAGATTATCCTGTTCCTTGCAGATAATATCGGCTCCAGCGTTTCTATTGCCTCCATCGGTAATATACTGGTAAACGAAGGGCTTTTGGACGATGATAAACGCAAGGGTATCCCCAGCGCACATACTGTACAAGCCTATGTGAATGCGCTGTTGGAGAGCTACTTCTTCTATGAAATCAAACGCTTTGACATCAAGGGCAAAGCCTACCTCCGCACGCTCGGAAAATACTATATCGTTGACATCGGACTTCGCAATTATTTACTGGGTTTTCGCAATCGCGACAGCGGTCACGCCATCGAGAATGTCGTTTACTTTGAGCTTCTTCGCCGTGGCTATGATGTAGCAATCGGCAAAATCGGCAATGGCGAGGTGGATTTCATCGCAACGACAGCTGACGAAAAAAAGTATATTCAGGTAACGGAGTCCATGATGAGCGAGGACGTGCGCAAGCGTGAACTCGCACCGCTGCAAAGCATTCGTGATAACTACGAAAAAATCGTGTTATCTCTTGAGCCGGGACTTGATACTTCCTATGACGGCATCAAATCCGAGAACCTCATTGATTGGCTTCTCAACGAATAATCACTGCATTTTCAGAGACACGTTCTTTGAGTCCCCGCCGTAGAATGTACCTATTATAATAGGTAGAAACTCATCCTGAAATGCCAAAGAGCCCGCCAGCACACTGTGTTATTCACAGTATGCTGACGGGCTGAAAATACTCAATCCTTTTTCTTTACGAAGCAGCGTTTCTTATAGAACGCAATGCCATAGCAATGAATGTGGTCACTGTCATATTCATCTTCAAAATCCTTGGCATACATTCTTTGGTCAATTTGCCGCAGCGCCTTGTCACACGCAGATTCCAAATCGCCTAATGTCATCGCGCGTTTCGCTTCAAAAATTGCCACCCGGCCATTGATCGTATCGCAGACAACGACATCACTTCGACCTTCTCCATGTTCCTTGTTTGAATCCACCTGATATCCTGCACCAGCGAAAATACCGCTCAGGAATGCGTGATAAAAGTCCTCTCCATAATCATGGTAGCTTATGGTGCGCCTTAATAGTGTGCTCACTTCCCTTGTGATTTTTTCGCAGTCGCCACGCCACACGGCTTCAAAAAGTGTGTTTCTATTCCATTTAGAAGCACTTTCCTCAAACCATTCAGCGACCTCTGTTTCAAAAATCTGCTTAATTTCCAAATTCGGAATTTTCAGTGCCACCATGTTATCCGGAAGAGCTTCATTGATTTCACCATCTCTGACCCGTGTCAAATAGCCCGTCAGGTACATCATGCTCCATAGATTTTCCTCAGATGAGTGCAAATAGTCATACGTCAGATTTTCATCCACTCTCTGTACGATATATCCGCCGCTCATCAGCGTTTCCATTTTCTTTGTAATGCTTGTGCCGGCATAATCAATGAACGAGCGAATGATTGCGTTATCACTTGTATCTTTCCAATACTCATCTGGTTCTGCATTGGAATTTTTCTGCAAATCATCAATATAGCACATCACATCCCAAGGGCAATAGACATCGGCATCACCGAAACGGTAGCCATCATACCATTTCTTTATGACTTCTTCCTTCCCCTTGATGCCTGCATCTTCAAGGATTTTATCCACTTCGCTTTGAACAAATCCATAGTATTCGTTAAGGTGAGACGAAGTAATTGTGTTCGAGACGAAATTGTTTGTGCCTGTAAAAATGCTCTCCTTTGCAATTTTCAAGCATCCAGTAACCACGGCAAGTTGAAGATACGGATTATCCTTTAATGCCTGCATAAATCCCTTCATGATTTCAAGCATTTCTTTGTAGTAGCCGTTGCTGGTTGCTTTTGCCATAGGAACATCATACTCATCAATGAGAAGAATTACATTTTTATGATAGTGTCTGTTCAGAAACTCTGAGAGAATTTGAAGTGACCGCATCACTTCAACCTTTCCCGCGTGCTTATACGCAATGTTCCAAAACAGCTTCTTTTCTTCTTCGTTCAGCGCCGCGCTTTGCATCAGATACTCATGTTTCTTATAAAGTTCTCCAATTTCATAAGCAAACTGCTCATACGCAGTTGAAAAGTCGTTTCCCTCAACTGCTTTAAGACTCAAACTCATCACAGGCCACTGGTTCATCCACGCATCGCAAATACCCTTTTGCTTTGAAATTTCCAGTCCCTCAAACAAACTTTTGCTATCTTTTTGAATGTCTAAGAAGCACTCAAGCGTACTCATTCCTAACGTCTTTCCAAAGCGGCGCGGGCGAGTTATTAATGTAACTTGCGTACCGGACGACTTGAGTATTTCACCAATCAGCCCTGTCTTATCGACATAGTATAGGCCTTCTCTACGGATCTTTTCAAATTCGGATTTTCCCTTCGGAATGTTCAAAAAAGCCATGCTACCTACTCCCTTCCGAAGCATTACTACCGAGGCCGCACTTGCGCATAATCCTCAAAAGGATATTGCACCTCAGTGTACTTTGATTTTACCATCTATTGCTGGAAATAGCAAGTCAATCGGGCGGAACAGCCGGCGATATTTTTTTCTCAGTCCACTTGTCAAATCATTGGGCGGAGGGCAAGCAGACGAAGAAACACGATTGAAGGAGTCCAATCCATTGCTAACGTTGCGCTATCGTCCTTCTGCGCAGTGCATCCAGAAAACATCTCTTTTACTTTTGATTCTTTTTCGTATTCATATTTTCCATAAGTTCCCGAATCCATTCCTCGTGCGTATCGCTCTTATTGCGAATTTCGCGGAACTCCCTGCTTAATAGGTGCTTCATCACCAATTCTTTTGGTGCATATTGCTGCTGAGCGTTCTTAAACCAGCGAATCATTCCAAGGCTTGCCCACGTCAAAACGGTCTTTTTTGAGTAACCCGTCAACTGGGAAATCGCCGCCGCCGTCATCAAGTCTGGATACACGCTGATTTTCCGAACTAAAAGCCGCTGATACGCTCGCATAACTGCTTGATCATAGTTGATGGACGGATGCACAATCGGCTCACGCCCCGCTCCGCCTACTCCTGTAACACGATACCTGTCAGGATGCTTCTCCCTATCCCGAAGGAATGCCACTGCATCACTCGTTCGGATAATGTACTTATGCGTGGAATGCCCCGTATTTGTGCAAGCAATCATCCCATTGTCAAGATAGAACTTCGCCATGCGCTTGCTGATATGGCACAATTTATAGAGCTGTTCCTTCGAAATCGTCTCCGGATACGCCTTCAAAATCGCTTTATAGTCGATGTTCTGACTCATTGCATATCACCTCATCTGTTTTACCAACACCAGACGGGTGTGCGTTGCGCGCTGTTCTCGTTCTTTTCTCTCCAATTTTCTCTCCAAACTGCCAATTTGTCTCCAAATTCGGAGAGAACAGCGTACATTTTTCGAGCCTTTGCCTCTGCTTGCCTGCCGCCTTTGCGAAGTCCAGAAACACTTGATTTTTGAACATTTTCCGGGTATGCCAACTTCCAGTTCAGCACCTGATTTTCTGCTAATTTTCACGATTGATAAAACACTCGAAATCAGTTGATCCGCAAGGGTCCGTGGGTTCGAATCCCACCGTCTCCGCCACATTCGGCTAAATGACAAGTGTGTTGTTTAGCCGAATTTTTTATTGGGCTCGAATCTCATCCTATTTTCGTCTGCTCACGCCTCGGTGCATGTTCGTTTGGAAGCAGCCTCATTCTTCTTCCAATCCCAGTCCATGCAGCATTGCTTCTGCTGTGTTCTGTTTGGAAGCCACATCAAGGTGTGCGTAGATGTTCGCCGTCGTGCTGAAATCGCTGTGCCCCAGCCACTCCTGAATCTGTTTGAGCGGCACATGGTTCGCAAGCAGCAAGCTCGCGCTGCTGTGCCGCAGGTCATGAAAGCGAATATGCCGCAGATGGTTTTGCTGAAGCGTCAGCTCAAACATCGCTGATACCCTGTTCGGATTCAGCAGATACCCCATCTCATTGATGCAGATATAGCCTTCATAGTCCTTGCAATAGCAGTTGCCGCAAAGTCTGCGGTTCTCCGCCTGCCGAACCTGCAAATCATACGATTTTCGGATGAGAATGCGCAAAGATGCAAAGTGAATTTTTGCATTTTGCCTAACGCGAATGGAATGCAGCGTAGCAGCGCTACGCTAAATGGAATGAGCGGACGACAAAATCAAAAAGGCACAAGCAGATGGCGCAGACGAATGCGAAAATCGTATTCAGCAGATACTTCCGGATTGGCGCTGCAAGCGGCAGCGTCCGGCGGCTTGACTTCGTTTTCGTGGTATCACGGGCGATGACCTCGTACTTTCCGTTCAGCCTGCACGCAATCACCGTGTGCTGAATCGTGATGGTGTTCTGCTGGAAGTCGATGGCATCCCAGCGCAGCCCAACGGCTTCGCTGCGCCGCAAACCGTAGAATGCCGCCAGCATGACCGGCGTCTCAATCAGCGTCCCCTTTACACAGGCGAGAAGCTGGTTGATTTCATCCTTGTCATAAAAAGCAGGCTGGAAGCCGTTCTTGCGCGGGCGGTCTACCTTATCCGCTGGGTTCACGGAAAGCTGGTCTGTCTTTACCGCATATTTCAGCGCCCGGTGAATGAGAGCATGATAGTGAATCACCGTGTTGGACTTTACCCGCGCCAGCTGTGCTGTGTAGAAATCCTGAATGTCTTGGGCTGTCAATTCCGTGATGGTCACGCCTGTTTTGCGGAACCACGGAACGATGGTGCTTTTCATCATCCCGTCGTAAGAGCTGTACGTCGTAATCGCAATCGTGCTCTTTGCGATTTTCAGCCAGCGTTCCAGATAATCCGCAAACAGTTCGCCCTTCTCCACTGCCTCCGTATCTTCCGCCGGAAGCTGGAAGGTTTGGCGCTGCTCCATCAGGAACGCTTCCGCCTTCTTCTTGTTTCCACGGATTAGATAGCCTGTAGGAATCCACTTTATTTTCCGCTTGCCCTGTGCATCCTTGTAACTGAGAACGGCATAGAAATAGCCGTTCTTTTCTTGCAAATGTCCTGCGACCATAGCAACCTCCTTTTTCGTGCCGCATGAACACCCGCTGGTGTTGGACAAGTACATCGTAGCACCGTTTCGAGCCTGATGCAAGTCTGTCGAGATTTTTTTTCTTGTTCTCTCACACCAGTTTCAAAAATTCTTCCATCGTTTCGGCAGACTTCTGTTTGGACGCCGCATCAAGGTGCGCGTAGATGTTGGCTGTCGTGCTGAAATCGCTGTGCCCCAGCCACTCCTGAATCTGTTTGAGCGGCACACCATGCGCCAGCAGCAGCGTTGCGCAGCTGTGGCGCAGGTCGTGAAAGCGGATATGCCGCAAGTGGTTTTGTTCCAGCGCTTTGCTGAAACAACTGGAAAGATATGCTGGGCGAATCCGTTCCCCCCAGTTTATTGACGCAAATGTAATCTGCAAACTCCCGGCTATAAGATTGACCGCAGATTTTTCGGTTCTGCTCCTGCTGTTCCTTCAATCGGAGAAGCATTTCACGCACAGTAGGCACAAGCGGCAGTGTTCGGCGGCTGGAGCGAGTCTTGGTCGTGTCCGCCGCGATAATTTGGTACTGCCCGTCAATCGTGCATCCAGTCACTGTGTGCCGAATGCAAATGGTGTTATGCACAAAGTCAACGGCATCCCAGCGCAAGCCCATCACCTCGCTGCGGCGCAGACCATAGAAGGCAGCCAGCTTCACCGGCACTTCAATCAGCGTATGGGCTCCTTTCGCTGCAATTGTTCCATACAGCTTGGTAATTCTTGATGGGTTATACACCGCCGTATCAATTTTTGCCTCGTCTGTGCTGAACCACATGTCCAGCACAGAGAGAAAATCCGCAACCACTTGCCGGTCATCCGTGCTGATATGCACCTTAAAAAGCAGATGATAGCCATTGCCGCTGTCTGCAACAATTGGCTCGCTGAATCCCGTTGCCATCAGCCGCTTCATTGTCTTTCCAGCAACAGCGTGTGCTGCTTTCTTTTCTTCTGCCGATGCACTGACACCGCTGGGGCGGACTGGGTCTGCATCAATCAAAATCCATTGAAATCCTATGATGTCATTGTCAGACGTTGTTTCCTTCGGACGTTCTACCAGACGTTCATGCTGAGCACGCGCATAGCAGGCACTTTTGACGGGGTTCAGCGACTGGTAAAACGTTCGATTCGGATACTTTGCCAATTCAGCAGCAATGCGCGGACTGTCCGCACGAAAATAACCGCTGACAGTAGGCTTAGGGTCTATACTCCTGATTTCAATGATTGCATCCGGTTCATGCAGCAAGGACAGCCACTTTACTGCGAGTTCCACTGTTCTTGATTCTCCTTTTGCGCTTTTTGTAGATTCGCCTCTCTCCACGGCTCGCGCTGAATCCATTTGCTAATGCCGGTGATATACTGCCCGCCATCTTTCGTCCAGCCGATAGAACTTTTTGCTGCTTCAAGCGCTGTCATGATTATTTCAAGCGTCGCACCATGCCGCAGCGCCTGTTGATATATGCGAAAGGCCTCATCCCAGTCATTTCTGCGATTAGCCGGATAAGCAAACCACAGCTTTTCAAACTCATCCGGATAATGAGATAGTGTATCTATCGTATTACTATTATTATATTGCTGCTGGGTGTGCTGATTTTCAAGCCGCCTGCGATGTGCAAATGCTGAAAAATGCGCATTTGCACCGTTTTCCGCTCTTTCTTTCGTGCCGCATATGGACTTGTTTTCAGCACACGGTGTGCTTATTTCAGTACCGTCTGCGTACTGATTTTCAGGACAGGGTAGCCTTATTTTCATACCGCCAGCGGTCTGATTTTCAAGCCAGTTCGATACGGTAACGATAGAACCGTCCCGCGCTGTTTGTATCTGAACATAGCCCATTTGAACCAGTGCAGCCATCTTCCTCGTCAGCTTATCACGAGACAATGCACTGCCCTGACCTAAGATGCAGTTCTTTCGCAGTGCTTTCCAGCGTTTCACCATTGAGGTAGCACGCAATAATTTTCGCACCATCCGGATACGCAGAATCTGCATACCGACAGATTCGGGCACACAGTGTGTTGTATCGTTCCTCCGCGATGTACTTTTCCTCCAGCGTCGATTCGCAATTCACAACGCCATAGCCGCGCGCTGCATTGTCATTGCCGAACCCTTCTGCAAAGTGTTCCGTTTCATACGAAACAACAATTCCTTCCTTGCGCCATGGACACACGAAGCAATCCCCATTGCAGCGACGGTAATCCGCCTGTCCGCAGATTTTTTCCTGACGAGCTCTATAACGTTCCTTGTTGATGAGTTTGTCCCATTCCTTCTGCAGCTCCGGATTCAGATATACTTTCTTCCCTGCAATCCAAACGTAACGTCCTTGTGACATTGCAATTTTTCCTCCATTCCTTTGTCTCGAATGGAGAAAATCGCAAAAGAAGGGTATACTGAACAGTGCCGCCTACCATCATGAATTTCTCCATTCATTTGGTTGGCAGCAGCCATTGCCTCGGCTGATGCTGATATGCGCCGTATCCTTCATCAGGCAATTCCTTCGGGGATGCCGGCTCCGAAGGGATTCTGCATACGGCTCTTTGTTACAAAAAAAGCGGTCAGAAATAGTTCTCTTTTGAGAACTAATCCTGACCGTCAGACAGCTCTATGGATTTATCTTTTTCGCACATACATTTTGACTGTTCAAAGAAAGCAATTGAGCTGCTGGTCTTGCAATCACAGTCATTATGTACATATGGAAAGTGTTAGCCTTTTGACCAGCATTTTAGCAAACAGGTGTGATGTATTTGGGGGCATTCGCGTTTTCCTAATCTGCTCTGTTGCGTCAGAATTGCCTCTTGTCACCACCCTATTGCCATTTGCTTTCACAATTCCACTCCTTTCAGCTTCAGATTATTCTGAAGTTCATTTATTGCTGCAAAAATCAGCATTAGATATATTTGCAGTTAAGTTTTCCATGTTTATTGTAACATAATGTGATTGTCCTGTCAATATCATCTATCAACTTCTCCTCCCCTTTCACCTCCCATACAGCAGCAGCGCCAAGTGCGCCAGCGCGCGATCCTTCTTCTTGTAGGCGGAGCTCCGCTCCACGCAAAACCGCTCGCTGATTTCCTCTATCGCGTCTGTTTTCCCATTTTCTGATAGATAGAACATCGTCAGCACCGTTTTTTCGTCCTCCCCCAGCGCATCCCACGCCGGCTGAAACCACGCCATGAACTCTTCCGCCTGCCGCTTCCGCTCTTCCAGCACATCAATTTCCGCAATTCCATGCAGGATCTGGTTTTCGCCTGCCTGCGGATTTCGCGCACCATGCGCCGACTCCTCGAAGCGCATCCCGCCAATGCGAACCATGTCCTGCCGCACATTCGCAATCTCCTCCGCCGTTGTCGCCAGAATCGCCTTCATACTGCGATAATCTTTCAGCGCCGCCATTGCCGCGCTCCGCTTGTCCAGATAGTTCCATGCAATGCTCATTCCGCAAACCTCCTGTCGTTGTTTCGTGCCCTCATCATAGCAGAAAAGTTCGCGAATTCAAAACCAGAAACTGAAATCCTGAACCCCAGTAATTCCAAGGGGTTCAGGACTTTTTTCTTTGCCGTCCACTTGGGAATCGGGGCAATGCAAGCCTTTCCGGGCTGCCTGAATTTCAGTTTCTGAAACGCGAAAATGAAGAAAATTTTCAGGCATAGAAAAAGCGGCACACAGCCGAGTGGGTGTCGGTTGTGTGCCGCCGACGATTATTCAAGCATTCAATAAATGCATTTGAATTTTGCTCGCATACGACGGATCTTCACAGAAAATGATCGTTACATTCTTCTTTTGCATTACATACTCCGGATTGCCAAAGTAGTGCTCAATATCCGCATCAAAAGGCAATATAATGCGGTATTCTGCCTCATCATCCCCCATGCTAAAATATTCGCTTCCAATATATTGTGGGTAACTCTCCGCATGGAAAGTCAGTTCCGTAAGAGGTGTCCACCAAAAAGTTCGATCACCAATGAAAACGATTTTTTCTGGAAAAGTGAATTGGTGAAGCGACGTGTAGGAAAATGCTGCTTCTCCAATCAGATACACTGAATCCGGCAACTGTATCTGCCGCAAGGCATAGCATTCGCTGAAGCAAAAATCATCCACAATGAGCAGTTCACTATTCGCACCAAATTTCACTTCCGCGAGATTTGTGCACGCCCAGAATGCAAACGCCCCCAGGATCTTGCATGAATCCGGGATAACAACCTTTTTCAGTGATTCATTGTCAGTAAAAGCAAAGTCCCAGATATAGCCGATGTCGTTTGGAATCTCAAAACAGGAATGAGTGAGTGTCTTCGGGTACAACAGCAGGATGTCTCGTCCATACAGCACACCATCAACGCACCTCAACTCTTCCTCCGTCATAGCAAACGGAAGTTCACCGTTGTTGAGATCGTAAAATTGTTCGAGCAAGTTTGTGATTTCCGATGATTCTGCCTTAACTTTAACAGAAGAAACCAACATGGTAACTATGAATAGAATAAACATCATTTTTTTCAATATGATACCCCCTTAAAATAGCCAAAATAAGTATATGGACCATTTAATTCTTCGGATAAACTAAGTTCACGAATGACCACGCCCCCATCTACAGCCTCAATAACAGCATTCGAAAATCCGGGGAAATAGTCCCCTACATAAATTGCAACATGTACTATAGTAAATATATGTTCATCATTGTAACCTTTGCGAAACAGCCCCATTCCCGGAACAAGTACTGTTGTATCTTTTATCCGTCCCTTTTTTATTACGTTAATCTTAGCATTGGTTTTCGCATATACTGCGTTATTATATACTCCTTCTGCCGAACTCCCATTGAGTCCTTTCGCCTCAGTAGTCTTAGTTCCATAATACCAATACATAATAATCCTATGTATACCTGAGCAATCAACATGCCCATACCAAATTCCCTTACCCTTATCCTTAGGCGCATATTCCCATTCTTCCTCATACATTTGATACGCCCATTCAATAAACTGACACCATGGAATTCTCGTCTCCCAACTTTTATTCAACCCATTTGCAGAAATTTTAGGAATATTATCTCCCCAGTTTCCTTGCATGGGTTCGTGATTCTCGTGGCAGTATTCACATTCAAATCCGTCTTTATCAGCACTTGTAGTCGGCGAGTTTAAGCAGTAGACATACATATTCTGGTTCATCAATACATCCGCATTAACAAACCGTCCACACTGCGGATTATAGTACCGACTCCGCAGATAATACAGCCCCGTCTCCTCATCAAACACATACCCGCGATACCTAAACGGGTTGAGCGTCCCCAGCGTCTCTGCCAGAGTCCCACTCTTCCCAATGGGCATACCCCAAGCATCATACGCATAGCTAACAACAACATTTCCATCCGCATCAAGAATCGCAATCACATCGCCCTGCAAGCTCTTGACGTAAGCATAAGGAACACCGTTGTAAGCCACGACCGCTGGACGATTCTGTGCATCATAGAAGAAATGCAGTTCATCGCTTTCCCGCGTCATATGCACAACATTCTTCCCATGCAGGGTATAGTCCGTTACCACCCCATTTACTGTTTTTTCACCCGCAATCCGTTTTCATTATACACAAACTGGGCGTCGGTGTCAACGCTCTGCATCCGCGCACGCCGCTATCGTCAATGATGGAAAGCAGGATTTATCCACCAAGCTTCCTTTGAAGAATGTAATTTCGCAGCAGCATTCTACTCAGGGAAGATCAAAATGAATCATCTTTGGAATGTTTAATTTGCAGGAATATCAAAGATGACCGTTATTCCATCGACTTGCTGTATTTCCTCAATCCATGCGGAAACATCGCCAATTTCTTCAGAGAATACATCTTCCCGGAAGTGCAGCATCAGGTTGTCTCCTGCTTTCAACGAATCTGGCGTAAACACATCATATCCGCACTGAATATACACAGAGTGTACGAAAACTTCTTTTACACCAGAATATGCAAAAGCTTCATCGCCAACAAACCTTAGTGTTTCAGGGAAAGCTACTTCTTTAAGACTCCATGTGTCACAAAATGCTTGCCACCCAATGCTGTGAAGGTTCAATGGTAAATCAATATCTTCCAATAAAGTACATAGCGTGAAGGCATTTGAACCGATAATTAACAATGAATCCGGAAGATGCACTGTAGATAATCGGCTACAACCTTCAAATGCGTTGTCGCCAATCACAATCACACCATCAGGGATAAATACATCTTGTAAAAAGTCATTTTCAGAAAAAGCACCCTCACCTATCGCACAGCAACGAGTATCTACATAATATTTCGTCAGTTCAAGCTGCTCTGGATAAGAGACAAGGACACCATTGCAATAAGTAATGCCGAATGTATCAACGAAGCACTCGTTATTGCTCGTGTTGCAGTGTTTACACACAGCGGCATTTGAAAATGGAAACAGCTCCATCAGCGTTGTACAAATTGCTAAAACGAGTGCGATTGTTTTAAAATGCATTATTATTCTCCTGATTTAATTTGTGTAGTCAATTCCTTTCATGTAGCCATAATGCGTAAATGGGTCGTTTATTGCTTCAGATTCGGATAATTCGCGAATTATTACGCCACCATATACAGATTCAATAACAGCATTCTCATATCCGGGGAAATAGTTACCAACATATACTGCAAAGTGCCCATCATCGCCAAATGGATTACGAAACAAGCCCATTCCAATTCTAAACTCAGTGTTTGCGTCGATTTTCCCTTTACCAACAACGTTTTTCTTCGGATCCGTTTTGTTATATACAGAGTTCCTATATGTTCCCTCAACATGCGTAGAAATTTTCAACGCCTTCACTGAACTTGCAGAATAATACCAATACATGGTATAACGATATATGCCAACACAATCGACACGACCATACGCAGTATCGTGATCATATTCCCATTCTTCAATCCGCATTTGCTCAAGAAGCGCCATGAATTGACAGACCTTCATTCGTCCATTTTTATAATTCTTTTTCTGGACATGCTCCATCTTATCCCCAAACTCACCAGCGAAAAGGAGGTGTTCTTCACCGCATTCTTCGCAATATGAACAAGTAACACATGTGCCAGATGTATCTAAAAAATAAATCGGGTTGTTTGAACAGTATGTATAGCCATTGTGAGCAAAATTTTCTGTTTTGAGCAACACTGCATCGGAATTGATAAACCGGCAGATTCTTATCGAATAGTACCGGCTCCGCAGATAGTACAGCCCCGTCTCCTCGTCAAACACATACCCGCGATACCTAAACGGCTGCACCTTGCCCAGCGTCTCCGCCAGCTCACCAGTACACCACAGCGGCGCACCCCACGCATCGTAGCCGTAGCTGACGACGGCATTGCCATTCTCATCCAGAATTGCAACAATATCGCCCTGCAAGCTCTTGACATACGCATAGGGAACTCCGTTGTACACTACAACCGCCGGACGATTCTGCGCATCATAGAAAAAGTGCAGCTCATCCGTGCCGGAAGTCATATGCACAACATTCTTGCCGTGCAGCGTGTACTTCGTCACCACGCCGTTGACCGTTTTCTGCACACGCAAGCCGTCCGCGTTGTACACAAATTCAGCTGTCACGCCCGCCTTCTGCATCTTTTGCAGCTGTCTGCCGTTCTGCCAAGTGTACGTCCATGTTCCGTCGTTCAGCGGATTGCCAATCGCATCATAGCGAATTGTGCTGCCATTGACCGCCGTGAGCTTGTCGCGCCAGTTCGCGTCGCCGTATTCGTAGGTAACAGTTTCCAGAGGAGTCGTCGTATCCTTGTAAGCAAATCGCTGTTTCTGCAAGATATTGCCGCCAAGGTCATAGCTGTACGTCCAAGTCGTACCATCACTGCCGGAACGGGTGTCGCTGTGGTCGTTGACCTGAATCAGCTGACCAAGTTCGTCGTAGGTGTAGCCAGTCCACTTGCCGTTCAGCGTCGCGCTCGCAATGTTCCCGTTGTCATCATAACCGTAGCCGCAATTGCAACCGGGCTGGGTAATCGACGAAACGAGATTCGTCACGCTGCCGGTGCCGTAGCCGCCCGCCGCGAAATGGTACTCGCTCGTGAACGTTTTGCTGCCCAGCTTGACCGCCGAGAACGTCGTCCGATTCAGCTTGTCAATGGTCGTCGTGCTCTGCCCAATGGTGGTCGCACCAATGCTGTATGTCAGCGACGTCGGACGATTTTCGTCATCATAGCCGAATTTCGTCCCAAATTCCTGTCGATTTTCACCCACTTTCTCCGTGAATTCGCTCAGATTGCCGTACACGTTGTCATACGCAACCTGTCCCGTGTAGACGTGCTTCGCGTCCTCCGACGTTTTCACACGCACCGGACGATTCGCCAAATCGTACTCGCTCTGCGTCGTCCGATTCAGCAGATTGTCGCGGACTCGTGCCACCTGCCCCTTCGCGTTGTAGTCGTACTCGTATCGCGGCGCGGTTTCCTCGCCGTACACCACCCCCGTCACGCGGTTGAAATCATCGTACCGACTGCTGATTTTCGCACCGTTGCCGTAAGTCGTCGCGGTCAGCGTGCCGAAATTCGGCTTCGTCGGATCGTTCTGATACTGGCTCTGCGACAGGGAACGCTGATGAAATGAGGTGACCAGATGGCGGATGAATTTTTCGTCAGATGCAATTGCAAAAATCGAAGGTTTACTGGCGGTAAATCGAGATTTTTGCAAGCAGCAGATGGCGGAAAAGGCATTCGTCAGATGGTTGCCGAATGAATCAGCGTTCCCGTGGTCTGATTCCCAACCTTGACCGCCGTCTGGCGACCCAGCGCGTCCTGCTCGAAGCTGTACACCACGTCGTTCGCGGCGTTCTCGTCCGTATTGTGACGGATTTCGACCAGATTCCCACGCTTTGCGTCATAGGTATATTCGTTATGTACTGTCGGAATTCCTTCTTTTGCGCCCACGTTTGCAGAAGTTTTTACAATTCGCCGCAGATTGTCGTAGTCATACGTCACCGTCTGCCCCTTCGCGTCGGTCACGCTCGTCGTCGTGCCGCGCTGCAGGTCGGTTTCTGTGCGCACAATCTTGCCGCGCGCGTCCTTCTGCTCCGTGACATAGTTGCCATCATTCGTGTACGAAGTTTCGCCGCGGATGAAGTAGCTCGGATTCGCATCCGCATCCTGCACCTGACTCGTCAGCGGATTTCCGAACGCATCGTAAGTGAAGACGCCGACGCTGCCCAGCGGCGCAATGCTTTTCAGCATCAGATGCTTCTTTTGCTCCGCTTCCGTGTCGCCGTAATGGAAGATGCTGGACACCGTGCGGCCCGCAGCGGTGTGCTTCGTCAGGTTGTCCGCATCGTCGAACTCGGATTTCTCCTGACCGCCGTAGAGCATCTTCCGCGTCTTGCGGTTGCCGTTTTTGTCATAAATATACTGCGTGCCGAACGCTTCCGGGTACAGGTAGATGCCGGTGAAGTCCGCAAAATTCATCTGCCGATTCATCTGCAAGACCACACGGATGTAGGTGCAGTTGTTGGGCGCGACAATGCCCGCGCTCGCGAACTGCCAGTTGCCTTCTTCCGCGTTGAATACCGCAGAGCCGCCCGTCGCCCAGTAGCTTTTGTCCGTCACAGGGTCAGCGGAAGTAAACTGAACGGTAATTCGGCAGTAAACGGAATTGTCCGGATCGTTCTTCTTCGCGAACGAGCTGCACCAGCCGCCCACCGTGAAGCGGTCGCCGATTTTGCCGTAGTGCCGGAACTGCTGGTAGTATGTTACCGTGCGGTCATAGCGACCTGCCAGACGAATTTTCTGCGTATTGTCATGTTTCAGGCAGTCCGGTGCGTGAAATTCATCCTTCGGCGCATCCAAAGGCAGCACTTCAACATAAGAAGCATCGTTTTTGCCAACCGTCCATGCCTTCGGCTTGCCGTCCGTACCGGTCACAGAGAAGTCACTGTTCTGAACCATATTGAAATGATTCAGCGTCAGCCCTTCTTCCAGCTGCATCGCATCGAACCAGCAATTGCCGCCCGCGAAGCCGTTCTGCATGTCGCAGTACGCCATGCAGTAAACCTTAGGTTCTGCATTCTCCGGCAGCGTGAAGGAGACCGACACACGCTCATACGGCATGTTATCCGTCTTTTCCCAGACCTTGCCCGGTTCGGAATCCAACGTGAACGTCTCATTACCCACCGCGTACGCAACGCGCATCACACCGCGCGGGCCGCCAGAGCGCACATATCCCGACAGCGTATACGACTTGCCCGGCGTGAGCGTCACTGCCTGACGGACATATGCCGACTTATTCGCAGAAATCGTCAGCCGATACGAAACAAGACCGAACTGCCGCGTAGACTGGTCGCGCGTAATCGTGCCGGTACTGCTTTTCTCCCAGACGCTGCTGTTTTCTTCGCACATCGGGTCAAGCAGGAGGTTTCGGACAACCCGCTGCATTCGGGAGCGTTCCGTCGCGTGGTTAATCGGCGCATTCGCGTTGTCATCGGTGCGGTCATAGCGGGTATACATTGCATAGCCCAGCTCATCATCGACATTCACCTGATTGCCATCATCGTTGAAATGGTAGCGCAGCGTCTTCCCGGAAATTTCATCCTTGACCAGCGCCATATGATTGCCGTAGGTGTACGAGACGTTCGCCGCAGTCAACGTCGTGCCGTTCTTCGTGCCCGTCACGGTCGCGTGGGTGATGCAGTGCGGCAGACCGTCAACGCGATTTTCGCCCGTGTTCGTGTACGCATATTCCACAAAAGCGCCGTCCGCACCATACGCCTTTTTCAGCAAATGATACCCGATTTCTTCATTATATACATATTCGCTCGCGCGGTTATCTTCATGGAGGATTTTCACCAGCGCGCCGTTCTCGTACTTGAAGCGCACGCAATTCTTCGCATCCTGCCACGGTGTCTGAATCCGGTCGCAGCGACCATCCATGTAATGAAGCGTCGTAACTCGGTTCGCGCCGTCCGTCACAGATGCGATTTTCAACGGAGCGTCCGCCACAGCCGTCACCACGACTTCGTTGCCGACCGCATCCTGAATCTTCCGAATCAGTACCTTCGCAGTTTCCGGCGCATCTTCCGTCGGGTTCTCGCTCACCAGCGGGAACGTCATTCCATTGTCGCCCTTGTCGGTAATCGTGATGTTCTCGTCCCCGACTTCCAGCGTCAGAGACAAACCAGACTGGTCGGAATACTTCTTTTGGTTATTCTTTTCCTGCTTGAAGAAGTGTTCCGTGCCGTCGCCATCCGTATACACGAACTCCACTTCGCCATTGTACAGCACCTTGTGCAGCGTCTGATGCAGCGAAGTCCGCCAGCCGTAGCCCATGCCGAACTCGTCTTTGTCGCTGTCGCAGGAATTGTAGTAATGGGTCACGGAAACCGGCAGCCGATTGCCGTTCATTGCGGTATCGGCGTGGGAGAAAATCAGGTTGCCGTTGACGAGGCTGACGCTGCCAGTCCCTGCCAAGCCCGCAGACTGATGGTCGTAAGTCAGATAGCTCTCCAAGCCCGCAAGGCTCGCGTATTCCAGCACGAAGTACGGCTGATTCGCCGTTTCGCTCGAATGCAGCTGCGAAAAGCTGCTTTCGCTTTTGGGCGCGCTCAGCTGAACGCCGTGATTTTCACCCAGATACCACTTCCGCGCAAGGCTCGTGACATCGAATTCCTTCCACGAATACTGATTTTTCAGCACACGGCAGTAGTCCTGATACACACCGCTAACTTTGGGCTGCGTCGCGTAAGTAATCGTCTCCGGATCCCAGTCCTTCAGCACTTCTTTGCACATGATAGCGGTATCTGCCGTCGGTGCGTAGACGTTGCGAACGCACAGCTTTGCGGACGTGATGAAGTGGTTCGCGCCCAGATGCGGCAAGTCCACGACTTTCAGATAAGTTAGACGGCTGCCGTAGTAATTCGTGTTGCTGATCCACAGGCGCTCGTCGTGCGAAAAGTTCTGCGTCGAACCTTCCTTGACGTAGGTATCGAGGATACCCGCGGCGTTTTCCGCGCTATTTGCGCTGTCCGCGAACGTCGCAATCGGACTTTGAGCCTGCGCCGCCATCTGCTGGCGCTTTTCGGCGGACAGTTCCACCCACTGGCGCGTCGCCGCGTCGTACTCATGAACCGGCGTGGTCTGTACCACTGCGCGGAATCGGTTGTTGCCCAGCGCGTACACCTTGCCGCATCGGGTGCGGAGGTGTTTCAGTTCCTGCTGAGCAGAAATGATTTCTTGTTCTTTCATAAGAACTCCTTTTCTTGTCAATTTAATTGGTAGAATTCATAGTCTTTTCTTCGCGGGGGAGCTCGCGTCATTTCGTTTTTCCTCCTTCTTTGTAACAAAAAGAGCGGCACGATTTCGACGTGTCGCTCTAAAAAAGCTGCTCAGCGTTTTTGCTGAACAGCCCCTGTGCCTTCCTTGGCACATTTATATCATAGCACATCCTTTCGCCAAAATCAACACAATTTTGTTCAAATTCGTCCACATTTGTCCAAGTTTGTCCAACTTGCGCTCGAAACGCTATATCCGCAGGCAAGTAGCCATTTCCGTCAGAAAGTTATCCGCCTTGCTCAAAATCCGTTTCTTCACGTTGCTCATCGTCGAGCGCGATGCCTCCTGATACGGACTATCGGGGAGATTGGGCAGCGCCGCCAGTGCATAATGTTCATCATAATACTTCGTAACTTCCATTGACAGACAGTCTGGAATCCAACGCTTTACTTCAACGCATTGCCACTTGTTCTACCGCAGAACTCCATTTTTTCGTTGATCAGCTTCCCGTGCTTCGCCAGTTTAAGCCGAAGCGCTGAGAAAAGTCTCAGCTTGCCAGCTGCTTTTCCACCTCCATCCCAGCAGGGTTCTGGACAAAGAACTGCGCGGCGGTGACCTCTGTCATAACAACATCGCCGCGCAGTTTCTGCGTCAGATACCCCTTGACATACACCCGCGCACCGGGTTTCAGCGTCTGCACCGCCCAGTCCGCAAGGCGATTCCACGCATGAACCGTGTAGGTTTCGTGAATCACCTGCTGCTGACGGTTGCGGTGCGAATGCCGCAGCTGACAGACGATATGCGAAGTGTCCCCCGTCGTGGGTGTCTTGACAAGAGTGAGAATCGTGCCGGAAAGGAAAAGTTTGTTCATGGTTAATGCCTCCTGTTAGTAGCATGTTGGAAAATTGTGTAGTAAGGAGAGGGGGAATAAAAGCCAGCCCGTCGGCGGCTTGCGCGAGGGGCACAGGACGCGTCGGGCTGGTAGAATAAAACAAAGCTTGTTGATTGAAACATCTGAAAGGTATGCAAGAAACCTATTACTATCACTTGGACACATAGCACATATTCAGTGTAATTTTCTTGTTGTGAACAATTCAACAATTCTTTGATTCAGCAAGTTCATGCATTCAATTTTGCTGTTTCCATCAACTGAAATTCTTAGGTGTCCTTCGCCTTCTTGCAATATTTCTGCGGTCAATGTCCATTTTTTGTTTTCCAGTTTCTTTTCGTTTGCTGTTCCCGGATTGATAATGCGATCGTGTGATGAAATCTTACTGTACGCAATAGCAACTGTTACCGGCATTTCTGATGAAGTAGAAGAACTATCTAACCAAATAAAACAATCGCTATAATAATCTGCATATACAAAGTCTGCTCCCAACAATGAGTCCGTTGCATTGAAACCGTTTTCCAGCAGTTCTTCTGAATGTTGTCTTAAATCATAAAAATCAATAGCTTCAATCGATTTACTCGAAATAGATGTTATATATGTATGGTACAGAAGGAAACATCCTATGCTTACTATCGCAATTAAAACTAACACTATAAAATGTATAGGCTTCTTTTTCATATTACTTTCCTTTCTCAATCCTCTGAATTATGTCTTGAAGCGATTCATATGAACTACGAAAATGACCATGTTCATTTCTTACACGACCTTCCAGCAGGGTATTTACCTCACGGATAGTTTCGACGCTCTGTGTTTCAGCTCTTGTAGAGAGCACCCTTCCTGCTCTAAAACACATAATACCTATTTCATCTTTTGCATGAGAAAAAGATATTATAATTTTTACTTCATCCGGATCGTTAATTGCTATATCCCTTGCCAGTGCATTTGTAATAAATTCCCCGCATTTGAGTATTCCGCGCGAGATTGCGCAGCACGACCGCTCAAATTGAGCATCCATTCCGGCGGAATTGAGCACGCTTGCCGCCGTCGTTGAGCACTGCGGTAAAATGTAGATATGCATCGCATTTTGCGGTGTAAATATCTACAAGGAGGTCACCTGTATGACCAATTACCGTGAGATTCTCAGACTCCATAGTCTGGGACTCAACAAGACCGAGATCGCGTCAAGCTGCCAGTGCGCTCGGAACACTGTGGCAGCAACCCTGCAACGGGCAGCAAACTGCGGCCTGCAATGGCCACTGCCGGAGGAAATGTCGGATAAGCAGCTCTCAGAGCGTCTGTTTCCGACCAGCCCCTCGAAGCCTGTCTACAAGATGCTGGACTACGCCTATGTCCACAAGGAACTCCAGCGCAGCGGTATCACCCTGAATCTGCTGTGGCTGGAATACTGCGACCAGTGTCGGGCGGCGGGTGAGATTCCATACCAGTCCACCCAGTTCAACAAGTACTATGCGGACTATCTGACAAAGGTAAACGCCACCATGCACCTGAACCACAAGCCCGGCGAGGTTATGCAGGTGGACTGGGCCGGCGATACTGCCGCTGTTATTGACACAGACACCGGTGAAATTATCCCGGCCTATGTGTTCGTGGCAACCCTGCCCTACAGTGGCTACAGCTACGTAGAAGCCTTTTTCTCCATGAACCAGGACTCATGGACCACTGCCCATGTGAATGCCTACAAATACTTTGGCGGCGTTACACGGATCATCCAGTGCGACAATCTGAAAACCGGCGTGCAAAAGCATGGGAAGGATGAGGTTGTTCTCAATAAATCGTACCAGGAGCTGGCAGAGCATTATGGCACGGCAATTCTGCCTGCCAGAGTCCGCGCTCCCAAGGATAAAGCTGCTGTTGAGGGTACTGTCGGTATCATCTCTACCTTCATACTGGCCGCTCTGCGGAACCGCCAGTTTTTGTCCCTATTGGAACTGAACGAGGCGATTTGGGACCGTCTGGAGGCGTTCAACCATAAACCTTTCCAGAAGCGGGAAGGCAGCCGGGCCAGCAGCTTTGCAGAAGAGAGGCCCTTCCTGCGCCCTCTGCCGCCCAGACCTTTTGAATTGGCCATCTGGAAAGTGGCAACGGTGGGACCCAATTACCACATTTCCGTGGAGCGCATGAACTATTCTGTTCCCTTTGAGTACATCAAGCAGAAAGTAGATGTCCGGCTCACCAGATCCACGGTAGAGGTTTTCTACGGTGGAAACCGAATCTGTTCCCATCCCAGGCTGTACGGACGGTTTAACCAATACAGCACGATCCAGGCGCATATGCCGCCAGAGCACCAGAAGTATGTCCAGTGGAACGGTGAACGGTTCATTCACTGGGCCGGTAAGGTCGGCAGCAACACGCAGGTCGTTGTCCGGGCTATTCTCGGCAGCTACAAAGTAGAACAGCAGGGCTACAAGTCCTGCATGGGTCTGCTGAAGCTGGCAGACAAGTACACTCCGGAACGGCTGGAGAATGCTTGCAAACGGGCATTGGAATACACACCCCGCCCTTCTCTCAAGAATATTCAGGCTATTCTGGCATCCGGCCAGGATAAAGCCATCCCTGAGCAGAGTACGGCTACTGCGTCCTCTTCCCAGTACGGTTTCACCCGTGGGGCTGACTACTACGGAAGGGGGAATAAGTGATGCTGACTGAAACAACGGTATCCAAGCTGCGTGAAATGCGGCTGAGTGTTATGGCCAATGCCCTGAAGGATCAACTTGCCGATCCGCAGTTCCAAAACATGACCTTTGAGGACCGGCTCGGTCTTTTGGTGGATGCGGAATGGAATGCCCGAAAGAATAACCATCTGAACAAGCTGATCCGGCAGGCAACCTTCTCGGATCCGGGAGCTTGTCTGGAAAATGTGGAGTATCTGCCCGACAGAGGACTGAAGCAGGAGGAACTGCTGCGGTTCAACACCTGCAACTACATTCAGGAGCACCACAACATCATCCTGCTGGGAGCTACCGGCAGCGGCAAAACCTATCTCGCCTGCGCTCTGGGCATGGCTGCCGCAAGACGGTTTTATGCGGTGAAGTACATCCGGCTCCCGGATCTTCTGGTAGAATTCCAGATTGCCAGGGGCAACGGTACGATTCGCAAGCTCATGGCCCAGTACAAGAAGTACGCATTGCTCATAATTGACGAATGGCTTCTGTACCCTTTGAAAGAAACGGAAGCCAGGGACTTATTGGAAATCGTGGAGTCCCGGTACAAGCGAAACTCCACGATCTTCTGCTCCCAGTTTGACATTCCGGGCTGGCCGGAAAAGTTGTCTGACCCACTGCTGGCTGATGTCATCTGCGACCGAATCGTCCACGATGCTTACACCGTGGTCATTGGAGGCAAGGAATCCATGCGCAAGCGGAAGGGTTTGCAGGACATCTGACTCCGACTATATTTATGATACCTTGACTGATTTGTTCTGTCCATATTCAACCTGAGCGGTGGGGCTGCTCAATCCGGGCGGTCCCATTGCTCAATTCAAGCGGAACCGCTGCTCAATTTCGCCGGTCGAGGTGATTTTGCTCAGCGGTGTACGCAGGATCTGGTTTTCGCCTGCCTGCGGATTTCGCGCACCATGCGCCGACTCCTCGAAGCGCATCCCGCCAATGCGAACCATGTCCTGCCGCACATTCGCAATCTCCTCCGCCGTTGTCGCCAGAATCGCCTTCATACTGCGATAATCTTTCAGCGCCGCCATTGCCGCGCTCCGCTTGTCCAGATAGTTCCATGCAATGCTCATTCCGCAAACCTCCTGTCGTTGTTTCGTGCCCTCATCATAGCAGAAAAGTTCGCGAATTCAAAACCAGAAACTGAAATCCTGAACCCCAGTAATTCCAAGGGGTTCAGGACTTTTTTCTTTGCCGTCCACTTGGGAATCGGGGCAATGCAAGCCTTTCCGGGCTGCCTGAATTTCAGTTTCTGAAACGCGAAAATGAAGAAAATTTTCAGGCATAGAAAAGGCCACCCGACGTATGACGAATGGCCAGAATGTACTATCGAGGGGATATGTTAGCAACGATAATCTAGAAATATTATATTCCCTTGCTGATTGATATGTAAGATATAGTGCTGTCTTGAATGACGTAGATAGTCGAATTGTTGAAACGATTGATTTCGTCATACACGCACGGGAGGATTTCAATACCATTGTTATCCAATACTCCCCATTTTCCTTCGCGCTTCACGGTTATGAGACCATTGGTTAATGGTGAATAATCCTCATACAATTCCGAAGTTAACATCAACCCATAAACATTATAAAATCCGTAGCGATCAGTTGATGAATCATAGTACGAGAGCATCTGAACTTCGTCAATCACGTTTCCAACAGTGATGTTAGGGGCGCGGTTGATAACAGTTTCAGTACCGGCCAAGTCAAGTATGACAACCTGATCCTTCAGCCTTACAACTGCATAGTCATTCACATAGGCTGGAGGTGTCCCGTACAACAGATCGTTATGCAAAAAGCTTGGCTCAACAATCACTGCACCACGTTCATCTAAGACGCCCCAATAACCAGCCGTGTTTTGATACCAAAATCGATCATTTGTAGGTGAATCGACATATTCGTACTGTGGTTCAATCATCAGGCGGCCGTAAATATCAGCTAAACCGTACAAACCGTTTTGGACAACAGCTATAAGACCCACGGAGGAGGGACAACTCATTGGCACAATCCCGTCATCAAAAGTCACAGGGACTCCGTTTGAATTAATTAAGATGTAATCGTCCATACTATCAAAGTTATCGTTAATCTGGTGATCCGCCTGGATTACTAATGCATAACCGTTCTGAAAAGGTTCGACGATTTCATCGTATACGCAAGGAATGATGACATTACCAGTAGAACGATGAACAAATCCCCACTTGTCATTATCCTGGACTGCAATATATTCTTGTTCGTTGATATATGGATCTGTTAGCTTGATTGCGTCATATGTTGACGATAAATAGCCGCTTTGTTTGTCATAGAAACCGAACAAGAGGACATCTCCAGCATCTACTGCATAGATAAAAGCTGAATCAAATTCATAGATATCATAGCAAGGGGGAGTAATTTCGTTCCCCTGAAAATCAATCAAAGAATAATGATCCATCGGTACGGAAGTACGCACCTTGGCCACGCCATTGTAAAAGGGAGTTGCTTCTGAAAAAGATGCAGCGATAACTACTGTCCCGTCGTCTGTCGCATATCCCCATTGGCCATCGGATATGTATAAGAACAATTCCTCGGCATATACTATGCATGGCAATAGAGACATAAAGAATAGAATCGTTAAGAAAGCTCTCTTCATCTGCAACTCCTCCTGTTACATTTTATTTTTTCGGACGTACATAGAACGCCCAATTGCTGTTTCCGTCATTATCCTCCAGAGCGGTGATATTAGGACCTGTATCATCATAAAACAGAGCAGTCCACTTATCAGGATAAAGTTTTTCACTGCAGGATTGGAAAACTGCTAAAACTTCACCATTTCCATCTCCGAAATCGAACGAAACAACAATGCCGATATGACCCTTTTTTACGGGATCAATTCGTGCAATATCCTTAACATCCTTTCCATAATTGGGATCCCTATGATCTATGGAGAAGATGATGTCACCCGGTTGCAAGTCATTCAGATCAAGGATGCGCCCTCGTGTGGTATTGCTACGCACATATGATTGCCAAGCAGCATCTACCATTTTCCAAGTTTTTTTGTTTAGTGCCTTATTTACTGCCCAAATGCAGTCAATACCGCCTTTATTGTTTTTGCTTGCACTAATATAATAGTAGTCATCGGCATTATATAACAGATTTCGCATACCCTGGGTTACAGTGGAATTGAAATCGTCGTCCGTGGTGGTCTTTCGATACCCAACTTCATCTACTGTTTCGCAAGATACGCAAGTGCCGCTCGGATCATGATATGCAATAGGGTTATTCATACAATATACATAGCCATTAAATTCAAAAGTTTCGTTTTTAAATAGGCGAGAATCATGATTGAGCATTCTTGAACGAAGAGCAGCATAATATCTACTTCTGAGATAATACAGCTCGGTTTCTTCGTCGTAGACATACCCGCGATACCTAAACGGCTGCACCTTGCCCAGCGTTTCCGCCAGCTCACCGGTACACCAAAGCGGCGCGCCCCACGCATCGTAGCCGTAGCTGACGACTGTATTGCCATTCTCATCCAGAATTGCAACAATATCGCCCTGCAAGCTCTTGACATACGCATAGGGAACTCCGTTGTACACCACCACCGCCGGACGGTTCTGCGCATTGTGAATGTCAACGAATATTTGAGCCAAGTGGGAACCAATATTTGAGCCAC
>ENA-UOJJ01001231-UOJJ01001231.1-human-gut-metagenome-genome-assembly--contig:-CS66-NODE-1231-length-38700-cov-89.657472_pt1 | contig 38700 bp, 35 predicted proteins | sample MGYA00242343_ERZ723890 | MGnify/ENA metagenome assembly ERZ723890
GAACTAAATTATAAACAATTGAAAATCAGCTGGGACTAAGTGCCCAGCAGTGATTTTGGGATACAAAATAAAAGAATTTAGTCCAAATACTCGTCTATTTTTCGGGTTTTGTGGCAAGTTTCGAATAAAAAACGCAAAACTTAAAGACAAAAGCCGAGTTTTCACTAAAAATCGCTACATTTGCAACTTGATTGATATGAAAACCGATAGACTTAAAATAATATTCCTGTTGTGTAGCCTGTGGCTGGTCCTCCCCTGTTTCTGCCTGGCGGCAAAGGGAAAGGATTTTATAGTCGTCATTGATCCCGGTCATGGCGGACATGATCCTGGCGCCATCGGCAGACGTGGAAAAGAAAAAAATATCAATCTGAACGTAGCTTTAAAAGTAGGACAACTGATCCAAAATAACTGTAATGACGTAAAGGTAATATACACCCGGAAGACAGATGTCTTTATCCCTTTAGACCGTCGTGCACAAATAGCTAATAATGCTAAGGCCGACTTATTCATCTCTATACATACCAATTCTGTAGCCCGTAGCAGAACTGTACGGGGAGCAGAAACTTATACGTTAGGACTTCACCGTACTGAAGAAAATTTGGAAGTTGCTAAAAAGGAGAACTCGGTTATTTTGATAGAGGATAATTATGAACAACGTTATGCCGGATTCAATCCAAATTCTTCCGAAAGCTATATTATTTTTGAATTTGTACAAGACAAAAATATGGAGAAGAGTGTAAAATTAGCCACTCTTATCCAAAAACAATTCAAGAATACAGCCAAACGGATAGACAAAGGAGTACATCAAGCCGGATTTCTAGTTCTACGCGCCACTTCCATGCCTAGTGTTTTGGTTGAATTAGGTTATATCTCAACACCGGATGAAGAACAATATCTTTTATCCGATGCAGGCACTACGGCATTATCTAACAGCATTTATAAAGCATTCCTCAATTACAAGCGCGAACATGATGCCCCCACCGGTCGCAGCAGAGTACAAGGACAAGAATTGCCGGAACCAGAAAACAAACCGAAAGAATCAAGAATAGAAATACAAACTGCGGAACCAGACACTGCAACGGAACCTGACAAAGTTACCAAAAAGCCTGTGCCTGCCACACAAAAAAAGATCACAGGCGACCAAGCCCGAACATCTGCCAAGCCTGTATTTAAAATACAAATATTGGTATCAAACAAAATATTACCCAAAGGAAGCAAACAACTGAAAGGTGTATCACCCGTTAGCTATTACCGCGAAAAAGGACTTTATAAATATACTTACGGAGAAAGTACGGATTATAATAAAATACTACGCATGAAACGTAATATTACTCCTAAATTTAAGGACGCTTTCATTATCGCTTTCAAAAACGGAGAGAAAATGAACGTGAACGAAGCCATCAAAGAATTTAAAAAGAATAGATAATATAAAAGGTACAATTGAAATGACGAAAGAGGTAAAAATAGGATTAATAGGCATCGCTGCATTGGCTATGCTGATCTTTGGTATCAACTACCTGAAAGGAATAAATATGTTCCAATCTGCCAACTACTATTATGTAGAATATACCAATATAAACGGATTAGCCGGATCAAGCCCCGTCTTTGCCAATGGTTACAAAGTAGGTACAGTAAGAAATATCAATTACAACTATGCTAAACCGGGACATGTCACAGTAGAAGTGGAAGTAGACAAGGAAATGCGTATCCCTAAAGGAAGTGCAGGAGAATTGGTTACAGAAATGCTGGGAACAGTAAAGATGAACTTACTCCTTAACTTTAATTCTACAGAATACTATCAACCGGGGGATACACTGCCTGGCAAAACGAATGCGGGACTCATGGGAGCCGCTGAAGAAAAGCTAGTTCCTCAAATAGAGCAGATGCTGCCCAAAATGGATTCTATCCTACATTCATTAAATAAAATATTAGCTGATCCTGCATTGGGTGCAACCTTACACAACGCAGAAAAACTGACAGCCAATCTGGATGCGACAACACGTCAATTAAACATATTAATGCAAAGGGATCTTCCGCAACTTACTGGAAAACTAAACACGATTGCTGATAATTTCATTACTATCAGCGACAACTTGAAAGGTATTGATTATGCATCAACATTCAATAAAATAGATTCCACTTTATATAATGTACAAATGCTGACAGAAAAACTCAATCGCAAGGACAACAGCATCGGCTTACTATTCAATGATCCTACCTTTTACCAAAATCTGAGTGCGACAACAGCAAATGCTGCAACCTTATTGGAGGATTTGAAAGCGCATCCTAAACGTTATGTACATTTCTCTTTGTTTGGGAAGAAAGATAAGTAACAGATTTGTTAATTTAAAAAGATTCTAAATAAGTCTACTTAACCATTTTTCTACCTTTTTTCAGTAAATGACTGCAAATAGGGCAGAAATACCATGTAGACTTATTTCATTTAAAATAAATAAAAGCCTATTTTGACAGATAGTCAGCTATAAATCAGCCAATTATCAAATAACAAAAATATTTCAGAAGCCTTTAGATAGAGTTTTTTATAAGTTACTGAAACTAAATAGATTACTCTTTAAAAATAAAAAGCAAGAAAAAAGCGATTTGTTTTTTCAGAAATTCATTTCGAAATTTGCATTGTAGAAGTTTCGCTTTTTATAATAAATGTTTCATATGATTGAAAACGATCACGTCGTTTTATGGGGTCGTTGTCTGAACATTATCAGAGACAACGTACCTGAAACGACCTTTAAAACGTGGTTTGAGCCTATCGTACCGCTTAAATATGAGGACAAGGCACTGACAATTGGCGTCCCCAGCCCATTCTTCTATGAATTTTTAGAAGAAAAGTTTGTGGACTTGCTGCGCGCTGCCCTATATAAAGAAATTGGGGAGGGAACGCAGCTTATGTATTGTATCTTGACCGATAAAACCAACCATATAACTGTAAACATGGAGGGAAGCAAACGCTCTTCAGCACTACCCACACAAACAGTTATACGAGATGGTAACAAGGCACCTAATCCAATGCAGGCACCAGCTCCGCAGGATTTAGACCCACATTTGAATCCAAATTACAACTTTGAGAATTTCATAAAAGGAAATAGTAATGAGTTCTCACGTACGGTAGGGGAAACTGTAGCTAAAAATCCGGCAAAAACATTCAACCCTTTGTTTTTGTATGGACCGTCCGGCGTGGGTAAAACTCACTTGACTAATGCTATTGGTACTCGTATCAAGGAATTATATCCTGAAAAAAGAGTATTGTACGTATCAGCACATCTGTTTCAGGTGCAATATACCGACTCTGTGCGTACTAATCATTTCAATGATTTCATCAGTTTTTATCAAACCATAGATGTTTTGATTATTGATGATATTCAAGAATTCGCAGGAGTAACCAAAACTCAGAACACGTTCTTCCACATCTTTAACCATCTGCACCAGAACGGTAAGCAACTTATTTTGACTTCTGACCGCGCACCGGTAATGCTACAAGGTATGGAAGAACGTCTCCTGACCCGCTTTAAATGGGGCTTAGTGGCCGAATTGGAAAAACCGGATGTAGAATTGAGAAAGAATATCTTACGCAATAAAATACGTCGTGACGGTTTGAATATACCGGAAACAGTAATTAATTATATTGCTGAAAACGTAAATGAAAGTGTACGTGAACTAGAGGGCATCATTAATTCACTTCTGGCACAATCCATTATCTTCAAGCGTGATGTCGATTTGGATTTGGCTGAAAGAATTGTACGAAAAGCTGTACGCTGTTGTGAAAGCAAGCCTGTCACAGTGGAAGATATCATACAGAAAGTATGCAACCATTACGAGATAGAGGAATCTGCCATCCATACCAAAACTAGAAAAAGAGAAGTGGTACAAGTACGTCAGGTAGCTATGTATCTGGCCAAAAAACATACAGACTCCTCTTCTTCCAAAATTGGTCAATTAATAGGTAATAAAGATCATGCAACCGTATTGCACGCTTGTAAAATAGTAAAAGACCAAGTGGAGGTTGATAAAACATTTAAAGCGGATATTGAGGAAATTGAAGCTTCTCTCAAAAGAAAATAGAAATAAAACTACAGAGGTGCGCAAAGGGTATTTTCTTTATTTCCCTCTGCGCACTTCTGTAGTTTTAAGGTTAATAGTTTCCGGTAACTCATTTTTCAAAGCCCTGTTTCTTCAAGGTTTCTTTCAAAGTTACAGACATGCATTCATTATCCGACTTCTTGTATCTGACCTCAGTAAATACCTGAGCCAATGTTTCTTTATGATTTTCTTTAATAAACTGATGATTTTCCGGAAGTGACTCTTTATATCTATAGATACGATCAATATCTTCTTTGGTATAATCATGATATACTTCTTCATGCAAAATACCCTCTATAGGAAGACGATCGACTTGTGAAGGGCATTCGTCCGGATATCCTACTGTAATAGTAGCCACTGGCATAACCAATTCCGGCAACCGAAGAATATCAATAATTTGATCAGGATTATAAATCGTTGTTCCCAAATAACAAATACCTAATCCATTTTCCTCCGCCAATGTACAAAAGTTCTGAGTCACAAGTAATGCATCCGTAGCAGCATTCAGAAAAGAAATGGGATTGTCATAACCCGGTACCGCCTTACGCTCTCTGCACCATTTGCTAAAACGGTTAAAATCCGCACAAAAAGTCAGTACAACCGGAGCACCTGTTACCATCGGTTGATTAAAATGAGCAGGTGCCAATCTCTCTTTCATCTGCTTGTCACGGGTCACAATCACACTATATAATTGCATATTGCCCATTGTAGAAGCACGGAATGCCTTTTCAAGCAAATCATTTAACAAAGAAGCAGAAATATCTTCCTGCTTATATTTACGGATCGTCCGTCTATTATTTATCGATTCCATATATATTTTTCTTGCAAAGATAAAAAAAGAAAAGAGTAATAATTCATTTTTTGCAAAATAATATATGCTAAGAATTTGGTCTTTTCAACTAGTCAATCACTTATTTCCTTCATTGAAATTTTCAAAATAGAAAACTTCCGTAAATAAACCAACACATATATCTTTTGATAATCAATAAATTAACAAATATTTTTGGATAACTTTCAATTTGTTGAAAACTTATCTACTTTTTATTTTGTTAATTGAAAAAACATATATAGCTTTGCCGAAACTTTTGTTATAATGAGTTGCGGCTTCTACACTAAAACAACTTATTGATATTATAGTAAATCTAAAAATAAAAGTGGAAAAACAAACGTACACCTATGACGAAGCTTTTGAAGCATCTTTACAATACTTCAAAGGTGATGAACTTGCTGCAAGGGTTTGGGTAAACAAATATGCAGTAAAAGATTCTTTCGGGAACATTTTCGAAAAGTCTCCCGAAGACATGCATTGGCGCATTGCAAATGAAGTAGCCCGCATTGAAGCAAAATATAAGAACGGGTTAAACGCACAGCAGCTTTACGAGTTATTGGATCACTTTAAGTACATTGTTCCGCAAGGTAGTCCCATGACAGGTATCGGGAACGATTTTCAAGTGGCTTCCTTATCGAACTGCTTTGTCATTGGAATTGATGGAGCAGCCGACTCATACGGAGCTATAATCCGCATTGATGAAGAACAAGTACAATTAATGAAACGTCGTGGTGGCGTAGGACATGATTTATCTCATATACGACCTAAAGGTTCCCCTGTTAAAAATTCAGCACTGACCTCAACCGGACTGGTGCCTTTCATGGAACGCTATTCCAATTCAACACGTGAAGTAGCACAAGACGGGCGTCGTGGTGCTTTAATGTTAAGCGTATCCATCAAACATCCAGACTCGGAGGCATTTATTGACGCCAAAATGACCGAAGGCAAAGTAACCGGTGCTAATGTATCCGTGAAACTAGATGATGCATTTATGCAGGCAGCTGTAAATGGCACTCCTTACAAACAGCAATATCCGGTAGATTCCGATCAACCTGTTTTCACGAAAGAAATTGACGCATCTGCTTTATGGAAAAAGATTGTCCATAATGCATGGAAGTCTGCTGAACCCGGTGTATTATTCTGGGACACCATTATACGTGAATCCGTGCCAGACTGTTATGCCGACTTAGGGTATCGTACAGTTTCTACCAATCCTTGTGGTGAAATTCCTCTGTGTCCCTACGATTCTTGTCGTTTATTAGCTATCAACTTATACTCATATGTAGTAAACCCTTATACAAGGGATGCTTACTTTGATTTCGACTTGTTCAAAAAGCATGTAGCATTGGCCCAGCGCATTATGGATGACATTATTGACTTGGAACTAGAAAAAATCGAGAAGATCATAGCTAAAATCGATTCCGATCCTGAAAGTGAGGAAGTAAAAGAAGCAGAGAAACATTTATGGGAAAAGATTTATAAAAAGAGCGGACAGGGCAGACGTACAGGTGTCGGTATCACAGCTGAAGGGGATATGCTTGCCGCTATGGGGTTACGCTACGGAACAGAAGACGCAACAGAGTTTTCTGAACAAGTACATAAAACAATCGCTCTGGAAGCCTATCGTTCATCTGTTAACATGGCGAAAGAACGTGGAGCATTCGCTATCTATGACAGTGAACGAGAAAAAAATAATCCGTTTATCAACCGTTTAAAAGAAGCTGATCCTAATTTATATGAGGAGATGAAAAAATACGGACGACGTAATATTGCCTGCTTGACCATAGCCCCCACTGGAACTACCAGCCTAATGACCCAAACAACTTCTGGCATAGAGCCGGTATTTATGCCGGTATACAAACGTAGAAGAAAAGTCAATCCGAATGATCCTCAGACTCATGTAGATTTTGTAGATGAAACAGGAGATGCATTTGAGGAATATATTGTATTCCACCATAAATTTGTGGAATGGATGACAGTAAACGGTTACGATCCCACCAAGCGTTATACGCAAGAAGAGATTGATGAATTGGTAGAAAAGTCACCTTATTATAAAGCCACATCAAATGATGTAGACTGGCTGATGAAAGTAAAAATGCAAGGACGCATCCAAAAATGGGTTGACCATTCAATCAGTGTAACTATCAATTTGCCCAATGACGTAGATGAAGCATTGGTAAACCGCTTGTATGTAGAGGCATGGCGTTCAGGATGTAAAGGATGTACCGTTTATCGTGATGGCTCTCGCTCTGGAGTTTTACTTTCTACCAAAAAGGACAAGAAAGACAAAAAAGAAGAACTTCCTCCTTGCAAACCACCTACGGTAGTAGAAGTGCGCCCCAAAGTACTGGAAGCGGAAGTAGTACGCTTCCAAAACAACAAAGAAAAATGGGTCGCATTTGTAGGCTTGTTGGATGGACATCCATACGAGATCTTTACCGGTCTGCAAGATGATGAAGAAGGTATTTCATTGCCCAAATCAGTCACTACCGGACGCATCATCAAAAACATTGATGAAGAAGGCAACAAACGATATGATTTCCAGTTCGAAAACAAACGTGGATATAAAACAACCATTGAAGGTTTGTCCGAAAAGTTCAACAAGGAATATTGGAACTATGCAAAATTAATTTCGGGTGTACTTCGTTGGAGGATGCCTATTGATCGTGTTATCAAACTGGTAGATTCTCTGCAACTTGACAGTGAAAACATTAACACATGGAAAAACGGTGTAGAACGAGCACTGAAAAAATATGTAACAGATGGTACTAGTGCTGAAGGACAAAAATGTCCCAATTGCGGCAACGAAACTCTCGTATATCAAGAAGGATGCTTGATCTGCAAGACTTGTGGCACATCAAGATGTGGATAATGGTTTATTATATAATGTAACAACACAAAAGAAAAGCTCCTTCACGAAAGTCATGAAGGAGCTTTTTATATAAACCAAGTAAATTCTTTTTCTATCTCACCCCTACAATACGGTGAAACCGTTCCACAATACGCCTTCCCAAATCCATACGCGTACTATCTACTTTATGAATGGCAGCAGGAGTCACATCATCTTTATATTTAGCTTTACCTACGCGTATTTTCATCTTATCCAGATTACCGGAAATATTCACTCCGGCCTTAAAGGGCAAGGGTGACTTCAAAATGGATATATGATATTTAAAATTCATATCCAACCCTTGCTCTCCCCCTATAGCAGCTTTATAACGATCTATAGACACTTGAAATGGATAAACAAGAACACTACCGTCATTGACAACTATATTAACCGAAATACTATCAAATACATTCTTCTTTTTATTTTTGAACATCAACATCTTTGATATTTCGGCAAAGGTTTCACCATCCATCAATACTAAGCTGTCCCCTTTTATATGCATGGCCGAACGTAAAGTAGGTATACGAATATTCATATTTGAATCCAGACGTGCCTCTGCAGCCACATCAAACTGAACCCTTCCTTTAAAAGATCTCAACATAGGTACAATGGTATCCATTGAAGGTATAAAATCTACCAGCTTAGCTATATTTATATCCCTAATTTTAAAGTCAAAGCCTGTATATCCTCCTCTGACTGAATCCGCACGGTATACCATAACGGCCTTCATATCAGCGTCTAATGCACGCATTCCCAAATTCCTTAAATGTAATGTACGATTTTTCAAATCCACCTTTCCACACACATCTTCAAATTCCACCTGTTCAAACACTACTTTTTTCAAATCTGTCTGTAATTCAAAATCCAAATTACCCGGCAACACAAACAGCTTCATTTCTGTTGGAGGCACTGTATCTGTCACCGCCACAGATGCTGAATCTTCAGATAAAGAGAATGAATTAATCAATTGGTTACAATCAATCATCTCAGAAGATATTGCTAAACGCGCTTTTAAAATTTCATTTTTAGCCATCGCACGATATAATCCTATTACCTCCCCGGTAGCAACCATATCTGAATGCCCTATTTTCAAAGAAGCATTTCTTAATGTTATTCTCGGACCATCTATTGTTACAGCTGTCTTACGTACTCGCAGAGGTAAACCAAATTCAGGAGCACGTACCAACAACCTATCAAAACCGATAATCCCCCGAGGTGTCCATAACGAATCATTTTTCTTTTCTAATTTCACTTTTATGCCTGCCACGCCTAATGCTAATTTCGTTTCGTTAGCATTAAAGAAAAGAGAATCCGTACGCATGGAAAAATTAATCATCGGCATCGCCGGATTTTGTTCCTTCGGAGCAAGTTCGCCAGTTCCAGTAGTCTTGCCACTATATATTTTGAGCGAATTTCCTATATTCGCACGCAATTTATTCATTTCCAATTCACATTGTAAAGTAACAATCTTTGTGGTATCTTGAGGATTGGTTGAAACAACCTTCGCTTTCATCCGATCTATCTCTGAAGATAATTTCCTACTATTCAATAGTATTTCTCTGATTTCCAATTCAGCTTGCAAAGTTTCACTATCACTGAATTTTAAATCGGCATTACCTAAAAAATTAAAATTCTTTGCAGTATCTTTTAATTCAAAATCCTTTAAAGCCAATCTTCCACCTAACCTGATACGCCCAATATCCTGTTTTTTCAAAGAAGAGAGACGGCATTTTAAGTTTAAACCCGCATCTAATTTACCGCGGATAGTTACACTTTCCTGCAAAGGAAAGGTTTTAGCTAAAGCATCCAGGTCAACAGTAGATTCAGTATGAAGCGTTATAAATGGATCTATCAATAAATCCTCCACTTTCGCATCTGCTAGAATCTTAGTATGTACTCCCTCAAAATGAAGAATTTTCAAGTTCAAAAAAGAAGGGTTGCGACGCATCAAATCAATATACGATTCAAAATCAGCCGTAAAATTATCAATACCATAAGGAAGTCCTTCATATCGGGCGGATGCATCATTTATCTTTATATTCAATGATATCGCCGGAAGCTGCTTGTTTCCATAATTACCTTCCAATGTTCCATTAACTTTAACCTCACCTTTTGCCGAAATTTGTCCACGTTTCACATAAGCCTCGGGAATCATATTCATAACGGTTTCCATGGAAGGTGCATGTAATCCATATTTCAAGTTCATACCCACCGTTTTTGTAACTGTATCACGTCTTAATTCACCGTTTACATCCATCCGGATACCATTTATAGTCAACCCTGTATTTTTCAATGTCCACAATGCCGTAGACCTGTCTACCTCAATATCAGTCTGCAAGAAAACGGCTACTTTATTAATCAATAATTCACCTTGCTGCCAAAAAAGAATATTTTTATTTTCAAATTCTACTCCCAATGAAGAAGCTCCTTTTGTCAACGCCAGTTTTAGGCGCAAATCAGCATCATCTATACGTGAATAAACCTCTGTATTACGATCGTCAAAAATCAAATTGACATGTTCTAATTCAACCTGACGGATATCTATCTCGCTATCAAATTTATTTTGTGGAATAGTATCTTTTTCCACAGCCAATGTATCCGAAGAAGTTTTCACAATCTCCCAATTTGCCTTACCTGTTTTATTTCGATAAGCATAAACAGCAACATTCTTCAAAGATAGATTATGGACACTAATCTTATTTTTCAAAAAATAATCCAAAGGATTTACTGTCAACACACATTCTTTAAATGCCAATAAAGAATCAGTTTTTTGTGGAAGACTATCGTTCAAGACCTTAGAAACCAAAAAACCTTCATCAACTTTTAACCCAAATTGAGGAAAAGTAGAAAAGAAAGTCAATTCGACTCTTTCTATCTTCAAATCAGCATCCAGTAAACGATTAGCAACATTCAACACTACTGGAGTTAATTTATCTGATGTAAATACATAGTTAATCACAAAAGCCACTACCACAAACGCAGTAAACAGCAAGGCTCCCACTGTAATGGCACTTACCCTTATTAATTTACGAATCCTTCTTTCCATATTATGCGAAATTAATGAAAACACCCATGCCATCGACTCTATTTCGTGTTAATACTATAAAATAGACCAATAAAACAGATAAAAAAGAAAACAAGAACAATAATTTTTAATTTTGAGATATGAAGTGAAAGTTCTACTTTTGTTTTTCAAACTGAAAAAATATGAAAGCAACATCTATGTATATTTATTTGGAAGGTGCCAAGTTTTTCGCTCACCACGGAGTCGATCCACAAGAAACAATAGTAGGAGCTAATTTTATAATTGATTTAAAACTAAGAACTGATTTCACCCATGCAGCACAAACAGACGAACTGAAAGGTACCGTAAGTTATGCTGATATATATGCAGTTGTCAAAAAAGAAATGAAAGCTTCATCCAAACTTTTAGAACATGTCTGTGAACGCATAGGGCAAAGACTATTTAGTGAATTTCCAACTATTCAGGAAATAATCATCCGGTTATCAAAAGAAAATCCGCCTATGGGAAGTGATTGCAGAAATGTTGGAGTAGAAGTACATTATACACGATGAAAAAAATTATCTGACAAACATCCAGTCATTTAATTAAAAATTTACCCTATTGTATGCCTACCTCTTAAAACGCAAATATACTATCATGCAAATAACAACACAAACCAATAATAATGAATATGCAGACAATGTTCATGGCTCTACTTACTAAAATAAAGAAAGTTGTTTTCTTCCTTCAGAATGATAAAATTTCATGGTAGCACTGATTCCTAATGTTTCTATTCTGCGATAAAAGACCTCATTCAAATAGGGTGCATTAGGAGAAGTGCATTCAGAACGGTCTTCAAAATAAGTTTTATATCGCTTGGCCATCTTTGGAAAAATCTGCTCTACCTTATCATAAAAATAATCACGGGAGCCCCGTCTTAAAGTTACCCCAAACAAAGGAAGCACATAGGACGCTCCCGCTTCGGCAGCCTTCTCCACTATTTCCTCAATATCTTCTATAGAATCATTTATAAAAGGCAAAACAGGCATCAATGCCACTCCTGTATATATACCCCGATCGGACAATATCTTCATCGCCTTAAAACGCTCGGAAGAGGTCGGTGCGTTAGGCTCCAGTTTTCGCGCCATCTCGTCATCCGCTGTAGTGATAGTAAAACTAACGGCAGCATAAGTGCGCCCTATATCCTGCAATAAATCGGCATCACGAGTCACAAGACTACTCTTTGTTATCACATGAACAGGAAAACGATGTTTGGCAATAAGTTCCAACGCACCTCCAGTCAGCTTCATCTGTTTTTCCAACGGCATATAAGGATCGTTCATTGAGCCTGTACCAATGGTCGCTTTTCCACGTTTCGTTCCCAGTTCATGATCCAGTAATTCCAAAGCATTCTTCTTTACAGAAATATGAGAAATATCACCAATACCATAGCAACAACTACGTGTATCACAATAAATGCAACCATGTTGGCACCCTCTATACAAATTCATGTTATAAGCAATACCCCAATAATTATCTTTACTTTTCAAACGTGACAGAATAGACTTTGTTTCAATAGATTTCACCTCATGAACATTCATTTACAGCTCCTTTTCTTTTTTGATCCAATTTCACCAAACAAAGATACGGGAATAATGCTATAAAAAGAAATATAAAGAGAAGCAATTTAAAAAAGTTTCAACTGAGAGAAATGTTTTTTACCCAACAAATAATATTTCATAAGAATACTAAAATGAGTCCGTTCCGGGATCATTTCATCTGTAGACTTCATTATATTTTCTATACGAGAAGCAGCAAAAGAATATCTTATATCCTCAAATTCTCTCCTCGCCTGCATTACAGCACGCGCATTCGCTCTATCCTTTTTCAGATAAAAAACAAGGGCAGCTACTCTATCCAGTATACCACGTATAAAAAGTACATGTTCTAACTCCTTATCCGGCAAATTCTTATAAAGCATCAACAGATTATTTCTGAAATTCAGAAAAGTCTTTCTCGGATTTTCTTTTTTCAACGTAGCCCCTCCTACGTGATATACCACACTTTGCGGAATACAGACAAGCTTTTTTCCCCGGCTGCGCAAACGCCAACACAAGTCAATTTCTTCCATGTGAGCAAAAAAATGATCATCCAACCCTCCAACTTCACGATAATCAGCCAACCGGATAAAAAGAGCGGCCCCCGTTACCCACATCACCTCCGTTACCGTATCATACTGTCCGCAGTCCTTTTCAACAACATCAAAAATACGCCCTCTGCAAAAAGGATATCCATATCGATCAATAAATCCCCCCGACGCTCCGGCATATTCGAAATATTCCTTATTATGCCAACTTAACAGTTTAGGTTGACAGGCAACTGTTCCGGAATGGGTATCCATATAATCCAACAAAGGTTCCAACCAATGCGAAGTAACCTCCACATCGCTATTCAGTAAAACTACATATTCTGCATCAACTTGCGCCAAAGCCCGGTTATATCCTTCGGCAAAGCCATAATTTCGATCCAACTCAATCAAACGGACTACAGGAAATTCAGTACGAAGCATTTCAAGAGACCCATCAGAGGACGCATTATCAGCCACACAAATTTCAATCCCCTCTCCTACTGAATTATCTATAACAGAAGGTATAAACTTACGGAGCATATCTACCCCATTCCAATTCAATATGACAACAGACACCCTTTTCATTTCTTTTCAGACTAAAACACCCTTCAACGCTGTACCCTCTTCATTAAAGCCTCCCATTCTTACACGAATCAACTGATTATCCAATTGATCATCGTGGTCCATCTCCACCCGGATATAATTATCAGTAAATCCATGCATAGGAGTGCCAACCTTAGATTTTTCCATTAATACCCAAGCTTCTTTTCCTATATGAGAGGTATAGAACGCCTTTGTCTTCTCATCAGATAAAACCAACAATCTCTGACTACGGCGATGTTTCTCCTCAGGACTCACTACATACTCTATTTTCAAGGCCTGCGTACCGGGACGCTCCGAATAAGTGAAAACATGTAACTGCGTCACATCAAGCCCTTCAATAAAATGATAAGCATCTTCAAAATATTCCTCTGTTTCACCACGTGTTCCCACAATTACATCCACGCCAATAAACGCATTCGGCATGATCTCCCTAATTTTGCGTATCTTGGAAGCAAACAATGCGGTATCATATCGACGTCTCATCAATTTCAGCACATCATCGCTGCCCGACTGCAAAGGAATATGAAAATGCGGCATGAATGCACGTGAACGTGACACATATTCTATTATTTCATCCGTTAACAAGTTGGGTTCAATAGACGAGATACGATAACGTTCAATCCCTGCCACCTGATCTAAAGCCTTTACCAGATCAAAGAAACTTTCACCGGTTGTCTTTCCGAAGTCTCCAATATTCACCCCAGTAATAACAATTTCTTTTCCTCCCTCAGCAGCAGCCTGCCGTGCCTGTTCCACAATCTCTTCAATACGTCCGTTACGGCTACGCCCACGAGCAAACGGAATTGTACAATAAGAGCAGAAATAATCGCAACCATCCTGCACTTTCAGAAAATAACGAGTACGGTCACCTCTAGAACACGAAGGTGAAAAACTACGTATGTCTTTTGCAGCTGTCGTAATCGCCTCACCTTGAGGATGCTTTTCCAAATTTCCGAGATAATTCATCAACTCTCCTTTTTGTTCAGCTCCCAAAACAACATCCACACCTTCTATATTAGCCACCTGGTCAGGTTTTAACTGGGCATAGCATCCCGTCACTACTACATAGGCACCCGGATGCTGTTTAACCAAACGATGAATGGCTTGACGGCATTTCTTATCCGCAACCTCGGTCACAGAGCAAGTATTAATAACACAAATATCAGCTTTCTCACCCTTACGTGCTGTACGTATACCTGCTTCTTTCAGTGTTTTGCCGATGGTTGAAGTTTCTGAAAAGTTTAATTTGCAGCCTAATGTATAATAAACAGCCGTTTTATCCTGGAAAATTATCGTATCAATCATACCTTTTTATCTAATTAGCGAGCAAAGGTACATATTATTCTGCTTAAATTCTTTAGAATACCAATAATTATGCTTATTTTTGCACATTACATCAAAAATTGTGCAATGATAAAAGAAAACTTTATCAAGCTATATGAGAATAGCTTCAAAGAAAACTGGGATCTGCCCTGTTACACAGATTATGGTGAAGATACCACGTTTACATACGGACAAGTAGCGGAAGAAATAGCTAAGATACACTTATTATTCCAATATTGCAGCCTGCGCCGTGGCGATAAAATATCTATTATAGGTAAGAATACCTCCCGTTGGTGTATCGCTTATTTGGCAACTGTTACATACGGAGCTATTGTAGTTCCTATTTTACAAGACTTCAAGCCAAATGATGTCCATCATATTGTAAATCATTCTGAATCCACATTTCTGTTTACCAGCGATAATATTTGGGAAAATTTGGAAGAAGAGGCATTAAGTGGATTACGCGCTGTATTTTCTCTAACGGATTTCAGATGCCTGCATCAACGTGACGGTGAAACCGTCCAAAAATTCATGAAGAATATTGATGCAGCTATGAGAAAGAACTTCCCCAAAGGCTTCTATAAGGAAAATATCAATTACACAGAACTCTCCAACGAGAAGGTCATGTTACTGAATTATACTTCAGGAACTACCGGATTCAGTAAAGGAGTAATGATTACGGGCAATAATCTGGCAGGAAACGTTACCTTTGGTATCCGTACAGAACTTTTAAAGAAAGGAGAAAAAGTACTTTCCTTCCTTCCCTTGGCCCATGCATACGGATGTGCTTTTGATTTTCTAACCGCTACTGCTGTCGGTACACATGTCACCTTATTAGGAAAGACACCTTCTCCCAAAATATTGATGAAAGCTTTTGAGGAGGTAAGACCCAACCTTATTATTACAGTACCATTGGTTATAGAAAAAATTTATAAGAATGTAATTCAGCCGCTCATTAACAAACGCAGCATGAAATGGGCGCTTAACATACCTTTACTAGACAACCAGATTTATGCACAAATTCGCAAAAAACTGATTGACGCATTAGGCGGACGTTTTAAAGAAGTCATTATCGGTGGAGCTGCCATGAACCCGGAAGTCACCGATTTTTTCTACAAAATAAAATTTCCGTTCACCATCGGTTACGGAATGACCGAATGTGCCCCACTGATCAGTTATGCTCCATGGAATGAATTTATACCTGGTTCTGCCGGAAAGATACTGGATATCATGAAAGTCCGTATCGACTCGGATGATCCCTATAACATTACTGGAGAAATACAGGTATGTGGTGAAAACGTAATGAAAGGTTATTATAAGAATGAAGAAGCTACCCGTGAGGTATTTACCGAAGATGGTTGGTTGAAAACAGGCGATTTAGGTACAATAGATGCTAACGGATTCATTTATATAAGAGGCCGTAGTAAAACCATGCTTCTGAGTTCTAATGGACAGAATATTTTTCCTGAAGAGATAGAATCCAAACTAAATAATATGCCATTCGTTCTAGAAAGTTTAATCATAGAGCGCAACAAGAAACTGGTAGCTTTAGTATATCCTGATTATGAAAGTCTGGACAGTCTGGGACTCAATACCCCCGAAAACCTAAAAACAGTAATGGATGAAAACTTGAAGAATCTGAATAAACTGGTAGGAAATTATGAACAAGTGAGTAAAATACAACTTTATCCTACAGAGTTCGAAAAAACTCCCAAAAAAAGCATCAAACGATTCTTATATAACAGCATTACTGAAGAATAAATATGTTATAAAACATGCTACTAATCAGCAAAATAGGTTGTATAACATAAAAAACTAGAAAAAAAGTTGTTCTTTTTGGTACAACGTATTGAAAAAGTGTATACCTTTGCATCGTTTTAAGAAAGCAACATTAGTATTACAGATTTAAAAAGCAAAGAAAATGAAAAAATTAGTATTTTTGTTCGTAGCCTTCGCAGCTGTATCTTTCGCATCTTGCGGAAACAAAGCTGCTAACAACAACACAGAAGCAACTGATTCAGTTGCAGTAGTAGAAGAAGCTGCTGTTGTAGAAGAAGTTGTAGCAGATTCAGCTGCTTGTGACTCTACAGCTGCTTGCTGTGACTCTACTAAAGCTGAATAATTCAGTACGAACTCTAGAGAGAATTGAAAGTCTGCCGTGCGAAAGCGCAACAGACTTTTTTTATGTCTTTACTCCTCCCTTTTCTGCCAATATTCCATCGTTTTGCAATACAAATTATCTACTTTTGTTTCTCAAACCACAAACAAAAACAGGATATGAAAAAGACAAATCTAAAAGAAACACTTCAAAACTGGAAGTTGGGAAACTATTTCCGTGAATTATCTATTGTTATCACTGGAGTATTTATCACTCTTGCCGAACTGATTTCATAAGCAATTCCTCACAAGAAAAGCAGATAAAAGAAAGTATGCAAATGATAAAAATGGAATTAGAAGAAAATTTGAAAAGTATCAATCAGGCCGAAGTCGCGTATTTAAATGAAATCAGTTTCTTCCGATTGCTAACGTAAAACAGGATTCACTTCAAACAACTAAAGCTTCTATTTTAAAAAACAATGCCAATTCTCCTTTTGCGTAAAAGATTGTGAGTATTCGGAAGATGTGCTAGAAGTACTGAAAAGTTCAGCATTGATGCAACAGATACCTGACAAAGAGTTCATTTCAAAACTTTTACAAACCTATAAAAGGATGTAGAAAAATAACTGAGGACAACAAAGACTATTATAAATACAAACAAGATTATATAACCCGCTACTTCTCTCACCTAACCATTTATAATATTCATAAAAATTATAACAATATTTATAAAGTATGGGTAGCTAGGATACAAGAATATGATATCAAACAACTGATCCTCACTATGCCAAACACTTTTGACGAAAATCCTTTTACCACTCCTCAAAAAATTATAAAAGAAACGATTGAATTAATAAATCAAACATATTAAAAAGAAAAAGCCCGGCTCTTACGAACCGGGCTTTTTCAGCATCATTATACTTTAAAGTATTTACAGATTTTATTCAGCAACTACTTCGAACGGGATTTCTACAGAAACTTCCTTGTGAAGTTTAACGATAGCTTTGTAAGAACCAATCTCTTTCACTGCATCTTTCACAACGATAATCTTTCTGTCAACCTTATGACCCAATTTTTCCAATTCTTCAGCAATTTGAATGTTGCTAACAGAGCCGAAGATAGTACCTGTGGCACTCACTTTAGTAGCAATAGTCAAGGTTACATCCTTCAACTGTTCTGCCATAGCTTCAGCATCTTTCTTAATCTTTTCCAATTTGTGAGCGCGTTGTTTCAGCTCTTCTGCCAACATTTTCTTAGCTGAAGGTGAAGCAATCACTGCCTTACCAGTCGGAATAAGATAGTTACGACCGTAACCAGACTTCACAGTTACAATATCATTTTTGTAGCCTAAGTTCACTACGTCTTCTTTCAAAATTATTTCCATACTTATTCCTCCTTATTATTTCATCATGTCAGTTACAAATGGAAGTAACGCCAAGTGACGTGCTCTTTTAACAGCCTGCGCGATACGACGTTGGAACTTCAGAGAAGTACCTGTAATACGGCGAGGAAGGATCTTACCCTGTTCGTTCAAGAATTTCTTCAAGAATTCAGGATCTTTGTAATCAATGTACTTAATACCACTCTTTTTGAAACGGCAGTATTTTTTCTTCTTAACGTCTACTGAGGGCGGAGTTAAATATCTGATTTCTGATTGTTGCTGTGCCATGATTAATCCTCCTTTTTAGTTGATTTAACATTTCTTCTCTTAGCAGCATATTCAGCAGCGTATTTATCCATCTTAAAAGTTAAGAAACGGATAACACGTTCGTCACGACGGAAGTTAATTTCCAATTTTTTAATAACCTGCGGTTCTGCTTTGAACTCTATCAACTGATAGAAACCAGTTGACTTTTTTTGGATGGGGTAAGCCAGCTTTTTCAAGCCCCAGTTTTCCTCATTGATAATCTCTGCACCTTCTGCAGTCAGAATACCTTTGAATTTCTCTACCGCTTCCTTCATCTGAACGTCAGATAAAACGGGAGTTAAAATGAAAACGGTTTCGTATTGATTCATACTACGTTTATTAAATTATTAAATTAAATTTCAAATGCGAGTGCAAAAGTAGATATTTTATCTTAATCTACAAAGAGTTATCGCAATTTTCTTCAAAAAATATAGTTTCATTTTACAATTAATCTTCCTTTTTATATTTTTTATCTGTAAAAGATAAGTTATATCCGCCAAGAATTGTATATTTGCAAAGTTGTTTAAACAATAATTCCATGATAGAACAATTTAGTTTTGATATCCAATTAATATTTGCCATATTAAATGGCAAAGTATCTGCAGCCATCAACCGGAAACTAAGCCGGAATTTTCGCCAAAATGGTGTAGAAATTACCCCTGAACAGTGGACAGTCCTTCTTTTTCTATGGGAAAAAGATGGTGTCACACAGCAAGAACTATGTAATGCCACTTTTAAAGACAAACCCAGCATGACCCGCTTAATAGACAATATGGAACGCCAGCATCTGGTGGTACGCATCGCCGACAAAAGAGATCGACGCACCAATTTAATTCATTTGACCAAAACCGGCAGAGAATTAGAAGGTAAAGCACGTTTCATCGCAAACAAGACATTGAAAGAAGCACTACAAGGATTAACATTGGAAGAACTGAAAGTCAGCCAAGATGTATTAAGAAAGGTATTCACCAACATCAAAGACTAAAGTTTTTCAAGGTTTTCATCTTTTTTTCCTAAAATAATTTCCATGATAAGAGAATTATGCTTTAATTTGTACACAAGAATAAATATAATCTATTAATAAAATACACACATGAAAAGCTTACTTAAGAATTTAGGTCTGATACTGATGATCATCGGCGCCGCTATTTTAGTCGGTGTTTTCTTCACCGGAAGTGCAGCAATTAACGACAACGGTGTTTTAGGTGGAAGTGCCGCCCTTATCGTTATAGGTTTAATCGTTTATATTGTATTAAACAAACGCATTGTTGATTAAAGTATAAGAGAACAAAAATAAAAAAGTCCGGGTAGAACTCCGGACTTTTTTATTTTATCGACTTTACTCACTTTATTCCAGATTGCCGAAAAGAAAAGTCCTTTTCTTCTAATCTTTATATATGTAATGCCTGTTAGATTATATATCTTTCAACTGTAACATTAGTAATCTTTCAACCGACACAAACATAAACAGTCATAATACTAACTCTTTCTGACTACGGATCATACTCCCCTGTCTTGCTTACGGATTTTTTACAGCTGAAGCTTTCCAGCTACGAATTCTTCACCTTAATCATCTGACAATAAGCTATTTATAAAGACATGAAGCTTTTGACGGAAATATAACATGAATTTTACAACCTACTTTAAACAATAATTTCTACACAAAAAATCAGCTCGTTCTTGAGAACGAGCTGATTTTTTCATCTACTTGCAACTAAATGTTACTACTAAATATCAGATATCCTCTTATTCTACTTCGGGAGTAATCAGTTTATACCCCTTCCCGTGGATATTGATAATCTCGATAGAATCATCTTCTTTCAAATGTTTACGCAACTTAGTAATATACACATCCATGCTTCGTGCATTGAAATAATTATCATCAATCCAAATAGTTTTCAATGCGAAATCACGCTGCAGAATCTCATTAGCATGAGCACAAAGCAAGCCCAATAATTCGGATTCTTTCGTAGTCAGTTTAGTCTGTTTTCCATCGATAGCCAGAATTTGTTTCTGAGTATCAAAAGTAAAACGACCAATCTTGTAGATATTGCTTTCCTTGTTTCTCTTACCACGTACACGACGCAAAATAGCCTCGATACGGAAAGTCAACTCTTCCATACTGAACGGTTTAGTAATATAATCATCCGCACCAATCTTGAAGCCTTCCAATATATCCTCTTTCAAAGTTTTAGCAGTCAAGAAGATAATAGGAATTTCAGCATTAGCCTGGCGAATTTCCTGTGCTAAAGTAAACCCGTCTTTCTTCGGCATCATCACATCCAATACACATAAGTCGTATTTGTTCTTAAGGAAAGCCTTGTAGCCAGCCTCACCATCCGGGCAAAGTTCGGCCGAGTAGCCTTTTGCCTGCAAATATTCTCTCAATAGCATGCCAAGATTCTCATCATCTTCGCATAACAAGATACGCAATTTCTCGTCCATATTATTCATTTTTTAATAAAGGTAATACAATTATAAATTTAGTTCCTACATTCAATTCACTCTCGGCACGTATAGTCCCTTTGTGATCTTGAATTATTTTTTTCACATAAGCCAGTCCCAAACCAAAGCCTTTCACATCGTGCAGGTTACCAGTATGCACACGATAGAATTTATCGAATATCTTCTTCAGGTTTTCTTTCTTAATACCTATTCCATTATCCTGGATAGAGATATAAAGCTTACCCGATTCATTCCAAGTACGTATATTCAACAACAATTCGCCTTCCTGTTTTTTATATTTCACTGCATTGTCCAGCAAATTAAAAATAACATTTGTAAAATGCATCTCGTCTACAAATATATCCGGATTTACCGCATCCAAATTCGAAGTGATTTTACCATTGTATTTCTCTACCTTCAACGTGAAAGTATTGACAACACCGGCTATCAAATCATTTGCATTCACCTCTTTCATCTTCAGCGTCGCTTTTTGCTTTTCGAACATAGACATCTGCAACACCTTTTCCACTTGAAAACGCAAACGCTTGGTTTCATCATTTATCACTCCGGATATATGCTGGAACATAGCAGGAGATTTTCCCACTGCCGGATCTTTCAACATCTGAGCTGCCAACGATATGGTAGAGATAGGTGTCTTGAATTCATGTGTCATATTATTTATGAAATCATTCTTTATCTCGGTCAACTTCTTCTGACGGAAGATGATATAGATAGTAAAAATGAACGTCACAAGCAATACAAATGTGAAGATCAGTGACGGGATCATAAATTTAACAGAACTGAATATGTAACTGTTCAATGTAGGGAAGTGAATATTTACTGTTGCCATACGAGCCGGAGGATCATTTTTAAATAAAACCTGCGGATATGTATTCTCACTACCCTCTTTGGTATAATCAGGGCAATGGTAAACTTCCGTCCCGTCACGGTCTGTCACCGTAAAATGGTAAGGAATATCAATGCCATTATTCAGCAATTCTGTCTTTAAAAACAAGTCCAACTGTTTAAAGTTGATTCTTTTGTTCAAGGGTTTGTCACTAGCTGTATACAAAATGTTATAGACCACTTCGTCCAACAATGCACGTTGGTACACATATCTGTCTTTAATTATTTCCTGCAAGGCTCTTGAAGTCTGAGGAATATTCTTACCAGTCGAAATAATCGCTTTAGGAATATTAGAAGGACGATTCGCACTGAACCTCATCTTCAATTCAAAAGTAGAGTAACCGTTCAATCCATCGGAAGTTATGGAGTACTCATGTGTATGCGCTACCACATTACCACTTCCCTCCCCCTTTTTTTCTTCGGACTGCTCCCTGGATAACTGTGCTGCTTTTTCTGTAGCAATCGCATCATCCTCAAGGTACTTTTTAGTTTCCACCAACTCAATATTTCGACACGCTTGGACTAAACTGCGCTGAACAGACTCATCAAATTGTCCTTTGCGCATTTTCACCATTTCTTCAATATAGCTTACCTGCAAATACAATAAACTAAGAAATGATAGTCCCATTACAATACCTAATACCCAAATAGTAGACTTTTTCATGTCAGCAAAATTAAAAGCGCTAAATCTCATTACATAATAGATTAACCAAATTTAAACGGCTATTCTCTATAATTAACCGAAAAAGTCATTTAAGCTAAGATTCTGACTATTATAACAAAATTTACGCCAGTTGGTTTGCAAAAATAATAAAAAATTAAGTTCAAAACCAAATAACAAACCTAAAAGTTTAAGTTATCTTAAATAAAAAGAGACGTATTTTTAACGAAATACGTCTCCTCTAAGTATGAAATCTTACACTTTATCAATCATCTTTATTTTCTTTAGCTTCAAATTCCTTCATTAATTTTTCTTGTACATCCGTCGGAACCAATTCATAGCTGGCAAACTTCATAATAAACGAAGCGCGCCCACCTGTCAAGGAACTCAAAGAAGTGGAATAAGAAGACATTTCTTTCAGAGGTACTTTCGCAACCAGTTTTTCATATCCACTTTCACTGCTCATACCCATAATCATACCACGACGACCTTGCAAATCACTCATTACATCACCCATTTTGTCGCTAGGAACGAAAACTTCCACATCATAAATTGGCTCTAGAATCTTAGGCCCAGCATTCTTAAATGCCTCACTGAATGCATTACGTCCTGCAAGCATAAAGGAGATTTCATTTGAGTCTACCGGATGCATCTTACCATCATAAACAATCACTCGTACATCACGCGCATATGAACCAGTCAACGGACCCTGCTCCATCCGGCTCATAATCCCTTTCAAGATAGCAGGCATAAAACGAGCATCAATAGATCCCCCCACAATACTGTTAATAAAGACTAATTTACCACCCCATTCCAAAGGTATTTCCTCAGTCCCCTTCACATTTATCTTGAATTCCTGACCGTTAAACTTATACGTTTCGGGTACAGGCATTCCTTCATAATAAGGTTCAACAATGAGATGAACCTCACCAAATTGCCCTGCACCACCTGATTGTTTTTTGTGACGATAATCGGCACGAGCTGCTTTAGTGATTGTTTCACGATAAGGAATCTTAGGCTCCTCAAACTTAATCTGCAATTTTTCGTTATTCTCCAAACGCCACTTCAAGGTACGGAGATGGAACTCACCTTGTCCATGCACAATAGTCTGTTTCAATTCTTTGGATTGCTCTACCTCCCAAGTAGGATCTTCCTCACGCATACGGTTCAATATAACCATCATCTTCTCTACATCAGCCTCATTTACAGGCTTGATGGCGCGCGAGTATTTAGCATTAGGATATTTAATGAAATTAAACCGGTTTTCACAGTCTTTGCCGTTCAAGGTATTTCCAGTCTTTACATCTTTCAATTTCACAGTACAACCAATATCTCCGGCTACCAGCTCCGGCACCGGAATACGATTAGCTCCGGCACAAACAAAAAGCTGTGCCATACGCTCTTTAGAGCCACGATCAGCATTAGTTAAATCATCACCTTCGTGTACCTTTCCACTCATCACTTTAAAATACTGCACACCACCGATATGGGGTTCAACGGCAGTCTTGAAGAAATAAAGAGAAGTAGGTCCATTAGCATCGGGAGGCACAGGCACACCACGAGTATTATGAACTACAGGCATATCTGATACGAATGGAACAACATTACCTAAAAATTCCATCAGACGACGGACACCCATATCTTTACCTGCACATACACAGAAAACAGGGAACATACCACGTGCAGCCAATCCCTTACGGATGCCTTCACGCATTTCATCTTCAGTCAATGATTCCGATTCAAAGAATTTTTCCATCAATGTCTCATCATTTTCAGCAGCAGCCTCTACCAAAGCTTTATGCATCTCCAATGCCTTTTCTCTCTCAGAATCAGGAATTTCTTCAATTGTAGGAGCACCTCCTTCTGGTCCCCATGAATATTTCTTCATCAACAGCACGTCAATGAGTTCATGAAAATTAGGTCCCGTTTCAAGAGGATATTGCACGGGAACTACCTTAGAGCCATAAATACTACGCAACTGTTCGAGTACATTGTCATAGTCACATTTCTCGTTATCAAGCTGATTAACCAAAAAGATAACTGGTTTGCCTAGTTTTTCTGTATAACGGAAGTGGTTCTGAGTGCCTACTTCGGGACCGTATTGTCCATTCAGTAGCAAAATAGCAGTATCGGTTACATTAAGCGCGGTTATGGCAGCCCCTACGAAGTCATCACTGCCCGGACAGTCAATTATATTTAGTTTTTTTCCATTCCACTCTACATGATAAACGGTAGAAAACACTGAATAACCATATTCTTGCTCTACCGGAAAATAATCACTAACCGTGTTTTTGGCAGTAATTCTGCCACGACGTTTTATAATACCACTCTCAAAGAGCAAAGACTCTGTGAGGGTGGTTTTACCTGAGCCATCATTGCCAAGAAGTGCAATGTTTTTAATTTCGTTAGTCTGATATACTTTCATGATATCTAAGGTTTAATTATTAACAAACGGATATGTGTTTCATATCTCCTAAAAATGTGGAGCGCAAATTAGAAAATAAAGAGAAAAAAAACAACTTAAAGGATAGTGTTACTAAACTATGTTTTACGACAGATATTCTATATTAGCATTATTTTTTTGTAACTTTGCCACAAAATAAGTTATCATGGCAGGCATCTACCTACATATACCCTTCTGCAAAAAGCGTTGCATTTACTGTGATTTTTTCTCTACTACTCGTAAAGAACAGAAAACAGCATACATCCGTGCATTGTGCCACGAACTAACTGACCGGAAAGACTATCTGAAAGGAGAACCCATAGAAACGATTTATCTAGGTGGCGGTACTCCCTCACAATTGGCTAAAGAGGATTTCGAAGCTATTTTCTCCCATATTTATAAGGTGTATAAAGTAACCCCCAATGCCGAAATTACTTTAGAAGCTAATCCCGATGACTTAACATCGGAGTATATCTCTATGCTACGCACCTTTCCTTTCAACCGGATAAGTATGGGAATTCAAACTTTCCAGGAAACGACTTTAAAACAACTCCAACGACGACACACCGCCGACCAAGCCATTCGTGCCTTCCAAGGCTGCCGCACGGCAGGTTTTCAAAATATCAGTATTGACCTGATGTATGGGCTACCCGGCGAAACGCTCACCTCATGGAAAAAAGATTTAAAACAAGCCCTTTCCTTACATCCGGAACATATTTCCGCTTATCATCTTATTTATGAGGAAGGAACTCCCCTGTGGAAACTCCGCGAACAACATAAAGTAGAAGAAGCAGACGAGGACTTAAGCGTTTCCCTGTTCGGTACACTAATCGACGAGCTCACTACTGCCGGATACGAGCATTATGAAATATCCAATTTCTGCTTGCCAGGTCTTCATTCCCGGCACAATTCCAGTTACTGGACAGAAAAGCAATATTTAGGTTGCGGTCCTTCCGCACATTCTTATAATGGCATTTCACGCCAATGGAATGTAGCTTCACTAGATAAATATATAGAGGAGATCTCAAGCGGAAATCCCACATTCGAAGTAGAAGAACTTGACCTATATACCCGTTACAATGATTTTGTCATTACCCACATACGTACACAATGGGGAATGCCACTGCCCAAACTCGGGAAACAATACGGAGAAGAACTGTACAAATACTGCCTACGTATGGCCACTCCACATTTACAACAAGGAACACTGGAAATAAAAAACGATACGCTGAAACTGACCCGTAAAGGCGTTTTTATATCAGACGGGATCATGAGCGACATGCTTTGGGTGGAGTAACTAATACTTCAGCGAATATTCACATATGCTATTTTAAAAGCATCCCCCAAAAATAAATGAATAATTTTATAAAATACGATAGGGAGATTTTCAAGTTTCCCTGTCTTTACTTATATAAACCAATAAACTAAAAAGATATGAAAACAAGTACGCGCATAGTTCTTCCATTCTTCTACGCATTAATGGAAGCTTATGCTTACAATAGCGAAAACGGTTCTGAAGAACACAGGAAAACGGAACAAAAGAGTTCCGAATGCAACCATAACACAAATCAAATTTTGGAAACTCTTTCTCCAAATATTACAAAGAGGATAACAGACTCTGAATAAAGGCATATAAATTATTGAATAATAAAAGAAAACTAAAAACTAAATGATTTCTTCAACTTGCAATCAATACAGTATCAAGGGAATTTTCTTGATACTGTTACTAATGATTTCCACTACATTCATACAGGCCCAAAAAGCAGATCTTTCTTTCAGCATTCACTTAAAAAAAGCGAATCTGAAAGAATTCATATTTGAAATAGAAAAAGCCTCCGGCTACTCTTTTATTTATGGAGAGGAAATCATCCTTAAACATCCTATAACCCTCAGTCTAAGAAAAGCTCCATTAAGCCTGATTTTACAGAAAGCTTTTGCTGGACAGAATATCAGTTTCAAAATAAACAAAAATCACATTATATTAAAAAAATACGCTCTACAATCCAGCAAGAAATCTTTTACCCTAAACGGGTATGTATTGGACAGTATATCGAAAGAAACATTGATAGGTGCCAATATTTATGATCAGAAAAACGGAGTGGGTACTACTACCAATCCTTTCGGATACTTTAGCATCACATTGCCTGAGGGAGGCACTAAACTAAACTTTTCATATATAGGCTATGCAGTAAAACAAGTGTCTTTGCACCTATGGAAAGATACTATGCTGACCATCCAACTCCGCAATGACAACCAACTGAACGAGGTCATTATCTTGTCCGACAAACCCGAAACGGGTATTCAAAGCAGTCGTATGGGAGCAAGCAGTATTCCTATTCCCCACATAAAAAACACACCGGCATTGATGAGTGAGGCAGACGTATTAAAATCCATCCAACTACTGCCCGGTGTACAAAACGGAATGAACGGAACCAGTGGGTTATATGTACGCGGAGGAGGTCCGGACCAAAATCTTTATTTATTAGACGGTGTACCTTTATATAATGTAGATCATACACTGGGCCTGTTATCGGTCTTCACTCCGGAAGCCGTGAAAAAAGTCGATTTATACAAAAGTAGCTTTCCGGCACGATTCGGCGGACGTCTTTCATCTATTGTCGATGTCCGTACCAATGACGGAAACATGCAGCACTATCATGGAAGCTTGACTATCGGTCTTCTCACTTCACATCTGCAATTTGAAGGACCTATATGGAAAGATCATACTTCCTTCATTATCTCAGCACGACGCAGTTATATTGACTGTTTCCTCCCACTAGTTATGCCAAAGGACGAACGGGGCGGTTATAGTTTGTATGACATCAACGCCAAGCTAAATCATCGCTTTAGTGAACAAGATCGCCTTTTCATCTCTTTCTATAAAGGAAAAGACCACGTCTACTATAAATACAAAGATGAAGATAAGTTCAAGCAAACTCACAATTGGGGAAACATATTACTGAACACACGCTGGAATCATGTTTTCACACCCCAACTATTCAGTAATACTACGCTGGCATACAATCGTTATGTTTTTGATATCAGACAAGAGGAAACTTCCAGCATACAACAACCTGATGGTTCCACAATCATCAATGGTTCCAACAATCTGTTTCACTCCGGCATCAGTGATCTTAGCATTAGTACGGATTTTGATTATCATCCGTTACCGGCACACAACATCAAATTTGGAGCGAAATACATATATCATCAGTTCGCTCCGGAAGTGCAGACCGTAAATCAACACAATTCCGACAATGGATATCCACAAACTAACGACAATTATAGTTTGAACAATTCTCATATCCATGCTCATGACTTTTCCTTGTATGCCGAAGATGATCTTATTCTGAACGAACATTGGAAAATAAATGCCGGATTGCACTTTTCATTTTTTAATGTACAAAAACAGACTTATCTTTCTTTGCAACCCCGTCTTTCCATAAGTTTCCAAGCGACCTCAAATATCATCTTAAAAAGTTCTTTTTCACAGATGAGCCAGTGTACCCAATTATTATCTACTGCATCACTGGCCATGCCTTCCGACCTTTGGGTGCCCGTCACACGCCACATCCGCCCCATGAAATCTTTTCAATATGCTGTAGGAGTATACTATACCGGTATCAAGAATTGGGAATTTTCCATAGAAGGATACTATAAAGATATGTATAATGTATTAGAATATAAAGACGGAGAAAGTTTTCTAGGTTCTTCCCATAACTGGGAAGACAAAGTAGAAATGGGCAAAGGACGTTCATTCGGAGTGGAGTTTTCGGCCAAAATCTTATCTAAAAAAGCAATTTTAGGCAAAGTAGGGAAATTGAACTGATGCACAAATGGTTATGTCTTTCATTGGCATGATATGACATTGAGGTAAAAGACAGCAAAAAAGCAGAATACAGAAATAGTTGCGCTTTCAAATCATTACCTGACCGAAAAGCATATTTCTTTGATAATATTCTGTTTTTCTGCGTTCTGCGTAGATTTGCGTTCTGCCATTTCGACTCTCATGATTTAATTTTGCACCAAACAAAAAGTAAGAATTATGAGGAGTACATTCAAGACGGTCTTCTATGTAAACGGAAGCAAGGAAAAGAACGGAATTGTCCCCATCATGGGACGAGTGACCATCAACGGGACTATCGCACAGTTCAGTTGCAAGCAAAGCATTTCAAAGGAACTTTGGGATGCGAAAGGCAATAAAGCCAAAGGGAAGAGCAAGGAAGCCAATGCCGTGAACTTTGCGCTTGACAACATCAAGGCGCAGATAACGAAGCATTACCAACGGCTTTCCGACAGGGAGGCATACGTTACGGCAGAAATGGTACGCAATGCCTATCAAGGCATAGGGGCGGAGTATGAAACCCTGCTTGGCGCATTCGACAAGGAGAATGCAGCGTTTGCCAAACGTGTGGGAAAAGACCGGACGAAGCGTACCTACCAAAAGTACCTCATCGTAAGGAAATACTTGGCTGAGTTCATAAGGAGCAAATACAAGCGTACGGATATGTCGATGAAAGAACTTTCTGAAGACTTTATTCAGGATTATTGCCTGTTCCTGAAAAATGATTTGGGACTTGCCCAATCTTCCGTTTGGATATATTCCATGCCACTGAAGCAAATTGTGGCGAAAGCGCATTACAATGGTAAGATACCGAGAAATCCGTTTGCCCAATACCATGTGAATCCCGACCATAAGGAACGTGCGTTCCTCACGGAAAACGAACTTGAAGCCTTTTCAAATTCGGAATGGGACAATCCCAACTTTGCATTGGCAAGAGACTTGTTTGTCTTTGGCTGCTGGACGGGAATCTCGTTCGTTGACATAAAGAACCTGACAACGGAAAACATCGTTGAAATGAATGGCAGATATTGGATTGTATCAAAAAGACAGAAGACTGGTGTCCCGTTCCAAATCAAGCTGATGGACATACCTATGCGGATTATAAAGCGGTACGAGCATCTCAGAGAGGGAAACAGACTCTTCAATATAGTTTCATACAATATGGTGAACAGGCGCATCAAGAAGATAGCCAAGAGTTGTGGCATACAGAAGAACATCTCATTCCACATGAGCCGCCATTCCTTTGCGGTGTTGGCATTGAATTATGGTATGCCGATAGAAACCGTAAGCAAGATTCTTGGGCATACAAATATCACTACCACACAGCATTATGCAAAGGTGACATCCTCCAAACTGGAGAATGACATCTCTGCATTCGAGGATAAAATCAACGGTCGTTTTACAGCAATGCAATAAATCAAACAGCTATGAAACGGAATATAATTGAAATAACAGAATCCAGCTATATCATCATGCCGGATAATGTCGCTGACATTTGGATGAGTGAGCCGGAATTGGTGGAACTGTTCGGGATGATAGCCCCGACACTCCGAGCTGCCATTAGAGCCGTATATAAAAGCGGTGTCTTGAAAGAATACGAGGTGCAGAAGTATGTCCGATTGGAGAACGGCTATCATGCCGATGTGCTCAGTTTCCCGATGGTGGTCGCACTTGCTTTCCGCATCAATACTTTCGGTGCGGAACAAGTGCGCAATGCCATTCTTGAAAGGGTGTACTTGCGAAAAGAAAAAATAAATATCTTCTTTTCGCCGGGTGTTAACAGTATGGAAATATCTAAGTATCAAGCATGAAATCTATCAATGTGACGACATGAAGTAATGAACCCATTACGTATTCCCATTGCCAACAATCTATTTGTATGGATAAATAAATGGGTGTATTGCCATTCATGTGAATGAATACGATAAGTCCGAAGATACTGCCATTGGAGTGGTGTTTCTTCGGGCTTGTTTTTGCTTTTTCACTCGTTTTTCATCCACGGATTGCTCACTTTTTGATTGCAAAGTATTTTTTGCTGTGTTCTGCTGCGGTTTGCGTATCAACCTATCCGATAAATGCCTATACTTTTGTGGCTGACATTTTACCAAACTAAAATCGAATGAAAATGACAGCTAAAGAAACGACAGACAGCCTCCGACCGCCTACGGATAGCGGCATGGCAAAGGAGGAGTTTATCCGTGTCGGCACAACGCTCTACAAGATTGTGGAGCAGCCAAGACTGAACGGAGGGTATGTAAGGAAACGCATCCCGTGGAACAACGAGACCCTGCGCCAAGACTATGGCAAGGACTACATCGGCAGCGTACCCAAGTATGACGGTTTCTGCACCGTACCCGAACACGTTAGCTATCAGCCTGTAATCGGCAAGTTTCTCAATCTCTACGAGCCGATAGACCACCAACCGCAAGAGGGTGATTTCCCCTCTATCCGCTCGTTGGTGGAACACATCTTCGGGGAACAATACGAATTGGGTATGGATTATCTCCAACTGCTATATCTGCAACCCATACAGAAGTTGCCCATCCTGTTGTTGGTATCGGAGGAACGGAACACAGGCAAGAGTACATTCCTCAATTTTCTGAAAGCCCTGTTTCAGAATAACGTGACATTCAACACCAACGAGGATTTTCGCAGCCAGTTCAATTCCGACTGGGCAGGGAAACTCCTTATCGTGGTGGACGAAGTATTGCTGAGCCGCCGGGAGGACAGCGAGCGGTTGAAGAACCTGAGCACGGCACTATCCTACAAGGTGGAAGCCAAAGGCAAAGACCGTGACGAAATTGCGTTCTTCGCCAAATTCGTGCTGTGTTCAAACAACGAGTACCTGCCTGTCATCATTGATGCAGGTGAAACCCGTTATTGGGTGCGCAGGATAGACCGCTTGCAGTCGGATGATACCGACTTCCTGCAAAAACTGAAAGCGGAGATACCTGCTTTTCTCCACCATTTACAGCATAGGCAGCTATCCACCGAAAAGAAAAGCCGTATGTGGTTCACGCCCTCACTACTGCATATCGAAGCCTTGCAGAAGATTATCCGCAGCAACCGCAACAGATTGGAGATAGAGATGCACGAGCTTATCCTTGACATTATGGAAAGTGTAGGCACGGACACTTTCTCTTTTGACTGCAACGATATTTTTCTTTTGTTGCGGTATTCACAGGCAAAAGTGGAGAAACATCAAGTACGCAGGGTATTGAAAGAGTGTTGGAAACTTAATCCTGCACCCAACACGCTTACCTATACCACCTATCAGTTGGACTATACCCGTGACTGTCACTATTCGCCCATGCGGAAGACAGGACGGTTCTACACCGTGACAAAATCGTTTTTGGAAACACTATGATTATTTTGATGAAATGATGAATAAGTACATAAATATATTGAAATATAGATATTTACATTCTCATCAAACATTCATCAAAAGAAATTCACTGATGAAAAGAGAAACAAGGTGGGCAGACCATATCCGACACCGTAAACGATGAATTTCTCTTTTCGTGAGTGGTTTGATGAATAATTGATGAGAGGATATGTAAGTAAAAATCAAGATATTAAACTATTCATTCATCAAATCATCGCTTTTTCAACCATCATCAAATCCGTAGGAATATACATTATGACAATACAGGAAGCAAAACAAATCAGAATCGCAGACTATCTGCAAAGTATGGGCTATTTGCCCGTCAAGCAACAGGGCAACAGCCTTTGGTACAAGTCACCGCTGAGAGAAGAAGCCGAAGCCTCGTTCAAGGTAAACATCGAACTCAACCGATGGTATGACTTCGGCATTGGCAAGGGCGGCAACATCATCGCATTGGCGCAGGAACTCTATTCCTCAGACCATGTGCCTTACCTGCTCAGTAAGATAGCGGAACAGACTTCACACGTCCGTCCCGTTTCTTTCTCTTTTCGCCAACAGGCATCCGAACCTTCCTTCCAACAGTTGGAGGTCTGGGAACTCACGCATCCGGCATTGCTCCGCTATTTGCAGGAGCGTGGAATAGATACCGCACTGGCGAAGTCGGAATGTAAGGAACTGCACTTCGTCCATAACGGCAAACCTTATTTCGCCATCGGCTTCCCGAATGCGGCTGGTGGGTTTGAATTGCGCAACCAGTTCTTCAAGGGCTGCATCGCACCGAAAGACATCAGCCATATCCGGCAGTCGGGAGAACCGAGGGAGAAATGTCTGGTATTCGAGGGCATGACGGACTATCTCTCATTCCTCACGTTGAGGATGAAGAACTGCCCGACCATGCCCAACCTTGACGGGCAGGATTATGTCATCCTCAACTCCACCGCCAACGTGCCGAAAGCCATTGACGTGCTGCATGGGTATGAACGCATCCACTGCCTGCTTGACAATGACGAGGCAGGAAGAAAAGCGTACCAAGAGCTGGCAATCGTGTTTGACGGACGCATCCGGGACTTCTCCCACAACTATCACGGACATAAAGACCTGAACGATTACCTGCAAAAAACAACTGTCAATCCACCTCCCCGAAACATCGTTAAACCGAAGAAAAAAGGACTGGGATTATAAAGCATCAAAAGGGAAAAAACGGGAGTTGCTCGAAATCGATTCGGTTAGAATCGTGGGGTAGCAAGTTTGTGTTTCGGGACACCCGAAACCGCTTGCCACCCGTCCCCCGAATATCAGGGAGTGGCATCCCGTTGGTCTATTCATTAACTGTACTGACAATACTTAGAAATGGAACATAAGGAAGACAAGAAACATAACAAAGGCGGTCGCCCTAAGAAAGGGGCAACCGAGAAACTGACATACCGTGTGGCGGTGAAGCTGGCGGCAGCCGACTACTTCCGTCTGATGACACGGGCGTATGAAGCCGGAGTATCACGCAGCGAATACATGAGGGAGTGTTTCCTGAACGGTCATGTGAAGGGGCGGTTGTCGGAAGAACACGCAACCCATGTGCGGAATCTGTGCGGCATGGCGAACAACCTGAACCAGCTTGCACGCAGGGCGAATGCAGGGGGCTTCTATGGTGAACGTGACGACTGCAAGGTGGCGGTGGCAAGAATCCATGAACTTCTAAACAAGATTGGGATATGATGGCGAAAATCGTACACGGCAGCAATTTCAAGGGTGTGGTGGACTACATTCTTGACAAGGACAAAGGAGTGCAGAAACTAATATCCGATGGCTTGTTTATGGAAAACAAGGATACCATCGCAATGAGCTTCAACATCCAGTCGCAGATGAACGGTAAGGTGGCGAAGCCTGTCGGACACATTGCCCTGAGTTTCTCCAAAGAGGACGAGCCACGCCTGACGAACCATGTCATGGCGCATATCGCACTTGAATACATGGAGAAGATGGGATTGCGCAACACGCAGTTCTTTATTGCCCGTCACTTCGATAAAGAGCATCCACACGTACATATCGCTTTCAACCGCATCGGCAATGACGGCAGGACAATATCGGACAGGAACGAGCGTTTGCGCAGCACCCGTATCTGCAAGGAACTTACCTTGAAATACGGTCTGCACATGGCTGGCGGCAAGGAGAACGTCAAGCGCAACCGACTGAAAGAGCCGGACAGGACGAAGTACAGGCTGTACGACATACTGAAAACGGAAGTAGGCAGATGCGGCAACTGGAACGTGCTTGTCGCCAACTTGCGCCGTCAGGGTGTGGAAGTCCGCTTCAAGCACAAGGGACAGACAAATGAAGTGCAGGGCGTGGTCTTCACCATGAACGGCTACCACTTTAACGGCTCCAAAGTGGACAGGCGTTTCAGCTATTCCAAGATTGATGCAGCCTTGCAGCATAACAGGAATGAGGAGCGCATGAACCTGATACCGAAAGCCTGTACAACAGATACGCCAAGCACAGTTCCCAATACTGCAAGAGGTGAACTTTTTAGCGGCTCATTGGGATTGTTGAACGGTTACGGTTCATCCGGCAACGCTGCCGATGCGGAAGCCAATCAGGAGATGGCGGAAATGTTGCGAAGGAAGAAGAAACGCAAACGAGGGATGAGGTTGTAGTTGCTACAATTAATGCAACTATATAATCTAAAGGTTAGATTTCTTTCAGCAATCGGTTGATTGTACGCAGTTCCACACCAAGATAATCTGCCATGTCCTGTTTGGACAATGTTAAATTTTGAGCACGCATTTCTTCGATTATACGACTTAATGCGTGCTTCATAGGGTAAAGCAATTGTTTGGATGCACGGCTAAGAGAGAGAGCCATACGATGCGAAGTATCAGTTAGCATGGCACGGCAAAACTTAGGATTAGTGTCACATAAATGCAGGAATGTTTTGACAGACATTTTATAAAACTCAGCATGAGTTAATGCAATGACACTGTTCTGAAAAAGTTGAATGTTTCCGAGTGCTTCCCAATCACCGATTACTTGACCGAAACCATGTATGGACAGAATATACTTCTTTGTGTTTTCCTCAATATGAAATGCTTTGACAATTCCACAACGAATTACTATGACATTACGCACATTGCGCCCTTGTTGACATAAATATTCTCCGGGGGCACATTCCTGTAATGTTATAGTTTCTGCTGTATCCTCTTGATAAAGTCGGTCAAGCAGTTGTAATAGTTCATTGTTCGTTGTAATCATTTATATTGGTTTGGACAAATGTCCTTGATAGTTGCCTATCAAGGCAGTACCTTTGCACAAAATTACTAAATTTCAATGATATGACAAAGTATAAGCATTTGGTTTTTGATATAGACGGCACTTTGGTTGATAACGAACACGCTGTATTGCACACATGGCAGGAGACGTTAGAGGAATTGCTCGGCAAGAGATATGAATTGGAAGAACTTGGTTTTGTCTTGGGCATTCCCGGTGTAACTTCTATGGAACGTCTTGGTATCACAGAGCCGGAAAAGGCATTTCTCCATTGGGGAAATCATTTTGTAAATCATCGGGATGATATACGACTTTTTGATGGTATTCAAGAACTTATCATCCATCTTCAGCAAAAGGGTGTTAAACTTGGAATAGTGACTTCACGACTGCCGACCGAACTTGACAACGATAATGCGCTTATAAAAATCATCAACTACTTTTCAACAGTGATTTGTGTGACTGACGCACCGCGTCCGAAACCCAATGCAGATCCGTTGTTGGTATATATGCAACGGGAAAACGCCCAGCCGTCCGAAGTCCTTTATATCGGTGACAGTGATTATGACCGACAATGTGCAGCAAATGCCGGTGTGGATTTTATTCGGGCTTTATGGGGCAAAGCATCATCAAATGTAAGTGAAACAGAAAAAATGGCTTTGGCTCCTGCTGACATTATAAAACAGATATGATGCTGATATTAAAATTTATTATTGGAGTTGTCCCTTGACTACAAAAAATTGAGATGAAGGTAATTCACACTATAATAACTTTAGGATATATCCTTATTGTCATGCTAATAGGATGTATTGGATGTATATGGGTTTATGAATGGTGTGAAATAGAACAATTAGAACTTAATAATCAAGAAATAGATAAGTTCCGAAAGGATGTAAACAATATCCATATACGGCTGATAGAGTTTTCTTTGTTGGGAGAAACTGTATTGGATTGGAACGAAGCGGATTTGGAGAATTACCATGCCCAACGCATTGCATTGGACAGCACATTGTGTCTGTTCAATAAAATCCATTCGATTGAGCGTATCGACAGTGTACGCAGTCTTTTGGCGGATAAGGAACGGCAAATATTTCAGATTGTTCGGTTAATGGATGAGCAACAATCCATCAACAGGAAGATAGCTAATCAAGCACCAGTTATTGTGCAGAAGATTGTGCATGAACAGCCTAAGAAACCGAAGCGTAAAGGTTTCTTGGGCATCTTCGGCAAAAAAGAGGAAATGAAGCCAACGACAACCACGACTACGCTTCGTTCACCCGATAGAAACATGGTCAACGAACAGAAAGAGCATAGCCGTCGGTTGTCGGAACAAGCCGACGGTCTTGCTGCTCGTAATGCGGAACTTAATAGACAGTTGCAAGGATTGATTCGCCAAATAGAAAATAAGGTACAAGCTGACTTGCAAAATCGTGAAGTAGAAATAACTGCTATGCGTAAGCTGTCTTTTATGCAAATTGGCGGTTTGATGGGATTCATTCTTTTTTTGTTGGTCGTTTCCTATATCATCATATATCTTGACGGCAAACGTATCAAGCGATATAAACGTGAAACGGAGGATTTGATTTTACAGCTGAAGGAATCTGTCAGACAGAATGAAGAACTGATAGATTCACGCAAGAAAGCCATGCACACTATTACCCATGAATTGCGCACGCCGCTTGCCGCAATTCACGGTTATGCCGAACTGATACAGAAAAATAATGCTGAAACGAGGATAGACCGATATTCGGAACATATCCGTCTGTCCTCCCAACGGATGCTTGCCATGCTTAATTCGTTGTTGGATTTCTTCCGGTTGGATAATGGCAAGGAACGACTTGTTTCCATTCCGTTCAGATTGGAAGACATTGCCCATACATTGAAAGTCGAATTTCAGAATATGGCTGAAAACGAGAACTTGTGTTTGGTCATTGAAAACAATGCGGATATTGTGCTGACAGGTGATAAGAATCGCATCCTGCAAATCGGGAACAACTTACTTTCCAACGCAATCAAATTTACGGAAAACGGTGGCGTTTCCATGATAACCGACTATGACAACGGGGTTCTGACACTTGTCGTTGAAGATACTGGTACAGGCATGACCGAAGATGAACAACAGCGGATTTTTACCGCATTTGAAAGACTGTCCAATGCCACTGCACAGGACGGTTTCGGACTTGGCTTGTCTGTCGTGAAACGGATTGTAGATATACTGAAAGGTACGATAGACGTACAGAGCGAGACAGGAAAAGGCAGCCGTTTCACGGTCAGACTACCGATGTCTGTTGCCGACACTGTGTTGGAAGAAAAACCACAGGACATGACTGACCGCCATATCTTAAAACCATGCTCCGTCTTGGTTCTTGATGATAATGAAACGCTGCTTTCCATGATAAAGGAAATGTATGCCCATACAGGCGTTTGTTGCGACACCTTTGGCAACGTAAGTGACATGATGGAAGCCATGTGCAAGCGCAATTATGACCTGCTTGTCACCGACATGAAGATGCCGGAAATGAACGGCTACGAGATACTGGAACTGTTACGTTCTTCAAATATCGGCAATGCAAGGGATATTCCCATAATAGTGGCTACCGCTTCCGGCAGTTGTGGTGCAGAGGAACTTATAAAGCGAGGATTTGCCGAATGCTTGTTCAAACCCTTTACATTGGAGGAACTGATTACTGCCACAGAAAATGCTTTGAAAACAAAGCCCGATGATGATTTGCCCGATTTGAAATCCCTGTTGGCTTATGGTGACAGCGGAGCGATGCTTGACGGGCTGATTGCGGAAACAGAAAAGGATATGCAGGAATTCGGTAAGGCTGGAGCAAACCTTGATAGAAAGGCATTGGTGGATTTGTCACACCGTCTGCGGAGTTCGTGGGCGGTTATCCATGCCGACAAATCCTTATGGCATTTATACAACTGTATACAATTGGAATGTTCAGACACAGAACTGCAACAAGCAATTAAAGCCGTATTGGAAAAAGGAGGTATGATTATTCAACAGGCAAAGGAGGAAAGGAGAAAATACGAGAATGGATAAGCTGAATTCAACTTGCAAATGCAACAGAATTCTGATTAATAATTTGTTTA